>Ga0187827_10000226_pt1 | contig 89903 bp, 82 predicted proteins | sample ETNtaG_39_FD_167969 | JGI IMG/M metagenome (GOLD analysis project Ga0187827, IMG submission 167969) | Marine microbial and viral communities from oxygen minimum zone, Eastern Pacific Ocean - ETNP2014_SV_150_PacBio MetaG (Illumina Assembly) | ecosystem: Environmental > Aquatic > Marine > Hypoxic... | reverse complement strand
TCTCTGGGTCTTGTGATGCTATTGCTTCTTTTAATTCTAATACTTCTTCATCTACTTTTTCTAGGACGGGAGATAATTCACTCCAGTCAAATCCAACATTAGCAGCTTTTTCCTGTATACGTCGGGCTCGAATTAGTGCAGGTAGATTTTTTGGTACACCATCTAAGATGTTCTCCCTTTTTTTTTCTTTCTGTTTAGCCACTTCCCAAGATATATTAATATCTGATTCAGTTTGTTTAACATTATTATTTTCAAATACATGGGGATGACGACGTATCAGTTTTTCACTGATGCACTTGAGTGAATCTGTTATATCAAATTGACCTGCTTCACGGGCTAACTCTGCTTGGAAGATAATATGGAGTATGAGATCGCCTAGTTCTTCTTTGAGGGTATCAATTTCACATTCTTCAATAGCCTCAATAATCTCATAGGTTTCTTCCATAAGATAAGGAACAAGAGATTCTGATGTTTGTTTTCTATCCCAAGCGCATCCACCAGGCGCCCGAAGTGTACGCAGAACTTCAAGTAACTCAATAAAGGACTTTGATATATTTTGATGATCACTAGACATTATATATTTACTACAATCTTTACTTTACCAATTCGGTTATTTTCTACCGTTTGAACCGTAAATTCTATATTTTTATAATGAATATTTTCACCCGGTTGTGGAATGTCAGTTAATGTATCTAATATAAACCCCGCAAGAGTATCATAATCCCGTTCTTCTGGAAACTCAATATCGATTTCTTCCTGAATATCATAAATAGTAATAGAACCATCAACAATATAACTGCCATCTGATTGATTTAATACATCAGATTCTTCCTTATCATAAGGATCGCGAATTTCACCCATAACTTCTTCTACCACATCTTCTAAAGTCACGAGTCCTTCCGTTCCTCCCCATTCATCTACCACTATTGCTATACTAGTTTTTCTGGACTTAAATTCTTCCATAAGATCATCAAGGGGTTTGTTCTCTGGAACAAAAAAGGGTTCCCTGGCAAGAGTTACTAAATTAACATTGGGTCGGGAACCTATAAGATAGGGGATTATATCTTTGGCATAGAGAATTCCCTTAATTGTATCAATTGATTCCTTATAAATTGGAATTTTAGAAAATTGTCGTTTGCTGATTATATCCATAGCTGTGTCAAGAGAGTCATTAGAATTTAGGGCAACAATATCCACGCGAGGTGTAATAATTTCACCTACTGTTTTTTCATTAAAGTCAAAAATTGACTGAATCATATCTGACTCTTCTTCCTGTAAGGTTCCTTCTTCTTCTCCCAGTTCTGCCAATATTTTTAACTCTTCCCCAGAATCAAATATTTTTTCCTGTTTTATAGACAGAATTTTCATAATGAAACTGGTTATTGTATTAAAAGCTTGCGTAAGGGGGTGCAAAACAGACATCAATAATTTCAGAGGTCTATAAACTGTTTCTGCAAATTTATTTGTCTGGCGTATTGCAGCCATTTTTGGTAAAATTTCTCCAAATATCAAAACCACAACAGATACAATTAACACTTCAACTAATATAGGTATAGAAGAATTCCAATCATATTCATGGGCAATATTAGCTGTAATATATGCCGCTAAAGATGCAATCGCCACATTGACAATTGTGTTGCCAGTAAGAAGTGAAACTAGAAGACGCTGGGGATAATCCAAAATATATTTTATATTATCAGATGTATCCCTACGATATTTACGAATATGAAAATATGCTGTTTCCGTACCTGAAAAGAATGCAGATAACATTAAAAGGAATATAAATATTATAATATAAGTCATTGTTTAGACCTGTTTAGTTGTCACGCTTTGGGAAAGATAAAATTCTTCTAGTTCTGTCATTTTTAATTTATCATTAGGGAGCTTATCGTTATATCCTAATAGATGGAGACAGCTATGAATAATGACACGTTTACATTCTTCAAAAAAATCATTGTTATAAATTTCAGCATTCTCAACAACGCGGTCTAGGCTAATATATATTTCCCCTTCAATGGGCTTACCTTCTTCTTCAAGGTTGAATGATATAGTATCTGTAAATACCTTTTCTCCAAAATATTCCTTTTTTAATTTACATAGTGTTAAATCATTTGAAAAAATAATAGTAATAGTAGCTTCATCATGTCCGTTATCATTTAAAATGGTTTGACATAAAACCTGTATCCAGTTTTCATGAATAGTAAATTTATTAACCTTATCAAATTCTAGCTGTACAATAATCATATTTTTTTCACCATCTTAATAAGTTCTCGAGCAATTATCATGCGCTGAACTTCACTTGTTCCTTCACCTATTTCTAATATTTTAGCATCTCTGAAAAAACGTTCTACATCATATTCCTTGATATATCCATATCCACCTAATACTTGGATGGCCTCAGTTGTCACTTGCATGGCTGTTTCACTAGAAAAGAGTTTTGCCATAGCGGCTTCACGAATAACAGGAAAACCTCGATCTTTTCTCCATGCAGCATGGTATACCAAATGTCTGGCGGCTTCAATCTGAGTTGCCATATCAGACAATTTAAAGGATATCCCCTGGAATTGATTAATGGGCTTACCAAAAGCTTCGCGTTCTTGAGAGTATGATAATGCACATGTAAATGCACCCTGTGCTGTTCCTAAACCCAATGCACCAATGGTGATTCTACCAGCTGTAAGAGTTTTCAAAAATTGTTTAAACCCTTTTGAAGGATTGCCTAAAACAGCAGATTTTGGTATATGCATGTCCTTGAAAAATACAGATCGAGTATCTGATCCACGCCAACCCATTTTTTTCTCTGGTAGATTCATAGACATACCTTCTGTATCTGCATTAATCACAAATGCACTGATGCCTTTTTCTTCTCCATCCTCTTCAATAATAGCAGTAAAAATTATTACAGAGGCTTCCCCGGCATTTGTACAGAATGCTTTTTCACCATTGACAACATATTCTTTACCCTTCAGGACTGCTCGAGTCTGAGTATTTCCTGCATCACTGCCAGCATTGGGTTCTGTAAGGCCAAAAGCTCCAATTTTTTTACCTGTTGCTAGTCCCGGTAGATATCTTTCTTTTTGTTCTTCCGTACCAAACATTACAATGGGAGCTGTGCCCAGACTGGTATGAGCCATCATGGTAGCGCCAGTAGAGGGACAAACCTTTCCCAATTCTTCTATAGCGATAACAAGTGCCAATGTATCCATACCCGTACCTCCGTATTTTTCTTCCCAGGGGATTCCCATAAGTCCCAATTCTGACAATTTTTTTACAGTCTCATGAGGGAAACCGCCTGACTCATCCAGCTCATGTGCAAGAGGTTTTACTTCATTTTGGGCAAATTCGCGTACCATGTCGCGAAGCATTTTATGTTCTTCTGAAAAATATATCTCTTCCATAATTCTTTACGCTTTAAACTATCTATATTACCATTTAATTGCAGCCGATGCCCATGTAAATCCAGCACCAAACGATGCAAAAATAATAATATCTCCTTTGGATATTTTCCTTTCTTTTACAACTTCTGCCAGTGCAATTGGAATAGTTCCAGCTGTGGTATTTCCGTATTTGTGGATATTAGAATAAACCTGTTCTTCTTTCAAGCCAAGTTTTTTTTGTACCATCTGGGTGATTCGCAAATTTGCTTGATGAGGTATAAGCAAATTAATATCATCCACAGTGAGATTATTTCTTTCCAGACATTCATAAATGACTTCCGGAAAACGTTTCACAGCATGTCGAAATACTTCTCGTCCATTCATTTTCAGATATTGTCTACCAGCATCCAGATCTTTAGATGAAATTCGAGGATTACCTGTGTTGGAAGCTGGTGACTCTAACCATAGTTCTTTCAAATATCTGCCTTCAGAATGCATATGAGTGGAGAGAATACCTCTATCTTCATCTGTTGAGGATATAACCGCAGCTCCCGCGCCATCCCCAAAAATTATAGCAGTATCCCGACCTTCATTCGATAAATCCATTGCAGTAGACTGTACCTCGGCTCCGATCAGAAGGATATTTTTAAATACACCCGTTTTGATATATTGTTCTGCAATGGAAAGTCCATACAAAAATCCAGAGCATTGTACCCGAATATCTAGTGCACCGATTTCATTAAATCCCATTTTGTCTTGGAGCAAACAGCCTGAACCTGGGGCATAGAAATCAGGAGTGGAAGTGGCAAAAATCATAAAATCAATATCTGCTACTTCTAGCTCCGCTGCTTTTAGTGCCTGCATGGTTGCTGGAATAGCTAGATCAGAAGGTCCTACACCAGCCTCCACATAACGTCTTTCTTTTATTCCAGTTCGTTCCTGTATCCACTCATCTGTAGTATCCATAAAGGTTGACAATTCATTATTAGTAACTACTCTTGGTGGCAAATAAAATCCCGTTCCAGAAAAATAAGGATTAGGCATAATTGGTGCTTAATTTGATATCTTTTATTTCCAACTGAATGGTTTTTTGTCCATTCCAATCGTTTTCTCCAATAACATAGGCAATATCAATGGGACTATTCTGAATAAGTTTCTCAAAATGATCTGCCATATTAAATCCTATAGACTCAATCAGAGTTCGATTTTGTTTTACTGAAAATTTCAATGTATTTTGGCTTTTCCCTAATAATTTAGGGATTCCATCTATGGATAAATTATTTGAAACAAATATTGGTCTCATATTTCCTGGTCCATATGGTTCCAGTGCATTTAGAAATTTTATCATTTGGTCATTTAATTCTTCTAAATTTAATACAGAATCTATATTGATTGTGGGCATTAAATCACTCTTTGAAACTTTCTCATTTGCTATATCCAAAAAGGCTTCTTTAAAATTATTGAAGTTTAAAGGATGCATGGTTAGTCCTGCTGCAATAGGATGTCCCCCGAATCCAGTTAAATAATCATTACATTCAGATAAGGCATCTACCATATCAAACCCTCTTATGCTCCTACATGAACCCATATATCCATTGTCATCCATAGAAACAATGATTGTTGGTCGGGAGAATGTTTCCTTAATGCGGGAAGCAACAATACCAATGACACCAGGATGCCAATTTCTATTCCCCAATATAATGGCATTTTCATTTTCAAGGTTACAGCAAGTTTTAACCATATAAAGAGCATCATTTGTCATTTGCTCGGTAATATCCTTTCGACGATTATTTTCTTTCTCTAGATCTTGAGCAATTTCCGTAGCTAAAACTGGATTTTTTGTAGTAAGTAATTTCACTGCCCGTGCAGCATCACCCAGCCTCCCGGCAGCATTTATTTTGGGTGTCATCCAGAATACTAACTTGCCAATAGTAATATTATTCTTCTGCAAACCCCCTGACTTCAATAGAGCTGTAATACCTTGATTAGTTCCTCGTTTCATATAACGGATACCATGATATGCGATGACCCTATTTTCATCTTGAATTGGCACCAGGTCTGCGGCAATTCCCAGAGTAACAACATCTGAATTTTGCCATACAAGTTCAGGGTTGAACCCCCCTTTTTCACAAATTGCCAGTGCCATCTTAAAGACCACTCCTGCACCGCATAAACCTTTAAATGGATAGGCACAATCCTTCCGGTTTGGGTTGATGATAGCATGTGCTTCCGGCAACTGGTCATCTGCCTTATGATGATCTGTAATAATAACATTAATATTTTTCTTATTTGCATAAGAAACTTCATCATAAGCATTTATACCACAATCACAAGTGATCAAGATATCTGCACCAATATATTTAGCATAATCAATGCCCTGTTTTGATACACCATATCCCTCATTTTTCCGGCTGGGTATATAAAAATAAGTTTCAACATTAATAGATTGGAAAAAAAGAGTTAGAAATGCAGTGGAGGTGGTGCCATCCACATCATAATCACCAAAGATGAGAATTGTCTTCTTACATGAAATGGTGTTCAAAATAAGATCTACAGCTTTATCCATATCTACCATCAGGAATGGATTGTGCAGTCTATGAATATCCGGATAAAAAAACTCCTTAGAGTCATTTCTAGATTTAATCCCTCGCAAACTCATAATCCGAGCTATTGTTCGAGGCAGGTTAAATATTTCAGAAACCTGGCTAACACAATCTTCATCAACTATTTTATATTTCCACTTAGGCTCTATCATAATAATATTTGAGGTTGGATCATAAGCCGAATTCTGTCTCCACCCTAAGGTGGATAATGGTCATTCATCTGGTCTCAATCTCACGATTGAGATCTTGCGGTTTACCCATCCGTATCGTGCGGACCACACTGGATTACTTAACCTTGCTCCGGGCGGGGTTTACCTGGCTACCCATGTCTCCACGGGCACCGGTGGTCTCTTACACCACCATTTCACCTATTTCCTGACCGAAAGTCAGGATGAGTATTTTCTGTTGCACTTGCCATCCCTACTTTACGTAGGGCCCTCCTATTCAGAGGCGCCTTATCCTGCGGAGTTCGGACTTTCCTCCCTGCCGATGGCGGGGCGACCATCTCACCAACCTCAAAATTCTTCTACACCATTCCAATACTGAAACAAACTACAATTGGGACAGTTTATTATATGTTTATTTTCTTTTATTTCAATGATTGTTTGGGGTGGCAACTGACTATAGCATCCACCACAGGCAGCCCCTATTATACTCGCCATACCCACATCCCTAGAACTGCGTAGTTTTTCATATGTATTTAAATAATTTGGCTCTATATCTTTATATAGTATATCACGATTTGATTCTAGCTCTTTCTGCTCATGAATTGTTTCTTTCATAGCCACATCTAATTCAATTTGATTACTAGTTAATGATTCTGTTACTCTTTCAATTTTGGTTGTATTGAGCTTAATACTCTCTTTCAACTCGAGTTTTTCCTCTTCAAAAGTAAGCTGCACTGTTTCTGAATCAGCAATAGATGACTTCATATGATCAATTTCCTGGCTTATAGCATCATATTCTTTATTAGATTTAACAAGGAAAAGCTGCTCTTTATATTTTTTTAGTTTGATCGTAAAATCTTCAATTTCAGTTACGTGATGGCGGATATTTTTTTCAATTTCCGATAACCCCTCTTCCTTTTTCTGATTATCTCCTTCTAAAGATTCTATTTCTGATTCCTGAGATTCAACCATATCAGGGAGATCACCCATATGCTCTTTTATTTCCATCAGACGCTGATCGATGTCCTGAAGCTTTATAAGTTGTTCTAATGTTTGATTCATTTGTTTTTCCTAAATAAAGAATGCACCTTTATGGGTGCATTCAAATCTAGTTAATTTTACAGATTAGGATCTGTTTCTTTAAATAAAAAATGTATCTCATAAGAATGTAAATTTATATTACTTTATCTTTGCAATACAAGATATGGGTATGAGAATACCTTTGTGGTATTTTGCCTTTTCTACTTGTAAATTCTTAACAGAATCAACAGGGTAATATTCATGTTAGATCAACTTCAGAAAGAATTAATAACGGCCATGAAAAATGGTGATAAAGCTGCTATGATAGGTTTTCGGAATATTATTGGAAAATTAAAGGCTGCACAGATAGATAAAGGTGAAATTCTCAACGATGAGGAATCTATGAAAATATTGAAGTCAACTACTAAACAATTAAAAGAATCAATTGATCATTACCAGAAAGGCGGTAGAGAAGAACTTGCCGAAAAAGAATTATTTGAACTCTCTCTAATTGACAAATATCTTCCTGAGCAGCTCTCTACAGATGAAATACGGAAAGTGGTTAAAGATGTGGTCCAGGTAACTGGAGCAGAATCCATACAGGACATGGGGCGTGTGATGGGCATGGTGATGAAAAAACTATCTGGTACAGCAGATGGTAAGCTAGTTCAGAAAGTTGTTCAGGACGAACTTAGTTTATGACCTTTACACCTCCAGATATTATTATCTGTATTATCCTTGGATTTTTCACATTTAATGGATATCGCCATGGATTTATTGAAGAAATGGCAAGACTTATCAGTCTAGTAGGGGGATTTATATTGGCTTCAAAATTCCATCATTTAATAATTCCGTATCTACAGCCTATTATTGAATCTAGTGCTGTTCAAGTTACTTTCGCTTATATCGGAATACTCATTATATCTGCCATCATAATTAGTATAATTGCAAAAATATTACAGAAATTTATTGAGTTAGTATTACTAGGTTGGCTGAATCGACTTTTAGGACTGCTCTTAGGTTTACTGAAAGGTTTCCTTATCACAAGTCTTATTATTTTTATCATCCAAACCTTGCCTTTAACACTAGATCAAGGTAAAACTATTCGCAACAAACTGGAAGAGGACTCAGTGATGTACCAAATTTGTGGTCATGTAAAAGAAATGGTTATATTAACTATGCCCATAGAAGATAAACTAGATATATTTGAAAAAACACTTAAAGAAGATTTAAAAGAAGAAAATATTCAGCAATTACTCAAACATCCTTAAAATTCCAAAAAATATCATTTAATGAATCTTAATGATTCAATCTGCAATACCAGTTTTTACATTGACTGCAATCCGCCAGGGAATGAAACTTTCATAATTTGGGGGACAATATTAAATTTTTTATTGTAATTATTTGTAATATCATCTATAAAATTCTCTTCTGATTTATTTTCAACAAGATGAATAGAACATCCACCGAACCCCCCTCCTACGATGCGTCCACCAAACCACCCCTCAATTAGTTTAGATTTTTCGATGATATAATCAATTTCTTTACATGATACTTCATATAAAGATTTTAAACTTTCATGAGATTCACTAAGTATTTCGCCAGCTGACTTAGCATTACCTAATATAAGTTGTTCTTTCATTCTCAGAACTCTTTGGTTTTCATCAATTACATGACAAAGTCTATTATATAAAACATAATATTTGTTTCTTAATATTTCCAGTGAAAACTTATCTGTATCTCTTAAAGATGAAATTTTATATCTTTTTTTAAGCAAATTTAGTCCCTGCTCACATTCTTTAACTCGATTTAGATAGGAACTCTCAGAAAGTTCACGTTGGATTTGACTATTTATAACAATCCAAGAACAATTATTTAAAACAGCAGGAATATATTCAATACTTCCATCTTTAAAGTCAATGAACAAGAATTGATTTTTTTTTGATAATATAATACCATAGTGATCTAGCTGTCCTATTGCATGTCCAAGTGCAAAGTTTTCTATTTTTTGACATAAAATAACTAGTTCATGGGCTATTATATCTATTGAAAATAGTTGACAAACACTATAAACAAGAGATACCACAAAAGCTGTCGAAGATGATAAACCACAACCAATAGGTATATTTCCACCAACTACAAAATTAACACCCATTTCAATATTAAATTTTATATTAATATGATACAAAACAACTTGAGCTAACTGTTCCCAATTAGTATCATTTTTTTTTAACATATTATGATTAATTTTGAAAGTATTTTTATAATTCAAGCTGTAGATAGTAGATGATTTATCTAAACTTTTACAAACAGCGGTGCAAATCCAACGATCAATCGCAACGGGTATAGCAAACCCTTCGTTGTAATCTGTATGTTCGCCAATAATATTAACCCTGCCTGGAGTTAGCGTGAGAAGTTTTGGTTCAGTTTCAAACTGCTTAATAAATTCAGAATGTACCTGGCTGATCAGCTGTTCTTTTTTAGCTAACATATTTTTTCTTGAGTTATAGTTTTTGTATTATTATTAACAACTTCTATGTAAGTCTGAGCACCCTTCCTTAAGGATCTTTTCTGAGTGCTATAATCAATAGAATAAAGACTAAACTGCATGTCCTAGCCAAATTCCCATTCAAAACTATCTATCAGGTTCCAGTAGAAATATCCTCTTACATCAAACCCATCTTTGATGGATTTTGATACTGCATTAAGGTAGCGCTGAATATACAACTCCCACCGGTCATCAACAGAATCTGCCACTACATTATCAATAATGATAATTGGAACATCAAGAACCGATACAGGCTGGATAGCTCGGTACATCCCCTCACCATAAATTGTGTAAGGCATATCAGTTAATATATCTTCCTCCGAATACTGCATGGTACATAATAATTCGTTTATTCATAGACTTAAACACAATTAAATAAATAATTATCTACCAAGGATTTTGAAAACAGAATTTTACACCAAGCATAACTGTGGAAAATTATTTAATTCAGTATAAGAGTCTGAATTATACACTAATTAAACCAAACTCCATATCTCTCTTTACGTAATGTATTAGCAACATATTCTTCCAGTTCTTCTGCATCTTTACGGGTGGGAATTGGATTATACTTTTCATAGTATTCAGGAACTAACTTCTTTCCAAATCGCCTCGCAAAAGAATTTGACTTATAACCTTCTTTATGTTGCTTAAAACGTATAGATGGTTTGTTAGCAGACTGACCTACATAAAAGCAACGATTTCCTAACAAAAATTTTGGATTCTCTTTTCTGAATTTTATAAGTTTGCCTACTTGTTTATCAAGTTCAATGATATAAAGATAATATTTCAATATTAGAGAGGTAGGTTATAACACCATTCTATTTATTTTATTATTGAGCGAATGAAGGGAATCGAACCCTCGTGTCCAGCTTGGGAAGCTGGCGTTCTACCATTTAACTACACTCGCATTTCTCATCTGATTCAGAGTTACCATAATTATATCCCGATGTATAACTATCCAGCTTTGATAAAATATGCCTAACTACAATAAGGTGAACAATATATGGTAATTTCTAGGAGATGGAGAAGCAGGTTTAATTAATCTATTATCAATTTTCGTTTAATATATCTTCCAAAAAATTATTATCTGATTTATCTACCAGTTCCTTTGGCAATGATTTTTCCGCTTTGGCCCCTATTTTTTTTATTGTACTAATTTTATTAACAATATTCCCTCTGCCTTCATGGAGTTTATTCTTTGCTTTAGTAAAGCTGACATGGGCTTTATTAATCGAATTTCCAATATTATCTAAATCCTCGATAAAACCTACAAATTTATCATATAATGCACCTGACTGACGGGCAATTTCCAATACATTATTTTTCTGATTTTCCTGTTTCCACATAAATGACACAGTTCTCATTGTTGTAATTAATGTAGTCACACTCACTAAAATTATATTTTTCCCCAACGCTTTATTATATAGGTCCATATTTTCCTGTAGCGCAATATAGAGAGCCGGTTCGATTGGAACAAACATGAACACATAGTCCGGCGGATTAATATTGTGAATTGATTGATAGTTTTTGTCTGAAAGTTCATTAATATGCTTTTTAATACTATCGATATGTTTTTTCAAATATTTCTTCTGATCAACATCATCATCTGCACTTATCAATTTTTCATAGGCTATAAGAGACACCTTGGAATCAATGACAAAATTCTTATTCCCCGGTAGGCTTATAATACAATCAGGGAATTTTATCTTACCGCTATCATCTTTAAATGAAGGCCGCATCTCAAAATTAACATCTTTTTGAAGTCCAGAATTTTCAAGCAGAACTTCCAGTTGAAGCTCCCCCCAGTCTCCACGTGTTTTGCTATCACCCTTCAGGGCTTTTGTCAGGTTAACTGCATCCTGACTTATCTGAATATTGATATCCGCCAGATGCTTGATTTGTTCTTCCAGACTAGATCTTCCTTCAAGCTCTTTTTCATATTTGTCCTGTATAGATTTTTTAAACTGATCAATATTATTTCCCAGCGGTTTTAATATTAGATCTAAATTGGATTTATTAAGTTTTACAAACTTCTCTGATTTTTTGTCTAAAATCTCATTGGCCAAATTTTCAAATTGATCCTTGTTTTGGTCATACAAGTCCTTGATATGCTTTTTTTCCTCTTTCAGCTTTATATCATAATTTTCTATTGACTCAGTATATTTCGCAATCACGCTGTTCAGTTCAATAATCTCCTTATTTTTTTCATTGATTATCTGCTCCTTTTCTTTATTTTTTTCTTCTATTTTTATTAATATCTCACTATTGAGTTTTGCTATTTCAATTTCCTTTTCATCGTTGTGTTCTGCAACTTTGTTTTGTTCATCAATAAAAAGCTCTCTAGAAACATACTGATCCGCAGAGTGCATATTCTTATAAATCGAGTAGGCTATTATAAACCCAATCATACCTCCTCCAAAAAATAGCAACAAATATTCAATCATATTATTCCTCCTAGGTATTGAATTAATTTACACAAAGTTTCATTGTAATGCTACAGGTTAACATCTACTATGTTTGATTGCCGATTCTTTGCCCAAGAATAGATGCCTATACCTATGATAAGTTCGGTTGCAATAAAAATGATTATATTCCGAGCAATGCCTTCAGCAAATCCATAGCTATGAAGACCCACACCAAGAAGATTCACACCAAACCACGCTAATACAACAATAATATTATTTAGAACCATTCCGAAAGCAAAACCAAGTGGTTTTACGAGGCCTGTAATGCGAAAATGCAGCATAATAATTTGCCACATAACAATTAGCAAAGCACCATTTTCCTTTGGATCCCAGCCCCAGAATCGACCCCATGACTGATCTGCCCAAATACCACCAAGTATAGTTCCAAACATTGTAAAAAAGAGTGCAAATAATGTAGCTCCATATACATTCGAACCAATAGTTTTAAGATATTTTTTATTACTGGGATATCTAATCGCTTGTAACAGATATATATGACCAAGAAATCCTGCAAAAAGCGAGGTACCATATCCTATGGTTATAGTCGTTACATGGGTAGCCAACCAGAAGTTAGAATTGAGAACTGCTACCAGCATTCCCATAGTATCCCCATCACTAGCATAACCAAATCCTACAAAATGAAGTACAATACCACAAATTGATCCTGCGAAAATACCAGTACCATCCTGCCTGTTATATTCTAAAATAGAAGCACATATCACACAAATCATGCTAACAAAAATAATGCTCTCATATAAAGTGGATATGGGAGGTCTCTGCATAATAATAATACGCAGTACAATCCCATATAAATGAAATCCCGACCCAATTATAAATGATAGATTTGAGACCCTACGAAAATAAATATTTTGATTCATCCAAGATATTGCTAAAACTAAAAAAGCTAAAATATAAAGGACTATACTCTTAACAAATAATTCAGCAGAGTTATACCATCTTTCATTTTTAATATTATCTATATTAATAATTGAATGATATTGATCTAGAGAAGCTTCATATTCAGATAAAAATCTGTCAGCTAATATATTGTCTCCATCGCGTCTTGCATTTAAGTAATTAGAAAGAACATTTAATATTCTCTCTTGGCTTGAACTAAGCTGCCTACCATCCATTACTGTCCACGGGGCTAACCACACCGCATCAAAAGATATATTCTCAGGAGGAATTATTCTAAGGTTTTGTGCAAAATTATCGAGGTTCAATTCATGCAGATCATTAATTAAAATACTAAGCGCACTATCAAATTCAGACCAACTACTGACATTTTTATCAGATAGTAATTCAACCATAGGATTCAGTTCATTTGCCCTTTGCATGGTATAATAATAACTTACCTTGTCACCTATTTCTACATCGAGAATTTTTGCAAGAGAATCATTATGAATATGGATCAGATTTAGGAGACATGTAAAGCTGTAGCTCAACTCTTGAAAATGTATTACATTGCTATAGATATGCAGCATTTGTTTATCAAATTCTGTAAGATCTTCATTTGTCAAAGTTTGAATTTTCTTTATATATTCTAGCTGATGCTGTAGACCAATTAATACTTCCGAACGGTTATACAAATGATTTATATCCCACTTCAAACCTAGGCTTCCAACAATTTCAGGATTCTTTATATTAAATATTCTGTATTTATCAGCCTTTTCTGGATGTAAAGAAATATCATAAAGCCAGTTTACTGCGGACATTTTACTTTTATCTATATCATCAGGTAGAGCATTTTTTTTCAACGTACGCTTACTATACATTGCAAGTAGCTGATTCCTGGCAAAGGTGTCTAAAGGTTTTATACGACCATTTTCTTGGATAGGAATTTCAGAGGGCTTAAAATCAGATGATAGAAGCATACAAACCAAGAATGGTATTAGGATATAAATATACCTAGTCATATTTAAGCAATCTGTTTTTTGAATAACTTAGGTAATCTCATAATAAGATGTACAAGTAGGCCAAAACACATTATAATACTAGAAATATATGGGAATAACCTGCCATAATTTTTTACAGTGGCTAGAATGGTTGTTTCACCATTTACTGATTCAATAAAAGATGACTGATAAAATGTATACCCTTTATGTCTAAGCGGCTGATTCATTTCAATTAGAATATGTTTGGATATACCAGACTCAATTAGATTAATATCAGAGCTATAACTTTTGGCAATACCTGTACCTGGATGCATTACCTTTTTAAAATCAAGGAGCTCTAATTCAAATGGGAGATAGGTGCGTTTTTTACGAAATACAATGGTAAAATTTTTCCCGTTTATTTTTAGAGTTTGTGGTATATTTTGTCCAAAAAATAATCCATAAATACCATCAGAGGATTTACCTGTATTTGTTAAACTAATAATTAGACCGGGGCGATTCATGCTTTCCTCTTTTAATGGAGGTAAGTCACTTAGCATAAAATTTTTCATCATGCCTTTATACTGTAGTCCCGCAGGTTTTTCACGCTTCAAAGGTTTACAGTTCTTAATATAACTTATAATTTCTGTTTCAAATGGTATATCTTGATGTTTGAGAATTTTACCTGGTTTTAAAATTGGTGTATCGAATATGGTAAAATGATTATAATGATCTTTTGATGTATTGATAATTGCAAGTTCCATATAGTAATAATCTTCAACAAAGTTAGATTTTTCTCCTTCGTCAATTACAACATTACCTTCTAAACTAAACATTGCTGTAAGTCCACCACCAATCATTAATAGGAGCCCGCCAAAATGTAAAATAAGAATACCTATCTTATCCTTGGTCCATAGAGTTTTAGAACAAATAAAAAAGCTGAGATTAATAAACATTACAAGCAATGTTAAACGTCCACCGGGTGTTGGCAAATACCAAAACCATATAACCCAAGAAGAGAAATATCTTTTCTGAACAGCAAATAGTCCCATTTCAGCTTGTGCTAGTGTTCCAATTATAATAAGGAACATCATCCAAATTAATGTAAAAACGAACATCTTTGGCATACGGAAATATTGTATCCATTGATTAAATATATTCATGTTATAAAACTCTAATTAGTTCTACTGAGTGATGAGCAGAAATTAATAAAATCTTCTTCAATTTCTTGCAAATAATTTGCTTTCATTGCTATTTTCACAAATAAGGTTTGATTTTGTATGGGTACTATAGCACACATAAATGCATTATTTGTCTGATCATTGATTATTTTAATAAGACTATATTCGCCCAATCTACCAATTTGGATATTAATATTTTTTTCTATCTCTTCAATAGAAATAGGCGCCATATTAAGTTGTCTTCGCCAACGATTTACATTTGATTCGAGACCTCCACCATCACCGCTAAGCTGAATTACGGATAAATCTCCTTCACCTACTTTATAAGGAACCGAAAAACTTGCAATACGCATTGAAGAACCTTCACTATAATTCCAAGAAGCTGGCTTTTCCCATGTAAGGTCCCCGTGCCCATTTTGTTTTTCATTTACAATAGGTAATTTGTGTTCATGGTTTTCTTTGGGGAGTTTATATGTCCTGACTTGACCATCTTTATCACAGGACATTAATATGATTATTGCTGATAATATGTATATAATTTTAGACAATTGAAAGTCTATATAATATTTTATACGTTTACCAATAAAGCCAGGAAATATAGTAATCAAGGGTTTTACGTATACTGAGAGATATTTGCCAAACATCAGTTTCCTCATCTAAATAAGCTGCCGTTCCAGATAAGGATCCTTTTAAAAATGTTGGTTTTTGCATGTTTAACATCACTGTCCCAAATTTTAAATTCCAAAGTATACCAATACCCGGTATTAATAAAACACTTTCTGAGTTTGGAGCTTCTTTCCCATTCCAATAAGCTTTGTTGGTACTCCTTACCATAAAACTACCCCCCATAGAACCATCAAGATACTTTATTTTACGAGTAAATGCAGTAATTGATAAATCAATTAATCGGGATGCTTGAAAGCCATAGTCACTTTTCCCAAGTGGCTCTTCAATTATCAAGGTTCCCCCAATAAAAACAGGATTTGCCATCCTCTTAATGTAAAATTGAGTCTCAAATATTGCCTTTTTAACACCCTCACTCATACTAAAATGTCTATGGTCTTCTACGATACTATCAGAATCATAAAATGGACTTGATTTTAGGACATTTTTTGAAGGTATAATTACCCCTCCACCAAAAAATAAGCGGACACCTGGACCTTTGCCTGCATTCATAAGTAGATAACGTATCATAAGCTTACTATCTCCTAAATAGCCACCTACTGCATTTTCATAATCACTATCTGAGCCTTCATCTCGGTGATGTTTAGATGTTGAATCTGATTCCCAGCTCATATAACGCTTTCCTAAAACTTGTCTGAATGAAATATTCCACCAATCAGTCAATCCGACCATAATACTAGGAGATAAAATGGTTGCACTGAGCGTTCCCAAATGGTGAAAATTATAGTTTTCATCTATAATAGGATCATGTTCCCAATCTATATATTGATAATTAAAATCCATGCCCACCAGAATGTCTCCTGCGCCAAGTCCTACTCCCTGATCTGAACTGCCAACTGGCAGAGAAGGGTTACTTCACATAGCTCATTGACCCCTTAGAGGAAAAAATAATAATATAACTAATAGCAATAGATATATACTTTTCAAAATGATCCTTTATTATGAATTAATAGAAATAAAATTTACGGAGGTATTTTAGATTACTAAATCAATTAATAAGATTAGTAATAAGTGGTTCCTGCCAATTTTATATTCATCTATCAGAATGGTATCACCTTGATCAATCATAGATTATGTAAAACTCCAGTGAATAGCTTCATGGGCAAAACTAATATTCAAGAATTATATTTACTAACGTGATTAAGTCTTGAATATTAAGGTTCTCATCCCCATTTAAATCTGATAGATAATATTCTATCCCATCTATATTGCCACTTAATATATTATTTATTAATTCTATGATGTCAAGTATGTTAATATTTTCATCTTGGTTTATATCTCCAACAACATATGGAAAAGATGTACTATACCAAAAATCAAATAAAGTTTGAAGCGAATCAACTGGATCCAGCCATATTCCATTCTCATTGTAATAGGGAACGACTGAGTTTACATTTAAATCTATATAATAATCACTTTCATCATCGACTTTCGCAACACGAATAAACGCAGAAAGTGTAGATATTCCTTCATCTAAACACCTTGTATCAGCTCCTGGTACTTTTGCCCCCTGCATAGCAGCCATCAGTTTTTGATCTAATGATCCGTTTGTATTTAGAAAACCTTCTTCTATGCCTAGCAGTATCTCTTCACTTAATAGAATATTACCTTGTATGGCATAATTAATGCCATTGATATGACCTCTCCAATTGGAACAATTATAACCTGTAAATGAGGCACTTCTAGATATAACTGGATCACTACAATCTCCTAATTCACCACTACCTGGTTCCCCATACCATAATGCGTTTTCAATTTCAGCACATTCATATTCATAAAGCATTCCATAATTATTTTCTCTAAATAAATCTACAATCCCATACTGCCTAATTGAAGGATTATTCTGGATATCATTCTCTTCCAGAAGTTCAATAATCTCAGCAGGAGAATAGCCTTGATCCATCAGTGATGAAGCATAATTCTGGTTTGCTCCTAAATAATATGCCTGGGTATGAATTGCGCCCAGACCTGGATGGATATCGCTTATTATAATGGAACCAGCAATGCATGAACCACCAGCACTACCCACTTCACTGGTTGATGTATCCACTGCTACAATTGAAAATGTAGCATAAAGAAAAGATGTTGTAAAGGTTACAAATAATATTGCTAATATGTTCTTCAATTTTCAGCTTACCAAAATAATATTTGCTAATAAGAGAACGTACTGTATATTTATTTCTGCTAATTCATCATATGATGAATTAGATTTTTTGCTAAAAAATGACTTAGAGGGAAAATTAATTGCTTAAGATAATATTAATTAATGCAACTACATCCAAAATATTAATATCACCATCATTATTTATATCAGCATTCTCCAATTCAAAAATGTTTTCATTAATAATATGATTAACTAACATTACAACATCCAGAATATCAATATTCCCATCCGTATTAATATCACCTGATATGAAAATATCTGGACCTCCTAATGAACCATCTTGTTTCAAACAATGAGCATAAACAAATCCACTCTCTGTCCACGCAATAAAAATACACCCTAGTCCTTTCCCAATCATCATATCAGACTTGGCATTACCAGAACTTGTCACAGCTAGCACTCCGCCCTGCCAAGCATGGTTTCCATCAGTATTCAGTCGAGTTGCGTAGATATCACTAATACTATTATTTGAATTCCCCTGTATATATAATGTAATCATTTCTTCACCAAAGCCTACTGCAGAAAGATCATAATAGACATAATTATTGTTCAGTGGAACAACAGACGTTCCATTGGCTCCCCAAGTCCGCCATCCATTTCCATTAAGGCGCTGGGCATATATACCTCGTTGGGACTGACTGATATTGGACTCATTCCAAACTGCCATCAATTCCTGTGAATCTTCAGAAACAACTATTTGTGGAGATATGCGAAAAGCATTGGAATTGGTAGAAAGTTCCACTCCGCCAAGCCAATAGAACTCTCCGTTTGAATTTATATGTTGTACAACTGCAGACTGTACATTACCAGACATTTTTGTCCATGCGGAAAAAGTGCCTCCAACTACATCAGCCTCAAACTGCTGAGACCAGTTCCCCATAGGGAAGACAACAGGACCCGTAGCAACTATTGGTTCACTCCATTGTGGATTACCATCCTGGTCATATTTTTGTAGATGTAATTTGCTGTTAGCTGCCCAGACTGGTCCGGTCTGGCTAATCCATTGGATCATCGCATCACCATTCGCATCAACAATAGGCTGGGGAGACATTAATGCTGAGTTATTATCCTGCAGTAGAATTCCATCACCCCACATCAGGCTTCCAGCAGCTGAAATTCGTTGAAAATGAAGAATATTTAAATCTTGAGACCATGCAACTACCACACTATTATCCGGCAAAACAGCTAGTCGCGGAGAGTAGTTTGCATTATTGGAGTTGGAAAGTGTTAAACCATCATCACTCCAAAGCATGGAACCAGAGGGAGCAATCTTATAGGCATATACATTCCATGGACCTGATCGTTCATCCAATACTGTGATAATGGCATTATTTTCATTATCTACATCGAGGTTCATATGGAAGACTGCAATCCATGATGCATTATCATGATCACTAACTAACAATCCACCATCATCAAACTGTGCTATTCCTTCGGGATTATATCTCTGCAAGTATACATTATAACCACCCATATCAGAAAGCCAAGCAATATATACCCCACCATCAGGTGTTGCCTTTATCTGTGCCTGAACACCACTACCCAGTAATTGGGGAGAAGCAGGATCAGAAGACCATTGACCTGATGCTAATGAGAATATTATGCAAAATATAAAGAGATATTTAATTATTAAATTATTAATAATATTAAAAAAATTGCTGTTCATAATTTCTAAATAATTACACTTTTCCCCCATAAACAACAATTTACAACAAAATAAAGAAATAAACTAGCGTCCACCTCACTTTTAATAACTTTTTAGTAGCCATTAGCATCCCTTAAGATAACTACTGAAAATGAACTGCTGGCTTTTTGTTCTCTAACTTTTATGTAAGCAATATTTTTTTGCAAATCAAAATACCAGCCCTCTTTTTCTATGTCCAGTATTTTTGTGTCTTGCATTTCCTTTAACATGATTTCATCAATTACCACCGCTTGAGGTTTTGGACCATGAACTTGGAGATGGTAATTTCTGTTTTCTGGCATGTTCTTATAGCCATTTCCTTCATATAGCCCATCAATATTAATATTGATGGTATTTTTACCATCTTGCTCACATTCAATGAGAGTTCTATTAAACATCAAGTCGGACTTGAATTTGTATGAAACACCATCATCTTCCATTAGTTTAAACTCTGTTTTTCCCTTTTTGGATGGATAAATATCAAGTGTGAGAGGATCCCTTGGCTTCTGCTGCTTGCGGTTATCATCATAATAAGATTCAGGATACATAGGAATAATCCCACCATCTCTTATCATTACAGGATATTTATAATCGGACACATCATAACCCGTTATTGTTTTACCCCCCTCATATTCTTTACCTGTAAAAAAGTCCGTCCAGTTTCCATGGGGCAGATAAAATGACCACTCTGTAGTTTTGGCTCTATCATATACTGGTGCAAGCATAATCCAGTTCCCACACATGAATTGATGTTTGGTTGCGCCATTCTTTCCACTCTCTCCCCATGTTTTTGGGTCTTCAGGAAACTCTAATACACAGGCTCGGGATACTGGGATACCAGTATTATATGCCTCATGAGAATAAGTATATAAATAAGGGATAAGGCGGGATTTCAATTTAAGAGACTCTCGGTTATGGCTGGTATAAGGCTCACCATAATTCCAAGGTTTTTTCCATTCTTCTCCTGCAACTTTCCAGTTATCAATAATCATCATATTGGTTGTAAAGGTTTTCCATTGCAAATCTCGCACATAGCGGTCAGGTGATCCACCATAAATTCCATCAATATCGCCAGTAGCAGCATTCTGGGCTGATAAGCCTGAGCCAATGATAGTAGGTATATGCCAGCGGATCCAGTCCTTTGGATTTTTGTAACCATTATCTCCGGTCCACATGATAGAATATCGGTGGTTGCCTGACCATCCCAGAGTAGTCCAAATCATGCCTCTCGCTGCACTATTATCTTCAATATGATTATAAACAGTTTTGCAAGCATTCATGGAGAATTTTGTCCCTTTGCCTACCCAGGCAATATCTAATTTGAATAATCGGATATTATAATCAGTTACATATTTTTTAAAATTTAGTTTTTTATCTGTCCACATGCCTGTTATGATCCCTCTTTTTGAAAGTTCATCAGACACTTCAGAAATCCTTGAGAAATCCATATTATAGCCATCATTGGGAAGGAACCAGCCCACTGGCAAATTCCGATCAATATATTCATCTGCAAACTTTACGCATTCAAATGATCCATCATTATAACGATCTGCATCTCCAAATTCAAGGCCCCACTGAGGTGTTAAAAAAGGTCTGCCTGTGATAATGGTATAGCCATTTAGAATATCTTTCAAGCTACCCATAAAATAATATGCATCAAAGCGATTTTCTTTATGGGCTGTTTTAATATTGGATAGAAATTCGTAAGTACCACCTTCATACGAATTCCGGAAAACACCATAACCATTCAGACTCATATAAAATGACGTTGCATTGGGAGTACCATGTTCATTCCAAATATCTTGTTTGTCATCATAAATATTTTCTATCTGAATAATGCGGTCATTGTGGCAGAAATGTCCATTCTGCATTCCGCAACCATAAAAATAGTCTTTTTTGTTTCTTTTTATACTCTGAATAGTCTGCTTCCCATACCTAATGGGTTCACTTTCTTCAAAAAGGATGGATACATTATCTTTTTTGTATAGTGCAAATGAACATGGAGTTTTATATATACGTAGGATATATGAATTCGTTTCAAGCTTGTAATAATCAATCTGATCAGATTGATTAATCTGAAGTGGTTCACCATTATATACTACAATTGGAGTTTCTTCATCCCCTGCAGGATCAGTGAATTTTCCATTAGGAGCAACCCAAATTCTGAAAATATCAGTTCTATAATAAATAATTCGGGTAGTGGCACCATCACTGGTTTCAATTTCAAAGTAATTGTTTTTTGCACTGAAATGTGTAATGTCGCCCAACTGGCCAGAATAGAGGGCGTTGTTTAATAATGCAGCAAATGCTAACATGATAATTTTAATGGATAATTCTCCAGTATGAAATATTAGTATTACTAAAATTTAATATAGCGATAACCGCCTTCAATTATTAGATATATTTGAGACAGGGGGGATATTACTAAAATCATTCCTCTCTTACTCGGTGTGAATACAATTCATTGTAAACTTCTAAACAAGAATAATAAATATCTTTATATTCCGGATCCAAATTTTCTGTTTTTTCAACGTATGGTTGAAATCCAGTAGAAGTCTCCACACTTCTATACCAGTGTTTACCCCAGATCCCATCATTCTTCCGTCTGCCTGATGACCAGCTTAGCATCTCTTTAAAAAACGGGATGCCCAGTTTTTCACAAATCAACATCAACATACTCCTGGGATTTATGAGTATATCTGTAGCATCTATCACTAATAATGGGATATTCAACTCAGTTAGCAGATTAAACAGCTCCAATTGCTGATCGTAACCTAGTTGATCCTCTGAATCTATTTTATATTTTTCGAGATAAGATAATATCACATCTTTAGGATGACGGATAAGAATACAATTACTTAGTTTGTGAACCCATCCAAGATCACAACCAGGAAGATTATGCTGGGCCATATGCTTCTGATACCAAATTGACTTGCCCTTTGGTATGGGACCTGTGAGTTCAATAACTATACTATTCCAGTTTATATTGCCACTTTCTATTACTTCATCCCGCATGGGATGGTCAATTCCTGTTTTATGTAGGTAATGGGAGTAGAACGGCTCATCGTAGACAACACAATCGGGGCGATTCTCAAATGATCGCATGAGGGCAGTAGAAATGTTTCTCGGTCCGGACCACATTGCTATGCGAGTCATAGTTTATCCCCTATCAGGGTATAAAGAAGCCAGTTTATCACTGTATAAATCCTGAAGCATATGGGTAATTTCACCTCTCACACCTCCAGACAGAGCTTCTCCATTGATTTCAACCGCTGGTATTATACCTGCAAAAGTGCCAGTAACAAATGCCTCATCAGCGGAGTGTACTTCTTCAATTGGAAAATCTTTTTCTATAATTGTCATCTGGTTTTGCCTACATATGTCAATGACTGCCTGTCTAGTCACACCAGGTAGACAATACTCTCCCGTAGAGGTCAATACTTTTCCCTTTTTTACAATAAAAAAGTTGGTCGAATTACACGTTGAGACATTATCATTTATATCCAGCATAATGCCTTCGTCCGCACCAACACTATCGGCTTCAATGCAGGCGGTAATGCAGTTAAGTTTGCTTAATGTATTAAGGCGGGGATCCTGGCTATCCTGCGATCCTCGACGCGTGTTTACCATTACTAGACGGATACCATTTTCATTCACTTTTTTATCTGCTTCTTTATACTCTGGTATGATAACAATACTGCTACCACCGGCATTTGCACTTGGATGTTGGTAGGGAGTTTTTTTCAGACCTCTAGATACAATAAGACGAATATGAACACCACTTCTCATATTATTGGTACTTAATGTTCTTAAGATAAGCTCTTTTAACTCCTCCTGTTTACACCCTACCTCAATGGCCAGTTGCTCTGCCCCATGGTAGAGACGATCTAGATGCTCCTGCAGAAAAACTAGGCTACCATTTAAGAAACGAATGCCTTCCCAGACTCCATCACCCAATAAAAATCCACTATCAAAAACGGAGATACGGGCTTCACTGCGTGGATAAAACTTTCCATTAATATAAATCTGGATATTTTCATTCCGTTCATCATACCTGTAGCTATGAGTGCTTGTTATTGTCAAATGATTAAGACTCTTTGGTTATTATATTTAAATTAATGATGGATCGAGACTCAAGTTTAATCCGTTTTAATCTGCGCACATCTTGTTACAACTATTTTTTCTTTGGTAATTATTTATATCCTATATTTTTAAATAAACTGCTTATAAATAATTATCACTTATTGTGTAAATGCGTGGCTTAATGAAGCAACCTCAATTAAAAAAAATTTGTCCTATTCAAAGTAATAAAAAAGTAGTCGATTCATGCCCCCTGTATCTATAAATAAAAAAATCTATCGGTACAGCAAATTACTCCATTCATTCACTTGATTACAAATTAATTCTGCCAAAATAGATTTAATCCTAGGTATTTATGTGATTATAAGTTACTCTAAGAAACAAAGATTTAGGGCAGAGAAGCTATCTCATTTACCAACCTTGTAAAATCTTTACTCCCCCAAGCTGAAGCTTCCAGCACATCCGAATGAGAAAGTTGTTTTCCTTCTAATCCTGCCCCGTAGTTGGTGAAGCACGAAAGAGCTATAATATCCAAACCAAGTTCTATGGATTTCATTATCTCCGGCACTGTAGACATACCAACAGCATTTCCCCCAAGAGATATAATGTCCTGAATCTCCGCAGGTGTTTCATAACTAGGTCCTAAGACCCATGTGTAAATGCCTTCTCTAAGTTGAAGCCTAAGGTTTAATACGGCTAAACGAATTTTACTTAACTTTTGTTCAGTTATTTCAAGTTTGACAATTTTCGGTCGGCCTTTCTTAATGCTAAAAGTATAATCTATATATTCTCGAATGAGCATAAAATCCCCAATTTGCCAATCTTTTTTTAAACAACCAGCAGCATTAGTAATGATGAGCGTTTTACATCCCAGTGCATGCACAACTGAAACCGGCAGAGTTACAACTTCCATAGTAAAACCTTCATATATATGAAAACGGCCACTGGCACATATGAGGGGCTTATCTTTGATAAAACCAAATACCCATTCTCCTACATGCCCTGAAACCGTAGAGCAGGGATAATCTGGTATATCAGAATATGAAATAGTAACTTTTCCCTTCATGCTATCTACAAAACTTCCCTGTCCCGAACCCAGGATGAGTGCTAAAGTGGGCATTTCAGGCAATTTATTTATAATATGATTAGCGATGGCTTTTACATTCATATTATTTGACCTGCCAATTGACCGCAACCAGCATCAATATCTTGACCCTTGCTCCATCTAATCAAAACCCGGTAGCTATCCCGGTTTTTATGGAGAATATCTGAAAAGTGCATTATAACATTATTATCTGGACGCTGGTATTTGCCATCAGTTTCATTAAAGGGTATAATATTTATCTTACAAGGAATACCTTGTAGTAGGTGAGATAGTTTAAGGGCATCTGATTCGGAATCATTCAGGCCTTTCAGAAGTACATACTCAAACATAATAAGCCGTTTCTTCTGGTTTGAATACTCTTTACCAGCTTGTATGAGATCTTTAATATTCCATTTTTTGTTGATTGGCATTATCTTATTGCGTACTCCATCATCTGAAGCATTTAAAGATATAGCAAGTTTGTAACGACGATTTTCATTTATAAATCGCTTGATCTGAGGAAGAAGTCCCGCTGTAGATATGGTTATTCGTGTTGAGCCTAGATTAAAGCCTTTTGGGGCATGAAAAATATCAGCAGCATTTAAAACATTTTCATAATTATGGAAGGGTTCTCCCATCCCCATAAATACTACATTTGTAATAGGATGATCTACTTTCCCTCTTACATAAATCAGCTGATCTACAATTTCACCAGTTGTAAGATTGCGTTTAAACGTCATGCTTCCCGTTGCACAGAAGTTGCAGTCTAAAACACATCCCACTTGGGAGGAAATACAAACGGTATGACGGTTACCATCAACCATAGACACAGTTTCAATAAATTCACCATCCTGAGTTTTAAAAAGTATTTTAACTGATTGATCTTGTTGGGAAACTTTTTGGGTTGCAACATTAAGTGTCCATAGAAAATAATTTTCTTTCAAATGGTCACGGAATGATTTATTTACATTAAGCATAGAATCAAATGATAAAATACCTTGATTGTACATCCATTCAAACAATTGTTCTCCTCTGAAGCGGGACTCCCCTGCTTCCAGACACAGGAGCTGCAGTTCCTCCAAATTCATTCCTTTAATACATGTTTTGTTCAATATAATTGGTCTTTATTTACATAGAGATAAATAATCGAAGTCGAAATTTAGCATAAAATAATATGCCACATGGAAAGAATTTTAATTTGTCGGGCTTGGGAGAGACCTTTAGATTTCGGTCCAGAAAATAAAGGTAAATTATGGAAAATATTAAATTAGTCGAAAAATTACAACAAGATAAACAAAAACTTCTTCAAGAGATCTCAAAGGTCATTATTGGACAGAAGGACGTTGTGGAACACCTGTTTATATCTCTACTATGCCGTGGGCATGTCCTACTGGAGGGTGTTCCCGGTCTAGCCAAAACCCTGCTTATTAAGACGCTGTCAGATGCTATGGAGCTTTCATTCAATCGTATCCAATTTACCCCAGATCTTATGCCTTCTGATATAACCGGCACTGAAATCATTGAGGAAGAACATGGCACAGGAAAGAGGGGTTTCAAGTTTTTTAAGGGGCCCATATTTGCCAATATTGTACTGGCTGATGAAATAAACCGAACCCCTCCTAAAACCCAAGCTGCTTTACTTGAATCCATGCAGGAGCATAATGTAACAGCTGGTGGCAAATCCTATATTCTAGAAGAACCTTTTTTTGTTCTAGCCACCCAGAACCCTATTGAACAGGAAGGTACCTATCCCTTGCCAGAAGCTCAGCTAGATCGCTTTATGTTTAATATTTTGATTTCATATCCATCTAGGGATGAAGAGGTGAATATTGTAAAATCCACTACGAGTACGGAACTTGAAGATATAACACCTGTATTGTCATCTAAAGAGCTTTTTGCATACCAAGACTTGGTTCGTAATGTTCCTGTGGCAGATAATGTTATAGAGTACGCAGTGGATTTTGTAAATAATACCCGCATAGATAGCAAAGGCAATGCTAGTCCTGCTAAAGACTGGTTAGAATGGGGCGCTGGTCCTAGAGCTAGTATGTATCTTATCTTGGGAGCAAAGGCAAAAGCTCTATTAGATGGCCGAACAACTCCAGATATTTCAGATGTACAACAGATGCTGAATCCTGTACTCCGACATCGGATTATACCCAACTTTAATGCTGAGGCGGATGGCATTAATCGAGATAATATTTTGGAAAAACTTCTGGAATTTACTGGCTAAGGAGTTAACATGCCTAAAGAACAAATACTCACACCTAAAATTATCTCTCGGCTGAATAATTTATCTCTGAAAGCACGCTATGTTGTAGAAGGTTTTATAGTGGGGCTACATAAAAGTCCATACCATGGATTTTCAGTAGAATTTTCTGAACACAGAGCTTATGGTGTTGGAGATGAAATCCGACACATCGATTGGAAGCTTTGGGGGAAAACAGACCGCTATTACATTAAACAATTTGAAGAGGAAACTAATTTAAAATCATATCTTCTTATTGATCAAAGCCTGTCCATGACTTATAAGTCTAGTGCTGTGAGCAAGCTGGAGTATGCCCAGATACTGGCGGCATCTCTTGGATATCTCATGTTGAAACAACAGGACGCTGTAGGCCTGACCCTATTTGATGATCAAATTCGTGTAAATATTCCTCCCCGCTCTAAAAGAAGCCACTTGAATATAATTCTATCTCATATGCAAAATATCAATGCTGGTCCTGAAACATCAATTTCTTCTGTTTTACATCAGACTGCAGAAGCCATCAAAAAGAAAGGTCTTATTATTCTCATTTCAGATTTATTTGATAACCCTGAGCAAGTTTTTTCCGGCCTGCAGCATTTCCGATATAAGGGACATGAAGTGGTAGTTTTTCATATATTAGATCCCCAAGAGCTGAAGCTGGAATTCTCTCAACGGACACGATTTCGAGATATTGAATCTGGGGAAGAAATTATCACTGATCCATGGCATATAAAATTCGATTATCAAAAGAGCCTAGAGGATTTTTGTTATTATTTTAAATCCAATTGTCGGAAAAAAAATATTGATTATGTACGCCTTTCAACTGAAACACCACTAGATTCAGCCCTATCAGAATACCTAATTAAGCGTAAACGCATCGGTTAAAATATAAAATACATTTTATAGAATTATAATCCGAATTATAAAAAATATTTATTATTTCTATGATTTTTGGCAATTCTCAATTATTGCAGTGAAACAAATGTAAGGAAAAGAAAACGGGGCAAATATGTCCCGTTTTTTAATCTAGTTCAATTCCGGCTGATCGTGCTATTTCTCGAATAGAGTCTAAATAAATATCATCCATTTGTTTAACTGATTTTTTCATTTCGGAGATAGCGTCTTGGGTATCAAAATTTTTCTCTTCTTCTAGATCACTCGTCTCATAAAAATAATCTTTTGCTGAATTTGCATATATTCTTAACTGTTTAAAATCAGTATAAATTTCACGAATTAATTGAGGATCAGGAGTATCCATTTCATTTAATTTATTATATTTTTTCTTAGAAGAGTTCTCTATTCCCCGCGCCATACGTTGGTAAAGGACTCCTACATTATAATATATATCTGCATCATAGGGGAATTGATTCAAAAGTTGATTTGCATAGTCAATGGCGCGCTGGTTATCTCCCATATCAATATAAACATAGAGTAAATTTCTCATTATTGGGCCAGGATCATCTGAATATTTAATTGCTTTAAGATATGATTCTTCAGCTACTTTTAAATCATTATTTTGTAATGAGATATCCGCCTTTATCAAATACAACATTGAGAATGTACTATCTGCCTTTAATCCATTATTAATTGTTGTAATTGCTTTGATGGTATCTTTTTGTTGTATAAATATATTTGCTAAAGTAAAATAGTTCTGCCCTTTTTTTGGATGAATTAGGCTGGCAATTTCAATTTTTTCTTTAGCATTATCAATTTTATTATCTTGAATCAACTCAACAGCTTGGTTATAAATATTAATCCATTCCTGATCTCGGTAAGCTTCTACACCTTCACCTATTGTAGTAACTGATGTATTACCCAACTTGAATGATGTCTCCAGAAGTTGCGCTGAATTTCTTTGTTCAGCGATAGTAAGCATTTCAGCCATTTTAGTATATTTCTTCTGTTTTAGATATACTTCCGTTGCCAGAAAAAATGGCGCATGTGCATCTGTCGCTGGACTGCATTCAGGGGACTCTAGTGCTTTTATTCCCCATTCTTCAGCTCGTTCTAGATTCTTCTCACTACGAGCCGCAGTTGTTGCTGAACGATATTCCATACAGGTTGAAGCACAACCATTAAATAGCAATGACATAATAATTAATAAAATAATTGATGATTTTTTCATGGATGTAAATTATAATAAAAAAGGCGCCTTTTTAGACGCCTTTTTTATTAAAAAATAATTCTTTTTTTTATCTCAAACCTTTAATGGGTTTTCTTATTTTACGTCTCTTCTTATGAGTACGTTTTCTATCAAGATAATTTTGATTGTCTTCAGAATAATCTTTCACCCAATAATGTTTGTTTTCAACTCGCAGATTTTTACTATCGACTTTCTTCAAATCTCTAGAAGTACGAGCAAATAACAATCCCCCAGCAATAAATATTAATATGATTATATTTCTTAGTACCTGCATAAAAAAGCCTCCTTCGTCTTAATTTACGCGATTTAGCTTATATTAAACAAGCATTTATTTTAGGGAGATTAACAACATGATACATGAAGTTTCAGAAAGGAAGTTTTTCATCTTCTTTATCTAATTTCTCTGATTCAGATTTTTTTTCAGCTTCTTTGTCAATTTCAATGGAACCATTTCCATGCCTGGTGGCTTGTTTCCATTCCAATGGAGTTATTATATTTGCAACCACTTCTGTTTTCCAATGCTGGACATCATCCTTATCCTTATATGTACGGGTTTGGAGTTTTCCTTCAACATATATTAGCTGACCTTTCTGAAGAAATTCGGTGCTGAAATCAGCTAGTTTATTCCAGACAACTATATTATGCCATTCTGTATGATCTTTTTTCTCCTGTTCATTATTAACCCAGGATTCATTTGTAGCAATTGAGAAGGTAGCCGTTGATGTGCCTGACGGCGTATACCTGCCCTCGGGCTTATTACCAATGTTTCCAACTAAAATAACCTTGTTTACACTAGATCTTTGCATTTTTATCCTCCAATTAAGACGTATTTTAATTGATTTACCAATAAAATATAGAACTTACTACAAGCAATATCAATCATAAATTTTAATGCTTTACAGGCAGATGCAAAATAAATAGAGACCCTTTATTTTTTTTGCTTTTAATTGTCATGTATCCATTATGAGCTTCAATAATTTTCTTACAAATGGTAAGTCCTAAGCCAAAGCCCTTTGTAGAAATAGTCTTATTTGCCTGATAGAAGGGTTCAGTAAGCTTTTGAATATCAGCCTTGGAAATCCCAGAACCAGAATCTTTCACTTGAAATTCTATATTATCATTTTTCAGAATTATAAAATCAACTTTCTCGCCTTCTAAACTATATTTAATAGCATTTTCAAGTAAATTTCTGAGCGCTAAGGAAAACTTAGTTTCATCCACAATAATCTCTTCATCAGGAATATGATTACTAATATTGATAACTTCACTATTAAATGGGAACATTCCCTTCACCTTATTAATAATTGCACTAGTTTTATACTTTTTTAAATCAAGTTTAGAATAAGGTAACGATAGTCGGTCTGATAAAAGTAAGTTGGTGATCATCCATTCAAGAGAATCAAGTTCTCCCTTTAATTTTTCGCTGTTTTTATGTTTTGGAATCATGGCAATCAGCAGCTGCATGCGCGTAAGGGGCGAACGTAATTCATGGCTCACTTCCAAAAGTAACTGATGTTTATTTTCCAAAAGAGAATTAATATCTTTAATCATCTGATTCATCGAAATCGATAGGTCAGCCAGCTCATCTTCACCAATGATCTCTACTTCTGAGCTTATGTCCCCTTCCTCTAAGGCTTCTATTCTATTTTTCATTAATTGCACAGGACGTAAATACCTGCTTATAAAAAAATATAGCCCAACAATAAACAATATTGATAGAATTATAGAAAATATCAGATTATTTATATCAGCAGGAGGGATATAATCTATCACCATATAAAATAGATAGTTTCCATTGTCAACTACGGTGGCAGGATGATCATATAAAGTCCCAAAAAAAACCTTTAGCGGAATTTTTATATCATATAATTCTTCATAATCTTTACTTATGCTCCAAGTATAAAATTCATCAACTATAATTTTTGAAGGAAGATTTGACCAGTATTGTTTCCCAGGGAATGTAATGCCAGTTTTCGTTGACATCCGTTCATATATTCCACACCACATTTGAAGATTTTTCAATTCTAACCTAACAAGATTGGTATCAGGCGGATTGTTCCAATTGGAAACCATTTCTGAATAATAATACATTTCATGGGCAGCCATAATATTATCTTGGTCTGTAAAAAAATATTCAAACTGATAATATAATAGTGAAATAAGGGCAATTGTAAATACAACAACCAAGAGTCCAAGTCTTTTAAAAAGACTTTTTTTAAAACCCAAATTCAGATTAATTCTCGGGTTCCCCTATAAATTTGTACCCTACCCCATGAACTGTTTTAATGAAACGAGTCTTTGCTGGAGTTTCTCCCAACTTACCTCTAAGACGGCTCACAAGTACATCAACTGACCGATCATAACTCTGCCAAGAGATTCCCCTCAAGTTCTCTACTAGAAATTCCCTGTCCAGAGTTTCAGTGGAATGCTCAATGAATAAAAGCAAGGCATCATACTCGGTAGTCGAGAGTGATATTTGTTCATTATCTAGAAGTACTTCCTGCTTATTTTTATCAATGCTCAATCCTTTAAAATATACCTGCTCAACAATGGCTGCAGCAGAATGTGTTCGCCTTAATATAGATTGAATCCGAGCAAGTAATTCCCGAGGCTCGAATGGTTTTGGTAAATAATCATCTGCACCTAGTTCAAGCCCTACAATACGATCGGTTACTTCCCCTCTGGCAGTAAGCATAATAATGGGAGTAGACAACTCTTCCCGAATTTTTCTAAGGACTTGAAAACCATCCATTCCGGGTAGCATTATATCTAAAATAATAACATTGACCTCATTTTTATTCAAATATATTAATCCATCTTCTGGAGTATGCTTGGCTGTAATATTATACTTATATGAACTCAGAAATTCAATCAGCAGGTCGGTTAACTGAATATCATCATCAATGATTAGTACATTATTCATTAGCTTTCCCTTTTCTATAAATTAGATGTTTTTTGTCCTAATATTTCATTTTTCATACTTTCTACTTTTCGCTGGAATTTATTATTATTCTGAATTTTTTTATCAATATTTTTACAGGCATGGATTACTGTAGAATGATCCCTTCCACCAATATGGGAACCAATATTTGAAAGAGATGCATTGGTTAATTCTTTTGCTAGAAACATGGCTAATTGCCTTGCCAGAGCCACATCCATGGTACGACTTTTCCCTATTATTTGTCGCTCACTTATTTTCATGTTCCGACAAACATATTTAACAATCATTTCAATAGATAGATTCATAAAGGAATTATTGCCCATTAGGTTCTTTAATACTTGTTTAGCTAGACTCATGGTTATATCTTCACGACGTATAGATGAAATTGCCAACAATTTTACCAGAGCTCCTTCCATTGCCCGAATATCACCAACAATCGCCTCTGCAATAAACTCAGTTACATCATAGGGAATTTCTAAGCCATCATTTTCAGCTTTTTTCATAAGGATTGCGATTCTTGTTTCTAGGTCTGGTGGCTGAATATCTACAATAAGACCTGATTGGAAACGAGATACCAGTCGGTCTTTTAATCCTTTTAACTCGCTAGGATGACAATCAGTAGTGAGAATAATTTGCTTCCCTTTTTGAAATAAATCATTAAATAAATGAAAAAACTGCTCCTGGGTCTGCTCTTTTGACTGAAAAAACTGGGCATCATCCAATAATAGCATATCAACATTTCTGTAATTATTTATAAAATCTGTTGATCGGTTTTTTTGTATTGAGTTGATGAAATCTAGCATAAACTTTTCACTGGTAAGATATACGATCCGCATATTTTTATTCTGCATAATTAGCTTATTGCCAATGGCTTGTAGCAGATGCGTTTTACCTAATCCAGGGCTACTATAAATTAATAGTGGATTATAAGGTGTTTGACCAGGTGTTTCAGATACAGAAAGAGCCGCCGCCTTGGCAAATTGATTACTTTTCCCTTCAATGAAATTTTCAAAAATATACCTTGAGTTCAGCTGGGATTCCCGCTGATATCCTGGGGGTATAGGTTTTTCCTTTGATGTAAGAGTTGGAATTTCCTCAACACTTTTGTCACTGATAACAACACTATAGTTAACTAATAGAGGGTTACTAGCATTTTCTTTTAATGCATTATCAATCAGATTTCGATATTTTGATTCCAACCATTCATAATGGAACTGGTTTGGAACCTGTAGGGTAATTTCTTCTTCATTGAGGTTGGTTGCAATTACACCATCAAACCATGTTTGGTATGCTTGTTCTTGAATTCGATCTTTGATATACAAAAGACAATTTGTCCACAATTCATCTTTTGTGAAACTCTGTTCTTGGGTTGATAGATTAAGATCGCTCATACTTATAGCAATAATGTAAAATAGACCTTTAATATTCGGGAATTATATCAACTCAAAACAAGTCGAAAACATCAATCACTTTATTTTAAACAAATTGTAATTTACTTATCTATGATTTTGACCAAATTAATCATAATAATATTTATTATTGTTATTGTTTATGTTAAAATAAGTTGGAGACCCCGTATCCCTCTATTTTTTACAAAAAAGAAATTGGTGAAAATTGGTCACCGGGGTGCACCTCTGCAAGCACATGAGAATACAGTAAACTCATTTAAAAAGGCAGTGGCAGCAGGTGTTGATGGTATTGAACTGGATGTTCAATTTTCTTCTGATAAGCAGTTAATTGTTTATCATGAGTGGAGTTATGTTGATTCTGTTAAGGTAGAAAAACAAATTATAAATACTCCGTATTCCGAATTAAGGAGAATTCGGTTCAAGAATAATAATATTAATAAAATACCTCTACTATCTGAAGTATTAAATATCCTGCCTGAAAATTTTATAAAAATTATAGAAATTAAATCCAGACATATTTTAAATACCCACATTGAAAAAAGCATATTAGATATGTTGGAGAAGTATAAATTTGTAGACAGCTCCATTATCTCCAGTTTTAATCCATTTGTTATTCGTCGTATTCGAAATATAAATCCTAATATTCAAACAGCATTACTTTGGACTATGGAAGAACCCATGTTTATATTTAACAGTCCGCTTTGGGTTTGGTGGTGCAAACCGGATGGTTTTCATGCAGATATTAATTATTTAGATATGGACCTGGTTAAATGGGTTCGGAGAAAAAAAATGAGCCTTTTGGCTTTTACAATTTTAAGTGTAGATCAACTTGCCAGGGTATCTGATTTTGGTTTAGATGGTATTTTTTTAGATGATCCCAATTTAAATTAATTTCTCTAATTATTAGATATATATGGAAACTTTAGCTTTATTTACACAATTAGAAACAAAGAAAAAAACCAAAATACTATTATTCTTACTCCACTACAAAAAATGCAGTAATTGAATTGATAGAATACCCTCAAAACAGACATCTCCCAAGTAAATACATCATAGAAAAACTCTCAGAGTTCTATGAGGAAGATATACCGGGTGAAGATATAACAACAATAACTACAATACCAAAAAAGAATCGTGTCCAAGCACGAATTCAGACTGTTGAAAAACTTGTTTTTGCTGGTAAAGAAATAATCCCATTATGCTTTGGCAAGGATTGTCAGGTTAAGATTGAACCAGAAGATGGAGAAACACTTGATAAAGGACATATAATAGGGGAAATCAATGGACCCGCACATCTGATTTTATCTAGGGAGCGAGTTATGCTAAACTTAATCCAGAGATTATGTGGTATTGCTACATCAGCACGACAATATGCTAAATTGGCTGATCCTTATAATGTAAAAATATTAGATACACGCAAAACAACTCCGGGACTTCGTCTATTTGAAAAGTATGCAGTTTCAATTGGTGGTGCTTATAATCACCGACTGAGTTTATCAGATGGAATATTAATCAAGGATAATCATATTATTGCAGCGGGCTCTGTAACAAAGGCCATTGAATATGCTCGGAATTCTAACACAAATCTGCCTTTGGAACTAGAAGTGGATAATTTAGACCAAATTCAAGAAGCCTTATTAATTGGTGTTGACGGGTTTCTATTAGATAATATGTATGTTAATAAAATTCGTTCCGCAGTATCAATTATTAGAAAATCCAATAATGGATATGACATATTTATTGAAGCATCCGGAGGAATTAATATGGAGAATATTTATCCTTACCTAGATACAGGAATTAATGCAATTTCAGTAGGTGCCCTCACGCACAGGGCTACCAGCAAAGATATTCGTATCGATTTTATTTCATGAAGACACAGAATAACTGAAATTATCAATCAGGCGCACTTTCCCTATATAAACAGCAATACTCACAAGTATATCCCCTACAATTTCAGATGTTATTTCTTCTAGAGTACATGTATCTGAAACTGAGATATAATCAATGGTCAAAGATGATTCAGAAGATATTTTTTCTGCGATTTTATTGCGGATGATTTGAGCATTTTTTTCTCCTGCAATCAATAATTCTCGTCCAGACTCGAGTCCCAAAAATACTACAGATGCTCGTTCACGCTCTTCAATTGTAAGATGCTGATTACGGGAACTCATTGCTAATCCATTTTTTTCACGTACAATAGGACATGATATAATCTCAATTGGGAAGTTCAAATCTATTACCATTTTCTGAATAATCCGTAGTTGCTGGGCATCTTTTTCACCGAAAAAAGCATGGCTAGGTTCAACAATGTTGAACAGCTTAGAAACAATGGTGGTCACACCTTGAAAAAAATGTGGCCTGCTCTTTCCTTCCAGAACATTGGAAATATCTGCTGCCTGAATAGCTGAGCTGAATCCTTTAGGATACATTTCTGAATCACTTGGTAAAAAAATACAATCAGGTTGATAATGCTTCAATTGTTCAATATCATTATTAACTTTAATAGGATAGCTATCTAAATCTTCACTAGGAGAAAATTGGGATGGATTTAAATATATACTTACAATTGTATTCCGGCATCTATTGCAAGATTTCTTAACTAGGGATAAATGCCCGGCATGAAGGGCCCCCATAGTAGGTACAAATCCAACAGCCCCTGTAATTCCTTTCCGCCAAATCCGGAATTCTTGGATAGTTGAAATGATTTTCAAAGTTTAGTTTACTTTTTCACTTCGGGAGCTTATTATAACAGAATGTTGTTTAGAGGGGAATTTTTTTGACTCTACTTCAGATTTATACTCTATTAGTTTCTTTTGGATTTCAATTCCAAGATTTGCATAACGCTTTGTATGCCTAGGAATAATTTCTCCATATAAACCTAAAATATCGTGATAAACTTGGATTTGTCCATCGCAGTCTGGCCCAGCTCCGATTCCTATTGTGGGAATATCCAGTGTATTTGTAATCTTTTCTGCTAGATTAGCTGGGATCCCCTCCAAAACTACTGAAAAAGCACCACTTTTTTGAACTGCAATGGCATCTTCAATTATTTTATCAGCTTCTAGCTTGCTTTTCCCTTGAATGCGGTATCCTGAACTCAAATGGTATGACTGAGGGAGCAACCCCACATGCCCCATAACGGGGATGCCTGCATCAATGATGGCTCTGATCTGAGGAGTATAGGCTGTTCCACCTTCTAGTTTTACTGCACCCGCACCACCTTCTTTAATAAATCTTCCTGCATTCCTAACTGCATCTCCTACACTAGGCTGATACGACATAAACGGCAAATCTGCAACTATAAGAGCATTTTCTGTGCCTCTATAAACTGCTCTTACTAGAAAAATCAATTCATTCATCGAAATGGGGATGGTATTATCCATTCCATAAACAACCATTGCAGCACTATCTCCTACTAATAATAGTGGAATACCTGCTGCATCAGCATTCTTCGCTGAAACATAGTCATATGCAGTAATAGTGGCAAATGGTGTATTAGCGCCCTTTAACTTCTTGATATCTCGAATTGTAATTTTCTTCACTGGCTACGATTAAGCCAAAATGGGTGTTTGTATGGATCTACGAATAACTTTATTTTCCCCATTTACCTGAATAATTTGGGGTGAATGATTTTGTATTTCAGTATCATTCAAATGACAGTATGATGCAATTATAACTAGATTCCCTTTATGAATAAGGTGGGCAGCAGCTCCATTAATACAGACTTGTCCAGATCCTCTTTCTCCTTTAATAATGTACGTTTCAATTCTGCTACCATTTGTAATATCTAAAACATGAATTTTTTCAAATTCAATCAGTTCTGCTGTATCCATTAAATCTTCATCAAGAGTAAGTGAGCCAACATAATTCAAATCAGCTTCTGTCACCGTTGCTCGGTGAATTTTTGACTTAAGCATTTCAATTATCACATTTTCCCCTAAAATTTATGTGTAATAATTTACGATTTTCCTAAATAGAACACAAAAATTTGAGGTGCTTAATATTAAACACATGAATTTCTCCGTTTTATCTATAAAAATGTTTTATTTGGGTATAAAATCATTTTGCTGATTACTACATTATAAAGTATATTTTTACTCCAAGATCACAATATGTTGTATTGTTTTAATTCTTTGAATTAAAGGGTTTCCTCAAAAAAAAAAATCTTAAAATTAACCATTTAAACCATATCAACTATGAATAACTTTAAGTTTTATCTCAAAATTGCAGTTTGTTTATTGTTTTTATTTGCCTGTGGCCGCAAAGATGCAAAAACAGAGGTGTCGCCTGATGTTAATGCTGAAGAAAATCCTGTAAAAGTAAATGTAGATGATTCAGATTTTTCAGATGATTCAAACATTGAACGAAATATGCCAGCAATTATTGAAGATTTATGGAGAGACATTAAAAATTTAAGAGCAGAACTAGATTACCAAAATATAAACCTAAGTAAACTGGAAGCCCAATCCCAACTTTGGGCTAATCCTTTTGCAATTTATAATAAAGAAATTGTTCTTAATAATGGCAGTTCTATTTTTGGAAAAATTGTATATCAGGATAAAGATGTTATGAAAGTAGAAACACTCATCGGTCAGCTTATCATAGATAGAAATACCATTATAAGGGTTGTTAATCAGATAAATGCCTATGGTAATTTAGAACAAGAAGCTTCTGATGCAAATAATTCAACAAACGAAACTGAGACCTCTGGTGTAAATCTAATTCAGAAGCGCATCACATCATTATCTGCACATCTAGTATTGGTGAGTGATATTACTGAAGAAAAAGATGCATCAGGTAACACTGTTCTTAAGGGAGAAGTTAAAAATGTTGGCAATAAGCGGGCAGACTTTGCCAAAATTATTTTTATATTCAGAACAAATTGGCAGGGAGATACAAAATCTTTAACAGCTTTTATTAATGGTGTAACAAACACATTTGAAACTGGGATTTCTTCCGATAACAGTATTTTGCCGCATGCCGTGGGTGACTTTGAATTAATCATACCCAAATCTTTTGGTTCTTTTATTGGATACAGCTACGATATTGACTGGAGTCAATATGAGGGTTAAAAAAATTGTTTCGTTGATTTGGATGGGATTGTTATGCTCTATTGTTTACTCTGAATCCAAAATACTATGGGATTTTGGAGTAGTTATAAAATCAAGCGAAGATAATAATAAATTAATAAATAACTTCATACAAAATCCAACCACACTAAATAAAGATAAGGTTAAAAAGAATGCAATTATTTCTGATCCGTTTATTCCTCCTATCTTAAGCAGTGTGAAACTAAAAAAAATCCCCCACATTAACCAGTTCAATAATGGCTTAACTCCTCTTGATAAAAACATATTTCAAATTAGTAACGAAGCAAAAAGGTTTTATTTAAAAAAAAACTATAAGCGCGTCATTGAATTCATCAACTATATAGATTTAAATGATCTAAGTTGGCAAATGCGCCATGATTTAGAGTGCTTGCTTATCCATGCATTATATAATACAGGTGATTATCGTAAAGCCCAAGATAGAATTTTATCTTTAATTGAGCATAATGAAACAGGGGAACTTTATTTTCTACTTGCTACCATTTCTGAGTCTCTTGGTCAAACTAGTGTTGCTAAAAAATATTATTTGAAAGTTATAAATCAGTACCCTAAAAGTGATTATATTGCTTCAGCCAATATAAAAATTCGTATACTGGATCAACATTAAATAATGTCTAGATCAAAAATTTTTATTCCATTCATTATTTTATTGTTGACTGGAAGACCGGAGGCAAATTCGCGTGTAGCTTTCTCTCGCCCAGGAAATATGATACGAATCCCAAATATGGACAACTCTATGTATAAACATCTCTTTGTACTGGATGCTTCATCTGAGATTCTATCTTCTACGCAGAGTAGTTCTGCTTTTTCCATAAATACACTCAACAAATCAGGGTATCAGTATGGCATATCCTTTGTAAAACCAGTAGAACCTCTTAATTCAATTGAATTGGGTTTTCATATTCAAAAAAACATGCTAGTATATGGCGATGTTCTACTAGATGTTGGCATCCAAGATGTATTGTTTCGTCAGGGGAGTGATTCCTCTGATGTAAATGGTCTAGATACAAAAGGAATCTCTCTTTTTGCCGTTATTAATAGTAATAAATCCTTCGGTAACTATGCTATTTCAACTCATTTGGGATTTGGATCAGGAAAAATTAATGAGGACTCTCATCTTTATGTATCTAACCCAGAACAGAATATAGGTATTTTTCTCGGGTTTAACTTTACAACTCCATTTATGAAAAAAAATGGGGGTGTAAATTTTATGACGGAGTTCGATGGGAAGGGATTAAACATCGGCCTTAGTGTTCCCATTTTAAAGTCAACTCATATTAACTTTGGTATTACTCGTTTTGAAAATTTTGGGAATTTTGCTACAGAAGATAAAACTGGAACTGAAAAATCTAGTTTGAAAGGGGATGCACCATCTATTACATTTGGAATTGGTTTTAATGTTCCCCGCATGATTAATCCGGAAGATGACGTTGCATTATCATCAAGCCCACTTGGAGATGGGATTTATGCCAAGACAGATTCTTCTATATTATATTATGACCCAATCTGTACAGATATTGTGGGAATACTGAGAGATTCAATCAAGGTCAATAATAACATAATTGAAAATTTGAATGATTATAATATTATGTTACAACATTCGGAAGCTACACTTGTGGATTCCACTAGAAAAAATTTATTGCGTGAAGAAGTTAGTCATACAAATCAAAATAAAGCAATGCGTCATTTATCCCGATCTCTCAGATATTTTTATGATGAAGAATATCGAACAGCTCTTTCTGAAGTGAATATTTCTATTGATCTGAACCCAAATTTAGCTATTGCCTACGGTAGACGTGGTTCAATTTATTATAAGTTAGGGGATGCTCGCCGGGCAACCTTAAATTGGAATGTGGCTCTAAAACTGGACCCAGAATTTTCAGAAATTTATGAAATGTTGCAAGCAGCAGAAGAAAACCGACTCAAACCTGTTGAAATCAGCAAAAACATAGGAGAAATTAAATGAATTTAGGTGCCCTTATAGGTCTTGTTTTAGGTCTAGGAATCTTAATTGGTGCTGCTGTTATTGGATCTGCAAATACAGGCGGTATTGGATCTCTTTGGGACGCTATTAGTATGGCAATAGTTGTTGGTGGTGCTATCGCTGCTACCTGCATTGCATATCCTCTGCCTGATGTAATTGCAGCTTTAGCCGGCTTTCCAAAGGTATTTGGTGCTCAAGGATTTACATTAAAAGATGTAGTTCAAGACTATGTTGGTATTGCTGAATTGGCACGTAAAGGAGAGCTTGCAAAAGCAATTGATGAAAAACCTGACCATATGCCTTTCCGATTAGGAAGCATCAAGGATACATGCCGATACATCAGCGATGGCTTGTCAAGAGAAGATATTCGAATTATTCTTGAAAATAAGGAACAATATCGGGCTTTACGTGAAATAAAACAGGCAAATGCACTGGCTAAGATGGGTGAATATGCTCCTTCATTTGGCATGATAGGAACCCTATTTGGTTTGATATTTATGCTGGCAGGAATGGCTCTGCCCCCTGCACCTGGAGTTGATCCAACTGCAGCACTAATTAGTAATATGGCTATTGCACTTATCACTACACTTTATGGGGCTCTATTTGCTTTTTTCTTCTTTTTACCCTTTTCTGATCATTTAAAATATGTTAATGATGATAAAAAGGTAGAAAGTGCTCTACACTTAGAAGCAGCAATGCTTTTATATGACAAGGTTCATCCTATTATGGTGACAGAAAGACTAAATGCATTTCTAGCAAGGAAAGATAGGTTTACAGATGAGGAATAATATTAATGGCTGATGAAGTTTGTCCATTATGTGAAGGCCAGGGTTCTGGTTTACCGGGATACTTTGGTACCATGGCAGATATGTTTACGCTTCTATTTGCTTTTTTCGTGCTCATGTTTTCAATGGCAACCATGGACCCTGCACAAATGCCCGGAGATGGTGGTGTTGAGGGAGAGGGCTCCGCAGAAGAACAAAAAAAAATAGAAGAAAAGGTTGAGGCTCTAGAAAAAGAAACACAAGAATTGAAAGAGATGGGAATAACAGAGATAGAAGGTCAGCCCCTCGAAGAGTATATGGATAGTCTCATACAAGACACAAAAGAACAATCAGAACCTCCTCCCAAAAAATACGAAATTCACGGGGATTTGGCAGAAATTATAGAAGAAATGGAGTTAGATTCATCAGAGGCAAATGTAGATACTAAAGATGTACGGGGCATGGTGATTGAACTTAATGGGAGCATTTGTTTTGACCCTGGGAAAGCAACTTTAAAACCCAAATTATTAAAATTTTTAGATTCTGCAGTAGATAGTTTTTTAACTATTCCGAAGGACAAAAACCAAATTATAATAGAGGGTCATTCTGATAATACACCAATTACAAATAAAAAAATTGCTGAATTATATCCTTCCAATTGGGAGCTTTCATCAGCCAGAGCTGCTGCAGTTGTAAAATATTTGATTGATAAAGGTGTAAATCCATCTCGATTAGTAGCCCATGGATATGCAGATCGATGGCCTTCTGATATGAACTGGATAGACATGCGTAGGGGTCATCAATTAAAACCTGTGGGTGATAATGTTGAAGTTGTAACTGGACGTGGAGGGCAAGCTGAATATAGAGGAGTTGATTTAGATGAAAATGACGTCCCTATTTTTGATAAAATAAGTATGGACACTATTATTGACTCTTTAAATGCTACACCTGAACTACGTGCAAAAAACAGACGTATAAAAATTATTTTTACAAGACAGCAATTTGTAGATGGATTAGATATGAAACCGGTTGAGAATGTTGGCAGAAAATAAATTCTACCAATCTTTCATAAATAAACATGAATGTATTAAATTTACTGGGGCTTAAACAGGAGTAAAATAATGACCATTAAATTGGGCAGTAAATACCTATTTATATTGGCAGTTTGTACCTTCCTCTGGACTCAACAGACCACGACAATAGCCCAGAAAATTGCAATTGAAAATTCTTACCAGCAAAAAGTGTCTGCTGCGGTCTCATCTCTTTTAGGTGAAGAAAAATTTCTAGTAATTGTTAGTATTGAATTTTCAACTATTGGTGGAACATTGAAAAAAACTGCCACGCCTCAATCAGGTTTAAATTCTCAGGGAACCTATATACCCGGGCTTCCAACTGTCCCTTCTAGTCAGGGCAATGCTCCATCATATAGTTCGGATTCTAAATTAAGTTCCCAAAGGGATTTACATATTGGCCGAGTAGAAGTCATAGTTGGGATGGATGAAACATCTATTGCTGGATCGGTTAAACAGGAAATAAAATCACTAGTTGAAACAATAATTCCTCAAACAAAAGATTGTGATGATTGTATTAAAATACAAGCTATGCAATTTCAGGCTAATCAAAAAAATGAAGAAATTGAATATTTAAAAAGTGAACTAGAAAATTTGCAGTCTCAAATTAGACAAACTAGATTAGATGCTGATGAACAACATTTAAATAATTTAGAAGAACAATTGATTAATGCTCAATCGAAAATTGATGCTGCTGAAGCAATTGATTATAGAAGGGAACTAAAACAATTGGAAGAAGATTCCATTAGATTTGCCCAATTGGTAGAAGCTGAAAGATCCAGAAAAGCACAGGATTCTATACGATTCATAAATACTGAAGAACGCCTAGAGCGTGTTATGGAGAGTAAAATAAAATCTGATTCTGTGATTATTAGGGAAGCGATGGGTATTATGAAACACCAGGCCGGAGCTGGCGATGATGAATCATTGCTGGGCATGCAACTTGGGGGAGGATCCTCCAGTATTATGAGTTATGTGTTAATTATTTTTCTAATTATTAGTCTCATGGTTGTAACCTTTTTAGCCGCCAATAACAGAAAACCGAAAACCATTTATTTAAAACCAAAAGATTCTGAAAAAAATAAGAAAGATAAGAAAAAATCTAAAGATGATGAAAAAGATAAAAAAACAGAGGATGAACTTAATGACGCTAACAATGATGAAAATGCTGAACCTATTGTTTCGTTACCATCCCAACCACAACCCAAGCCTGATGAAGATGCCACGCGCTCTGAACTTAAATCATTACGGCAAACAGCTGTTTCACTTACTATAGGAGAAAAAGAAGGCGCATCTACCCTTATAAAAGAATGGCTTGAAGATAATCCAAATAAAGAAGAAAGTACAGAGGAAGCAGGAGAAGAGTAAATGAAAACATTGGAAGAACTATCTGGTTATGATAAAGCTGCTATAATTTTTGATATACTTGGTGAATCTTTAGCAATTAATATGTTTAAAGATATTCCTGAAGCTGAATTTTATAAACTTCGGGATCATGCAAAATCTATTAGAGCATTTGTTTCTACAACTATAAAAAAAGAAGTCTTGGAAGATTATTATTTTAAAATGCTCACAAATGAAAAGTACAAGGACAAAACAAGTAATGAAGAAATGTTTGAATTTCTTCAAGATTTAGATGATGAACAGCTATACGCCTTATTATCTCCTGAAAAACCTCGTGTAATTGCATTGGCGCTAGAACAAATTGATATAGAAAAGAAAATGGCTTTTTTATCCAAGATCAATCCCGAAAAACAAAATAAAATAGTTCTACAAACAGGGGATTTAAAAGATATCCCATTAGAAGCAGTTATTTATACTGGTAAAGATTTAAAGAAAAAATCTGCTTTTCTTCCTGAACCTGTCAAGTTTTCCAGAGGAGGTGGAAAATCTGTATCAGAAATGCTTTCTAAAATGTCAGAAGATGATGCTAAAAAATATTTAGAACAAATGAAATTAGATAGCCCAGACTTGCTTAATGAAGTTAAAAAATATTACCTTTTGTTTGATGATGTAATTGCTATGCCGGATAATATTGCAGCTGCATTCTGGGGAAGTCCCGATATTGAAGATTTAGATGTAATGGCAATTGCATTGGCAGAGCTGGATTCTGAGATAGTACAAAAGTTACAAGATTACCTGCCAGGTAAAAAAGCTGCTATGTTTACTCCCAAAACGGAAGAAGATAAAGTATCTAAACGTGAAATTGATGAGGCAAAAGCACAAATTAAAGGCATACTTCAGAAAAAAATAAATGAAGGTGAAATGAACATTGAGGATGTACTAGCAGCACCTGAAGTAGAAGAGTAAATTAATCTCTTCTTTAATAATGGTTTCTACAGATTCATAAGCTTGTTTATTTACAAAATTTTAGCTAAAAATTTACCCGTATGAGATTTTTTTATCTTGCTTACTATTTCAGGTGTACCTTCAGCCATAATTTTACCACCACCTGATCCACCTTCTGGTCCTAAATCAATAATCCAGTCTGAAGATTTTATTACATCCAAATTATGTTCAATTACAATTACTGTATTTCCTTTATCTACTAAACCATGAAGAACATGTAGCAGCATTTTTACATCTTCAAAATGTAACCCTGTTGTTGGCTCATCAAGCAAATATAGCGTCCTACCGGTTCCTGAACGTGAAAGCTCCGAAGCTAATTTAACTCGCTGAGATTCACCCCCTGAGAGTGTAGTAGCTTGTTGTCCTAAATGAATATAACCTAGACCTACATTATTAAGTGTTTCAAGCTTTCGTTTAATTTGGTGATGATTATCAAAAAAATCAAAAGCTTCCTCAATAGTTAAATCTAATACTTCTGCAATTGTTTTTCCCCTGTAAACGATTTCCAAGGTTTCACGATTGTATCTTAATCCCTTGCATTCTTCACACTGTATATACATATCTGCAAGAAAATGCATTTCAATTTTAATTAGACCCGCACCCTGACATGTTTCACATCGTCCACCTTTTACATTAAAAGAAAACCTCCCAGGTTTGTATCCTCTAATTTTAGATTCAGGGAGTTGAGTATATAAATCCCGTATGTGAGTGAATACTCCTGTATATGTAGCCGGATTTGATCGTGGAGTCCGGCCAATAGGGGATTGATTAATATCAATTACCTTATCTAAATATATCATTCCTTTTATGGATTCAAAATTAAGAGGTTTTCGAATACTAGAATATAATTCCTTGGAAATGAGTGGAAACAATGTTTGATTAATTAAAGTAGATTTTCCTGATCCAGAAACTCCCGTTATACTTATAAATTTTCCTAAAGGAAATTTAACAGTAATATTTTTTAAATTATTCCCAGTTGCACCAATAAGAGTTAGTAGTTTCCCATTACCTTGATGACGTTTATTTTGTAGTTTGACCCTCGCTTTACCAGATAAATATTTGCCTGTTAGTGATTTTGTATTATCTATAATATTTTGTGGAGTACCAGAAGCAATTATTTTTCCCCCATGAATACCAGCTCTTGGACCTAGATCTAACACCCAGTCAGCAGAAAGAATTGTGTTTTCATCATGTTCCACTACTATAACCGTGTTTCCTAAATCCCGTAAGTGAAGAAGAGTAGAAATGAGGCGTTCATTATCACGCTGATGGAGTCCAATAGTGGGTTCATCCAAAATATAAAGTACTCCAACTAATTGGGATCCTATTTGTTTGGCTAATCTAATTCTCTGTGATTCACCACCGGATAAGGTCCCTGCTGATCTGTTAAGGGTAAGATATTCCAATCCTACATTTACTAGAAAAGATAAACGTGATTTAATTTCCTTTATGATTTGCTCAGAAATTTCACTATCACGCTTTGAGAGTTTAATATTTTTGAAAAAAGTACTTAATGTTCCTACTGTATCTTTTGTTAGTTCATATATATTTTGTTTATCAATAGTCACAGCAAGACTAGCAGGCTTTAAACGAGATCCTTTGCAATTTGGACAATGCTGAATAGCCATATATCTTTCAATCCAGTCCCTCATATGGCTTGATTTTGTTTGATTATAACGTCGTTCAAGATTAGGAATTATTCCTTCAAATCTACCCTTATATTCTCCTTTGAATTTTTCAGATTGATAAGACATAGTAATTTTCTCATCTGGATGTGTCCCATACAAAATTACTTTTTGTACTTCTTTTGTCATATTTTTCCATGGTGTTGTAAAATTAAAATCATAATGGAATGCTAAACTTTTCAATATTGCGCTATACCAGTTTCCTCTAGGTTGTTCCCCAATAGGATCAATACAGCCCTGAATTAGAGATTTATTCAAATCTGGTATCACAAGTTCAGGATCTATGGAAACTTTTGTACCTAATCCATCGCAGATGTTACATGCACCAAAGGGCGAATTGAATGAAAATGCCCTTGGCTGAAGTTCCTCAAAAGAAATATCACATTTAGGACAAGAAAAATACTCACTATAAAGATGTTTTTGTTTACCAATTTCATCAATAATCACCAAACCATTTCCTACCTTTAATGCTAATTCTATTGAATTAGTTAAGCGATCTTTTATTCCTTTTTTAACTACAAGTCGATCTATTACAATTTCAATTGTGTGTTTGATATTTTTTTTCAAATTAATTTTATCAGAGAGTGATTTTTCTTTACCATCTATTCTAACCCTGACAAACCCTTCTTGGGCGATTGATTTAAATATCTCTTTAAATTGTCCTTTTCTACTTCGAACAACGGGAGCTAAAACCTGAAATTTTATACCTATATCAAATAATAAAATTTTGTCAACAATCTGTTGAACGCTTTGGCGCTCTACTGGTCCATTACAATCATAGCAATGTTGAACTCCAATCCGTGCAAAGAGTAGCCTTATATAATCATAAATTTCAGTAATTGTACCAACTGTAGAACGTGGGTTTTTACCAGATGTTTTCTGCTCAATTGATATCGCTGGAGAAAGGCCTTCTATATAATCAACGTCTGGCTTTTCCATAAGCCCTAAAAATTGTCTAGCATATGCTGAGAGGGATTCAACGTAACGACGTTGACCTTCTGCATAAATAGTATCAAATGCCAAAGAAGATTTCCCAGAACCAGATAATCCTGTGATAACAACTAGTTTTCCCCGGGGAATCTCTACATCTATATTCTGGAGATTATGTTCTCTCGCACCTTTGATAAAAATGTGGTTATCAAATAAATAATTTGTCCTTTTGTCATTCATACGTAACATCAATACTACATAATATTGATAAGGAGAAAAAGAATTATTTACAGGATTTTATAACCCTATTATCTCAACTAACTCAACTAAATAATAAAACCTTATATAAAATATTTGTCAATGATATTTAAAAGTATCTTATCATTCTTTCATAGGCTGATTTAAATTACTCTTCGTAATTTTTCTCTATGAAAAATTCATGGTCACCGGAAAGTTGGCAAAAATTTGTAGCTAATCAACAACCTGATTGGGAAAATAAAACTGAATACTCAAAAGTAATATCAGAAATTTCAAATTATCCACCATTGGTATTTGCTGGAGAAGCCAGAGAATTAAAACAACAACTTTCTGATGCTGCACAAGGTAATGGATTTTTAATCCAGGGTGGTGACTGTGCAGAAACATTCAACGACTTTAAAGCAGACTCCATAAGAGACAAACTAAAAATATTATTACAAATGTCCGTAGTTTTGACTTATGGAGCATCTTGTAATGTGGTTAAACTCGGACGCATAGCAGGACAATTTGCAAAACCAAGAAGCACAAATACCGAAATTCGTGATGGAATTGAGCTCCTATCCTACCGCGGTGATGCTGTAAATGACATTGAATTTAATGAGAAATCTCGTATTCCAAATCCAAAACGCCTATTACGAACTTACAATCAGTCTGCTGCAACACTAAATCTACTACGAGCATTTACCACGGGCGGATTTGCAGATTTAAATAAAGTACATATTTGGAATCAGGAATTTATTTCAAAATCACCTCAAGGTAAAAAATATGAAAAAATTGCCAAAAGTATTGATGATGCCCTTACCTTTATGCGTGCAATAGGAATAAGCTCAGAAAATACATCTGCTTTAAAGCTAACTGAATTTTTTACATCTCATGAGGCGTTGCTTTTGGGATATGAACACTCGCTTACACGACAAGATTCTCTTTCTGAGAAATGGTATGATTGTTCTGCCCATTTCCTCTGGATTGGGGATCGCACTCGACAATTGGATGGAGCCCACGTGGAGTTTTTATCTGGAGTTGATAACCCTATTGGAGTGAAAGTGGGACCATCCATTATTGAAAATGATCTAATAGCTCTATGTGAGAAGTTAAATCCTGATAATGAGTGGGGTAGACTGACACTGATTATACGCATGGGTGTAGATAAAATTCGTAATAAGCTTCCTTCATTGATAAAAATTATAAATGAAAGTGGTCATAATGTATTATGGGTGTGCGATCCAATGCATGGAAATACATTTAAATCAGAAACAGGTTATAAAACTCGTCATTTTGATACAATTTTGGAAGAACTGGAACATTTCTTTGCTATACATCATGCTGAAGGAACAATCCCCGGGGGAGTACATTTTGAACTCACTGGAGACAATGTAACAGAATGCTTAGGCGGTGCCCGTGATATAAGCGATACAGATCTCAAATCCCGATATGAAACAGCCTGTGACCCACGTTTAAATAATGAGCAAAGCCTTGAATTAGCTTTCCTAATTACAGATCTTTTACTTAATGGTAGATAACAATCAGAAATAATCATACTATTTTTCTAAAGCAACTTATATTTCCCTGTTTTTCAATCGATAATTACTAATGTAGAGGAATATTATGCTGAATATTCATGGTTTTGGAGACAATCTTACTATTAATAATATCCGCATTGGTGATCTGTCACCCGATGAACATGAAAAAATAGATCTTGAAAAAGGTGCAAGGAATTATGATCCCTTAGAAAATGTTGTGGTAAGCCATGTTCAGGACTCATCTACATTAATTTGCAGAAAACCAGCAAAAAATGCAGTTAAATCTTTTATTGAAGAAGAATTAATTGATGGACTTTGTTGCTATTCTGCTGTTAACCAAGGACAATTGAATCAAACCATTGTTAATGCTGTAGTAAAACACTTGGTAGAAGAAAAGCTCCCAACCGTTCCACGATCTATTCGTCACAAATATATGAGTGCTTTCCTGATGGCTACAACAGGCATAACAGGAATGGACAGGGTGGTTCCTAAGGTTGCAGGTGTTGAAGCTCCTGAGCTTATGTTTAAGCTTTCTCGAAGATGGGGATATGAAATAAAAAATATCCCTAAAAATGAGGCAATTATTGTGGCAGCTAAAGGAAATTTTCATGGAAGAACTGTTACAGCTGTTTCCATGTCAGATGACTCAGATGCGCGAAATAATTTCGGACCTTTTGTTCCTGGCATTGAACTAGTGCCATTTAATGATATTGAATCGTTAAAATTACTCTTTGAATCTAAAGGAGAAAAAATTGCATCCTTCCTAGTTGAACCCATACAAGGTGAAGCTGGTGTTATCATCCCTAAAGATGATTATTGGCCTAAAGTAAGAAAACTATGTGATAAACATAATATTCTTCTAGCAATGGATGAAGTTCAGACTGGGTTTGGCAGAACAGGTGCTAATTTTGCTCATCAATTGTATAATATAAAACCTGACCTAATGGGTTGTGGAAAAGCGGCTGGGGGTGGAATTCTTCCAGTTTCATTTGTTGCTGGTAAAGATGAAGTGATTGGTACTTTGACACCAGGTTCAGAAGGTTCTACCTTTGGAGGATATCCATTAGGAGCAGTTGTGGGAGTGTACGCCATTAAGGTTTTAGAAGAAGAAGCCCTTGCAGAAAATGCTAGGGCTCGCGGTGCACAACTCATGGGACATTTTGAAAATATAAAATCAGAATTCCCAGATAAAATTAAGAAAATCCGCGGTAAGGGCCTATTGACTGCTTTCGAAATGCACAAACATCCTAAGCTTAATGGCCATCAAGTTTCTGTTGAATTATTAAATCAAGGGGTTTATGCTAAAGAAACTCATCACACCACTATTAGAATTGCACCAGCCCTTACAATTGCAGCTTGGCAAATTGATGAAATTGCTAATTCAATTTATAATGTTGTAAAAAAAATATAAAATATATTTAAGTCATTTTCTCAAATTACTTAAAAAATCTGAATTAAATGTATTTGCATATATTTTTAATAGAAATTAACAATAGAAAACTTATTTTATTATGCAAATAAATAACCCTTATTATTTCAAAGTTTTTTTATGTATAAAATGGCTCCCCTTGAGGGGAGCCATACCATTCATCAAAGCCAATTGTAGGAATTCTGAGGAGTAAGCCGAAGGATGAACTGAAATGTTCTTTGACTTACGTTGTAATCTATTATTTTTTTTCTTAAATTATTTTTGATTTCTATCACGTAATTAATAATTAAATTTATTAGGAAATCCGTTCTGGATTAAATTATTTGTTTTTTTGAACCAATAATACAAGTCCTATAAGAGTAATACTACCGCCTATAATAGTACCAAGCCCTATAATTTCCTGAAATAAAAACCAAGCTAATAATGAGGCCAAAACTGGTTCTCCCATTGGAATAGATGCAACAATAGTAGGAGACACATAACGAATAGCATAATACATTGAACCATGTCCAAGGATGGTAGGTATAATGCCAAGCAACAACAATCCTCCATATTCAAAGTAAGAATATCCTAAAATATCTATTTTCATAATTATAGCAATTACAAAAAGAGTACCAGCCGCAGAGGAAAACAAAGTACGAGAGTAATTGATAGTTCCAATTTTCTGCCTGACACTTTCAGAAATTATAATAGCTAATCCAAGACAAACTGAGCAAGCAACTGCCAGAAGATTCCCAATAGTAAGACTACTAGAAAAATTAAAACTTTCGCTAACTATAATGACTGCACCAAAAACGGCCAATCTTAAACCCCAAATAAGGGTGTAAGTGTAATCTCGTTTTAGAATATATTTTTCAATAATAAAAGTAATCACGGGTGCCAAAGTCCCAAGGAAAGTCGCATTAGCAATCGTGGTAAGTTTAATGGCCCCAAAGAATAGTGCAAAGTGAATGCCTAAAAAAATACCAGCAATTAAAGTCCTTTTAAGATTATTATTTTTTAGAGGAGTCTGCTTCTGGATAAGGCTGATTAACCATAAAATTATTGCACCAAATCCCATGCGCCAAAATGATATTGCAACTGCAGGGACATTTTCAAGATATCGAGCAATAATGGGAGAAGTGCTAACAGAAAACATGGCCAATAAAAGTAGAAACATAACTTTAATATTCAACTTAATATTTCCTTTACTACATTAAATAATTTATCTAAATCCGCAGAGGTATTGTATGCCTGAACGGAATAACGTAAATATATCTTACCTTCCCACTTAAATATGGGAATTTGAATTTTATAATTTTCCAATAGTGTTTTTTTCATTAAGTCAGCATCATCAATTGGTAATGGGATGCTGGCCATCTGTCCTAGCCAATTATCAGGGCATGAAGGCGCAATTTTGAGCATATTAAGAAATCTATTTCTAGTTCGAATAACCTCCTCTTTGCATTTCTTTCCCACTTTTAACCAATTATTTTTATTCAAAAATTCTACTGCTTTTGGTATCGTTAAAAATGCACTCATATCACGTGTTCCTTGCCATTCATGCCAATCCAAAAATTTTGAATGTCCTGGATTTTCGCTCTCCCAACCCCAACTTACTACTAAAGGATGAACATTTTTCTGTAATTCCTTTCGAACATATAAAAATGATACACCTTTTGGTGTACACATCCATTTATGACATGCACCTGTATAAATATCTGCATCCAGTTTTCTTATATTAAGAGGGATATGCCCTGGTATATGAGCTCCATCAATTATAGTAAGAATATTTTTTTCTTTTGCAAATTCTATTACTTCTTCGACCGGAAATTTCATTGCAGTCGTACTAGTGATATGACTTAGAAAAATTACTTTCGTATTATTTGAAATATATTTAAAAAAACTATCTAGGAATTCCTGCTTAGAATGAATAGGAAATGGAATTTGGGCCTTTACAAAATTGGCTTTTTTATCAGCAAGGATATATTGCCAGCTTCGATCCAACGCACCATAAATATGGTTTGTAGAAAGAACTTCATCTCCCGGATATAGTTTTAAACCCCGTGCAACTGCATTAACAGCTGTAGTGGGATTTGTAAAGTAAACTAGATCATCAGCCGGGCAATTTATATAATCTCCAAGTGCCTTACGGGACTTTTTCAGCGCATCAAATATTGTATCTTCAAAAAACTTAACTGGGTCTTCTTCTAATTTTTTTTGCCATTTCAGAAGATTACTATAGATGGGTTTTGCACAGGCCCCGAAGGACCCATGATTGAGAAATGTAATCTCCGGATCCAAAAAAAACTGGTTTTTTAATTGAGGAAACATTTAAGTATTAAAGCTAGTTAAGCTGGTGGTGTTTTAATGTGAATAGTTCGCTGTGGATAGGGAATTTCAATTTTGTCTTTCATGAATCGTTTATAGATGGCTGAATTTATTTCATCTGTGATACGTCCCCGATCTGCTGGTTTATCTATCCAGAAAAGCAACTGCAATATAAGCCCCGAATCCCCAAAACTGCGAAACCTTAGTCGAGGTTTTGGACTCTTGCATATATTTTCACTTGCATGTGAAATTTCCATTAATATAGCACGAATTTTATCTATATCTGATCCATATGTTACGCTGATTGTTATCCTGATGCGCTCGTTTTCAGCATGTCCTCCACTTTCATTTATAATTTTGGAATTGGCAATGAGTGAATTTGGCAATGTAATTTCAATATCATCACGAGTCATAATTCGAGTACTACGAAGACCAATGGTTTTCACATAACCTCGCTCTCCACCATCTAAATTAATATAATCACCAATCTTATAAGGCGAATCTGCCATAATAAAAAAACCAGCAAAAAGATTAGCAAGAGTATCTTGTGCAGCAAAACCAAAAATTCCAACCAATACTGTTGCTGATACTGTAAGTCCTGTAATATTTATATTCCAGCTTAGAAGAATTAAAAATCCTCCTAATATAAAAATAATTACTTTTCCTATATTGTCAAAAACTGGAAGAGTATGAATCTGAAAAATATTTTCTTTGGGGCTTTTACTACCATACCAAGTAATGAAATACATAAAAGATTGAAATAGAGCAAATGACCATATAATTACTGCTGTAGTTTTGAAAAGACTCAATAATACAAAAGAAATAATTTCAGGTAAATGGAAGAGTTTAACAGAAATCCCTAAACCAATAAATAAAATACTATAATAAATTGGCCGATGAAGAATTTGAACAATTTTATCATCAATAGTAGAAGTAGTTCGATCTACTATACGAGACAATACCCTAGAAATAATCATATCTGCAATTTTTGCAGCTATAATCGAGCCTACAATACAAAAAATTGCCCTAGCAACAGGTTCTTTAATTAGCGCAAGGAACGATTCTAAATAATCTGTCATGTGTGAAAAATTAGGAATGAAAAACTACAACATAAAAACATTCTCATGTTACCTCCTCTTGAGATAAACTTGTACTTGGCCATTTAGATAAATATATCCTTAGCTATCAATACCGTCAATTGTATGATAACCATCGCATTTTCCGTTTTGATCCAATTTTTTTTGCTGGATTAATATATTCATGCAGATATACATGCGTATGAGTGTCCTGGTGCTATAAGGCCTGCATTAGCATAGCTTGTTCCCTTCGCTAGCTCTGGCTGTCGCTCAATTACTGTAACATCGTGCCCATATTTTAGAAGTTCATATGCTGTAGTAGCACCAATAATAAGAATATGCATTATATAGGAATAATCATTTTTTAAGATCCAAAAACTGATTAAAAAAAGATCCTACTTTTTGAAATACCATATCTTGATCAGGGCTATTATCAAAAAAATTGTGTCCTGCATTCTTTAAAATAAGTTTTTCTTTAATATCTGAAGAAATTGAATTGTAAACTAATGAGGTATTGGATGGTAGTTGTAATTTGTCCTTTTCAGAATGAATAATAAGTGCTGGAACATTTACCTTAGAAAGTCCTTTTTTTACTTTATTCGATAGCTTCCTCATTTCATTCACAGCAGACATAGGCCAAACAGGATATCCATAATAAGGAATTTTATTCCGAATATTTGGAGGATATGATAATCTTTTATCTCTAGTGTGAATTATTTTATGTAATATTGGGGTTAATACTCTAATACCAAAATAATCCTTAAATTGAAGTACAGTTGCTCCAAAAACTGCAGCATTTAATGGAAATATTGTACTTAGATGAAGTGCCAAAACACTACCCATACTAATTCCAACCACAAAGACATTATTGCATTTGGAAGACATCTCTGCAAAACCTTGTTCTACAAAATCAATCCAGTCAGTATATTTACACCGGTTACAGTCATCAACGGTGGTACCATGACCAGGAAGATTATCTGCCACTATGTAATAGCCCTGCTCACTTAGATAATATGCTAATTCTTTTATTTCATATGTGGTATTTGTAAATCCATGAATAATATATATACCATTTTTGCTTTCAGAATTAAATGTATAATTGTTACTATCAAAATATTTAGAAGAAGGCATATTGAATTTAATGTATTACATAATAATTAGAATATCCCAATGATGGCACAATATTATGAACTAATAAACCTGTTGATTAGGATCCACTTTTTGTACCCATTCATTGATTCCACCAATAAGATTAGCGACAGATTTAAAATTTTGATTAGCCAGAAATTCACAAATCTGGGCAGATCGGACACCTGTTCGGCACATAATGACATAATTTGTCTCTGTATTCAATTCATCTAGACGTTTTGGAAGATCATTCATCGGAATATGGATAGCTTCTTCAATTTTAGAAATTTCCAATTCAAAACCCTCTCTCACATCAATAATAATAGGATATGATTGATTATTTAAATCTTTTAATTGTTTTTCTAATTCTTTTACATCTATTTCAGCATATTTTATTTTATGAGTTACAGAATCTATACCGCAAAACTGCTTATAATCAATCAATTCTGTTAAAGCCGGGCTTGAACTACATACCTCGCAATTTTCATTTTTGATTATGTTTAATTCACTAAATTCCATTGAAAGAGCATCAAAAAGTAAAAAGCGACCCGTCATAAGATTACCAATTTCTAATATAATTTTCAGAGTTTCATTAGCCTGTAGGGTTCCAATTATACCAGGAAGAACGCCTAATACACCACCTTCTGCACAAGAAGGAACAAGTCCTGGTGGTGGTGGAGATGGGTAGAGACAACGATAACAAGGACCATTATCGTAGTTGAATACTGAAATTTGTCCATCAAAACGATAGATGCTACCATATACATTGGGTTTATTAAGTAATACACAGGCATCATTAACAAGGTAGCGGGTTGGGAAATTATCCGTTCCATCTACTACTATATCATAATCTTTAATTATATTCAAGGCATTTTCTGAAGATAGTGCCACCTCATGAAGTATATAATTTGTAAATGGATTCAAACATTTCAAGCGTTCTTTGGCTGATATTAGTTTAGATTTTCCTTGTTGGTCTACTCCAAATAAAATCTGCCGTTGGAGGTTGGATTCATCTACAACATCATAGTCCACCATACCAATTGTTCCTACTCCAGCAGCAGCAAGATATAAAGAAACAGGGCATCCTAAACCACCTGCACCAATTACTAATACTTTAGCTGCTTTAATTTTTTTCTGCCCTTCTATTCCAACTTCAGGAAGTGACAGATGTCTGCTGTATCGAATAAACTCATTTGCTGTTAAAATTTTGCTATCTGATAACCCTCCCGCAATGGATGGAATTATCCTCACATCAGAACCATTTGGTACTGTAGCTTCCAAGCCACCTTTTTGACGTATATTTTCACCATTAATAAAAATATTTACAAAATTTCTTAGGCTACCATTTTCTTCAATAAGATGATTCTTTATATCTGGATGCGTATCAAATAACTGTTCTAGAATTTGATGCACATTGTTTCCATCTACCTCTATTTCGGATTGACCATTTGTGAATCTTCTTAATGGTGAAGGAATCCTCAACTTACTTGGCATTATTTTTTCCCTCCTTTATTATATTAATATTCTCTTCAATAAAATATTTTCTGTCTGAATGAAGTTGCCATGATCTATAACTTATTGACTTTCCATTGCGAACAGAAATAATAATATAGCTAAATCCTGGCCAAGCATGATCACGATCAAAATCAGATGGTTCATCTGGATGATCTGGATGTGAATGGATAATACTGATAATAGATAAACCCTGATTATCTGCTTTATCCTCTGCATTCTGATATGCTATTGGATCTATAAGAAAGCGTCTTTCTCTATTTTCTTTCTTTGTATTGGCCGCTGGAAGATATTTAACCCCAAATGATGACTGCTCTGAAAAGTTACCTAGAATAAATCCGCAGCATTCATGAGGATAATCTAATTCTGCATGTTTCATAAAATGTTCAATAATTGTATTTTTTAAGTTGATAACATACATATTAACTCCATAGGCCTGCGCTGAAATATCTATCACCAAAATCATTAAATAAAGTTACAATTTTCCCTGATTCTATTTTCTTCATCAATTTAGAACATGCAGCCAAGTAAGATCCTGATGATTGCCCAATAAATAAGCCTGATTTAGCGACTTTATTACACCAATGTTTTGCTTCATCTGCTGTAATATATATCCATTCATCTATAACTGATTCATCAAATATTTTAGGAATAATATCATGTGGTGAACCTAAGGGTTTTAAGCCCTCAATTCCAGGCCAAATTTCAGGCCGAACAGCATGAATCTTGATATTAGGATATACTTCTTTAAGTTTACGACTAATACCAGTTATTGAACCACCAGTTCCCACGCCCCCAACGAAATGTTCAAATTCTCCATCCATTTGTCTTAGGATTTCAACTGCTGTGCCATGATAATGGGAAAGCCAGTTATTATCATTTGCGTATTGGTCACAAAGAAAATATTTATCAGGATCTTTTTCAACTAAATGGTGGACATGACGAAGAGCTTCATCATATCCTTCTATGGGATCGGTTTCAATAATTATAGTGCCATGTGCTTTCATTCGCAGCTTCCTCTCTAAGCTGGCATTACCAGGAATTACTATTTGTACTGTATAACCTAAAGCATTTCCAATCATAGAATAGGCAATACCCGCATTACCGCTTGATGAATCAATAATAATTTTATCTTTCGTAAGTACTCCTGTCTCGATTGCCTGAGTGAGCATTCTTTTAACAGGCCTATCTTTCAATGAACCTCCAGGATTTATCCACTCTGCTTTAGCAAATAATGAAATTTCAGGGTTGCTGGTAAGGGAACTAATATCCATAAGGGGTGTGTTACCAATTAGGTCAAGTAAATATTTTTTATCTGATTTTGATTTCATCATTCTAATAAAATTATAACGATTTAAAAAAAACCCCTTTTACTTTACCAATAAAAGGGGTTTTTTATATTGAAACTATTCAAACCTTATACTGGTAATTTCCCTCCTCCATAACAATAATAGCATTGACTACTATAAATATTAAAAACCACTTGACTTGAATATTTTTGTTTCACAAAGAGAAATATAAATCCTCTCTTCTAATAAATACAAGAAGTAATTTAATTAGTAAAATCTAGTAGTACTTTCCCAAAATTTTTGCGATCCTGAATATATTGATGAGCATCATGGACTTCAGAATATGAAAATATTCTATCAATAATTGGCTTTAGATGATTGGTTTCTACAATTTGTTTTAGAACCTGAACAGAATTCTGAATTTTTTGTTCTGCACCAGCTAAACGACCTAAATGATAGCCCATTATACTTTTATTATCACTCATTAGTTTCATCGGCTTGTATTTAGGCATTGAGAATATTTCCTTCAGGCTTGTATAGATATTTAATGACTTGCCTTTTACAAAATTCTGATCACCATAAATTATTAGTTTGCCCATGGGTGATAAACATTTGTAACTGATTTTCCAGTTGCCACCTCCAATAGGATCAATTATCAGATCTACCCCCTTGCCCTTGGTATATTCCATTACATTATATAAAATATCTTCAGTGTTATAATCAATACAGTTTAAAACTCCCATTGAATTTAGTTTTTTATGCTTCCATTTAGATGCTGTTCCAATAATATTACCTCCTGCAGACTGTGCCAATTGAACCGCTGCTGTTCCCACACCTCCACCGGCACCATGAATGAGAATTGTTTCACCATTACGAAAATTCCCCAAATTAAATAGCATCATATAGGCTGTCACATAAACTAAAGGAAATGCAGCACCTTCTTCTAAACTGAAATTATTAGGAAGATGCATAACCATTTCTTCATTAGTGATGATATGAGTTGAATAACTGCAGAACCGACAAAATAACATTACTTTATCTCCCGGCTTGAAATGTGTCACTTCTTCCCCAATAGACTCTACAATCCCGCAGGCTTCAGAACCCAATGTGGCAGGGGGTTTAGGTGCACCGGGATAGAGTCGCATACGTGCCATGATTTCAGAAAAATTAATTCCTGTAAAATGATTCCGTACCAGAACCTCTTTATTATTGGGCATAGGGGTTTTTCGTTCTCGTATTTGAAGAACTTCTGGCGAACCATACTTTGTTATAACAATTTCTTTCATAATTCAGTTAAAAATATTCTCTCACCCATAATATCAGGGCATTAAGTGATCCATCAAATACAAAATATTGTATGAGTGCAATGATAATAAAAATATCAACTAATATAAGTCCTTTTTTAAAGTACCACTTCCCAAATATTTCCCAATTAATAATTCTGTCTTTTGTATTTTCTTCCATCTAATTAATTAATTTTATAAAATCTTCTTCTGAAAATATGGGAATATTTAATTCTGATGCTTTTACCTGTTTAGAACCTGCTCCAATACCAGCTACTAAATAATCTGTTTTACTGCTTATAGATCCACTGGTACGGGCACCTAATTTTTCAACCATAGACTGTGCTTCTTTCCGACTGAATTTTTCCAAACTTCCGGTGAAAACAAATGTCTTTCCTGTAAATTCAGATTCCTGAATTTGCTCGACAGCCTCAAATTGAATTCCAGCCTTCAAACATGCTTTAATTACCTTTTTGTTGGTATCGTCCTGAAAAAAGTTGACAATGGATTCTGCCATTATACCACCGATTTCATGAATGGCTGTTAACGCTTCTATCTCAGCATCCATTAGATTTTCAAGGTTCCCGCTAAATGATTTTTCCAATACCTTTGCAGCATGCTCTCCAACATTTCGAATTCCCAGAGCATGGATAAATCTTGCCATGGATGATTTTTTTGAAGCAGTAATTGCATTCATTATATTTTGAGCAGATTTTTCTGCCATGCGTTCCAATTCGGATAACTGATCCAGACTCAGGGAGTAAATATTGGCTACATTTTTCATCAATTTCTTCTCTACCAGTTGATCTACCAATTTGGTACCGAATCCATCAATGTCCATGCAGCCTTTGGATACAAAATGGTCGATTCGACCCTTTACCTGCGCTGGGCATTCCATATTCTGGCAACGGGCCACAACTTCCCCTTCTGATCGGAATACCTCATGGTTGCACACCGGACAATTATTCGGCAGAGTAAATGGCAGGGAACCTTTTGGACGCTTTTCCAAAATAACTTTCACCACTTCTGGAATCACATCTCCAGCTCGTTGAATGAGAACAGTATCCCCAATGCGTACATCCTTGCGGTCAATTTCATTCTGATTATGGAGAGTGGCATTGGATACTACCACTCCGCCAACGGAGACTGGTTCCAATTTTGCAACGGGTGTTACCGCTCCAGTACGACCCAGACTAACCTCGATATTCAAAATTTTAGTAGTAACTTGCTGGGATTTCAATTTTCCGGCTATGGCCCAGCGTGGTGAACGGCTACGGACTCCCAATTCATCCTGATGGGAAAATGAATTCACCTTGAAAACCACTCCGTCAATATCATATTCTAATTCATTTCTAAATTTTTCCGCCTTTTCATAATACCCCATTAAAAAATCCACCCCTTTGCCAAATTCAATTTTTGGATTTACCGGAAGTCCCCACTTTGGTAAAGTTTCTAATAATTCTTTTTGACTGGAATATGTTGCGCCCTCAATTAAACCAGGAGCATAACAATAAATTCTGAGTGGACGTTGTGCAGTAATAGATGAGTCAAGCTGCCTGAGACTTCCTGCTGCACAATTACGGGGGTTTGCAAAGGCTGGTTCTCCTTTTACCAGCCGTTTTTCATTCATTTTTTTGAAATCATAATGAGTAATAAACACCTCGCCGCGGACTTCTAGAATTTTAGGGATGGGTGCATTGTTCAATAATGATAACGGAATTGCCCGAATCGTCCTTAAGTTCTGGGTTATATCTTCCCCTATAGTTCCATCCCCTCGGGTTGAACCATATATAAATATCCCATCATCAAACACCAACTCAACGGCTAATCCATCTAACTTGGGTTCTGCTGCATATTCAATCTTAGAATCAACCCCTAACCCTTTTTTTACCTGATTATCAAATTCGATTAGTTCATCTTCATTCATAGCATTTGCCAGGGAAAGCATAGGTAATCTATGAGCTAACGATTGAAATTCAGAAAGAGGTGCTGCTCCAATTCTTTGCGTTGGAGAATCAGGGGTAATGAGTTTTGGATTTCCCATTTCCAACTTTTCCAGTTTACGCATGAGTTGATCATATTCGGCATCAGAAACTACCGGACTATCCTGTACATAATAGTGAGTATTATGTTGATTTATCTCCTCACGGAGAAGCTGGATTTGACGAAGGATGTCCATCATGGAAAATTAGGGTAATCCGTCTATTTTGACCTACAAATAAACTATATTTTATTGCTGAAATATTGGATGAATAGATATTTGGAATGATGGAAAATGGTCTTAAAAAATAATTGGGATTCCAATAGGAGATTTAATAAAAATTATTACCTATGAATTTCATTATTTTATTATCAATAACTACTTTAATAAACTGCCAAACTATGGATATAAATATTTTAAACTCATTTCTGTTTCACCCCCGCATGGCTTCTCAGCAAATAGGGGCCAATGATCACCTTATTGAAGTTGAGGGAGGTATCAAGGTGGGAGTCAGATTTCACTTGATTAACACTTCTGTCTCCAATATTTTATTTTTTCACGGAAATGGAGAAATTGGTCCAGAGTATGATGACATTGCTACAGTATATAATCAAAGGGGATTTAACTTTATCATTGCGGACTTTCGAGGATATGGTTTCTCAAATGGTACACCCAATGCGGAAAATACTCAATTAGATGCACATCATATTCTAGACTTTGTATTAAACTATTTATCCTCTAAATCCTATAAAGAACCATTAGTGTTAATGGGGAGGTCGCTGGGCTCAGTGTCTGTATTGGAATTATCACAGCGTTATCCTAAAGATTTTTCTGGATTAATTATTGAAAGCGGATTTGCAGATGAGGAACCTCTTTTTAAGTTGATTGGAATAACAGCTGAACAGGCAGGGTTTCAAAAAGAAGATGGATTTTTAAATGGGGAAAAGATAAAAAAATATATAGGACCACTTCTTGTTATTCATGCAGAAGAGGATCATATAGTACCATTTAGCCAGGGGCAGGATTTACATGATTCTTGTCCATCTAAAGAAAAGACATCCCTTTCTATACCAAATGCTAACCACAATAATATTTTAGAGGTAAGTTTTCAGAAATATTTTGAAGAGATTACTCGGTTTATTAATGCATTAAAAAAAGGATAACATCTAAAGATATCATCCTTTTCAATTGGTATTAAATCTTGAATTTATTTCGATTTACGAAGTGGTTTTTTACCTTTTTCCCGTTTTTCCATATTTGGGTTGATATCAGGTTTTGTTTTTTTTCTGTCTTCACCATATTTTGTAAACAGCGCTTTCCGCTTTTCACCAAATTCCTTTTTCATAGATTTTATTTCTATTCGTCGTTCATCTTTTAATGTTTCAATTTTCTTATCAAATGAATTCCTTATTCGTTGTTTTTCTACATCAAATTCTATTATCAAATTTTCCAACTCTGCACGAAGGGCTTCATTGCTAATATTTGAATTAATGCGCAAAAAATTATCTTTACCTATTGATTTGTCCTCAGCAATCATGAGGGAAACCAAAAATAGAAAACTGCTGAATATTATGGTTAATTTGGTTAATTTCATCGATTTATCCTCCATTTCACTTTATGTTTATAGAGGAATAATATACTTCCTCATTTGTAATATATACAAATTATTAAGATAATTTAAGTTCCCCCCTTTTTTATTCAATTTATATATAATCAGCTAAAATCATTAAACTTAATAATATTGATCATGTTCCGAATTGCTTTATTAAATAAACAAATTAAAGAATATACAGGTGGGGTTATTAAATTACAAATTATGAATTGGAAAAAATATCTTTATTTGGGATTTAGTATCTGCTTTTTAATGAAAACAAGCCTATGGTCTCAATTTATTGAGTTGAATGCCGAACTAGATATGCGTCGCTTAAGTGAGGGTGATCGTCAATTATTTGAAACCCTATCAGAAGATATTAAAAGCTATTATCTAAATACACAATTTGCAGCAGACATCGATGACTTGGGTATAATAATTGATTGCCGACTTGTGTTAGAATCTATATCTAGGGGTGGCAGTCAAACTAGTATAAATGCACAGGCTATATTTGTTAATAAACAGAAACAAATTGATGGTAAAATGAAAACTATGGATCAATACTTCTATGCAAAAGCTGTTCAATTCCCTTATGAGCGTGGAAGAAAAATGTATTACACATCCAAATTTGATCCTCTTGCATCTTTTCTGGACTTCTATGCGTTTATGTTCATTGCTACAGAGCTAGACACATATGAATATATGGGTGGAACAAGTTTTTTCAACCGGGCTATAGAATTGGCAGACTTAGGCAAAGATTCTAACTGGTCAAATGGATGGGAAAACCGTTGGAAAAAAGCCCGGAAATTAAAGGGTAATGAATATCTAAGATCTATTCGCTATAATTTCTTTATAGCATGGGATGAATATAAGTATTCTGATGAGTTAAATATTAACTTTGTAAAGACTTACATGTATGCATTCTATGAAGATTTTGAAGCACTGGATAGAAAGTATGGAAGCAATAAAGAGACACTTCATTTTTTAGATTCATATCACGAAAATATTGCTGAACTTTTATCAGCACTTAAAATGATCGATGCCTTAAATCTATTAATTCTTTATGATCATGATCATAAAGAATTATATGAATCTTATCTAAAAAATTGACCGCCCAGCAATTCTTTTTGTTAAATTTTATTATACTGATTACTTTTCTTTTCAGTGAAGAAAAATCATCCAGCGATATCCAAAAAGATATTGACTCTAGAAAATCTGAGCTACAATCTCTACGAAATGAAATAAAGGATATTGAAGAACGATTAATTCGGAAAAATAAAGAAGCTATTAATACAACTGAAGTTCTTCTTAGACTTGAAAATAAAATATCCCTCACAGAAAAACTGATTCGATCTCTTAATAAAGAAGAACTATATATTTCTAATTTAATAATAGAAACTGAAAACCAAATACGAGAAATGGAGCACTTATTAATAACGCTGAAAAAACAACTCACTCAACGATTGCAGTATTTATATGTACATGGACGTCCTACTTTTATAGAAACCATACTCCTTTCGGATGATTGGAATAGCGCCATTTATCGTATAAAATATTTGGATGTACTAGCAGAACATGAAAAAAAACTCAGAATAAAAATGCAGAATATTGTGGTTAACTTGGCAGATGAAAAAACAAAACTATTACAAGAACGAAATGAAAAAACTCACCTTTTAAATGAAAAAAAAAGAGAGGGGGAAAATTTAGAGGAAGATAAAAAAGAACGAAAAAATTTACTGTCGAAAATAAAAAAAGATAAAGGCGTACTTGAAGAATCAAGAACACAAACAAACCATATGATCGCTGAGATGCTGGCTCTTATAAAAAAACTATATTCAGATAAGGAGTCCATGAAAAAACGGGAAGAAGAACTGGCACGAATTCGTGCAGAGCAGAACCGAGCAACAACAGGTAATTTTGCTAAAATGAAGGGTCGCCTTAGCTGGCCTATCGAAGGTCAAATAATTGGTAGATTTGGAACAACAAGAAATCCTGATAGTGGTGTATTAATTGAAAATGTAGGTATTGATATACGCGCAAATAGTGGAACAGCTGTAAAATCAGTTTTGGATGGCGTAGTTAGTACTATTACATATATCCGAGGACATGGTAATATCATTATCATTGACCATGGAGGAGGATTCAGTACTGTATATGCACAAATTGATAATATAACTGTTCATGAAAATGACTATGTTCAAATGGGGAAAACTATTGCTTCTATTTCAATACCAGAGGACGAAATGTTTGCTAAGCTCCATTTTGAAGTTTGGGGAAACCAAAAAAAACAAAACCCAGAGAATTGGCTTATTCGAAAATGATAAATCCTAATTTAATTATTAATACAAAAAATTGGAACCACCTTACAACTTTGTCAAAAAATAGGAAATGGCCCCATGCTATTTTATTTCATGGTCCATTGGGTACTGGAAAGGAAGGTCATGCGCTGGAGCTAGCAGCTTTACTTAACTGTAATGCATCAGAAAATAAAAAATCATGTGGAACCTGTCCATCCTGCAAAAAAACTAGATCATTTCAACATGAAAATTTGAAGTTGGTTCTTCCCCTCCCTAGAGGAAAAATTAAAACGAGTGATGATCCAATTACAAAAGCATTTGTTGAACCAGTATTAAAAGAATACCTTGAGATGCTCAAGCATAAGCAGGTAGATCCATATTATTCTACCCATATAACAGGTGCCAATACCATTTTGATAAATTCTATTAGGGAAATTAAACATGATGTGGCCTTAAGTACGATAAATAATGAGTGGCGTGTGGTAATTATTTTTCAGGCTGAAAAACTTTGCGTTCCAAGTCCGGAAGCTGCTCATGCATTATTGAAAATATTAGAAGAACCTCCAGATAAAACCATGTTTATTCTAGTTTCTTCTAAACCAAACGCTATTTTAGATACTATTCATTCTCGCTGTCAAAGTATATATTTTCCACCAATTTCTCCTGAAATAATACAGGATATTCTATTGGAAACTGAGTCGGACTCCGTTCAGGCTATGATTGTAGCTCGGATTTCCGGGGGTAATATTAGATTAGCTCATGAGCTAAATCAGAATACAAAAGATTTGATGGAAAAACTATATCTGTTTCTAAATGCCTGTTTCAGCAACAATCCAGATATTTGGAATAGATGTATTGAGACAATATCCCGTTTAAAAACAAAGGATGTCAATCAAATGGAGCAACTATTCAGCTGTGTAGGATTATTTTTCAGAGATCTTCTTTACTACTCTGCGACAGGAGTTGATAATGAAATTGTTTTCAGAAACCAAATGGGAAAAATTAATAAATTAACTAATACTTATTTGCAAGCAGATTGGCATGCCTGTATTCAGCATATCGAAAATACACAAAATTATATTTCAAGAAATGGATATCTGCCACTACAACTAATATGTATGTTCATGGATATGCAACAATCTTTAAGAGGGGAAATATATGAATTTTTCAATTTAAAAGATTGGATTTCTTCATAAGAATGCTTAACATGTCATTTAAATTTCGTAGTTTTGACAATTGAAAAATAAATTTAATTTAACAAGGATATAAATATGAAAATTATACTATTATTTCTGTCTTCCATAGGTTTATTACTTTCTAGTGAATTAACTGGTACATACTATGTTGATGGAATGATGTGTGCCATGAACTGTCCAAGGAAAGTGAATGAATCACTAAATGGAATTGAGGGTATCAAATCCTGCAAAGTAGATTATGAAACAAAAATAGCAACTATTATATATGATGATGAAAAGATTAATTCCGACATAATAGCTAAAACTATTGCTAAAAATACATACTACAAAGTTAAAGATATGAATGAAAAAGAAAAGTCTGGTTTTTTATGGAATTGGCTATTTGGAAAGAAATAAAAAGAGATTTTCCTATATTCATAAAATTAGAGGAACGCTTAAGGTTCTTATTTATATCAAAACTTGCGTCCTGATTGTAGATTGAATTCAAAATAATTATTTATCTTCAGTCCTGTATAAAAACAATTTCAGATTCTAGCAAACCCCAGTCAGTATAGGTTTTTACTTTCATCTGTCCATCTTTTGTCCAATAAAATAGATCCTTTTCATTTTTCCTCCCAGATGAAAAAGATATAGGGCGATCAAAATCTTCAGGCAAAGGTAATTTTAAAGCTGCACCAGTCCAACGGGATATGGCTCTTGACTGGCAACTTGAAAATATAAGGATAATGAAAAGTATAATAACAATAATGAGTGTTTTATTCATTTTATATTTCCCTTTATGAAATATGATAAAAAATTATCTGCCCGTTGTATCAGCTGGAGCAGTTTCTTCTTTATCACAATGCACACATGGATTAGAAAAAACAGTGAGATTGTGCTTATGGTAAGTTGTAAAACCAAAATTATCTATAAGCTTTATAATAAATTCATGGTTACCCTTATCCACATCCCTTGGAGTCCATTTAAAAAGATGTGCGTACTGCGATAAATTGTAATAATTAAAACTGGCACTATCGATAATAATAGATTCTGGAGTATTTAATTTTTTTCCATTCATATCTTTAGCAGTAATAAAAGCTGTATATTCCATATTTGTAAATGCTTCCGTTGATAATTCAGATGTAAGATGTGGTAAATCATAGACAAAAATCTTAAAAGGCATAATTGTTCCATTCACATCATGTCCATCTTTTACCTGAAGCCTGAATGTATTTACTCCCAGATCTTTTTTTTCAGGAGTCCATGTAAGTAGACCATTGTGTAATTCCATAACTAAATTGCCCGGTAAAGGATCTAAGTGGTAGGTCAGAGTATCTGTAGGATTTTTATCGTTGGCTTTTATCTGGAATTTTAGATCTTTGCCTACTTGAAAAATAATACTATCTAATGATGTTATAATCGGAAATGAGTTTATAAATATTGGGAAAACTTGTATGTCATCAACAACCCCATCGCTAGCACCTATTGCAACCATATATTCACCTAAAGGAACATTCTTAGTGTCCCAGATTAAAATATCATTTTCATTTATATTTAGCTCTTTTGGACCCTGAACCAGTGAAAATAATATATGGTTTCCAGCTAGAGAATCATAGGGACTCATTTTATTTGCATCCCAAGCTGTGAGGATATATTCATATCGTTCTCCTGTTGTAACTGTAGTTATTGGTTTGCTTGTAATTTCAGGGGTCGCATTTACATAAATATCTGCCTTCCATTGCACAGAATCTATTCCATCACTAAGCTGTATTTCATAAGGATGATGTCCTAAATCACTATTTTTCCATATTAGCAATCCTTCCGATGTAAGGGACATCCCAGGCGGACCTGTAATTAGATCCCACTCTAAATTGGTATTATTATTCAGATCAAAGCTCTCAAGTTGGAAGTTTAGCTGTTCACCTTCTGGTAGAAAAAATATTTTTGGAGGACGAGAAGAAATAACGGGCGGTGAATTAACATAAACATTTATAGGTAATATACTACTAGCAATTCCGTCACTAATTATAATTTCAAAATTATAATCATCTACCTGTGTAGGAATCGGCACCCAATTAACATTGCCTGAAGAATCTATTTTCATGTTTTCAGGGGCATTTACAAGTTTATAAGTGAATTTCTCTGATAGTGGTTCCTGTGCTATCATAATGTGTGTAGTAAATACTTTATCTACAGTTGCATTGTACTTGGTTTGGTTCATGCTGATATCTATTTCCGGATGAACACTTATTGTAAAGGTTGCAGTGTCTGATGTAATTCCATCAGATGCAGATATGATAAAATCATATTCCCCCGGTTTAACTACAGGAAACCATGAAAATTTTGCTTGATGTGAAACAAGTTCCCTGTATGATATTTCTACATAATTCGTATCTTCTTTAGGTGATTCAAATTCTGTCTCTAGTTTTAATGTATCAGGAGCTTTATCTTCTATCAACGCTCCATCAATAAGCTCATCTTCTGTAATAGTTGTATCATGAAGAATGACCCCCAGTTCTTTAACTAATGGTGCAATTGATGCTATGGTATCTATCGTAATGATAGTATCATTAACTTGAATAAGTGAATCAATAGGAACCCAAACGTTTTTACCGTCACGAAGAATTTTTTTATGAGTTTTAAGTTTTTCCCTGTATTCCTCTTCTTTAGTTTTAAAATCTTCATCTGATTTCTCAAGCTTCTTCTTTTTTAAAGGATCTGATTCAACTTCTCTTTTTTGCTCTGTAAATTCTTCAAATTCTGTCTTGACAGTGTCTAAATAGGCTATTTCTTCCTTAATTTTAGTGGTTGTATCTATATCAACTTCCGATATTATAGTTACAGTATCAACTTCCGATATTATATTTACAGATTCAAAGGATTTGGCAGTATCCACTTCAATAGTGTCTGTTTGGAAAATTATTGTGTCAGAAACCAATATTATTTCTGGAGCTATAAGTTTAATTTGGGCTTTATTATTACCACTATTTATTTTTACATTCAAGCGTGCATCTGCATTTTTATCATGCAAAATGAGTGTCCATTCAAATGGTTTTCTATTTACTATCGTTAGATGATCTTTTGGTAGTTTGAATACTATGGGATCATTTACATATATTAGGTGTGAATAATTTTTCTGAACTTCAAATTCTGTTTGACTTACAATTTTTCTTTTTTCATCTGTGTTTATTTCTAAATTTCCCTTTTTCCGCAAGTCCAATTTATAAGAAAGCTGATGATAGCCAAGTTGATCCTTTTTTGGTTTCCATTTTAGTTGTATTTGATCTAAATCAAACTCCATACCACTGGGTATATATTCCTCTTCGAAATTGAGAAAATCTGTATCTTCATCCCAATTAATTTTATGATAAAATTTTTCTCCTAGATTAATATTATAATCCGGTTCACGATTATAGATTCGCTGAATATAATCTGGAGGTGGAGTTACTGAAATTAGCTCTTGTGTCAGGCTAGTCATCCAAATTTCTGGCTTGTTTCCATCTTGTGATATAATAATATTATTCGAAGTTGAAAGAGCATATCTTCTATTATAATCATTGGTAAGTACAGGTAATTCAGAATTTGAGGTTAATATATTCCGAGTAAGGGGATCAATGCTGTAATTACTAATCTTGCCAGCTTGACTGATGATCGTTATATATATAAATCCATTATTAACAATTATCATCATATTTTGAATTTTCTCTTCTGATAACTCTATTGATTCTGAGCCCCATATATCACTCATAAATTCACCATCTCTGTTTATTATAACCAAATCATCAGAACCATCAAAATTAATATCAATTCCTCTTTCATTTAATAACTTCAGTCTGGGATAATTAGCAAGTGCTGATGAAACTTCACTTCCATCTGAATAAATAAAATATCCAGATGGTGTAAAACCATTATCCAAAATAAAAATATCTTCACTTCCATCTGCATTAAAATCACCCATGGATATATCTATTGGCCCTATAGTCTTATTGAGAAATTTTTCTCCAATAGAACCCCGGGCAATAATTTCACCATCTAAATATTCACAAATGATAACTCTACGATTTGGACTTCCTTGAGTAAGGATAAACAGGGTTTGACCATTTTTATCTGATGACATGGAATATAATTTTCGTGGATTATTAATAAGAGATGAAGTGTTCTGCAAACCTGTGATTATTGGAGAATTATTATAGAATCCCATAGCATCAGCAAGAAATGTATAAAATATATCAGTTTTGTCCTCTTGATAGGTAGCTGCAATCAACTCAATTATTCCATCATTATCGAAGTCTTCCAATATCATATCTACAAAATACCCTTTATCTTTCTTAGGAATAGTATATTGCCACAGAATTTCAGTTTTTTCATTAGATATTTCTATATGGTAGATGGTACGTGGAAATTCAAAATCAGAAATTGCAATGAAGTCCGGATGGCTATTCCCATTCATATCATGACAATTTATTTTAGGGACAAAGGAAAAGTCCAGTGGAATTGTGCTTGCAACTAGAAAATTTAAGATTAAAATGAAGAAAATAAATTTTTCTCCGGATGTCATTCTGTTTTCATTGAACGAATATTGTCAATAAATTTAGCAGTATTCATTACTTTATACAAGCCTAAGAACAGCCCAATTTTAATAATTGGAATAATAAAAATATGAAAATAATAATACTATACATGTTGCTTTGCAGTGTAATAATTGCCCAAACAAGTATTAAAATATACAATCAAGGGTGGGCATTGGTTAAAGAAGATCGACAAAAAATATTTCCTCAAAAAGGTGAACAAATTCTAGTGATACCAAAGCTACCAAATACTATTGAGCCTTCTTCTATCAATTTATTTTCTGAAAAAATAACATTTATATCGAAAGAATATATTTATCATCCTGCTTCTATTAAATCTCTATTGGATAGTAATGTTGGCAATGAAATAGAGTTAATTAAATATGGAGAGGATGGTAGTATTACTTTTTCAACAATTGGCAAACTTCTCAATAATGCCCAAGTTCCGATCTTTGAAATTGATGAAAAAATAGTTGTTAACCCGCCCTATAATTATAGATTCTCACATATTCCAGATAATATTAATAATTTTCCATTCCTAAATTGTTTAGTGAATAGTCAATCTATAAACACTGATTACCAACTTACTTATTTTATTCAAGGAATAGAATGGGAAGCAGAGTTTAACCTTTATGTGATATCAGATGAGAAAACTGCAATAGAAGGATGGTACTCCATTAGGAATGATAATAATTTTTCATATGAGGAGGTAGATGTTGCCCTTGTATCTGGCGATATTAATTTTGGAAGAAAAAACCATAATTATCAAACTAACATATTAAAATCCTCTAGCATGGCACGAATTGGAGACAGCCAATCAATGCAGCCTACAACTGATGAAATTGGGGATTATTTTCTTTTTCAAATACCTGACAAAATGAATTTATCTGCTAAATCTCAAGTTCGAATAAAATTCTTAAATAAAGAAAAAATACCCTATAATAACGTTTATCATATGTCGCATTCATTGTCATCTTATCATCGGAATATACCCGCACAAACCACTAAAATACCTGTATATGTTCGAATGGAACTATCTGCCTCTGATTTAGGAAGTTTTCAAATTCCTAAAGGACAATACAAGGTTTATGAAAAAGATAAAAATGAGCTGACATATGTTGGAGCATCTTCGCATGGAATTGCGGTAGACATGGATGAGATAAAACTTGAAATTGGTAAAACTCATGATATTCTCTGTACATTTACTGTTAAAGTATACAAAATTGATAAACACCGAGGTGAAGCACAAGTAGATGCCATTTTTGATAATCGTAAAAATAAGGCTGTTATTGTAAAATGGGTTGAACATTTTTCTGATGGAAACTGGGAAATTAGTGCCTCAAACAATAAACATATTAAGCTAGATGCTTACCGAGCAGAATTTAAAGTAGAAGTACCAGCGAAGTCAAAAAAGGAAGTAAGTATCTTTGCAATAATGGGTAAAGATTGATTGCTCCTTTAAAATCATTTAAATTATCCGAATTTACTCAATATCAGCACATTATTTGGGACTGGAATGGAACTTTACTAAATGATGGATGGCTATTTGTAGATGTAATGAATTCCATTTTATTAAAAAGAAAAATGAAACCCATTACTCTTGAAAAATACAGACAGATTTTTAGATTCCCAGTTAAAGAATATTACATAAAGTTAGGGTTTGACTTGGAAAAGGAACCATTTGAAACGTGTGGATTAGAATTTATAAATGAATATGAAAAGCGACGCTATGAAGCAAAACTTTACCCCGAGGTATCTTCTCTTCTTTCCCAATTGAAATATTCAGGCATCAGCCATTCTATATTGTCTGCTCAACATCAAGATCTGTTAAATGACCTTGTTCAATATTATAATATTCAACATCATTTTATTCAGCTCATTGGATTGGATAATTATTATGCTCATAGTAAAATAGAAAATGGTCTCGAATGTATAAAAAAACTTAATATAGAATCAGAAAAAATACTAATGGTAGGTGATACAGATCATGATTTTGAAGTAGCCCAAGCTATTGGTGTTGACTGCTTCCTGTTAAGCCATGGTCATTATTCCCATCACAGATTGAAAAAAACTGGGGCAAGGGTTTTTCATGTTTTAAAGGATTTAAGTCATTTTTTTCAAATTGATGTAATGGCCTAACATAACAATTACAGAAAATTGATGGAACTTCCCCTTATATAGCGCATTTGAACTAATCATTAATATAATTAAATGAAAACACTATTTTTAAATATTTTTTTTCTTTTATCTTTTTTTTATACTCAGAACATTGATAAGATGGTTGTACTTCAATCCCAGGCTGTGCAATATTATAATGAAGGTGATTATGGTAATGCTATTATTTTATACGAAGATCTCCTTGCTGAACAAGAATTGGTATATGGTAAAGAGAATATTCGAGTAGGAGAAACACTATATCGTTTGGGTGAATTATATCTGTTAACCAATTTGCCTGACATTGCCAATTACTATATTAATGAAGCAACAAATATTTTTCAGCAAGCATTTCAATCGGGTAAAAATTCTTTAGAAACACCTCTTTTAAATCTTTTGAAAATATATACATTCCAAAATGATACTATTAAGATGAAAAGTATTCAGCAACAATTAAATTCTATTGCTACTCTATTTCAGTTCCACAACAGCTATTCCTCTGATTATCTATCAACTAATAATAACAATATTCTCTATTCACCTGATGAAGATTTAGCCCTTGATAAAATGAATCTGGGCCAATCATATCTTGACCATGGACTTTATTCTGAAGCGTCAATTCAATTTAACGAAGCATTAGACCATCAAACTGACAATCTCAATTTACAATTTTTTGAAGATTTTTTCCCACCCGATACGCTGCTTAAAAAAAATATGTTTAATGCCTTTTCCTATCTCTCTCATTACGATACTACAGGTGCTTCATATTTTTACCTAGCATTATTTAGCTCTGATATAAAAAATGCATATGCATATATCCAAAAATATATTCAGTATCAACCAGATGATATGAGGGGAATATTGCTATATGCAAACTTATTATTTAATAATTCTGAATGGCTTAGTTCATTTTTCCAATATAGACGAGCATTACTGGTTGATGAAAGAAATTTTGATGCTCAATTAGGAGCAGGTTTATGCCTATTTAATATAGAAGAATATGTGGATGCAGTTTCTGCTTTGAGAAGAACTTTAAAAGTTGATCCCTATGATCATAGCGTTCACTATTATCTAGGTCTATCATTAATGGCTATAGATGATAATAATAGTGCCATTTCCAGTTTTACTCAGTCCTTGCTTCTAAATCCCGATAATAGTGATACATACTTTAATTTAGGTAAATCTTATTATGAAACAGGAAAAATTATTCAGGCAAGGGAAGCTTTTAATCGGGTTGTAAATATTGATGCCCAGTATGGGGATGCTCATTACTATCTGGGACTTATTAATGAAAATATTATGGAAATTGATAAGGCTGTTGAGTCTTATACGCATGCAAGGGAAAATTCACCTGAAATTGAAGATGTACATTATCGACTGGGGATGCTCTTATATCGCACTGGAGAATTCAAAAAGGCAATGGAACCTTTAAGAGATTTTATTATTTTTCAACCTAATAGTATTCATGTCCTTGAGGCAATGGGAGATATTTTCATTTCAGAATCCCGTTTTCAGGAAGCCATTGATACCTATAAAAGAATTCGCGAAGTATACCCTGAAAAACTTGGAACTAATCTTGCATTAGCAGAATCTTATTACATGTTAAAAGAATACGAAAAGGCCATTGATATTTATGAGGAAATATTACTTTTTGATGATGAAAATGTAGATGTCATGTTTACAATGGGCGGGATATATAATGATATGGGCATGTATATGAAGGCTGAAAATATATTTATTGATGCTATTAATTGTACAAACCCCACAATGCAAATGTATTATCAACTTGCAATGGCGTATGGCAATCAAGGTAATTTTATGTCTACCATCCTTGCTCTGCAAGAAGCATTAGTACTATCTCCCGAGGATACAGAAATTAAATATCAGTTGGCAGTAGCATATATGGAATTATTAGATTATAATAAAGCTGCAAAATATTTTGAAGAATATGTTATTGATCATTCAAAAGATGAAATAGCTTTTTTTTTATTGGGGAAATGTTACTTTAACGATGGTGATTATCCCGCTTCTCTTTTAGCACTATTAAAGGCAGATAGTTTATTACCAAATGATTCTAGAATATTATATTATTTAGGAAAATCCTATGCTGAGCTTGGAGAATATTCAGATGCCGCGCTGATATTTAGAAAAGCTCTGAAAATAGAACCGGAAGATCCCGAAATATATTTTGCATTGGGAAAATCATATTATCGCTTAAATAAAAACAAAAAAGTAAACGAAACACTAGACATACTTAATATGTTAGATCGTAGATTATATGAACAATTATACTCTGAGGTACGAAAATAAAATCAAATTTATAAAATTTTCTTTTAAATTAAATTTATAAATCCCTTAAAATTACCACCCGTTTTTTAATATTATAACATTATTTAATAAAGAACTATTATTATGAAAATTTTAATCCCGCCCAGTGAGGGCAAGACAAAAGCAAAACCAACTAACATGCTTTTTTCTGATACAAATTTTAGATTCGAACGCGAAGTTAGCCAAGTTGTGCGTTTGCTTGAATTAATTGATGATGAAGATCTGCGATCTGTGTATGGAACTTCAGCTGAAAAAGCACTCATGTTTCATAGACAGAATCAGGATATATTTAATAGCCCTTGTGCACCAGCTATTGAGCGATATACAGGAGTAGTTTATGAACATATTGATTGGCCTTCTATTTCAAATACAGCCAAAGATTATATGGAAAAAAATGTTTTGATTTTCAGTGGACTATTTGGTTTACTTAGTCCGAAAACTCCTATTCCAGATTATAAATTGAAAATGAATGTGCTATCTCTTCAACATCATTGGAATCCCATATTGACTAAAGTTTTAAATGATGAAAAAATGGTTATTGATCTTCTGCCTCAAGTACATCGTAAAGCATACACTCCAAATAAAAATAATGTTACTTTTATTGATTTTCTTATTCTAAACAAAGGTAAAAAATCTGCGGCTGGTCACTTTGGGAAAGCCGTAAAAGGTGAGTTTATCCGTTATATCGCTGAGAATAATATCAATAAAATTGATGACTTTGCTGGATTTGAATATGAGGGTTTTAAATGGGATGGCGAAGCATTTATTAAAGAAGGGAACAATTATTAATAATTTTATTTATAAATTTGATCCAAAAGTACATTTTATTATTTAATTCAGATACTAAATAGGATATTCCATAATGATAAGAGTTGAAAATCTATCCAAAAATTACGGCGACATACAGGCTGTTAAATCCATAAATTTCGAACTTAATGATGGTGAAGTAGTTGGTTTTCTTGGTGCAAATGGTGCTGGTAAATCTACAACCCTGAAAGTGATGACTGGATACCTTACTGCAACATCAGGCAATGTATATGTAAATGATTTAAACATCAATAATAATACTCATGAAATCCAGGAGCAAATTGGATATTTACCAGAACTAAATCCTATATATGCTGAAATGCGAGTTTATGACTTACTTGAATTCACTGCTAAAATTAGAAATATAACTGGCAAAGCTTTTAAGAATGCACTTGCAAAAGTAGTTGAACAATGTGGATTAAAAGGTGTTATTCATCGTTTAGTTTCAGAATGTTCCAAGGGTTATAAGCAGCGAATAGGCTTAGCTTCTGCCATGATTCATGATCCAAAAATTTTAATCCTAGATGAACCTGTAACAGGTCTTGATCCAAACCAAATTGTAGAAATCAGGAATCTCATTAAAAATCTGGGTACAGAAAAACTTGTCCTTATGTCCAGCCATATCCTTCAGGAAATTCAGGCAACTGTAAATCGAATTATTATTATTAATAAAGGGGAAATTGTTGCTGATGGTACTAGTAAAGAGCTAATGGGGGGATTTATGGGTAATGCTAAACTCACTTTAGAAATTAAAAACGCAAAAGATACTTCCGTAAAAGAATTAACAGAAAAAATACCCCACCTCACACTTGTAGATTCAAAGCCCAGAAATGACGGCAAACTTCTAAGCTTGGAATATCCAAAGGATCAGGATCCCCGGGAGGCCCTCTTTAAATATGCTGTAGAATCCAATTGGGTGATCATGGAAATGAGTCCGCATAGTGTTGATCTGGAGTCTATATTCCGAACGCTTACTATGGAGGACAATGCAGATGCGTAACTTGAAAGCTATATACATGAAAGAAATGAAATCATATTTTAATAGTCCTATGGCATATATATTCTTAGTAATTTTTGCAATATTAAATGGTTTTTGGTTCTCTCAGACATTTTTTATTGAAGGAGGTTCTTCAGATCTGAGAAATCTTTTTGATATGATTCCAAATATTTACCTGTTTTTTATACCAGCAATAACAATGGGGTTAATATCACGGGAAAAAAATCTGGGCACAATGGAAGTAATATTAACACTCCCATTGAAAAATCTTGATTTTGTAGCTGGGAAATATTTAGCCTCTCTCAGCCTGATAGTGATTGGATTGTTTATTACACTAGTTCACTTTTTCACACTTACACAGGTTGGAACTAACATTGATTATGGTTCAGTTTTTACTGGATATATTGGATTAGCACTTGTTGGGGCATTTTATTCATCATTAGGAATTTTTGCCAGCAGCCTAACAGATAATCAGGTAATCGCATTTATAATTGCGGTATTTTTTGTACTAATATTTTTTTTAATGGGAAAACTTCTTATTCTGGCACCAGATTCACTCGTTGGAATAATTCAATATTTAAGTGTTGATTATCACTTGTCTTACATATCAAGAGGAGTTATTGATAGCCGAAACCTGATTTATTTTTTGTCTGTAATTGGGTTTTTCCTATTTATGACTATTAGAGCATTAGAAATTCGGAAGTGGAGATAAAATGAACTCTCAAAATAAAAAATCGTTTATAACATATATTGCAGTTATTGTAGCAATACTCGTAATAGTTAATGTTGTTTCAAGAAATTTGTTCTTCCGCTGGGATTTAACAAATAATAAAGAGCATAGTTTATCAAGTTCCAGCAAATCTATAATTGGGAAAATTGATGATTACTTAACTATAAAGGCCTATTTTTCCGATAATTTACCACATCAATTAGCTAATACTCGACGTTTTGTACAAGATAAGTTAGAAGATTATGCTGCTTATTCTAATAGCAATATTCATTTTGAATTTATTCGTGATGATGAAAAATTAAAAGAAGAGGCACAAAAATCAGGAATTCAGCCCCTACAAGTTCAGGTTTTAGAAAATGATGCTTTTATTGTAAAACAAATTTATATGGGCTTAGAGTTATTATATGAAGATAATAAAGAAATTATTCCAGTTATACAACAAGAAAAATTAGAATATGATATTACCACTAAAATTAAGAAGTTAGTGGACACAAACAAGCAAACCATTGCTATTGCCAAAACCAGCAGTCAGACAGATATAAAGAATGAAAGCGTTTCGCAACTTCTTAGTCAGCATTATACAGTTCGCAGTACAAATTTGGATCAGGAAGTTCCAGGTGATATTACCCTCATACTCTTAAATGGTTTGGAAGATTCCCTTGCCTCAATTGAGCGTCATAACTTGGAAGCCTTTATTGGCAGAGGCGGCAATATCCTTCTGGCACAGAATCGTATAAAGACAGACCTATCAACCCAGCAGGCCAATTCCATTGAATCAGATATTTTTACCATTCTAGATTCATACGGACTGCATATTGAACCAAACCTTGTGTTGGATTTAAACTGTGGCAAGGTAAATGTTCAACAGAACTTGGGTTTTATTCGTATTCCCGTACCCATGGACTATCCATTCCTTCCCATTATAAAGGAAAGTAGTTTCAATGATGATATGGTGATGGTAAGTGGCCTGGAAACACTGCGATTGATGTTCCCAAGTGAGTTGACATATAGTGATAGTCTATTTAATATTATTCCTTTATTTAAAAGTTCAAACCAGTCTACCACCATGCAGGAATTTTTTAATCTTAACCCCGATCCAAATGCCAATCCTTCTTTTCGCCAATTAAATGAAAATGGAAAAACACTTGGTGCTGTAGCAGAGGTTCTTCAGAAAGATTCAGGCATACTCAGCCAGATAATTCTTATCACCGATTCAAAATTCATTTCAGATGATGGCGGTGGTGGTTCAAGTGAAAATCATATTTTTATTATGAATGCAGTGGATTATCTTCTTGGAGATAGGGAACTTATTGCTCTTAGGAGCCGGGAAATAACCAGCCGCCCATTGGAAGAATTAGAAGATGCTGAAAAATCAAGATGGAAATGGATCAATATCCTTATGCCGTCTATACTGATTGTGGGATTTGGATTTATCCGTCTCAAACGTGAAAACAACAGAGCAAAAGTTTTGGAGGAAATATATGACTAAAAATCTTCAGATAGCACTTATAGTTCTCGCAGTACTTATTGGTATATTTTTCTTAAATAAAAATTCGCAGTCAAAACTAGAAACTGTTTCTGAAGCCATTTTTACTGATGACCCTGAAGATATATTTAAATTTTTAATACAGAATGGAGAAGAAGCTATTGAGCTTTCTCGAAAAGATACCATCTGGCAAATTGCAGGAAATGACACTCTTGAAGTGAAATCTCAGTCTATTAATAATTTATTTGATAAAGTATTAAAAGTGAACCGGGGCACCATCATTTCTGAAAATCCGGCAAAATATGAAAAATACTCTGTGGACGATTCTATAGGAACTCATCTAGCGGTGATTAATTCAAAAGGTGAAACCGTTGGTTATTATATATTTGGACGTTCAAAATCAGATTATTCCCGTTCATATGTACGATTAGGTGACGATCCCAGAGTGTATTTAGCGGATCAAAATATTACCTATATGCTACAAACTCGTCCAACTTATTGGGGTGAAAAACCAAAAGAAGAGGCTATACTGCCTACAACCGGATCAGTAGATACAACTACTTCTGATAGAACAATTAGTAAATAAGTTAACGTATTGATACACTTTGCCGTAATATCTTCTAGTAAGCTAAAGAGCCCATAGGGTCCCAAGGATTAAGCGCAACAGGCTCCTTATCAATAATCTCCAGTACTATCTTAGGAAGATATTTCTTATCAATCACCACTTCATAAGTATACTCATTAAACCACTTATCTGTCATTAGAAGGTAACCTTTGTCACCCCCTTTTTTACCCCAACTATTTTCTACCCGCCATTTAATTGTTTGATTGCCTAACATATCAACTGCAGTCAATAACATAGCATGAGTCATAACACTATCACCATATTCTAACTTAGTTTTTTTATCCATTGTGAATTCAGTATCAAAAAGCAACTCATAATCATAAAGATCCATATCCATAACACCTAGTTCCCGGTGAAACATTTTACCTACATCACAACCGAACCATACTGCTTCCCCAGCTTGGATCGATTTTGCCACTGCTCGCTTCATGACATCTATTTCAACATTGGCATAAGAAATATCCTGCCCTCCTACTACGTTACCTAAATAGTTCACCGTATAATGTTCATTTATTTCTTTGTTAGACATTGGACAATGAATCAGACAAACTTTATCTTTCAAAATAATATCTACATGCTTTCTATAAAAATCAGATGGTGTTAAACTATTAAAACGTTTAAACTTTTTCTTTTTATCATTAACCTGCCAACAGAATTTTTCTGGAGGTGTACCAAGACAAATGCAAAGCATATTGTAGATTACTTTCATCATTTCTTCTTTTTGTTTCCTAAGATTTCTGATATTAATTCCTTTAGAGTAATTATTTCGTAGAATCGATGCATTTTCTCTTAGTTTCCTAGTAATAATACGATTCATCATATGGGATTGGCTACTCTGAAAGCTTTCCGGCATGGCTGATTTTGGTATAGCTCCATATTTTTCTATAAGATTTACAAACATATCCCACTGTCCACCATCTTGTATGGGCTCAGATAAAAGCCACATCACAAGACGGCTGTCATAGGGTTCATCTAATGTTGATATAATATTTTCAATAAAATAATTAGCTTTTTCCAACTTATCGCAAAACATAAAATAGTTCTGAGAGAATTCAAAATTTTCAAGATTATATTTTTCACATACTGAAAGTCTCATAAGATTCAGACCGGCAAAACCCCAACAACGGCCACTTGACTTTTGATTGGTTACATTTTTCATTTCATTTTTAATCTTATGGGAATAAGTATGGTCAATCTTACTAAACGCATCCCAATTCATCGCTACATCCAGCATGCTGTTTTGGGTAAGGGCATTTCGTGATATTTTATGTGATGGATTATTATTAAATGATTTTTGGAATGATTTTATATTTATTTTTGATATACTTGTCTTCATGATTCTCCCTATATAATTTGAGCCACCAAGAGGAGTCGAACCTCCGACCTACGCATTACGAATGCGTTGCTCTACCAACTGAGGTATTGTGGCAGACATTTTAGTTAAATTGTGTCTTCAAATATCATTAAATATTGTTCAATGCCAACTTCTAAATCTCTATCGTTTATACTATCCATACAAAAACTTATGTTAAATATCATTTTTATCAATGTAAAAAATATTTATTATATTTTGATGTCCTTAAAAAATCAAACTTACAACAATCGACAAATATTAATTGTGAATTTAAGGTTGTCAGTTCAGAACATATAGAGAAAAGGCATGCCCATGAAAAGAATTATATTATTTAGTATTCTGGTGACTGCAGGTTACACATTAAATAAAGAAAATATTAGGTCATTTCAATTTACATATGAAGTGGAGATTGAATCTACAGATGGGGAAAAGCTGGAGGTTTGGTTGCCAGTTCCTAGGTCAAATGAAGTTCAAACAATATCTGAATTTGAAATCAATTCCAATGGTTTAAAATATAGTATTGAAGATGAAAAAAATCATAATAATAAATATTTATATATTAATCACAAGACAGGTACAAACCAGCCTATAAAGATTACCATGACATTTAATGTACTTAGGAAAGAATATCAAAATGTATATTACGATAGTGTAAACCCACAAAAATATTTAGGTTCATACGCCGAGGTTCCTATTGGTGGTATTTTTAGTAAAATTATTTCTGAAAATAACCTTTCAAAACATAATGTCAGGGGAATTTATGACCATGTTCTTGAAGGTATGCACTATGGAAAACCAAAATCTGTTGATAGTAAATACTATCAGGAGCCTTGGTTGAATGCAAATGAGAAATATGGTATGAAACAAGTAAGTCGAGATGTGGTTGTTAACCTGTATGAAAAGTCTGAAGAAAAAGGCGGAAATTACACATTTGGCAATGGTAATTCTATTTACGCCTGCAATATTGGTGTAGGGAATTGTACAGATTTTCACTCCTACTTTATGTCATTAAACCGAACATTGGGAAATCCAGCACGTTTTCATATGGGTTTTCCTATCCCTAATAAAGAAAATGGTGAAGTGGATGGCTACCACTGCTGGGCAGATTATTATATTGAAGGTGAGGGTTGGTATCCTGTTGATATATCAGAGGCTGATAAGGACCCTAATAAAAGAGATTTTTATTTTGGAAATTTAAGTAATAATCGAGTAGAAATGATGGTGGGTAGAGATTTTGAATTGAAAGGACATGAATTTGAAATCATCAATTTTTTCATTTACCCTATTATTGAAATCAATGATGAAAATTCATCTGCATATACAAAAAACTTTACTTTTAAAAATCAATAAAAATAATAAAGGAAAAACAAAATGAAATATATATTATTAATGGTGCAACTATTATCATTAGTATTGGCTGATATTTATGTCAGTGGTGATGCGCGGATTCGTCCTAGAATGGATATAAAAAATATACCTCCTGAATATAAATCGAATGATTTATATTATTTGTACAGAGCCAGGCTAAACATAAAAGCTGATATTGGTAAAGAGTTTTTTTTGAATCTTAAACTGGGGACCAATGATATATCTGCAATATCTAAAATGGCTGATCCTGATGAAAATTCTACAAATGGTCCAGGTAATTATAATTCTTATCGACCTCAGGTTAATTTTCTTGAATTATATTATGGTTTTTACACTGAAAAATTTGGTATTTGGGCTGGGGCTTTCCCACTAAAATATAATCCTGCATTAGATATTCATTATTATCCATGGCAAATGGTAGATATCCCCTGGGCAAGATACAATAACAATACAATAACTGGGTTCGCAGGTTATAATTACTTGTTGAAATATAAAATTAACTGGATTCTTTCTGTTGATAAGAACAATATCAATTCAGAAGAAATTGGTAGTTTAGCAACCGATCAAAAAGATACCTACTCCCTGGGTTTCAATACTTCTATTGATGTGGGGCCAATAAGTATTACGCCTCGCTTTTTATATACACTGGCAGGTGAATCTGAAAATGCTCCTATGACTTTGGGAGGTGATATAAAACTACTTGAAATTGCTGGTTTTACTTCATCTTTATCTTACTATATGTCTAGCAATTCTAATGAAGGTGGAGAAAATTATATAAAAAAGTATGAAGCCAATCATATACGATTAAAACTAGATGGAAAAATTGGCCCTGGTAATTTGAGTTTTTTTTATGATATAGCATCAAATACACCTGATGGCGAAATCCAAAGGGATTACAACTATTTATGGCTGTCATATGAATATATAGTCCATAAAAGTGAAATGGGATCTGTTACATTAAAACCAACCTTCAGAATGCAAAATGGAGGATATGATGAAGGTGGTAGTTATGTTGAAGATTACTCCCGAAACAAAATTGAGTTTACAACTGAATTTAAGTTTAATTAATTCTATATTTGATTTAATCTTTGGTATATTTTAATTTAGGTATAGGCTATAGCTTGATTTAGATGAATGATATAGATATAAATTATAAAGATTTTCTAACACCTGAAGAGTATCGGATAGCGCGTGAAGGTGGGACTGAGGCTCCTTTTACAGGGAAGTATTGTTCACTCTTTGATGAGGGAACATATTTGTGTATATGCTGTGGTACTCCACTTTTCAGTTCAGAAAAAAAATATGATTCTGGTGGAGGATGGCCTGATTTTACAAATGCTATAACAGAAGGATTAATTGATTATATAGATGAATACAGCTCTGGTCATAAACAGGTTGAAGTAAAATGTAAAAATTGTCATGCTCACCTTGGGCATGTCTTTAATGATGGTCCTCCACCTGAATTTAAACGCTACTGAATTAATTCAGCATCCCTGAAGTTTCAGGCAAATTGATTTTGGATGCATTAACTATTATGATTTAATTTCCAAGTATATGCTCTTGGAATATTTAAATAATAACTATAAAAAGCCTCGATTAAATCGGGGTTTTTTATTACAATTCCTATTATTAGGATATGCATAACAAAGCTATATTGATATTAGAAAATGGCATCGTTTTTTCTGGATCAGTTTTTGGATCAGAAGGTGAAACTATAGGTGAGGTTTGTTTCAATACTGGCATGACTGGCTATCAGGAAATTCTCACCGATCCATCTTACTGCGGACAGCTTATAGCAATGACTTACCCCCATATTGGAAACTATGGTATTAATCTTGAAGATGTTGAATCACAAAAAATTCAGGCGGCTGGGTTTATTATTAGGGAAGAAAGCATAATGCCCTCTAATTTCAGATCTACAGATTCTTTAGGTGAATATATGCGCAATCAAAATATTGTCGGAATTCAAAATATTGACACACGTATGCTAACACGAATAATCCGAAAAGAGGGGGCTATGAATGGAATCATAAGCACTATGGATATGAATAAGAAATCGTTGCTAAAAAAAGTGAAATCATCACCATCAATGAACGGACAAGATTTGGTTAAAATGGTAACTTGTAATGAAAGTTTCATATGGGGTGAAAAAGAAAAATGGGGTGAAAAAGAAAAAAAATATAAAATTGCAGCCATTGACTTCGGAATTAAGCAGAACATACTTCGCCTGTTGGAATTACATGGATGTGAAACTACTGTATTTCCAGCTCAAGCAAATATAGAAGAAATTCTGAATTTAAATCCTGATGGAATTTTCCTTTCAAATGGCCCTGGTGATCCTGCTGCAGTAACTTACGGAATAAAAACTGTAAAAAAACTACTCGGGAAAAAACCTATTTTTGGTGTCTGCCTCGGTCACCAAATTCTTGCACTGGCTTTAGGAGGTTCAACATATAAATTAAAATTTGGACATCGTGGATGCAATCATCCTGTAAAAAATCTGAGAAATAATATGGTTGAAATTACCAGCCAGAATCATGGGTTCGCCGTTGATCCTAATTCTCTACCAGAAAATGTCGAAATTACACATACCAGTTTGAACGACCAAACTATTGAAGGGCTATATTGTTTAGAACTATCTGCATTTTCAGTGCAATATCATCCGGAATCCAGTCCAGGACCTCATGATAGTCGTTACTTATTTGAAGAATTTTTAAAGATGATGTCTCCTGATAAAATAAATGCCTAGACGCAATGATATAGAATCAATCCTAATTATTGGAGCGGGGCCCATCATAATTGGACAAGCATGTGAATTTGATTATTCTGGGACACAGGCCTGTAGTGCACTTCGCGAAGAAGGCTATAGGATTATTTTAGTAAATTCTAATCCTGCTACAATAATGACGGATCGAGATCTGGCAGATGCAACTTACCTAGAACCTGTAACGCCCGAGGCTGTATCAGCCATTATTAAAAAGGAAAAACCAGATGCTTTATTGCCAACAGTAGGAGGACAAACTGCTTTAGATACTGCTATGGCACTTTATGAAAATGGAGTCCTGCAAAAATATAATATTGAGTTGATTGGTGCAAATGTAAAAGCTATTCAAAGAGCTGAAAACCGCGAAGAATTTAAAAAAACAATGGATGGTATAGGAATTGAAACTGCCAGGGGAGGTTTTGCCAATAATTTGGAAGAGGCTGAAAAAATTATAGAAGATATACCCTTCCCAGTGATTATACGTCCCTCATTTACTATGGGTGGCACGGGGGGTTCGGTTGCTTACAATATTGAAGAATTCCATGATTTAGTAGATAAGGGACTTTCGGCAAGTCCCATCTCAGAAATACTTATCGAAGAATCTTTACTAGGCTGGAAAGAATTTGAAATGGAGGTTGTTCGAGATAGTGCAGATAATGCCATTATCATCTGCTCAATTGAAAACATTGATCCAATGGGGATTCATACTGGCGACTCTATCACTGTTGCGCCATCACAGACCTTATCAGATAAAGAATATCAGAAAATGAGGAACTGGTCTATTGAATGTTTGAGAGCCATTGGTGTAGATACAGGAGGTTCCAATGTTCAGTTTGCAGTAAATCCTGATAATGGAAGGATGATTATCATTGAGATGAATCCCCGGGTAAGTCGCTCTTCAGCTCTTGCATCAAAAGCTACAGGCTTTCCTATTGCAAAAATTGCGGCAAAGCTTGCGGTTGGTTTCACCCTGGATATACTTAAAAATGATATTACGGGACAAACTATGGCGGCTTTTGAACCTAGTATTGACTATGTCGTAACAAAAATTCCTCGTTTTGATTTTGAAAAATTCCCTTCTACTGATGGAATTTTAGGAGTACAAATGCAATCTGTAGGGGAAGTGATGGCAATCGGCAGAACTTTTCGTGAAAGTCTTCAAAAAGCATTTCGTTCACTTGAAGTAGGACTGGATGGTTTTCAACCAAAACAAACAGAATACAGAAGTTTAGATTTAAGTAAAATCGGGTTTGCAACTGCTTTCCGTCTTTTAAAGGTCAGGCAGGCTTTTGAAGCAGGACATTCAATTGATGAAATATTTAAACATACAAAAATTGATCCATGGTTTTTATATCAAATCAATAAAATTATACTATTAGAAAAACAGGAGAATATATCTTTAAAAACATTAAAGCAAAATGGTTTTTCAGATCCGCAAGTAGCCCGGCTTTGGGGAAAAACTGAAACTGAAATTCATCAACTACGAAAAAATGAAAATATTAATCCTACATATAAAGTTGTTGATACATGTGCAGCTGAATTTGATGCTCTTACTCCCTATTGTTATTCAACCTATGAAACGGAGAATGAAATTACACCACTTGAAGGTAAGAAGGTGATGATATTGGGAGGTGGACCTAATCGTATTGGTCAGGGAATTGAATTTGATTACTGTTGCGTGCAAGCTGTTTTTGGACTCAAAGAAGTTAATTATAAAACCATTATGGTAAACTGTAATCCTGAAACTGTTTCAACAGATTTTGATATTGCAGATCGTCTCTATTTTGAGCCGCTAACTTTTGAAGATGTAATGAATATAGTAAATTTAGAGCGCCCGGATGGTGTTCTGGTTCAGTTTGGCGGACAAACGCCATTGAATATTGCTGGTAAATTAAAAGAATCAGGAGTAAATATTATTGGTACAAGTCCAGATTCCATTGACTTGGCAGAAGATCGGAAAAAATTTGGAGAAATATTAGCTAATCTTGATATACCTGCTCCACAATGGGGAACCGCATTTTCTGTTGAAGAAGCAATATTAATTGCCGATGATATTAATTACCCAGTTCTAGTACGTCCTTCCTATGTTTTAGGTGGACGGGGGATGGAAATTGTTTATGATGATAATGGACTTAAAACCTACGTGGGTAAAGCAGCGCTGGTATCTGGTGATCATCCCATTTTAATTGATGCTTTTCTGGAAGATGCTTTTGAATTTGATGTTGATGCTCTCTGTGATGGTGAAAATGTATTTGTAGCAGGAATAATGCAGCATATTGAAGCAGCTGGAATCCATTCAGGGGATTCAGCGTGTGTATTACCCGCATATGAATTGACTACTTCTGCCCGAAAAAAAATTATTGCTTATACTAATAAACTGGCGCTTACACTAAACACAATTGGCCTTATTAATATTCAGTTTGCTATAAAAAATGGTAAAGTATATGTAATTGAGGTAAATCCACGAGCTAGCCGCACTGTTCCTTTTATCAGCAAAGTCATTGATGTTCCCCTTGCTAAGATTGCAGCCCAGTTAGCTGTTGGCAAAAAATTAGGAGAGCTTCAACTTGAATCACGTGCTAACAATGAGCTTATTGCAGTGAAAAAGCCTGTTTTCCCCTTTAACAAATTTCCACAACAAAATGTTTTTTTATCACCTGAAATGAAATCAACAGGAGAGGTAATTGGTTTTGATAGGCACCTTGGTAGTGCATATGCAAAAGCTGAATCAGGTGCAGGACACTCTTTGCCAAATGAAGGGACCGTTTTTATTTCGGTGAATAATACAGATAAAATAGTATCTATTCCCATTGCTAGAGATTTTAAAGAATTGGGTTTTACCATTGTGGCAACAGAGGGAACGGCACAATTACTATCTGAAAATGGCGTTCCCGCTAATCCAGTTTTCAAAGTAGGTGAAGGACGACCAAATGTAGTTGATGCCATAAAAAATGGAGAAGTTCAGCTAGTTATCAATACTCCTTTAGGTGCTCAATCTCGGTTTGATGAATATGAGATTGGACGTTCCGCCATTCGTTATAAAGTCCCAGTCATTACCACTATTTCAGGGGCACAAGCTGCTGTACGAGGTATTCGTAATATTAAAACTTGCTCTATTAGATACAGAAGTTTACAGGAAGTATTTGCTTAAATGCTTTATTTACAAAAAATATTTTTATGAATACATATGTTATTGCAGTATCAATAGCGATTCCTATTTTTATGCTATTAATTGGCATCGAAGCTTTTGCTGCTTATAGAAAAGGTGTTAAAATAAACCGATCAGCAGATATGATTTCCAGCTTAAGTTCAGGTATAGCTAATACAACCCGAGATGGAATAAAGTTTGGACTTGTCCTGATCAGCTATACGTGGCTTTTTGATCATATATCCATTATAAGTATTGAACCCCTATGGCTTGTAGTTATGATTGCCTTTATTGCTAAAGATTTTGCCGGATACTGGATTCATAGGTTAAATCATAGGGTAAATATTTTCTGGAATCGGCATATTATTCACCATAGCAGTGAAGAATATAATCTATCTTGCGCTTTACGACAATCTATTTCAAACAATATTAGATTCGGGGCTGTTTTTTTATTTCCTGCTGCACTATTAGGAATTCCACCCTATTTGTTTGCAATCATTAGCCCAATACATCTATTTATGCAATTTTGGTATCATACACGAATGATTGATAAAATAGGTTGGCTAGAAAATATACTGGTCACTCCTTCACATCATCGGGTACACCATGCTATAAACCCTGAATATATTGATAAAAATTATTCACAGATTTTTATAATATGGGACAAACTATTTGGCACCTTTCAACCTGAAGAACAATCTATCCCTCCTATTTATGGCATATTACGTCCAGCAAATACTTGGAATCCAGTAATTATAAATTTTATGCATATATGGCAGTTGATGAAGGATTCTTATCGCACCAAAAATATTTGGGATAAATTTCGTATCTGGTTAATGCCCACTGGATGGCGCCCTGAAGATATGCAACAACAATTCCCATTGAAGGAAAATGAAAATCCATATTCACAGAAAAAGTATTCCCCTAATAATTCAAGTTCAAAGATTGGCTGGGTTTGGTTGCAGTTTTCATTTTCAGGTGTTTTAATGTTTTTAATTTTTTATACTATGGAGAACTTTCCCTTTCTGATAATTAGCGTTACTGTAGGAGTGCTATTTCTACATATTATGTCATATGCATTTTTGTTGGATAATAGTAGACTCGCAATCTTAATGGAAATATTGAAATTTATTTTTGTTTGTGTATTACTATTTCTATTAAAT
>Ga0187827_10000224_pt1 | contig 90257 bp, 57 predicted proteins | sample ETNtaG_39_FD_167969 | JGI IMG/M metagenome (GOLD analysis project Ga0187827, IMG submission 167969) | Marine microbial and viral communities from oxygen minimum zone, Eastern Pacific Ocean - ETNP2014_SV_150_PacBio MetaG (Illumina Assembly) | ecosystem: Environmental > Aquatic > Marine > Hypoxic... | reverse complement strand
GTCCTTCACCGGGCCACAGCTGACGCTCGCCTATATTCGCCAGCTTGTGGAGGCCGCCGGTGTGCCCGACACGGCGATTACCATCTACGACGCAACCCGCTATGCCCCGAAGCTTCTCATCGATGCCGTCCACGCCGAGTATCCCGGTGTACGTTTCGTCAGCTTCGTTTCGACCTCCACGGGCAACATCGGGCACGAACGAGGAGAAGAGATCGCCTTCTCTCAGCCACTGACTCTCGAGCGCCGGGGCGGTAACCCCACCTACGTGCCGAGAGCCGCTGACGAGGCGACGTATGTCGTCAACGTCGCCATCATGAAGGGCCACGATCTTTCGGGGGTGACCCTGACGGCCAAGAACCTCTTCGGTTCGATCTCCGCCGACTACGCCTCGGGTGAGCGCACGAACAATGCCCCGGTCGCCGCCGGTCTGCACCCTTACACGGCGGTCCGCGATTTCGGTGCCGGCGCCAGTGGCTCGGGTGATTGGGACTTCGCCGGTCGGGACCTGGGGACGTACAATCCCCTCGTCGACCTGATCGGACACCGGGATCTGGGAGGCAAGACGCTGTTGTACGTGGCCGATGCTCTCTATTCCACGCGCCGTCAGAACGAACACCTCAGCAACGGCGATCGTTTCACGAGCGAGCCCTTCAGTGAGACCGGCTGGCCCTCGAGCCTGTTCCTGTCGCAGGATCCCCTGGCGATCGACTCGGTCTGTCTGGATTTTCTGCGCGCCGAGCCGACTCAGTTCAACGTCTACGGCAATGTCGACAACTACCTGCACGAGGCAGCGAGGGCCCACGATCCCCCGTCGGGGATCACCTACGATCCCGAGGGTGACGGTACGACGCTGGGCAGCCTGGGGGTCCACGAGCACTGGAACAACCCCGTGGACCGTCAATACAGCGGGAACCTCGGCCTCCCGGGCGGGATCGAGCTCTACGTGCCTGGTGTGACCACGGCCGTCACCGAAGTCGGCGACGCTGCGACGACCCCGTCGACCTGGTCGCTGAGCGGATATCCCAATCCCTTCAACCCGACCGTCACGGTCTCCTGGAGCCAGCCCGTGGATGGTGCCGTGCACCTTGCTGTCTTCGACGCGATCGGGCAGCGCGTCGTCGTCCTCCACGAGGGCGACACGTCGGCGGGCAGCTACGAGGCGACGTGGGACGGTACCGATGATGCCGGACGACCGCTGGCATCCGGTGTCTACATGGTCCTGCTATCGAGGGACGGGCAGCGGCAACGCGTGACGCGGCTGACGCTGATGCGGTAGACACAGGGCTGAGCTCGGGGCTCCTGGCGACGACCTGGACGCAGACAGCAGCCCGAGGCAGGAGGCTCCCACGACGCTAGCGCTGCATCGCGCGACGTCGTGTCGGCCCCAGGACGGGGGATCGCCTTCCGTGTTGTGCCTGCTCATCGCAAGAGCAGCAACCTGCGCGTGCGCTGTGCGTCGCCGGCCCTCATCCGGTACACGTAGATACCGGTCGCCACGGCCCTGCCGGCGTCGTCGGTTCCGTCCCAACGCACCTGGTGGGTCCCGGCGACCTGCTCCCCTTCGACCAGTGTGGCGAGCCGCTGTCCGGACAGGTTGTAGACCGCCAGCTCCACATGGGCTGTGCCTGGTAAGCTGAAGCGCAGCGTCGTGGAGCTGTTGAAGGGATTCAGATAGCTCTGTTCCAAGGTGAAGGCATCCGGTGTCGCATCGTACTCTTCGGTGATTGCCGTGCCCGTCTCTGTCTCGATCTGGCTGACGAACCGCATCTCGTCGAGATAGAAGGTGCCCTCGAGACTCCCCTGAATGCGGATCTCCTCGATCGGGACGTCCAGCCCCTGCCTTGTGGAGAGGACGCTGTTCTCGCTGCTGCCGATGATCAGGTCGCTGAAGGCGATCTCAACGGTCTGCCACTCGGCCCGGTCGAGATCGACGTGGCCCTCCAGCAGATCGATGTTCTCCGCCGGAGCGATGCGTAGGGTGAGGAAGGGTACCCTGGCAGTCAGGGTGCCTGGATGGAAGGCGAATCGCAAGGAGCGGTACCCGGCGGCGCTCACCGGGGTGTCCGGCCGGAACACGAGACCCCAGCCACGGAAGCCCACATCCGATGCCGTCGCTTCCAGGGCATTGCCCTCGAAGGTGGGACCTGAGGCACCGAACTCCGACAGACGAACGGTGTTGTCGCCCTCGAGACTCCATCCGGGGGCGAGGGACTCGCTGGCGATCAGCAGATCCCCGGCAGGGAGCGATTCGATCACGTGCCGAAGCTGGACCGAGACGAGCTCGCCGTCGATCCGTTGTGAGATCTCCACCAGGATCGGGAGTGCGCCACTGTGGTCGATATCGAGATCGACCTCCAGTCGATAGGTTCCGGCTTCCTCCCGGACCAGTGGCGTCGCCTTCGATCCACCCAGGGCGCTGAGGTCGGCGATCGCCTCGACGGGCGTGCCTTCGACCAGTCCGCTCACGTCCACCGTCGCCCGGATGCGCAGGGACTGACCGGCGGCGACCCGCTCGGGGGAGACCTGACGGAATCGGGCTTCCAGAGAGTAGGGCAGGATCTTCAGGATCATGTGGGTCACCCAGTCGCTGCTGACGTAGGGGTGGCCGCGAGGGTCGCTCACCACGCCGACGGGACGAGCCCACGAGCCCGCGCCGATCGTCGGCTGGAAGCCGGTGAGGAAATCGGCGATCCGGGCGTTGCTACCATCTGGCTCGACGAAGAGGGTGGAGACCTTCATCCCCGGGACGTTCGCATTCGGACTGCCCCGGAAGGCCATGAAGGCAGCACCTCGGTAGATCTCCGGAAAGGCATCGTCCTCATAGAAGTGCAACTGCATGGGCGCCAGGTGCGCCGGTGCCAGCGCCACGGGACGCTCCATGCGGGCCACGTCGGCTGAGTCCTGTGCCGTGATGGGGAACAGGGCGCTCACGTAGCTGGGGATCGTGAAGTCCGTCCACACTTGGTGCCCGAAGGCCAGAGGCCAGCCGTAGAACCCGCTATCCCGGATGATGGTGATGTACTCCGGCGGCAGCATCCCGCCCTCGCGGTCATGGCCGTTGTTGTTGGCCCAGAGCTCGCCTGTCATCGGGTGGATGGCCATGCCGACGGCGTTGCGCAGGCCGCGGGCGAAGATCCTTCGCCCGGAGCCATCGAGGTTGAATATGAGAATTGTGGCGCGTTCGGGATCGTCCTCGCGGCAGATGTCGCAGGTCGAGCCGACGCTGACGAAGAGCTTTCCGGCCAGTGAATCGATGGCGATCGTACGTGTGACGTGCTGCCCCTGCGTGGGGATGTCGGGGATAAGCACGTGCCGTGTCTCGTAAATGCCGTCGCCGTCACCGTCGCTGAAGCGCAGGATTTCGTGCGTGTCGGCCACGTACAGGTCGCCGTCATGGAAGGCCAGGCTGTTGGCCCACCACAGGCCGTCGGCGACGACGCGCACGCCGTCGGCCACGCCGTCGCCGTCGTCATCGGGCAAGGCCAGGATCTGGCCTTCGCGTTGCTCGATGGGCGGTGGTCTGCTGCCGATGGCCACCGGCGGACCGAATTGCGAGGCGCGGCCGACCTTCATGTTGGCCACGTGCAGCACACCGTGAGGGCCGATGGCCATCTGCCGTGGTCCCCTCAGGCCCGGTGCGGCAAAGACCCTGGCCGAGAACCCCGCCGGCAGGTTCACGGTCATGTTCTGCGGTACGTCATCCCGGAACGCTTCGGGAACCTGCACCGAAACCGCGTGTAACGGCAGGTCCACCACCGGCGTCAGCTGAATCGTCCCGGGCGGATTAGGGTCCACGACGTCGGGTTTGCCTCCTGGCACCATGATCATCGTACCCCACTGCTTCAACCAGGTGCGCTTGTCGCGCTCCCCGGTCCACCAGTGCTCGTGATGGAAGTTGCCGAAGTTGCCTTCGCCACGTTCGGGCTCGTCGATGTCGGCGACGGCCAGATTCAGTCCCATCTTCACCTCACCCAGTTCCGGCGACCAGAAGATGCCGGGCTCTACCTCCAGACAGGGATTGGCCTTCACCTTCCACTCGATCACATATCCGGGGCCCTCGGTGGCACGGTCCTTGACGCGGCTCACCGCTTCCATGTCGCCGTTGAGGATCCAGCGCTGATAGGTATTCCAGGCGTCGACGTCTGACCTCTGCTCACCCTCCATCAGGCCGCCCGTGCCCAGGCCACCCAGCCTGGACTTGTGGGTGCTGGCCACCATCTGCCAGCTGGCACCGTTGCCCTTGTTGTTCTCGTTGTCGCCATCGCTCCACTCGTAGCGCGCGTTGACGAGCAGCTCGATGCCGTCGCCGAACCACGGCCAGCCTTCACGGGTCAGCTCGTGTGCCTTGTTATTGTTCGCGGGCAGCCAGCGATCGATGTCGAAGGCGTAGATGACATCGTCGCTGACATCGAAGACGACGTAGAGGTCGGTACCGTCGTGCTTGATCCAGACCGTTGCATCCAGATCGGCACTCGAATCGATGGCGCTGAACTGAGGTGTCCAGGTTCTGAAGTCGGTGATCTTCGTGGTATCATCGTATTCCCCCGGCGCGATGCGGCCGTCGAGGGTCGGAGTGCTGCCCCGATAGATGCGGACCTGCTTGGGGAAGGCGCCGGCAGCGACCGGGGGTGGTGGTGTGATGCCCCCCACCAGCGCGGCGAGTGCAAGGCAGGCGAGTACTCTGGTTCTCATGGGCGTTTCCTTTGTCAGGGCCAGGAGTCTGAGAGACGTAGACTGCCCCAAAGACTCCTGAGCATTGAGCCGCCAGCAGTCGAATCTGGATATTCTACCGTTTGTGTGCAAACGTTTGCAGTTGATCAGGCTGGCCATCTTCGGTAGCGGGCTGCAGGCGTGACGTGCTGACGGCGCCCAGACAGAGACCCGTCTGAGCATCGATCTGGGCGACCCGGCGCTGTGAAGGCATGGTCGAGGGCCTACGACCCTTCTATCAGCTGGAGAGTCAGATCAAGACGAGAAAGTAACCCAGGCTGCCGCGCTGCGTTCGCCCCGAGGATCACCAGTTGGCGCCGTCTTTGACGGCAGAGCCAAAACTGCTGAATGTCCCACTAGGACAATCAAGGAGAGCCTCCATTGAAACGCAGAGAATTTATCAAGGCGGCGAGTGCTGCCGGCACTGCCAGCCTGCTGTCGCCGGACCTGATCTTCGGCCAGTCCCGACCGACGGCCGCCTATTTCCAGCTACATCCCTTTGTCGATGCTCACCCCGAAGCGGTCTTCATCAAGCTGACGCAGGTATCGGACAAGACCGCAGCGGAGGAGAAGGTCCGGGCAGGTCATGAACTTGCCGGACAGCTGTTCGTGACCAGCGATGTCGGCGGTTACGCCATGGGCAGCAAGATCGCCATCAAACCGAACCTCACCTGCCTCGGCGGCAACTTCTCCACCGCCCGCATGGGCATCGCCACCGACGCAGACTTCGTCGCCGGCTTCATCGAGGCCATGAAGGATGGACTCGGTATGGACGGCAGTCAGTTCTACCTGCGCGAGGGGAACCTGCTGGGCGACGCCTACTGTCCGCAGAACGAGGTGCTGGACTGGTACGGCCCGATGGCAGAGCGGGTGGGCGCTCATCTGACCGACTTCGACAGCGGTCGGCCGATGGCAGCGGCCTCCCTGGCCAACCTGGAGGAGGGGGCAGAGGTCATCTGGAGAGAGGTTCCGAATGGGGTCATCTTCCAGCGGATCGGCTACGTGGCTCCCATGAACGCGGCCGATGCCTTCAACATCAACATCGCCAAGTTCAAGGCCCACGGCATGGGTATCACACTGTCCTCCAAGAACTGGCAAGGGACCAACGTGCACCCGTATGTGCACTACTGTGAGAGTCTGAGTCGTCTCACCCGTGGCAAGCCGGCCTCCTTCGTCAATGATGTACACCCTGAATTCGCCGAAAGTGTCACGGCGCTGCACGATCAGCATCGTGAAGCCGGTGTTCCCCGCTGGGACCGCCCGGGCAGCGACTGGAACAGCGGCTGGGGCATGGAAGGATGGGCGCAGAAAACCCTCGACAATCTCTCGGCATCGAGCATGGACCTGGCCATGATCGAGGGGATCTACGGACGGGATGGCAACTGGATGGACGGTCCCCACAGCGGCTCCTCCAAGGACTTCATGACCAACGTCGTCATCTTCGGCCGGAATCCCATCAAAGTGGACATCATCGGTCACTGGCTGGCCGGCCATGAGCCGGGGAACTTCGGCCTGTTCCATTCGGCCATGACCCGTGGGCTGAGCGACACCGTCGACCCTGAACAGATCCCAGTCTATGCCTGGGAATCGGGGCAGCCTCAGCGTCGCGAACTGTCGACCTTCGAGCGCACACCGCTGATGACCTATTACCTGAACCGAGACTACGATGGCCAGGACGAGAGCCACTGGCATATGGTGGACGAACCCTTCGAATACCCCGTCGCTACCGCCGTCGTGAGTGATCTGCAGGCGACCCCGCAGAGCCACGTGCTGGCGCAGAACTACCCGAATCCCTTCAACGCCTCGACGCTGATCGAGTATCGCCTGCCCCAGGCGACCCATGCCCGCATCGAGATCTTCAACGGACAGGGCCAGCTGGTGGAAGTGTTGAAGGACGGCTGGCACGCCGGCGGCTCCCACGTCGTCAGCTGGGATTCCGGGCGGCGGGCCACGGGCACTTATTTCTACCGCTTTTCGACGTCGGGCTTCAACGAGTCGCGCAAGATGCTGCTGGTGCGGTAGGTGAGAGGCCTGTGGATCGAGGTTCTGTCCGTGGTGCTGCTCTCGTCAGCGTGGCTGTGGGCGGCAGGATCGAACATCGCACCGGACGCGCTGACGCGGGCGACGCAGGGATACAATACGTACTCCGGTGAACTGGCTTTCCTCACCGATGGCCTGACGCCGGACAACAGCGATCAGCCAGGCGTCTTTGCCTGGCCCACCAAGGGCAACCTGGTGTTCGAATTCGACGCTCCCCTGGTCATCGAGGGGGTTCGCATCCGAGTGGGCGCCGACGCGGGATCGTACGCGGCGATCGCCTACGTGGGAGCGCGCTACGGGGAGAGCGGCCAGACGGAGACCGCCGACGGGGCGTTCGTCGCCGACGCCTACGATACCGACATGCGATCCGACGTCTGGGTGGAACTCGCCTTTCCTGCCGATACCGTTACCGACTACATCGAGTTGATCACTGAGTCAGGGGCGCAATTCTATGAGATCGAGATCACGGGGGGCAGGCCGCCATCGACCGAGGTCAGGACTCACTCATGGGGCCAGGTGAAAGGAAGATAGGCAAGGGACGCGTCAGGCCGGACAGTGGTCGGCAACCCTTCGGCGACATGAACTGCAGGCTCAAACCCGTCCTTGACGGCGACTGGCGGACAGTGGCCCCGTCACCAGATCTGACCGCCAAACTCGGCCGCGCAGGCTTCCTGGAAGAGCAGGCCACCAGAGTTGAACACAATGCCGTGGTTGACAACCACGTGTTCTGTGACGCACTGGGCATCTGGCACTGCTGGGCGTGCGTTCGGAGCACTGCCGTCGGTCGCGTCCTGTATCACTGGAAGACGGAGGACTTCTTCGCTTCTCCCTGGCAGGCCACCGGCGAGGTCCTCCGCTGTGACCGGACCGCGGGCGAGAGCATCCACGACTACCATGGGCAGGAGTGGATTCAGTCGCCCTACTTCATAGAGGTTGACGGCACGTATTTCATGTTCTACGGCGGCCATACGACCGGGGTCGGCGCCGACGGCAATCCCGCCCACGGCGATGATGAACGCAATGAGTGCCAGATGTGTCTGATGACGTCCCCTGACGGCGTCACCTGGACGCGCCATCGCAACGCCGCAGGCCTCAGTCGGATCTTCGTCGGTCCCGGGGAGGTTCGTGACCCCTGTCTGCTGAACGTGGACGGTGTCTGGCACTGCTACTACGCCGGCTACGAAGCTGGCAAGCGTCACTTGCCCGGGTTCTACGTTCGCACCAGCGACGATCTCACCAATTGGTCCGAGTCGATCTGTGTGCACCGCGACCTGGACATGGCCGGCGGGCGGTGGGACTGCGAGTGTCCACACGTCGTCTATCGGCAGGGCTACTTCTACCTCTTCCGCACCGAGGACTACTACGAGTCGCGTACCCATGTGTACCGCAGTGAAGACCCACTCGATTTCGGTGTTGGCGAGGCCGGCGACAAGTATGTCGGCTTGTTTCCAGTCGCTGCGCCGGAGCTCTTCATGGGACCCGACGGGCAGGAATTCGTGACTTCAGTCCACAACCCGCCCCTGGGCGCACAGATCGCGCCTGTCCGCTGGGAAACCCGTCCGACGGCCTGACATGACATCCAGATCCATCTCAACCCTCCAACGCTTCCTGCGCAGTGAGGGTTCCGTCCTCGCCGATACCATACCCATGAGTGCCGCCTTTGTCGATCGCATCGGGGCCACCACAACTCGTTCTGCGATCCGACGACTGCGCCCCGGCTACAGACTTGTTTCAGGACCTTTCGTATCGACCTCAGACACGCTGGCCGGGGATCCCCAGTACGGTTTCCCGTGCCCCTGGATCACCAACCACTACCGCAGGGGAGGCAAGGCCTGGGCGGGTTATCATTCCTCGGCAGACGTACCGCGGCTTCTGAGCCCCGCCGGTCTTGCGACGGTGACCCTCTCTTCAGCATCCTATCTGGTCTATCTGGCCAACGCCGGCAATCGAGAACTGCTTGAGATCGCTGAGTCCGAGACGCACAGGGTCATCCAGCAGATCCGGCGCCTCAGGAAGGCCGACCGCGCGGAGTACGAACGGCTCCAGCATCACGTCACGATAGACCGGCTCAAGCGCTGGATGCGGGATGGGTCCCGCGCCGAGGTCCTCTCTCTTCTAAACGGAATGGAGTCAGCCGTCGGCCGTTCCGGTCCAAGACCCGGTCCGGCCTCCAGGCGTTACGCGTCTTATTCGCGCTTGCCGAGGAGGACACGCCCGATCACGCCAACTCTCGAGAACTCGCGTGAGCCGATGGCCACCCAGATCCGTGAAACCGGCCTGCCTGGCTGGACCCTCTTCTGGGCGGACGGCTCTCGTTCGATCGCCGCGATCGCAAAGCTTGTCTCGCAGGAACTGGAGAGAGAGGTGTCTCCAGAGACAGTCTCTCGCTTCTTCGAGGCGCACGAATCTCTGGGGTACGTGGATCTGCCCCCCGTCGCGCGGTCCCCGCGACGGCCGAACAGACGCCCTGGTTGACTCGCCGCACCCCCCGTGGTTGTTTGCCCTGCCATGGCAAGAAACAGACGTGGTAGAAGGCGATTCTCGGGCCTCTTTCTCGTCATCGGCTGTGAGGCGTTCGTAGGCGGCACCAGGTCGGAGGCGGTCGAGGTGCAGAAGGACACGTGGAACTGGGCGGTGTCGATGCTTTCGGTGGCGCGTCACTTCGACGGTGCGCAGGGCAAGGTCGCCCCCATGGGCGACTCCAATACCTACGCCAACCCCGCCGGACGCTGGGTCCGCATCGGCGTCGGCAAGAGCAGGGCTGAGGCGGCCCTCAGCCGGTGGATGTACTCCCATCGCGAGGACGAGCACAATGGCTGGTGGCTGGCCGCTGACGATCAGCCCGAGGGGCGAAGCTGGACGGCGGCCAGCGGCGTGAGGTCAGGCGAGTTTCTCGCCGGAGGCAAGGGTGGACTGCCCTCTCTGGACGAGATGCTGGCGGCACACAGTCCACAGATCGTGTCGATCCTTCTCGGCACCAACGATCTGCACGCCGGCGTGTCAGCGCCGGTATTCCTGGCCAACATGGAGACCATTCTGCGCACCTGCGTGGACGCCGGCGTCATTCCTATCGTCAACACGTTGCCGCCGACGAACTGGGGCGCAACAGAACAACTGCTGGCCTACAACCATGGTCTGATCGCTCTCGCTCGCCGTCTGCGGCTGCCGATGATCGACGTGTACGGTGAGTTTCTGACGCGGCGGCCGGCAGAGAGCTGGTTGGGAACCCTGGTCGGCCAGGATGGCGCCCACCTTACGCCTGTCAACGCTGCGGGACCGGCGACCGAGCAGAATCTGATGGATGGCGGATATCTGCTGCGCTGCTGGCTGCAGGTGCGCAAGGTGGCCCAGATCAAGGCCCGGGTGATCGATGTGCTGTGGCCCCCGGCTTCCCTGCTGGCAGAGGGTGTGCCACGGAGGGCCTGGTTCCCGAAGGCGCGGCGACGGGAACCACCTTCGGGGGCGGTGGTTCCCGTGGCAACAGTCGAAGATCTGCTACACGCTGTGGAGGTTGCCCGTCCGGGGCAGACGATTCTGCTGGCCGATGGCCACTACATGCTGCCGCGGTATCTCGAGATCAGAACGGATAGTCTCACGCTACGCGGCGCCTCAGGCGATCGCCACGCCGTGGTCCTCGACGGCGGGCAGAGCACCGCCGGCGAGTTGCTCGGCTTCTCCCGCTGTCGCGGTGTGACGGTGGCCGACCTGACGATCCAGAACAGCAAGTGGAACGGCTTCAAGATCAACTCCGACGCCAATGTGCAGGAGTTGACCATCACCAACTGTGTCATCCACAACATCTGGCAGCGTGGTGTGAAGGGGGTCGTCGTCCCCGAAGCGGTGCGGGAGGAGTTTCGTCCGAAGGACTGCCGCGTGCAGTACTGCCTGTTCTACAACGATCGTCCGAAGCGGTACGCCGACGACGAAGCCGACACGCCGGAGAACTTTCAGGGAAACTATATCGGTGGGCTCGATGTGATGTTCGCCCGAGACTGGGTGATCAGCGACAATGTCTTCATCGGCATCCAGGGACGCAGCGGCGAGGGCCGGGGAGCCATCTTCCTCTGGAACGACTCCCAGGGCTGCATCATCGAGCGCAATGTGATCGTCGACTGTGATGCCGGGGTGTCACTGGGCAATCCCACGCGCGCCCCCGGGGTGGAGGTGCACTGCAGCGACTGCATCGTGCGCAACAACTTCGTCACCCGTGCCCATGAGAACGGCATCTTCGCCGCTCTGACGCGTGACAGCCAGATACAACACAACAGCATCCATGACCCGGCCAGCGCGCTGCAGCGCCTGATCCGGGTGATCATGGACAATCAGAACCTGGTTGTGGCCAACAACCTGCTCAGCGGACCGCCCCTGCAGAATCAGTCGAATCCCAGGGCCCGGCTCGTCGGCAATCTGACGGTGCCACAGGCCGGCTTTTTCATCGCCCCCGCTGAAGGTGATCTGCACCTGCGGGAAGCCGCCGACGAGGTGGTCGGCCGGGCCGAACAGGCGTGGATGACGGTGGACGACATCGATGGGACACAGCGTGAGCCGGTGGGAGACATCGGCGCCGACGAGTGGGATGGCAGGGTCCGGTAGCCTCCCATGTCACAGGTAGGCCTGTCCAGAGGGGGTTGTCTCGTGATCTTGGTCCTGGCCCTGGGCTCGCCTGTGGCCGGCCGCGCCGATCCAGGTCCGGGGGACGTCTTCCGCGAGTACATCTGGCGCGGACCCTATGTGAATGCCGGTTCCTGGCAGCGGGTAACGCACGCCGGTGCCACCGCTTCCGGAGCTGACGCCTTCCTGCCCAATCCCGTCAACCGTGTTTCCATCGACGACCTCACGGGCGCCGTGAGGGGCGAGATCTACATCGAGCTGTGGGGCGGCCACGCCGGCACCAGCCGCAAGGCCATCCGTCTGAACGGGCACGATTGGATTCCCATTCCTGAACCCGTCACGATTCCCGGCAACTCCGGCGATCCCCGCATCGGGAGTGCAGAGTGTTACCAGCAGTTCACCTACCCCTCGGTTGTCGTGCCGCTGGACCAGCTGCACGTGGGCGACAACACCTTCGAGTTCTCCGCCGGCCCCCAGATCTGCTTCAACTTCGGATGGGGACAGTGGGGTCTGTACGCCGCCGCTTTCCGCATCTACTACGGCGATGACAAGCCCCATCCCACGGGACGGATCGTCACCCCGACGTCCGGCAGCACCTTCGGTGATTCGTTGTATCTGGAGGCTGAAGTCACCGGCACAACTGCCGTAGAGCGGGTCGACTTCATCGCCCGCTACGAGGACTTCGACTACGAGGGCAACGGCCTATATCGCCAGTGGCACTACCGCTACCGGTACGGGAGCATGGAGAACCACCTCGGCACCTCCACCGACGTACCCCACACGGCCGTCTGGTCCACCGCCTGGGTTCCCGATCAACCGGGTCCCATCCAGGTCATGGCGCGCCTCACAGACATCTCCGGTCTCAGCCACATGACGCAGCCTGTGGACGGGCTGGTTCTCGAACGCCCCGGCAAGGCGGTGAAGCTGTATAAACCTTTCGACGTGCCTCCTGCCTGGCAGACCCGGGTCGGCAATCGACACAGGTCCCGACTGTTCATCGGTCACGACCTGGAGCGGGCGACGGCAGCGCGCATGATGCTGGTCACGTGGAGCGGCGGCCACGCGGATGCTATCGGCATCAACGACTCGGTCGTCGTCAAGCGCGTAGGCGGCGCCCACAACTACAGCCTCGATGCGGTACCGCTGCCCCTCGATCTGATTCGTCAAGGGACCAACACGATGTTCACCTACGCCCAGACGACCCACCACGGCATCGAAGTCATGTGGCCCGGCATCGCGCTGCTGGTGCAGTACACCGGCCTGGAGGCCCCCTTGCCACCCGTTGCCGATCTGGCCGTCTTCGCCGACGAACTCGCCGATGGCTGGCGACTGAACAGACGGGAGGAGACGGACATCGGGCTGACGGCGGATCAGGTGTTTGCCGGCGGCTCGGCCCTGCGGGTAACGCCGGCGCCCGGGTTTATCTTCTTCCTGGAGATGACCGCCAGTGTGCCGGTTCCCACCAGCGGGTACCGGTCTCTGCATCTGGCCTTCTTCCCCGAGGATGTGGAGCTGACGGGGATTCCAGCGTTCCGCCTGTACGTCAACGACAGAGCCGTCGAACTGCAGGGCGACACGTTTCATCTCGATTTCGGCAGTCCTCAGTGGCAGGAGATCGAGATCCCCCTTGACGGTCTGGGGTTGCGGTTTCCATACGTCGAAACGCTGCGGCTGGAAGGCCGGCTGCAGGGAGCCTTCCTGCTGGACGATGTGCGTCTGGTGGCCGAGTCAGAGGCGACAGCCGTCGTCGAGCAGAAAGACCGGACACAACCCTCTGGGTTCGCGCTTCTGCCGAACTATCCCAACCCCTTCAACGGCGGCACAACGCTCCGCTTCGTTCTTGCCCGTCCAGGCGATGCGGAGCTCAACGTGTACGATCTACTGGGTCAGAAGGTGGCTGGTGTGACGCGGGCGTACCTGACAGCTGGCTATCACAGCCAGACCTGGGATGGCCGTGGCGACGACGGACGTGCCCTGGCCAGTGGGGTCTATTACAGCCGACTTCGACATGACGGTCAGGACAGGATTCGCAGCCTTGTCGTTCTTCGGTAGAATCCAGGCATCACCCTCGAACAACTCTCAGGAGGCTCTGTATTGACCCATCCAGCCATCACCGATCCCGCGTGGCAGATCGGCGGCCCGGGAGGCGGAGGCGCCACCTTCTATCCCACCTTCCACCCTACCGACGCGCAGCGCCTGGCCGTCCGTTGCGACATGACAGGCATCTACCTGTCCGCAGATGGTGGGGAGAGCTGGCGCCAGCACAATCTCACGAGTGTGGCCAGTGCCTTTGCCTTCGAACGGGAGAACCCCGACGTCGTCTATGCCGGCACCACCGGGCTGTTTCGCACAGACGACTTTGGTGACAGCTGGCAGAGACTGTTTCCGACCACGGCGGACGTTACCGCGGCGATCATGCCGACTTTCAGTTCGAGCTGAAGCCCGACAGCGTCTACCCGTCTCCCGCCGGGTCGGTGTCGGCCATCCTCATCCACCCCGACGATCGTGACATCCTCTTCGTCGCCGTGAGCTCGAAAGCCGGGACGACGCTGTGCCGGTCGACCGATCGGGGCGCCACGTGGGGCCGGCGGGCGACCTTCCAGGCGCCGGTCTCCGGCCTGTTCTGCGCGTCCTCGGAGCCCGAGAGGGTATACGCCGTCACCACCATGGCGGTCCACACCCTGACCCTCGACGGCGAGACCGAGACAGAACAGGCACTGCCGGAGGGCGTTCGTCCCGCCATTCGCGTGGCAGCAGGATGGGATGAGGCCAACGATTCACTCCGCGTATACGCGGTTTCCGGCATTGAGGGCGAGGGGGGTGATCACGAGGGACGAGGCTTCGTCAGCCACGATGGGGGCATCACGTGGGAACGCTTCGACCACCGGCTGGCAGCAGCGGCATCGGTTCCAGCCGACGACGTTGGGCTGTCCTTCGCCTGTGCGGTCACCTCGCCGACCAAGAGCCTGACGGCGTACGCTGTCTGTGATCGCTTCATGGACAGCAATGAGCGGGGAGAGGCCGGAACCTGGTACGGGATCCTGAAGACCATCGACGGCGGCCTGAACTGGGAGTGGGTGTGCAAGGAGGGGGGTGGTACAGGCGGGTACTCCGTGCAGGATGGCGTCGTCGCCGACAATGTCACTGACAGCTGGTGCTCGGAGGCCTTTGGTGGCGGCTACGTGCGCATCATCGACGTGGGGGTCTTTCCAGACAACCCCGACATCGCCGTATTCACCGACTGGTACCGGACGATGAAGACCAGCGATGGCGGCGCTTCCTGGAGGGCGCTCTACAGTCGCAGTCTGCCGGATGGTTCCTGCGTGAGTCGAGGCCTTGGGGTGACGACCACCTACGGTGTTCACTTCGATCCCTTCGACCCGCAGCACATCGCCGTCAGCTACACCGACATCGCCTACTGGCACACCTTCGACGGCGGCCAGACATGGCGGCGGTCATCGACTGGCATCCCTCATCAATGGCAGAATACCTGCTACTGGGTACAGTTCGACCCGGAGCAGAAGGACAAGGTGTGGTCCGCCTGGGGCGGGTATCACGATCTGCCGAAGCTGAAGATGACGCGCCTCGAAGGCTGGAAGGATCGGGCTGTGGGCGGTGTTGCCGTCTCCACCGACGGGGGGCAGACCTGGCAGGTAACCTCAGGTGGATTGCCGGAACACGCGCCGACGACCTGTGTACTGATGGATCCTGCCTCTCCGGCAGGCCGGCGTACACTGTTCGCCGCCGTCTACGGCAAGGGCGTGTACAAGTCTGTCGACGACGGCAGAAGCTGGGACCTGAAGATCGCTGGTGTCGAGCAGCGATCACCCAACGCCTGGGAGCTCGTATACGGAGCCGACGGCGTGCTCTATCTGGTCGTCGCCTTTGACGTGCTCTTCGACGACGGCAGCGGCAACCGGTCGCTGCTCGACGGGGCCCTCTACCGATCGACGGACGGCGCCGAGAGCTGGGAGTCCATCCCACTCCCCGAGGGAGCTCGCTTCCCGAACAGCCTGGCCACCGACCCGCGGGATGGCAACCGGTTGTATCTCTGCCTCTGGTCGGACGTCGAGGTCGGCGATTACCGTGGCAGGCCAAGAGACGGCAAGGATGTGGAGCAGAGCCAGGGAGGTCTATTGATGAGCGAGGATTGCGGGCGCAGCTGGAGGCAGGTATTCACTGCTGAGGCGTACGTGTACGGCGCGGCCGTCGATCCACGAAAGCCCGGACGGGTCTACCTGGTCACCTTCCATCACACCGCACATTTCAGCGAGGACTACGGCGCCACCTGGCAGAGGATGAAAGGGTACGATTTCTACTGGGGTCATCGGCCGGTGATCGACCCGCACGATGAGGACAAGCTCTACCTGACAACCTTCGGATCAGGTTTCTGGCATGGACGGGTGGTGGCCGAAGAGGATCCAGCCCACTGAGGGCTGGGTCTACTCGAGCTCTCGCAGGAAGTGCGCCGACGTCAGGTCCGCCGGGTTTTCCTTCAGGGCCAGCAGGTAGGACCGGGTTGCCGCCTCCACATCGCCCCGCAAGCGGTAGACGTCCGCCGCCAGCGAATGCTCACCGGCGAGGTAGCCAGCGGTGAGCCGAGCCGAGGTCGCCGCGGGCAGCGGGGGGCCACCGAGGCGCAGGGGAACGGGTGAGCGATACGGCCGCAACGAGGCCAGCACGTGCCAGGCCTTCTTACCGTACGCTTCGGCGAAGCTTATGTAGGGTCTCTCGTCGGAATTGAGTGGGCCTTCACCGGCAAATCGGCGCAAGGCTCCTTCATCCATTAGAAAGTGGTCGAGCACGAGATAGGGGTCTCCCAGGTCCACATCCGCCAGACTTCTGCGCAGACGCTCGTCGGTGAGTCGTCGCCTGATCTGATCCGGGTCGATACCCGTTTCTCCCAGCGTACCCAGCACAATCGAGTAGTTGCTGGTACGCCAGAGGGTGGCGCGGGGGAAGACATGGACGAAGGTTCGCAGGAGAGTCCGGTAGTCCTCGACGGCGAGTCCGTGGATCGGCAGCCACTGAGCCATGATACCGTCCTCGGCCAGCCGCGCCCGGCACAGCTGATAGAACTCCTTCGTATACAGCACCCAGCTGTCGGCGCTGGTGGGATGGGTGGCGTCACCGGTGATGACATCGTAGGTGCCACGGCTGGCCAGCAGGTAGTTGCGGCCGTCGTCGATGACGATCTCAACGCCTGCGGTGGCCGGGTCCTGCAGCACGCCGTGGTTGTAGGGGCCGAAGTGTTCTCTCGCCGCGGTGACCACCTGCGGCACGAGCTCGACGCACGTGACCCGTTGCAGGTCGTGCTGCGCCACCGACCCCAGAGCGATCCCACCGCCCAGAGACACGACAAGGACCTCCTGCGGATCGGGATGCAGCAGCAGGGGCAGATGCCCGAGCAGACGGAACAGCTGCAGCGAGGAGTAATCGGTGGGCACCTGTCCGCCACCGTTGAGCATCATCTCGCGCAGTCCATCATCCCCCTTCTCCACCGTGATCACACCCTCGGCGCCCTCACGGAAGAACACGAGTCGGCGCTTCGGGTCGGTGGGCTCCGAGATCTGTCGGAGCACGTCGGATGGCGTGGTGAGCATCACTCCGGCAACGATCGCCGCCGCGACGGCGACGACCCTCCTGCGGCGCGAGCCCATCGTCGGATGAACGACGAACACGGCGAGCCCCACCAGAGTGTTGATGGCGGCCAGTGCCTTGATGCTCGACTCGGTTCCGAGCCAGGGGATCAGGAAGAAACCTGTGAGGAAGGCGCCAAGAGCGGCGCCGAGGCTGTTGACGGCCCCGATGGTTCCCATACCCTCACCGATCCGACCGAGGTGCCGGATGTGGATCCGGCTCACCAGGGGAAACGTCGCACCCATGAGCAACGTGGGCACCAGCATGACAGCGAAGGAGACGCCGAATACGCCGCCGCGATAGGCCCACCATGAGCCCAGACCGCGCAGCTGATCGACAGTTCCCGGCAGCGAAGCCAGGATCGGCAGAGAGAGCACACCTAGAACGCCGAGTAGGATCTGGGCCCCGCCAAACCACATCAGCGGGTCGATATCGCGGCGCAGGAACCGGCTGCAGAGAAGACTGCCGAGAGCGAGGCCGACGAGAAAGGCGGCCAGGACGAGACTGAACTCGTAATGCGACACCATGGAGAAGGCGACCCGCACAACCCTCGTCCAGGCGACTTCGTATCCCAGCGCCGCGAAGCCTGACAGACCGAAGCCGAGCAGCACGACGCGCAACACCGGATCGCCGGGGGTGGATGGTCGCCCGGTTCGGGGGGATGGTTCGACGGCGGCTCTGCCCAGCCTCCAGGCGATGGCGGCGACGATGAGGTTGACCGTCGCCGCGGCGTACGTGCTGCCTCGAAGCCCGAGCTGTTCCATCAGCACGAAGGTGACGACGAGGACGCCGCCCACGGCACCGAGGGTGTTGGCTGCATACAGCCGGCCCACACCGACGCCGACGGCGCTGAACTGTCTGACGACGGTCCGTGTGACGGCGGGCAAGGTTGCGCCCATCAACACGGTCGGTACCAGCAGCAGCAGGAAACTCAGGCCAAAGCGGACGAGGGAGTACAGGGAATGACTCCCTGAGGACGGGAACAGCCAGGACATGACCTCGTCCAGCCCACCGGCCAGAACGGGGAACAGGAAGGCGTAGAGCCCGACGCCGGCCTCGAGGATGGCGAACAACCGAAGGGGATGTCTCACCCGGTCGGCCCAGCGGCCGAGAAGGAAGCTGCCCAGGGCCAACCCACCCATGAAAGCGCTGAGCACCGTTCCCACGGCGAGCAGGGTCGTGCCGAAGACGAGGGTGAGCACGCGGGCCCAGGCGACCTGGTACACCAGGCCGCACGCGCCCGAGGCAAAGAGCAGCAGCAACACGAGAGCTGGCAGTTCTCAGCCTCCCAGCAGGTAGTCGGGCACGGCCCCCTGCAGACGGGACGTGTGGATCTCGATCACCGTTGAGTGTTCGGTGCGCAGTCGGTCCAGCAGGGAGGACAGGCGTTCCTGCTGGTGCTGTTGCAGAAGCAGGGACCGCGCCCGGTCCTGTACGGCATCGAAGGGATCCACCCGGTCGGCGGTGCGACCGAGAACGCGGAACACGGAGAATCCTCCCTCCACCTGCAGCGGCCCGGACAGTAGCCCGACCTCCGTGCCTTTGGCGGCGGGCATCAGTCGAGCGAATCGGACCAGGTCCTCGGCATGGAAATGCAGCCTGCCATGCTGCTGCCGGGTCCTGTCGCGCAAACTGCGGACGGCAAGGTCAGCAAACCGAGCCCCCGCCTCGATCTCCTGTCGCACCCGGATGGCCTCGGTCGCCGACGCCAGCAGCACCTCCTCGATCCACAACGCCTCCTCATGTCGAAAGACCTCCTGATGCGTGTCGTAGTAGCGCCGCGTCTGCTCCGGCGAGATGTCGATGGCGCGATTCGTCCGCCGTCTCAGCATCTCAAGCATGGCCTCTTCCCGGGCCTTCCTTTCCGCTCGGAGGAAGTCTGGTCCCTCGTAGAATCCTGCCTCGCGAGCCGCTGCCTGCTGCTCCCCCCGGGGCAGCCGATCCAACTCGGCTCGCCGTCGGTTCTTGAGCTCTGTCCTGATCGTCTCGCGGTATCGATCGTAGTCCGCCGGCCGCTCCTCGACGAAACGGACCACCTGCCAGTCAGTGCCGGTCCGCAGCGGTGATGACGTCTGGTTCAGGGGCAGGGACGCGAACAGTGACACCGGGATACCGAGCCGGGCAGCCTGGTCGCGATCCAGGAAGCCAGGTCCGCCATCCATCTCCAGGGTGGTACGATCCAGTGATCGCAATCGGGCCACCTCAAGGAATGGCTGTTCGGACCGCAATTCGGTCAGGACGGTGTCAATTTCAGCACGTGTCCGTACGCGGATGACGAGTCCCCGACGTTCGCGGCCGAATCCCTCGCCGTGGAAGACGTGCTTGATCTCTTCCTCGGTGAGCTCTGGTTGGTTCCGGATCCAGTCGAGGCGGTAGCGAGCTACGACGTACTCGTCCACAGCTCTGGCGGCGGCCTCCCGGGCCGTTGCGAGGGTATCCAGCCCCAGAGTTCTCGCCTCCGTCAGGAGCAGACAGCGATCGATGAGCACCTGCAGGTGGTGCAACCGTGCCTCGTCTCCCGTCATGTCCGGCTGCCAGCGACCGGGGAGACTCTCTACATACGATCGGTATTGGCCTGCCGTGATGCGGTAGGGACCGACCTGAGCCACCAGAGCCTCATCGGCGGACTCGCAGCCGGCGACGAGGGCAGAGGTGATGCAGATGCAGATCAGGCCGCCGCCCGTTCGACGATTCACCAGTGCATCACCCAGTTCTGCGTGGCTCCGGTGAAGTGGTCGATGACATACCAGACGCCGACGGTGACGAACTGACCGAGAATCAGACCGAGAAAGAAGGGGCGGGTTTTCAGATAGAGCTGCGGACCACCGTACTTGAAGACCATCGTTTTGATGAACCAGGCCACCAGAACGCTGAAGAACATCGTGCCGAAAACGGCGCTGATGGGGAACCCGAGGGGGTGAAAGGGCCACCAGAAATACCGTTGGCGGGCGATCATCAACAGTGTCATGACGGTGCCGCCAATGGCCGTGTAGAGCCAGTTGAGCATGTGCGGTCCCTGCAGCGACTTCATGCGCACGCCAGCGTTGTCAAAGGCGTAGGTGGCGTCGGGACCGAAGAAATGCTGCGACGTGTTGATCCCACCGTACCGGTAGGCCAGCTCCAGAATCGCCCAGATCGAGCTGCCGAGGGTGGCGACGATGGCGATCAGCATACCCCAGAAGATCAGCCGCCGTCTCCTGAACACGGTCTCCTCCACCAGCTTGAGGCTGTTGGCGCAGGCGGCCATGACAAAGGTCAGGATGTCACTCGCCCAGATATAGGTGAAGGCGAGGGCGACTACGCCGGAGGAACCCAGGGCCCGGGTGCCGAATCCGGCGGCGACGAAATCAGAGGCGATCATCGGAGCGAAGACAAAGGCGAGACCACCTTCCGCCACTACCCGGGTAATGCCGATGAACAGCACGAAAGCGAGGAAAAGGTAGATCGGCACGATCCAACCTGGCAGCCCTGATTGCCAGAGCCAGAAGCCCATGAAAGTCAGACTGCATACCAGGACCAGGAGGGCGGCCCGGTACGACAGGATCTCACCGGAGTCGTCGACGTTCGGGTCACCCGAAATAGCCTTGCTCCAGACATCGTGCAGATGACGACGGGAGGTCCACAGGCCGAAGAGGACGAGGACGACGATCGCCCCGAATCCCTGGTGGACGATGATGGCGCCGGAGTACGAGCTGTAGGAGCCAAGGACAGGGTCGGGTTGGTCTATACCCGTAACGTTGAAGATTCCCTGCTGAACGATGTTGATCAGATGGAACACGCACAGGCCTAGGGCGATCTCCCGGCTGATGAAGTAGGAGAAACCGATCATCTGGAAGCTGAGAGCGATCTTCAGGTTGACGGACTCGCGAAACAGGGGGATGGTGAAACCTCCCCAACTGGCGATGTCGACGGCCGGGATGTAGGGGAAGTAGTAGTTGAGACCGTTCAGGCTCTGCACGATCGTCGGCACCGCAAAGCCGAACCACATCAACGGGTTCTTGAAGATGGGCTTGATCAATGAAGGCCCCGAGGCGCCGTCCTGGATCATGGCCAGCGGTACCTGCGCCAGAGGGAAGACGAGACGCTCGTTCTGGATCCACTGCTTCCGCAGAATGACCATGATGGTGATCATCGCCAGGTAGAGGGCCAGAACGAAAGGAATCCAGTAGCTCAGCGGCTTGAGCCATAACATCCAAGGGATGCTCGTCCCCTCGGCGACACCCTCGTAGAAGCCCTGTACCTTAGTCAGATCATGGTGGACGATCATCCAATCCGGGATGACGGGCAGCAGGATTTCGAGCCACTGGTTCTCCGGGGTGGCGTAGTAGATCGGTGTCGTGATGTGCGGCAGGAGGAAGGCGGTCAGTCCGAACAGCGGGATCGACGTCGACACGGTCCACATGACGTAGACCAGCGCCAGTTCGGCTGGTCGCAACATCCACGGACGGTGCACGACGCCGACGATGACATTGACGAAGAAGACGAGGCCGAAGAGCAGGATCAACGCCGCGGGATTGTTGAAATACGCGGCAATATGCGCTCCCCGGATCACCATGTTGGTGTATGGGACCAGAGCACCGATGGCGAGAGAACCGACCATGCCGATCACCAGCGCAGCGGCTCGCAGGCTGTAGTCGGTTCGATGTGCGCGAATTGAGTCTGCCATTATGGGTGCATACCTTATGAGCCTTCTGCCGATCGAACAACCAGAGCGGGGTCCGTCGTGCCTCGTTGACACCTGCCCCGCGGGGGTGTATCCTGAGGCCAGATTCAAGGACACGCAATGACTCGCGCTCAGGCCACCATCCGTTTTCCACTGCCCTGGATCGCCGCCGCTCTCATGGTGGTGCTGGCCAGTTGTGGGTACCTCCACCACGCAGGTCCGCTGCGGCCGGTCCCGGAACAACCGGGGGCGATGATCGTGGCCGACGATGGCAGTGTCACCTACCAGAAAGGCCGCTTCGAGGTGAAGCTGCGGCCGTTTTCCGACACTGAACTCAATCGCCAGTTCTCGACCGAATCTCAGAACGGGGTCAAGTCGACAAATCCCTTCACCTACGGGGATGTCGAATTCAAGGACAAAGAGCGGCAACGTTTCATCGTCTTCTCCTTGAGCGTCAAGAACTACGCCTACCCGAAGGTCCGGATTGACCCCGCCAGAATCGTGCTCCGCGCCAGCAACGGCCGCGAGTATTGGAGCCTGTCCGAGCGGCAGATCGATACCTACTTCCGCGTCTATGCTATCGGCTACGCTGGCAACGCCTACATCCAGTACAAGAATCGACTCGACCTGGTGAAGCGCACCTTGTTCAGAAATGAGGACATCTTCTCCGGTCAGGAATCCGAGGGATTTGTCGTATTCCCGGTGCTCCATCACGACGTCCGCCAGATCGAGGCGATCGTCCAGGACGCCATGTTGCGCTTCGACTACCGCGACGAGCCGGTGGAGATGATGGACATCGGCTACCAGTTTGAGCGCGATGTAGGTCGCCGTTACCGAGACGGCAACATCGAACTCTCCGCCCAGCCCTGAAGACAATCTCCTTCACGCATCGTCTTGCCCTTATCGGCCTCTGTCTGACGTCGATCACCACGGCGGGCTGCGGCACCGAGACCGATCGAGCCGTACCAGGCGCCCTGCGGGCGGGTTCGGCCACCGGGATCCGGTTCACCGATATCAGCGCTGAGGTCGGCCTCGACTTCACGCATCTGTCAGGGACATCTGAGCAGCGTTTCATCATCGAGTCGATGGGGGGAGGCGTTGCCTTCCTCGACTACGACGACGACACCTACCTCGACGTGTTCGTCGTCGATGGCACAAGGCTGGACGCGCCCCCACCCACGGCGACGAATCGACTCTACCGCAATGTGGCCGGAACGGATGGGCGCAGGTTCCTGGAGGTTACCGAAAAGACAGGCCTGAGGCGCACCGGATGGGGTATGGGCTGCGCCACTGGCGACGCCGACGGCGATGGTCATGTCGACCTCTACGTCACGTACTGGGGGGCCAACGTCCTCTACCGGAACGACGGCGGCAGCCATTTCTCGGACGTCACCAAAGCGGCCGGGGTGGGTGACCCCCGTTGGGGGGCGAGCGCGGCGTTCGGTGACCTCGACGCCGACGGCGATCTCGATCTGTACGTCGCCAATTACCTGGTCTTCGACCTGGAGGCGCCGCCGAACGACGGCGAGCTCTGTAGCGGCTGGAAGGGGCTCGACGTGTTCTGTGGCCCCCATGGCCTGCAGGCCCAGGCCGACGGGCTGTACCGCAACGACGGCGACGGCTCCTTCACCGATATAAGCGTCCCCAGCGGAATCGACGCGTACCGTCACCCGGCCCTTGGAGTGCTGTTCGCCGACACGGATGCCGATGGCGACCAGGATATCTATGTGGCCAACGACTCGCGCCCGAATCTGCTGTTCAGGAACGACGGCCGTGGAGGACTGACCGAAGTCGGTCCCTACGTCGGCGTGGCTCTGAGCGAAGATGGCAAACCTCAGGCGGGCATGGGTGTCGCCGCCGGCGATTACAACCGTGACGGTGACCTGGATCTGTTCGTCACCAACTTCTCCGACGACGTGAACACACTGTACCGGAGTCGTGGGGACGGCACCTTCGTCGACGCCACCTTCGAGGCGGGTCTTGGGGGCCTTGTTCGCCCGTACCTGGGCTGGAGCACGGCTCTTTTCGACGCCGACCTCGATGGCTGGCTCGATCTGTTCGTCGCCAACGGTCACCTGTATCCCCAGCTGGCAGCCCATTCCTCCGGGTTGCAGTACGCCCAGAAGAACCTGCTCTACCGCAACGAGGGCGGCAGGTTTACGCTGCTTGCCATCCCTTCCGGGCTCGGCGGTGCCCAGGTCAGCCGCGGGACGGCCTTCGGCGACTACGACAACGACGGCGACACCGACCTGTTGACGATGAACCTCAACGGCCCGCCGACCTTTCTGCGCAACGATGGCGGTGAGAACAACCACTGGCTCGGCCTCGAACTGGTCGGCAGGACCAGCAACCGCGACGGTATCGGAGCGCGGGTCGAGTTGACCGTCGACGGCGAGATCCGCGTGAGCGAAGCACGGAGCGCCTATGGCTACCAGTCGGCTCACGACCCGCGCGTCGTGTTCGGCCTCGGCGCGACCGACAGGGTGGATCGAGTGGAGATCCGCTGGCCCAGCGGGGTCGTGCAGGTCCTCGAGGAGCCGCCCGTCGGCCGCTATCTGGTGATTCAGGAAGGCGAGACCGGTACGAGTCACACGTATGTCGCGCAGCCGCAGGCGGGCTCGCCACCAGCACCGGGGAAGGCGGTGGCTGCCTCGTCGTCACCCGCACCGCCAGGGGACGTGACCGAGACCGGCAGCGCCGCCGAGAACCATCAGCGCGGCCTGGAATACTATCGGGCCGGCCGATACGACGAGGCTCTGGTGGCGCTGCGAGTTGCGAAAGGGCAGCGGCCCGACCACGTCGACACCCGCTATGCCCTGGGCCTCGTCCTCTACGCCGGTCTGGGACGTTTCCAGGAGGCGGCCGACGAGCTGGAGCAGGTGACGGCGATGGATACGTCGCGGGCCGATCTGCGGGAGCTGCTCGGCGCCATCTACCTTGGCCTCAACCAGCCACAGCGAGCGATCGAGGCATTGCTCCAGGCGGCCAGGCTGCGGCCCGAGGCCTGGCGTATCCACCACCGGCTCGGGCTGGCCTACACGCGGGTAGGACACACCGGGGAGGCCGTCGGGGCGCTACTGCAGGCGGCCCGCCTGGCTCCCTATATGCCCCAGGTCCATCTGGACCTGTCCCGACTCTACGACCGGTTGAATGACGCGGCAGGGGCGCAGAGGGAGCGGTCTCTGTACGAGCGCTGGGCCCCCGTGGAAGACCGGGTGGCGCACTACAAGCAGGAGATCAGCCAGTACCCGGCCTCCCTGGAGGCACACTACTTCCTCGGCCAGGCCTACGTCGAGCAGGGCCGACTGAAGGAGGCGTTCGCCCGCTTTCGTGCGGCCATCGAACAGGATTCCACCTATGCCGAAGCCTATTACGGCGTCGGCGCGGTGATGCACATGGGCGGTGATCTCGCCCGGGCGGTTATGGCCTACGAGAAGGCCGTGCGGCTGCGTCCGGACCTGTTTCTGGCGCAGTCTGATCTGGGTCAGGCCTATCACCAGTTGGGTCGGTACGAGCAGGCGGTGGCGGTGTACAAGAAAGCTCTGGAACTTCGTCCCGATTTGCCGATCACGCACAGCAAGCTGGGCCTGGCATACGCCCTGGATGGTCAGCTGGTGGAAGCGATGGCGGCCTACAACGAGGCCCTGCGTCAGGATTCGTCACTGGTGGACACGCGCCACGCGCTGGCCCGGGTCTACGCCGCTGGCGGACGCTTCGACGCGGCAATCGAGCAATGGCGCCTGGTGCTGCGTCAGGCCCCGGATTATCCCCAGGCGGCCGATCTCCTCCGCCGTGCCGAAGTCGAGCTTTCCCGGGGGCGCGCCGACACTCCCGACTAAGTGTCGTGTCCCGGAAGTCCCTTACAATTCGTGCGCCGATGCATCCCGGCTCGCGGCGTTGCGCTCGCTCTGTGTATCCCACCGATACGCATCGCTCGCGCGCCTTGCGAGCCAGGCGCCTCGACGCCCGAATTCCTGCAAGCTACTTCCGGGACACGACACAAGTGCAGCCGGCCTATTCTACATAGCCGAGGGCGCGCAGCTGCTGATCCATCTCAGCATCAAAGGCCCGCCGAGCTCCCGCCGTCTGGTAGGTGAATCGCTCACCCGCGCTCCTGCGGTACTTCGACAGGTCGGATGTACTGGGTGCCACATTGTCACTCTGTCTCGGGTCGACCTTCATGTCATATAGCTCTTCCTCCGTGTGGTGCGCCATGTACCAGTGGTCGCCCGTGATGACCGCCAGCGCCATGGTCCTCTGCCGCGGGGTCGAGGCTGTTCTGAGCTTCCCATCCTCCCACCAGTAGGTATGCTCCATCGCGTACAGCGTTCTGTCCGGTGGCGAAGGGACCGAGGCAGTGTCAGCCAGTATGCGGTCGGACATGTTGATCCCATCCACATTGGCAGCTGCGGGGGCCGAGCAGAACGCGAGTAGCGTGGGCATGATGTCGACGAGAGACAGGTGAGCGGGCTCTTCACGAGCGATTACTCCGGGACCCCGCATCAGAACCGGCACGCGAACGAGATCTTCGTGAAGCCGGCCGGCGTGATTGATGCGGCCACGCTCGAGGTCAAAGCCCTCGCCGTGATCGGAAACCAGGATGATGAGGGTGGAATCGAGGAGTCCCCGATCCTCCATAGTCGACAGCAGCCGACCGAGCCACTCGTCGAGATAGAAGAGTTCTGCCTGGTACAGCGACTCGAGCAGTTCCCAATCGGCCTCGCTGCATCGGCCCACATCTGCCACACACTCGGTCAGGTACTCGAAGCCTCCCTCCGACGCTCCCGGAACCCGCCGCGCGGCCCAGGGGTGAACCCGGTAGTAGTCGTGGACGGCATAGGTGTGCAGGAACAGGAAGAACCCTGGATCCCCAGATTCACGCGAGGAGAGGTAAGCAATCCCCCTGTCGAACATGTCCTGACCCCGTGTGTCATGGGGCTTGCCGTCACGCGGAATCACCGTCGTGACCGAGGATGGTTCGGCACGCCAGTCGTCGTAGCGGTCGAATCCCCTGCCGAAGCCGAACTTGCGATGCAGGTACCCCTCGTCGGTGAAGGCCACCGTCTCGAAGCCCGCAGACTTCATGGCTATGGCCAGAGTTGGGATTCCGGGCAACAGCTCATTGTCACGGTGCGTCGTCCCATGGCGATCCGGGTACAATCCGGTAAACAGTGAGATATGGGCGGGAAGAGTCCAGGACGCGGCAGTGTAGGCGTTGGTGAATCGGATCGACTCACTGGCGAAGCGGTCGAGGGCGGGGAGGGGAGTCGCCTGCGGGTTGAAGGCTCTCAACGAGGATCTGCTCAGAGTATCCACCGAGACGACGAGGATATTCTCGAAGGCGGGTCGTGGCGAGCAACTGAACAGTGAGATCGTCATCGCCAGGGTCAACGAGGCGATCAGTGACGGCTGATTGGTGGTTGATCGGTCCATCATTCCCTGCCAACGAGGTATAAAAACGGCCCCGGGTACTTGCAGCACCCAGGGCCGTGAAAACGTCAGGCTGCGGTCGATGATGACCGCTGTAGCCGATCTACCCTACTACTCTATGTAACCAGCCTTGATCGCACCCCACGTCGTGGATTCGACTGCCGACTTCGGATCACCCAGGGATGGATCCGGCGGAGCGGCGACAAAATCTGTGACGGAAGTGTTGGAGCCTTCAGCCGTGAGAGTCCAGAATCCCTGATACTCGTCACCTGCCTCGATATCGCCCATGGCGACCGAGAGGTGGATCACGTCGTTCTCTTCCAGATCCATGAACTCGGTGTTGTCAGGTGTGGCGTTCTCGCGCGGCAGAGCCCAGATGGGAATGACGGCCAGTTCGTAGAAGTACGTGCTCTCGCCGTACTGCTCGCCGGTGAAGGACCAGCCGAACTGCACGTAATCGGTGCCGTCCTGCAGCCATGCCAGATCACCGATCGGCTCGAGGGACTGGTAGATGCCGCCCAGGGGCGGAACGACGAACTTGTAGAAGAAATCGTTGATCGGGATATCATCTACGTTGCGGCTGTGTTCCTCGCTGGGCGTGTGGTCGGGGTTCACGCCGACCTCCCAGTTGTCGTCGTTCCAGTGGCGCGCCGGGTCTTCGCGGTCGATGCCGTGGAAGTTGTCGAAGATCTCGGTGGCGAAGTAGATCTTGTTGGCGTTGTCATTCCAGCCGAAACGATGACGGATGTTGACGTCCGAAGGGTCGAACTGACCGCGGCCGGCCTGCTGGAACTGTGCCGGGTCGAACAACCTGTCGCTGCGGACCGTGTACGGGTTGTCGGGGACGATGCCCCAGTCGCTATGGTCACCGTCGATCGTGGGCACGGCGTTGTCCGGGAAATTAACCATGAAGAACAGTTCGCCGGGCGGGTCGTGAGCCACCGACAGTGCCGGCAGTCCTAAGACCGCAAGTACAAGCAAGAAACTGATTCTACGCTTCATCATGTCGAGCACCTCCTGTGAGGTATGATGGCCGCGGGGGCCTGTTTCGTCTCGATGAACGACGCACGACCCGAATGCCAGTGGGTGGTAAATCACCCTCGATGCGCGATCATCACATACGGGGGTCCTTTTACCGGGCAATGAGGCGTATTATACAGCAAGAACACTGCAATAGTCAAGGAAGTCGTACCCATCCCATCTGAAATCAGTACGCCACCGCGACAATGCCCACGTGGACGCCTTGCTCGGAGCCGAGGGAAAGGCGGTACACATAGGTGCCAGGCGGGACGGGGGAGCCGGCCAGCCCCAGTCCATTCCAGCTCTGCTGGCCAACGCCACTCCGGGACTGGATGGGGAGACCGCGGCCGACCAATCTCCCGGCGAGATCGAAGATCTCCAGTTCGACGGGTCGGTCGATGGTCACCTGCAGCAGCTTGTAGTCGATCAGCAGGATGTCGTTGTGCCCGTCCTCATTGGGCGTGAACGGGTTTGGGCCTACTTCGAGGTCGACGAGCAGATCGCTGCTGATGGGGGTGCGGACGGACAGGTCATCGGCAGAGAAGCGGAAGGTGGCATTTCCCGGTTTCACCTGCTGTCGGATGCTATCCGGATCGTCACTGTCAAAAACCCAGCCGGTGAATCGCGTGCCGTAGCGCAATACGGCAGCATCGAAGCCGACGGCCAATCTCACCAGGCTGTCGTCGATCCCTTGCAGTCTGCGGAAGGGCACGATCAGACGGTCCTTCTGGATCTCCGGCGGATACACGTTGAGGTCCAGAGTGTCGCCCTGCAGTACGACGAAGTGGACAGCGTCGGCGCGGGTGTGGGTGAGGATCTCGAGTCGATCGAATCCGCTGTTGGCGTCGTCGAGCACCGGTTGTACGACGTAGGTGAAGGACTCCGGCTCAAAGGAGTCGACTTCAATAGGCCACATCTCGCCGATCACTTCGTTGGCTGCCGGTGTTTCCCCTATCTGTAGGGACAGCTGACCCAGCTGTGGTGCTACGTCAAACTCTGACAACAGCTTGATGGAGATCTGCAGGTATCGCGTCGGGCCTGGCGACAGTACCGGGGTTCCGTCCTGCCAGCTGGCAGCCGGCAGGTCGTCACGCCGCAGACCGGCGGCAAAATCGTAGGGCGGCGACCAGAAGCTCCAGTTTTCCGAATCGTACCTGGTGGAAATTCCCGACGCCGAAGAGAGCAAGAAACTGTCGTACTCATCTGCGTCGATGGGGAGGACATCACCGTTCAGGTTCTCCGAGAAGTAGAGTGTGGGATCGGGCGTATGTCCGGTGCGGGTACGGATCTCGAGATGGGTACTTTCCGGCTGCTCGCCTTCCCAGCGGATCTTGCCCCAGTTGACAGGCTTGCCGAAATCCAGAATCTGGGTGAGGTAGAACCCCTCTGGAGCGAAGCCGTTGGCGTAGGCCTCGAATTCCGCCATCTCCCAGTTGCGCAGGGGAAAGGCTTTCACCGTGATCCAGCGCGTCGAACGGATCGGGAAGTTCAGGTCAACGACGACCTCGATGTTCTCCCGGGTGGACTGCACAACGTCGAGTTTCTGGTCACTGTCAACGATCCACGGCGTGCTGTCCCACCCCTCGTTCTGAAACCAGCAGGGACCGTCGCCGAACCGTACGTCTTTGCCCCCCGTGCGCACATCGTACCAGGCAAGGAAGTTGTCAGCGAAGCTGTCTTCTCCGAAAGGGCGCTCTGGCCGGGGTTCGGCCAGGCTTTCGATCAGCAGACGGTCGTCTTCGGTGCCGAGGCGTGGATAGAAACGCACGCGGTACACCGGCACCTCTGACCCGAAGTCGACGATAATCGTCCGTGCCCAGCCGCTGCCGAATCCAGGAAGCTGATTGGGATCCTGCGTAAAGCCTCGGAAGAGAGCCGTCCTCGGATCGCCGTCGAACATCGTCTTGAGGGCCGGTTGTTGCTGGGGCCAGCAAATACAGCAGTCGTTGGACAGCACCCGGCCGCCCGTCAGTGGGAGAGGGATCTCCTTGTCGGGGACATCGAGGTCGGTGATGGCGATATTGGTTTCGGGGTCGAAGAATCGGGGCCGTAACGATTCCTCGGAATAATCGATCAGAGTATCGGTGCCCACAGTCCTGGGGGACACGCCGACAGCAACTGTCCGTACGACATTGCCGAGAGCGTCATAGACGACGTAGGAACCGGCACCATCGATGGTCAGAGCTGACTGCCAGGGCGTTCCGTCTGCGCCCCCGAGCCGGTACTCGGTCACGGCACCAACAGGTGTCGCCCACCACAACAGGACGAGGAGGCAAGGGACTCCGGATCGATTCATGGTCAGGCTCCTGGGCGGGACCCGATTGTAGGTTCCGTCGACAGCGTTGACAAATCACTTTTCGGGGTATTGCTTTCCGTACAAGCCTAGTACATATCGATGGTTTCGCACAACTCAGCGGGATTCCCGCCTGTTACCGTCCTCCTGCTATTGCTCCTCATCCCCAGTGGAGGAATGGCGTTGGAGACGCTGGTTATCGGTGGGGACAGTGCCCTCGATTGGCAAGGGGACGGCACGGCCCCGCTCCGGCGCATCGAAGCCGTGCACCGATCGCCTCTCGATTCTGACAAGCTGCTCGTAGGCAACGCCCCCGGACTGCTGATCGAATTCGACAGCCCGGAGTGGCCGGGTGGCCTCCTGCCGCTCCGCTTTGCCGACGGCGAAAACATCGCTCCCGCCACGCTGGCCCGAGGCGGTACGATCACGGCCCCCAACATTCTCGACTTTGGGCGCTCCATCTCCGTCGGCAGCGCCGATGTCTTCGACGAAAACGACCTGGCCCTGGCGTTGGAGGAGATCCTCCTCGACGAACCCGGAGGGGAACTCAAGGCGTTCGAACGCAAGAACTTCAACGCTTTCGGGATTCTCGTATTCATCGATCTCGGTGGCCGCTTCGGTGTTGACCGGATTCGCTTCTATCCCCGCAATACAGTCCAGTCGTCGCCAGCGACACCATTCCACAACGACTTCCTTCGTTCCTTCGAGTTATTCACAAATGATGGCCAGGCCCTGACCGACGATGGCCGTCGGATCTGGGACCCGGTGGCCCTCGTGACCGACTCCCAGGAGCCTGTTCTTGATGTGTCCATGTCCCCATCCCGTCTGGTGCAGCACATCCGGCTGCGTTCAACGACGAACGTCAACTACGAGATCGACGAGTTCGAAGTCTTCGGCAGAGGATTTCTGTCGGAAGCTCGGTACATCTCTGATATCTTCGACGCCGGCGAGCCAGCAGTATGGGGAACGCTCCGCTGGACCGAGCAGGCCATCGGCGATTCGCTGTTCTCGCGGGCCCTGATCAGGACCCGGACCGGCAGCGATGACAATCCCTTCGTGTTCACCCGGACTCTGCAGGGCAAGCGGGATGCCGAGCCGATCCCATTTTCACTTCTGGACTCGCAGCAGGAGATGGGGCGCGAAGAGTACGAAGGCCTGCCCTCCAACGACAGTTCCGGGCGTAGTTGGGATCCTGGTCCGGTCGAGAACGATCTGGTCGACTGGAGCCCCTACAGCACCCCGTATCCGGTCACCGCGGCCAACGGTCCGGGCATCCCGGTCAGCTCCCCGAATCCCCGACGCTATCTGCAGTTCGAGGTCCTGTTCCAGACCGACAATGTTGAGCACGCCCGGGTCCTGACCTCGCTGACCGTTGATTACCAGACCCCGGCCTTCGCCGACGAGGTCGTGGCCGAGGTCTTTCCCCGTGAGGTGGAGGCCTCCACCATCGGCACATTTACCTACGCCCTGCGCTCGACCATGCGCACAGGAGACAATCTCGGCTTTGACATCGTCGAAGTCTCAACGCCCTCGAAGGTGGTGAGCATCGACCGTATCGAGTTGGCAGATGCTCTCGGCCAACCCTTTGCCGGCCGAACCTTTTCCGGCCTCGACGACACGGACCTGGTCGAGGGCTTTGAGATCCTGGCTGTCGAGTCCGAGGGTTTCCGGTTGCGCCTCCCTCACGTAACCGAGGATGGCACGCTGGTAACGATCGAGTTTCGTACCGGTGTGCTCACGTACAGCACCAACTTCCAGTCCTCCGTGCAACTGTCGGCCGAACCCGGTGCCCAGCAACTGTCGGCATCGGGAAACGCCGCCATACTGGATGCCGACGACGAGGACGACTTCTCGGGTACTACGGTCCTGAGTCCCACCCTGATCGGCGGGCGGCTCCTCGACCGGGTCACCGTCGCGCCGAATCCCTTCACCCCCAATGGGGACGGGCTCAACGACGAGACGACGGTCGAGTACAACCTGCTGTCACTGAGTGCCGATCGGCGCGTCGAGATCTACATCTTCGATCTGAGCGGCCGCCGGGTGCGTACGCTCCACGACGGCTTCGAGGCCAACGGCCGCTATGAGGACAAGCGCTGGAACGGCCGCGATGACGCCGGCAGGCTGGTGCCGCCCGGTCTGTACGTGGCGCGCCTGGCCGTAGAGGGAGACGCCATCCAGGACGACAAGGCTGTCGTCATCGGCGTCGCCTACTGACAGGACATCACGGCCCCCCCAGGAACCGCTCCACCTGATCTCTGATCTGACTCTCCGCAAGGCGACGATTTTCTCCGGCTCGCCTGGCGCCGGCTGCCAGTCTGAACTGTCGCTGTGCCTCACCATCCTGTCCGAGACGGCTATGCAGATTCCCGAGGCAGTGGTGGACGAGAGGATCACCAGGATTCAGTTCCAGCAATCGTTCGAAGTGCGGTAGAGCAGCTTCGTACTGGTCCTGACGTGCCAGCAGTAAACCCAAGCTCCAACGCGCCTCGTCCGAGACTGGATCCAGGTCGATGGCAGTCCTCAACAGGGCCTCTGCTTCGTCGGTGCGACCGTCCCCAACAAGGCTGCGCCCGGCTGTTGCCACCGGGCCGACAAGGAGCTCCGCCAGGCGGATCCGATACTCGGCTTTGCTCGAGTCCTGCGCTACCAGGCGTCTGAACTCAGCCATGGCCGATACGGTATCGCCCATGGTCCCCTGCAACCGGGCGAGCTGGTATCGGACCACGGCAGAATCGGGTTGAATCTCGAGAGTGCGCCCGTAGAACTCGAGGGCCTGGTCGTGTCGACCTTCCATGACGTTGGCTAGGGCAAGCTGCCCGAGCAGCGGCGCCCAGTCTGGCCGGTCGCGCAGAATGACCTCGTACTCCCGGATGGCGTCGCTGAAACGCTTCGTCTTGAGAAGGGTGCCGGCCAGTTGATACCGCGCCGGGTCCGATCGGGGATGGACCCGCAGGAATCTCTCATACAGGTCGGCGGCCTCGGAATACTCCTGACGACGGTCGTGCATCTCCGCCAGTCCCAACAGGGCGCCGCCGTGGTTCGGATCCTGCCTGAGTACCCGTCGGAAATTCTGCACGGCGTTGGCCGGCATGCCCTTCTTCTTGTAGGCGTATCCTTCCCAGTAGAGCTGTTGGGTGTCAGCTCGGGCGGGCATGGGCTCCATACCCACGTTGCAGAGGACGATCAGGCCAGCGAGACCTGTCACGTGGCGCAGTCGCCGGTCGGTTCTGGCGATGGTGTGGACACCGTAGGCGGCAAACAGCAGCAGGAAGGGCACTGCCGGCAACCGGTAGCGGGAGGTAACGAAGAAGAGAACCACGGAGAGCATGTAGACGAGGAGGAAGCCCGCCAGGAGCCGCCCGTTCGGGGTGCCGCCGCCCGGCTGACGCAGATAGGCGAACAGGCCTACCAGGGCGAGAGGAGCGACAAGGCCGAAGGGAAAGGCCATTCCCGTGCCACGCCACAGCAGCAGGCTGAGCAGATCAGAGTCCCGCCGGGCCCAGTAGAGATCGAGGTTGCGCTTCGGCTCATCGCCTTGCCAGAACCGGAACAGTTTGCGCAGCATGGCACCCGAGAAACCTGCGGGGTCATCGCGTGCAAATCGCAACGAACGGCGGAAGAAGAACTGAGACTTGGCCGATGGTCGTTCGATGCCGGCCTCAGACTCGGGTGTCTCCACCAGTTCCGACCATTGCCGGCCGGGGCGGATGCTGACCGTCTGTTCGGAGTCGGGATTGTTGCCGATGAAGAAGTTGATCCCGGCGTTGGAGGAGATCAGTACCGCGTCGCCGCCGACGAAGAGGTTGCGCGCCGTCACCGGCAGGATGATGAGACCGCAACCAGCCACGACCAGGGCCGCCCGTATGACCCGCCGTGGCTCGGTGGTGTTCTGTCGCCACAGCCAGAGCAGGAGGAAGGGCAGGAACAACAGGACGTTGGCCACTGCCAGCGACGACAGGCCGAGAAGGCCCCCAATCAGCAGATACCGTCTCCGCGCACGAACGGGAGCGAGTAGCAGGAGGTGCACGAGAAGCAGATTGAGGGCGGTGCCGACAAGGGCCGGCAGCAGTTCACCGCCGAAATAGATCAGGGGGCCGTACAGCGCCGCCACCACGCCGGCGCCCAGGGCGACGGCGTGAGTGAATACCCGCCGCCCTACCAGGTAGACGAGGCTACAGATACAGGCTCCGAGCAGGGCCTGCAATATTCGGGGGGCCAGCAGGTCCCCCTCGCCGAATACCGAGAAGACCACGGCGAGCAGGTACGGGTAGAGGGGTGGCTGCCAGAACGGCTCGGGAGGACCGAGCCATCCCGTGGCAGGCAACAGGAGGGCGCCCTCGACGTAGGTCTTTGCATCTACGAGAGGGATCTCGAAGAAGAGGCCGTCACCGATTTCGTATAGGTAGGCAACCCGGATCAGGAGCGCGAAAAGACCCAGGAGCAGAGCGGTCCTCAGTGACTGCGTCACCGTGGCTCCGCCTCAGCAGTGTCGATTACTGAAGGCCGGCGTATACGGTAATGAAGCTCTTGGAAAGAGTCTGCGCCCTGGCCCCCTTGGGGTCGTCGCGACGGATCTGAATACCCATCTGCATGGTCAGCGCGTATCCCAGATAGGCTGACTGGTTCGTGAACTGCGCCGCCCATACGGTTCCCCTGGAGTCGTTGGCACTTTGCTCAAAATCGTTGAACACCAGATACTCGACGCCCGCCTGCAACATGGTGTGCTTGAGAATCGACATGTCGCCCACCAGGCCGAAGATCTCTGTCAGTTCGGTGCGCTTCCGCAGTTCCGTCAAGCCCACAGTCTGTTTGCGGTACTCGCTCTTCCAACGGGGTTCCAGACGAACCGGACCCAGGGAAAGGTCGTAGCTGGCCTTGTTGACGATGCCCAGGAAATAGTCCCGCTTGCGCAAGCCCAGCGGGGTCCGGTCGCCGCGGTCGAGTCGCTGATGGTAGAGATCGTACTTCAGATGGTTGGCGGTCTTCAGGCTTCCCACGGCGTAGTCGTGGCCGAGCCATGCCGAATTAATCCAGGTATCCCGCCCGATGAGAGGATCCTGGATCTCTGAGGCCTCACCGGTGCGGATGTTGGTGTTGGGCAACCACTGCAAGAGGTCGTCGGAGATATCGTCCTCCACCGACTGCAGCATCTCGAATGTGCGGAAACGCCCCCAGTCCGGCGTGTCGAGATCCAAGGTGAACAGCAGGTAGTTGGAGCGGTTCTTCTGATCCGATGAGATCAGCTCCTCGCGCAGAGCACCGGCACTCACCTTGATCTCGGGAGTCAGGTGGGTCCCCAGGTAGATGTTGTACCCCTCGTGGTCCTTTGCATAGGGGTAGTCGGGCCGCTCGTCGTTCTCGAAGCGGTCGACCCACACGTTGTGATTCATGTCGATGCCGAAAAGGTATTCGGGCCGATCGACCAGATGCCGCAGGAAGGGCTCCTCGTAGTCCGGTATCGAGTTGCTCAGCGAACGGTTGTCATTCTGGTTGAAGTCAGAGATGAAGTCGTTGTTCTCGTCCCAACCGGGGTACACTTCGTTGTCGCCCCGGATCCAGTCGCGGCGCACCGTATCGGGGAAGCGGTCCTGGTCGTCGTTGTCGTCGACGAGTTCGACGACGTGGAAGCGCTCGCTCTCGTAGTCGATGAATCCAGAGTTCAGAGTAGTGAAGGTCCGCGTCGTATAGCGCGGATCCATGCTGTAGGCCTCGAGGAACCCGAAATACGGGTAGTCGATCCTCGACAGGTTCATCATCCAGGCCTGAGCCGCCCGATCTCCCCCGATTCCAGACCAGGTCGAGTGTTCCTGTTTGGTGATGTTCGGGTACTTCGTATAGGCGTAACTCAGGTCGTACTCGCCGTAGAAATCAAAGCCGGCCACGTTCTGCATCTCGAGAGTTCCACCCCAGATCTGAACTGCCGTGGGCAGGCCGTACTCAAAGCTCACGACGCGCAGGTTGGTGTTGTCCTGCACGTTGCCCTCGGCCTGGGTCACCAGGAGCAGGGTGGAAACATCGGCGGAATTCAACTGTTGATCGGACGTGATCCAGACCTGGTAGTCGTTTCCGAGGACCATACGAAATTCGACCTTCTCGATCTCTTCCTTGGCCCCCTGGGCCCGGTTGACGAAGGCGGGGCTGTCGAGGTCATAGATCAGCCTGATCTCCTCGTCGCCGTCGGCAGACAGGAAGCCTTCACCGATGAAACCTCCCTCCGTCGTTGGTTCGAAACGCATCTCCTTACCGGTTTGCTGCGTGCCATCGACGAAGGTGATGATGATGTCAGATCCGGCCGGGAAGTAGGCGGCCCCCCCCACACCATCCTCAGGCGAGTCGTCGCGCAGGACGACTTCGATCTGGGATACGGTGGCGTTCTGGCTGATCGTCAGAGAGCCCGTCACCGGGTTGGCTTCGAATCCATCGTTGAGAGTATTGGACTGGTGGGTATTGACGCCGTGGACGCCGACGGTGGCGAAGTCACCCAGTTGGACAGTGAATCTTCCGCCGAACAGGGAGGTTGAGTTGGTGGCCAGGTCTTCCAAACTCCGAGTGGTGCTGCCGCCTGGCGAACTGAGCCGGGAGTAGATGATGGTGCCCATGTATTTGTCGGCGGCATAATCCATCTGGATCCCGTCCCACCGGGGCTTGGAGAAAGTCATCGGCGTCAGGGTGCTGCGGATGTTGTCGCTGATGGTCATGGCGTAGTGGTGTTGACCCTTGGAGTCGGCGGAGACGATCAGGGCGTTGAACCACTGGCCGAACCGGTCTGACTTGAAGACCGAGCTGCCAAACTGCTGTGGCTGATTCTGGGAGTTGTTGAAGATCAGCCAGCCACGGGTGATGTAGTTGCCGTAGAGGTCATAGAAGTAGTCACCCTCCAATACCTGATCGACGTAACGCTGGTACTGGCTGCGGGCGTAGTTGGAGTACTCCCACTGTTGCCACCGGTACTCATTGTACAATTCCTGCGGTACGTACCATTTCCGCTTAACCGGGTCGAGAGAGTCCATCAATACCCCAGGGCCGGTGGGCTGGAAGGAGACCTCGCCTCCCCGTTGAATCGACCCGAGTCGAGATCCATACTCCTGAGAGTGACCGGGTGCGACACCCAGTACGACTAGGGCCGCAACCACGAAGGGTAGAGGGACACATCTTTTACAGTCCACGAACCTTCTCCTTTGCCTCAATACGCCACAGCGATCAGGCGGGTACGAACGGACGACTCGTCAGCATCGTCAGCGTCGATCTCAATCCGGCACATGTAGATTCCCGGTGGGACGGTGTTCCCAGCTTCGTCAACGCCCGTCCATGTGACCGCTTCCCGGCCTCGTTGTACGATCTGTGTCTTCTCCCAGACACGGCGTCCACTGAGTGCATAGATCCGCACCTTCGCCTCGCGAGGGACCGATATCTTGAAGACAGAGAACGTTATTTCCGTCTCGTCGTTGATGCCATCCCCGTTGGGGGTGATCGTGCCAGGGAGCAGGCGGAACTCATCGACCAGGCTAGTCCGAAGGGGAACACCGATGGTCAGGGTGTTGGCATCGGACAACGATGTCGCATCTCCTGCCTCGACGCCCTGCCAGGGAGCGTCTTCATCGGTGCCATTGCGGCTGTCCCGCACGGTGATCCGCAACGTGGTGCCGTTGATGAACACCGGAGCCCGGAAACGGGCTCGCACCAGTGGGCCCGGTCCGCTGACCGCCCCGCGGCTGGCGGTGGGCAGACTGTCGTAGCTGGACGAATCGAGTGAGTCGCCGTCGGTGCCGAAGGGAAACTGGTCGCCGTCTCCCAGAAGAGCGCGAAAATAGCGCACAGGGCCCTGCTCGTCCTCTGGCAAGTCGACATAGTCGGCGGCGTCGATCTCCGTCAGCGTGACGCGGTCAAAAGAGTCCTCAACCTGTCTGAAGTGGCGAATGTCGCCACGCTCCACCTCAGGCAGCACACCGTAGGATGCGGGCGTGAGAAGCTGGCCGTCCTGGCTCACCGGTACCTGTTCGGTTTCGACGGTGACGCGGTGGTAGGTCCGGTCGGCCACTCCCACGGGCAGGATGTTGACGGTTTCCGGCAGGCGGACCCAGATCGAGTCCGAGCCGCTGCCGAGGACCTGCAGAACTGCGCCACTCTCGTCGGCAAACGTGCCACCGTCACGGCGGTAGACTCGCTCGGGCTCCCCGGTCGAGGCGTCGACGCCGAGGTCCAACTCGAGCAACTCCAGGTCCTCAGAGGCGGGCATGCTGAAGAGGACCTCGTCGAATCCGGTGCTGCGTGAACTCGTGGGACGCTCGATGAACTCGGGCTGCAGGTACACGGTGAAGGTGTCGGGACGGCCTGGCGTCTCGATCTGCACGGGCTCGAGTTCCGCTGTGAGCACTCCGGCCACCGGATCCAGTAGATCGATTTCGATGGAACGGATCGCGGCGGCCACGTCCTTGTCCGCCGTGCTCATGCGCATCTGCAACTGGAGGAACTTCCTCTGCCCGGGCGAAGTTACCCTCTCACCTTGCTGCTGATACGGCCGGCTCCAGGGGCTCCATCCCGTCGTCGGCACAAAGACAGTGTCGGCGGGGCCCTTGAAGGTGACGAACAAGCTGTTCCAGTTGGTGAAAGGAATCTCGGTACCCGATGCGTCATAGTACTTGACGACCTTGCTCAGAACGCTACCGGTGCGCGTACGAATCTCGATGTCGGTACCGGGCGGTACGTCGGCATCCCAGCGAATTCGTCCCGGGTTGCGACCCTGGATCTCGATCAGGTCAGACCGCATCTCGATTTCGGCCGGATAGCCGCGGGAGTAGAGCATGTACTCGCCGATGATCGGGCCGGTGTTGTAGGCTCCCCGTCGACTGGGGTCGGCGGACGTGACGATGGCGTCGATGAAGCGCAGTTTCCGGGGTGGGTCGAAGCTGTCCATCACGTAGCGGTACTGATCGACGCTGTTGTCCTCGCGATCCAACGGGCTGAGAGGCTCCCACTTCAACTCGCCGCTGGCGTCGCGGGCCCCGTCCGAGGCGCGCATGACGTAGCCGTCGAGCCGATAGCGAGAACCGCCACGGGGGAAGACCGAGACGCGGATGGCGTCCATCCAGAAGGTCGTGCCCATGTCGACGGTCATGACGCCGCGATCGACGATCTGGGACCAGACCAGGTGCTGGAAATTGGTGCCAAAGTCGCCGTCAAATGCCGGTGCAGCGCTGAAGTTGCCACCTGACAGACCAATGCTGCCGCCGCTTTCCACCAGACCCGGACTCAGGTTGTCTCCCCAGCCCCAGACCTCGATTTCGGACAGACGGGGGCGTTCGCGGATGTAGTAGTCTTTCCGGCCCTGTCGTTCGGTGGGCAGACTGTCGAAGTCCTCAACGCCTGCCACCGGCTCTTCAAACCCCTGCAGGTCGCGGCTGAAGTAGACGATGTCACCACGCTCTGACGGGTCGATGGCCAGCCACTCTTCTTCACCCGACAGACGTCGGCCGCGGCCCGCTTTCGTGTCGGACACGATGATCCTGACCGTCTCGACAAGGCGTCCCGTCCAACCCGGATCAGCATCCGGTTGGACCAGGGGAATCGAGAATGTCCGTTGGTCGGTATTCGGCACCTTGGTGCCGAATACGAGGGCGAGCTCAAGTTTGTCTTCCTCCTGGACGACGGTGCGTTGGAACCATGAGGACAGGACGCGGAACTGCCGGAAGGGATCGCCCAATGACTCGTCAGCAAAAAGCAGGACGAGGGAGTCCGCCGGCACGACCCGGCCCAGGTCGATCTCAATCCACCAGTCTTCGATGGGGTCGCTCGGGTCGGGCTCCCAGTAGGTGTCCGGATCGCGGTCGAGGATATTGGCGGCATCAGCCGGGTTGGACCCCACCCGGCTGATGCCGGGCCGCAGGAAGAAGGAATAGACTGGGACGACCTCGCCCTTGCTGGTGGTCGTGATCAGATTTCCCTTCACATCGTAGATCACGGTGCTGTCGACGTTGAGAATCCCCGTCTGACCTCTTCTGAGCTTATAGTCAGGCAAGTCCCTGGTGAACGTTTCAAGATCGTCGAACAGATTGAAACGGCTGCGGGAGAAGTGGGGCTGCAGGGCGCCGTCATTGGTGACCTCGACGGCGCTGACAGGCAGAACCCAGTTACGCCAGTGGTCGGCGGACTCCACGATGATCCGGGACGAGGTCACCCGGTGTCCCGCTCCAGTCTGGGCGGACGCCTGACGCAGGCATGGAAGCACCAGGACCAAAGACAGAATCGTGGCCTGAACCCACCAGACTGGCCGGGGGGTGGACGTACGGAATAGGGACGCCATGGCGATCTCCTGAAAACACGCGGAATGCGCAACACCGCTATGCACCGGGGACGTCATCCCTGCAGAAGGGTGTCGGGGGCCGCTGCCGGCAGGCGGTCGAGGTAGACGGTCACCTGCGCGGCGTACTTCTGACGCAGTTCGTCCAGGAATTCCTTCAGGACCCCAGCGTCCAACTCCCGGTGCAACAGAGCGCGGGCACGCTGACGGGCGTCTTCGAAGGCCTTGAGGCTGCTCTCCTCGTGTTCGGCGACGCGGAAGACGGAGAAACCGCCCTCCACCGGGACGGGTCCGGTCCAGGCACCGGGGATCGCCTCCATGACACGGGTCACCAGCGTCGGATAGCGCAGGGTGTCCTGGAGATGGAAGTGGAATCTGCCGTGGTGGGCGATCGCATCCGAGCGCAAGCTCCGTTCGAGGAAGTCGGCCACTGCCGCGCCGGATTCCAGTTTCGCTTTCAGCCTGCCGGCCTCCTCGGTGGTCGGCAGAAGCAGTTCCTCCACCCACGCAGCCGGATCGTGCTGGAACAACTGCGGGTGATCGTCGAAGAATCGTCGCACATCCGTTTCCTCGATCGTGATCCGCTGCGCGGCCACCGTCCGTCTCAGGGTCGCCAGCAGTACCTCTTCGTGCTTGTGTCGCTGAAGGCGGGTGATCTCCGGTAAGTCAAAGTATCCCGCATCTCTGGCTCCCTGAAGCACGAGGAAAGGAATCAGAGAAAAGTTGCGCACCGTGGCGGCTGCCTGAGTGCTGTCGGACAGACCTGAGGTGATGTTGAACCGTTCCAGTGCCGCCTGTACTTCGGCCAGCGTGATAACTCCGCCGGACCAGGTGTAGAGCGCCGTCGAGTCTGACCGCAATCCGGCGGGCTCACGTGCCCGATACGCCGCCACGAGCCGGTGCAGAGCCGCGCCCTGGAGGCTGACCTCGAGAGATGATTCCAGCAGTTCGTGGTGCGCGGCTGCGACCTCCTGGCGACGGCGGCGATAGATCTCGGTATGAATGGCTTCCCGATACTTCGACAGGTCTGCGGGACGGTCTTCGGTGAACAGGACGACGTGCCAGTTGCGGCCCGCCGGGAGTGGCGCCGATACCTGACCTGGAGGCAGATCGCGAAAGATCTCAGGCGGAACGTGGAACCGGGGAGCCCGATCGCGCCCCATGAAGCCGAGCTCGCCGCCCTGCGCTGAGGAACGGGAGTTGATCGAGCGGGATCGGGCGACCTCGGCAAAAGGAGTGCCGGCCTTCAGTTCGGCAACGACAGAGTCGATGGCGGCCAGGCTGGTCACGAGAATGGCGTGGAACTTCCGCTCTCTGTCGTAGCCCTCCAACTCGAAGTGCCGCTGGATCTCGGCATCCTCGACGATGACCCTGGAGCCGATCTCACCGCTCCGATAGAGCCCCGCCACGCGTGCTTCGACGGCCTCCCTCACCACTGTCCGAACCGAGGTCAACGTGTCGAGGCCGAGAGCTTCCGCCTCCATCAACAGCAGATGCCGATCGATCAGTACCTGAAGGTGATGATGGCGGGCTTCGTCAGCGTTCTTCGACGGTCGAAGCCCCGAGGGCAGGTTCTCTATGTAGGAGCGAAACGCGGCAGATGAGATGCGATGGGTGCCCACCTCGGCCACTGTCGAATCCTGTGGCGAGGAGCACATGACCAGCAGAAGGCCGGAAACGCAGTACGCCCTCAAGGCCCGGCCCCCACAGAATCTCTGTCCATCGACTGACATTCCTGCCTCCACACTAACCTACAACCCGCTGAAGATCAGTCCAGCGGCGAAATCTTCATGATAATCAAGGCGGGAAAGATAAACGGCCGCAAGTGATCCCACCAACTGCACTTGCACGCTGTCGTGGAGCGTGGATAGCTTCGGTACGCCTCGCGCCGAGTTCCCATTCAAAGGGAGTCCATCACACAGATGTACCACCGGCTTCGTTTCTGTATCCTGCGAGTCTCCATCTACCTGACCATCGCCGTCAGTCTCAGCGCCCAGGGGGTGGAATACTCACCCGGTACCTACCGACTTACGCCCACCACCGATCTGCAGCTGCAGCCGACGCCGGTCCAGGTGCCGGCACGATTTCTCGGGGAGGTCCCGGAGGGGCTTGTTCTCAACCTGCCTCCCGGGTTTTCCGTGAAGCTGTACGCCATCGGTCTGCGCCGGCCCCGGCAGATGGCGGTGGGGCCTGACGGCGTTCTCTACGTGGCCAACATGAAGCGCTACGATCTGAACGAGAATGACAGTGAGATCGTGGCACTGCCCGATCGCGACCGTGATGGTGTTGCGGACACCGCCTACGTAGCTGCGGGTGGCCTGCACATGGCCAACAGTCTGGCCTTCCACGGAGATGCGATGTACGTGGCCGAGGCCGACGGGATTGTCCGGTTGCGGGACGAGGACGGAGATGGGCTGTTCGAACAACGTGTGGTACTGGTCAAAGACATCCCCGCCCGGGGTTGGCACACGACTCGGACGATCGCCATCGACGCCGAAGCCGAGAAGATTTATGTCGGTGTCGGCGCTCCGTGTGACTTGTGTCGATCGGAGCGCCCCTTTGATCGCGCGACGCTGAACCCGCTGCCTGCCACGCCCGAATGGGGGAGCGTCCTGCAGTTCGATATCGATGGTGGCGGCAGGCGGATCTATGCCACCGGCATGCGCAATGTCGTCGGCCTGGCTCTGCACCCCGTCACAAAGCAGCTGTGGGGGACGCACAACGGTCACGACCGTGAAGGCCCTGATCTGCCGCCAGAATGGATCGACATCATCCTGGAGGGAGGGTTCATGGGGTTTCCCTTCGTCTATGGCTACCGTGTGCCAGTGGATTTCAGCATCGACCTCTACCGGGACGTGGGGATCCTGCCACTGACGCGCCAGGACAGCCTGCTGATCGAGAGTCAACGACGACCCGTGGCCCTGATCCCCGCCCATCTGGCGCCCCTCGGCATGCACTTCTACACCCAGGACCGGTTTCCGGAGCAATACCGGAATGCCGCGTTCGTCGCCGTCCACGGAGGGCAGACCGGCGGCAACCTGGCCGTGGTGCCCGGGTTCAAGGTGACCGCCCTGTTATCCGAGCCCGATGGCAGCGAGGCTCGAGTCGCCGACTTCCTCACCGGGTTTGGCACAGATGACAAGGGCTCCCACGTCTGGGGCAAGCCCGCCGGTGTCATGTCCGACGACGAGGGATTCCTCTACGTCACCAGCGACCACCGCCTGAACGCGGTGTTCCGCGTGGAGGCGACGCCGCTGTCGGCCTCCTGGAGTCTGGATCTGCCCGACACGACGGCGATCGGCAGCCACCTGGCGCTGGTGGTCACGGTACGGATCACCCGGTCTGACCCGGATGGTCAACCCCCTGTGGTGGTGGCGGATCTGAGTGCCGTCAGGGGGGGGGCGGCCGTGCCTCTGGAAGCGACGGCTGCAGGCGTCTACGAGTTGGAGACGACTCTCGACGTCCATGGTCCCACCGGCTTGCGGACGATCCAGGTCCATCTCGAGCAGAATGCGGACAGCCAGGTCCATCGAGTACTGTTCAGCCAGGCCATGTTCGTCGCTCCCGGAGCCGATGTGAGGATTCTAGACGACGAGCTGGCCGACGGTTGGCGAGTCACGAGCGAGGAGGGGACGGAGCCGCCTCGCTTCGTCTCTGACGGCCCGGTTTTCAGCGGTAGCTCTTCCCTCGCGCTTCGCGTCGAGCCTCCGAGTTTCTTCCGTAACTGGAGTGTCCGCCTGCAGCCGCAGGAGCCGGTCGTCACGGAGGGCTACACGGGGTTGCGCTTTGCCTTTCACCCAAACGACGTAGAGGCACCCACGGTGCCAGTACTCGCCGTGTCGATCGACAGTCTGACGGTGGACCTGGTACGCGGACCGCTCGGACCACTGGTGGACTTCCGACGTCAGGAGTGGCAGATCGTGGAGTTGCCTCTCAGCGCCTTCGATGTCCCCTATCAGGATGCGGCCTCCCGCCACGACGCGGTGTCAGTCATGGAGACCCTGGTGTTCGAGGGAAATGTGTCAGGTACTCTCCACCTGGATGACGTGAGACTGGTGACGCCGCAGTCGAAGCCACCGGCGCAGACCGCTGTGGTCGAGGTCGCGGGATCAACCGACCGCCCGAGTACGATCTCCCTGTCGCAGAACGCCCCCAATCCGTTCAACAGCAGCACGTTGATCGAATTCTCACTTGCCTCTGACTCCGACGTCCTGCTGGCGGTCTACAATCTCGCCGGGCAGAGAGTGGCGGTTCTGACTCAGGGGACGAGGCCGGCCGGTGCGTATCGGTTGTTCTGGGAGGGCGTCGACGACACCGGTCTCGAGATGGCCTCCGGGGTCTACCTCTATCGACTGCGTACGGGGCAACAGGTCCTGACCCGCAGACTCCTTCTGTTGCGGTGAGCTGACAGGTCGAGAATCCCAGGCCATGAAAGGCGAGATTCCCGGGGCGTATCGGAATCACCTCGAAGAACGGAGCTTGAGCAGGGGACGGGGACGGGCCAACTCGACGATCACGATCCGCGGACTGATTGTTGGCGGCGTACTGTGCGCCGTCATCGGCCTGGGTGCGCCGTATACGACGATGCTGCTGCGGAGCACGCCCATGGGCTTTTCGTCCGCCACGCCCGCGGCCTTTTTTCTGCTGTCTCTGCTGTTGATCTGCCAGGTGCCGTTGAAGCTGGCCCGCAGTGGCTGGGGCCTCACCCGCGGCGAGCTGATCACCGTGACAGTGATGATGATGGTCGCCGCCGCGATTCCCACTCGCGGCGTAACGGGCATGCTCCTGCCCATGATCACCGGCATCCACTACTATGCCTCGGCGGAGAACAAGTGGGCGGAGCTGCTCCATCCACATGTGGCCGAGTGGACACTCGTCGACGATCCAGAGGCCCTGGTCGGTCTCTATGAAGGGGGCGTCGACACGATCCCATGGGGTAGCTGGCTACCTGCTCTGCTGGGATGGATGCTGTTCTACACCGCGTTCTACCTGACGCTGGTGTCGCTCCTGACCATCCTGCGTCGGCAGTGGGTGGAGCACGAACGCTTGCCTTTTCCTATGGCTCAGGTTCCTCTTGAACTGTTCCGGGATAAGGAGGGTGAGGCAGGCGTACCAGCCGTTCTGCAGAAGGCCAGCACGTGGTTCGGCTTCGCCGTGCCCGTGCTCGTGGGCAGTTTGCAGGGCCTGCAGCACTACTTCGCCCAGATTCCCACTCTCACACTTTCCACCCAGGTGACGATCTCAACGGGCGTCGGATTGCGTGTGGGTGTCAATTTCCTGATGCAGGGCTTCGCCTATTTCATCAACACCAGCATGGCCCTCAGTCTATGGGTCTTCTACCTGCTGATCGTGGTGGAAAGGCGCTTGCTCGAGGTTATGGGTGTCACCACGGCGAAGGCGGACCTCGGCCAGTGGACGGAGCCAATCCTGGGGCATCAGTCCATGGGGGCACTGACGGTGTTGGTTATCGGTGGACTCTGGGCAGCACGCGGCCACCTCCGGACCGTGTGGCGTAAGGCTGTCGGCGTCGACCCCTCGATCGACGACTCCGCAGAGATCATGTCCTATCGCAGTGCCATGATCGGCTGCGGCTGCGGTGTCATCGGTATGTCGGTCTGGCTCTGGCAGGCCGGGGTGCCCTGGTGGATTGCGCCAACGATCGTCCTGGCTGCACTGGTGATCTTCAGCGGTCTGACCCGCGCCATCGCCGAAGGCGGTCTACCGACGATTTCACCGGCCATGGTACCGGCGGGGTTCGTGATTTCCACAGTCGGGGTACCAGCCTTGGGCGTGGCGGGTGTTCTGGCCACCGGACACACGTTGATCTGGAGCGGCGAGATGCTGGTTTTTATGATGGCACCCCTCGCAACCGGGCTGCGCCTGGCAAGTGAGACGGCCGGCTGCCGTCGCCGCCTGCTGTGGGGGATCGCCGCCGCCATGCTGATCACCCTGGTGGTATCGGTCTGGTTCACGCTGCACCTGGCCTACGAGCACGGTGGCGTAAATCTCCACCGGCAATTCTTCCGGACCTTTCCACAGTATCCTGCAACCTTCGCCCTGCAGCAGCTGGACAGCCCCGCCGGCCCCGACCTCAACGGGAGCCTGTGGATTCTGGGTGGTGGCGCCGTGATGGGGCTGCTCATGGTCGGCCGCCATCACTTTGTCGGTTGGCCACTGCACCCGCTGGGTTTTGCCGTAGCCGCTGGATGGACCATGAGCGTGCTTTGGTCGTCGATCATGCTGGCGTGGCTGATCAAGAGTCTGGTGCTGCGGCTCGGCGGCGCCCGGACGTTCGAGCGCACAAAGCCTTTCTTTCTGGGTTTGGTTCTGGGGCAACTGGTGGTCGGTGGTCTCTGGCTCGCAATTGACAGTCTGACCGGTACGGTGGGCAACGTCATCCCCGTCTTTTACTAGGAAGCAAGTATCCATGACCAGGCACTCACACTTGTTCGCCGTATGGCTGAGTCTGGCCCTTGGCATGCCGGCGTGTGCAACTGAAACAGACAACCGTCTGCCTGCCCCGACTGGGATTGCGGTCGCTGCCGGTGACGGTGACTCCTTTCGAGCCGCTGTGGAGGCAGCAGGGCCGGGCGATCGGATCGAGGTGCCACCCGGTGAGTACGGCAACGGGTACTTCTTCACCGGTCTGCGAGGTACGGCCGGAAACCCCATCGTCATCGCCGCCACCGACCCAGATGACCCCCCGACGTTTTCCGGCGGCGTCGAGGGCATTCATCTCATCCAACCCCAGTATGTGGAGCTGATCAACCTGCGATTCAGCGACCAGAGCGGCAACGGACTCAACATCGACGACGGAGGAGATTCTGAGCGGCCGGCACGCCAGATCGTTCTGCAGGGGCTCGAGGTGATCGATGTCGGGCCTGATGGCAATCACGATGGCATCAAGTTGTCCGGTCTCATCGACTTCAAGGTCGAGGACTGCACCGTGGCACGCTGGGGGCGAAGTGGTTCCGGCATCGATCTGGTGGGCTGTCACCAGGGCACCATCACAGGCTGCACCTTCCGCCATGGTGACGACGCTGGCAGCAGTGGTATCCAGATCAAGGGTGGCAGCGCGGACATTCTCGTACGCTCAAACCACTTCGAGCACAGCGGCAGCAGAGCCATCAACATCGGCGGCAGCACGGGACTGCAGTTCTTCCGTCCCCAGCCGTACGCAGGTTACGAGGCTGCCCGGATCACGGTTGAGGGCAACGTCTTCGTCGGCTCGACTGCACCGGTGGCTTTCGTCAGTGCCGACGGTGCTGCCTTCCGTTTCAACACGCTTTTCCGGCCTACGGGGTGGGTACTGCGGATCCTGCAGGAAAACCTGACGGAGGGCTTTATTCCCTGTCGGGACGGTGTGGTGACGGACAACCTCATTCTGTTCCGCAGCGACGAACTGAGGACAGTTGTCAACATCGGTCCCGACACCGAGTCTGGGACGTTCCAATTCGCGCGCAACCTCTGGTTCGCCCTCGACAACCCGTCGGCGAGCACTCCCGAACTGCCGTCAGTCGAGGTGGACGGAGTTGTCGGTGTCGACCCGAAGCTGTCCGATCCGCTGGCAGGCGACTTCCTACCGACCGCCGACAGTCCTGACGTGGTGCATCGGGTGGGTGCCCATGCGCTGCCTCCATCCGACTGAACCGCAGTCGCGCCATCGGACCCCGGACCTCAGCGCACTCCCAGGCGGCGGGCGTTGGCCAGCGCCTGCCGTGCCGCATCGGGCCTTCCCGTCAGTCGGTAAAGACCTGCGAGGTGCTGCTGGGTGAGACCGTTCGTCTGGTCCGCGTCGACAGCTGCCAGCAGTGCCCTTTCCGCTGCTGCGTAGCGTCCCTGCCGGACGTAGAGCGCTCCCAGATTGCGCTGCGCCGGAGCGAGCCCCGGTTCGAGAGCGACGGCACGCTCCAGGCAGAGAACCTGATCCTCGGCCATACCCAACCCGGCACTGGCGACCGACTTTCCGTACCAGGCGAGGGCTGTTGGCGCAGCTGCCAGCGCCCTGGTGAAAGCCGCACGGGCGTCGTGGTGCTGGCGCCGGGCAAGCCCTGCCAGTCCCAGTTCGTACCATCCCTGGGACTGAGCCGGGGGCCGGGGATCGAGTTTGAGGGACCGGCGGACGGCACTACTGCCTTCTGCCGACTTGCCGCGGCGCAGCAGTAGTTTTCCCAGGTTCATCCACGCCCGCGCATAGTCAGGCTCCAGTACGACGGCGCGTCGGTAGGCCTGCTCCGCCAGTAAGGGTTGGCGAAGGTGCTCGTGCACGACACCCAGACTGTTGTGCACATCGGCGCTGTTCGGGTCACGGGTCTGCGCTGCCTGCAAGGCGTTTTCAGCGGCAAGGTAATCGCCCCTCCGGATGTGAACGTGGGCGAGGAGCCACTCCGAGCGCAGGTGATCGATGGCCTCCTCGTCGACACCGGTGAAAGCGACGACCAACCCCACACCCAGAGCGCCAGCAGCCTGCCAACCGCCCTGCGCCCGGCGTCGACGCACCACCTCGATCAGGGCGGTGACGCCCGAGCCGGCGAAGACGATCAGGAACGGAGCTGCCGGGAGCCGGTAACGGGCGCTCACGGTGAACAGAAGCCCCGATACGAGCCACGCCAGTACGAAACCGGCCAGCAGTCGACGGTTCGCCTCTACCAGACCACCGCCCAGCACCAGTCCGACGAGGGCCAACGGCACGATGACCCCCATGGCCGGCGGCAGTGCCGGCCACAGATGGGATTGAGCCTCGATGGCGCGCAGGTCGGCGCTCACCGGCACCTCGTGGTCGTGCCAGAACAGGCGCAGCTTGCGGTAGGTGAGGTTGAGCCACTGTGCCGGGTTGTCACCGATGAAGCGGAGCGATTGCTGCAGGTAGAAAGCGCCCCGCTCGGCCGGCTCGATCGCCCCCGCCCTCACGGCCATCATCTCCAGGCGCTGCCACTGCGATCCCTGGCGCACATAGGGAGTGCCGTCGGCGTCGGGGTTGGCTCCCTGGTAGAAGCTCCAACCCCCCTGAAACGGCATAGGGTTGCCCTGCACGATCTGGTTGCGCACCAGATAGGGGGACACGGTTACCAGCAGAGCCACGACAAACTCGGCAAGGGGCCGCCAGCCGCGGCGACCGCGGGCCCGCCAGATCCACCAGATCACAACGGGTGCTACCAACGCCGCATTGGCACGGGTCATGATGAGGAGTGCCACGAGCACGCCGGCCAGCACGTTGCGCATCGGTGCAATTGTTGACGACGGAGGCGCTGTTCGGCCGGTCAGCAGCGTATCGACCAGCATCAACTCGAGAAGCAACACCAGTGTCGTTGCCAGCAATTCGCCGCTGAAGAGGATGAACGGCCAGTACAAGGCAGCCAGCAGACCGGCAACCACCCCTGCAGCTGGTGTGGTGCATCGGCGAGCGACGCGGAAAATCAGCCAGCAGCACGCTGCTCCCATGGCCGCCTGTGCTAGCCGTATCGCGACCGGTCCGAGGCCCAGCCATTTCCATCCCGCCAGCAGCAAGGGATACAGGATTCCGTGGACGTATCCACGCTCCAGCTCCAGCAGCCAATCGCCACCTAGCAGCCGGGATGCCATGGCATCGTACTCCTGTGCATCCAGGACCAGCTGGCGGAAATGAGGCAGCGAATGGATGTCGAGGAGGTGCAGAAGTCGAAGTCCCAGGGCCAGAACGAAGATGGCCACGCCAGCGGCCCGGGGTTCGATGATGCGTTTCTTGAGTGTCTGGATCATGCGTTTGCAATCGGGAACAGCAGACGGATCTCGGTGTCGGTTCAGCGAAGCAATGACGGTACCGTCTATGCACCATCGACGTACGAGCATAGATCAGAAGGTAGGGTATGGCTATCTTGCGCAGCGCACAGCGATGCGACACCGGCCCGAAACGAACGAGCAGACAGATTACGAAGCTACACGATGTGCGGCAGGACGTGAGGGGCGCCACGGGCGATGGGCCGCGGGTCCGGCCCTGGCTCGTCGCCACGGCCATTGTGACGTCTACTTGCCAGTCGGTCGAGGCGTACGTAGGCCCGGGTGCCGGCCTGGCCGTGGCCGGCGGCATCTGGGGAATCGTGCTGCTGGGTTTGGCACTGTTGGCGGCACTGCTGTTTCCGTTCCGTTTCGTCTACCATCGCCTGCGCGACAGGCCGAGACGTCAGCGGGCGCAGACCCGGCGCGTTGTCGTGGTGGGCTTCGACGGTCTGGACGCTCATACGACCCGCGAACTGCTGGCCGCCGGTCACATGCCAATCTGCAGCGACTCGCCGCCGACGGCAGCCATCACGACCTGCGCACCGTGCTGCCAGCCATCACACCGGCCGCCTGGCCCTCCTTCGCCACCGGCGTCGACCCTTCGGGACACGCGATCTTCGATTTCATCTCTCGTGATCCGAAGACTTATCAGCCCGTGTTGGCATCGGCCGAGGTCCTGTCCGGCGTACAACGACGCTGGCGCCGGCCGCTGCCGCTGTTGCGAAGTCGCCGCCGCAGCCGACCATTCTGGGAAATCCTGGCCGATCATCGCGTTTTCAGCATCATCCTGCGGGTGCCCATCACGTGGCCACCTGAACCATTCCGCGGACTGCTGCTGTCTGGCATGTCGGCCCCTGACCTGCGCGGGACCCAGGGAGAGGGCACGCTGCTGACGACAGAAGTTGGCGGGCAGACCTCCGGGCCGCTGCGTATCCGACTCGAGCCGCGGGGAGCGGAGTACGTGGGCCGGATGCCAGGGCCGGCAATCCCGGGAGATGAGGACCAGACGCTGAGCGTCACGGTTCGTCTCACGCCGACGAAAACGGGAGCGCGTGTCGACCTCGGTCAGGGAGGGACGGAGCTGTCCGTCGGGTCGGATTCGGCGTGGCTGCCGGTCGCCTTCGGTGAGGGCCGACAGGGGGTGCACGGGATGTACCGTATGCGCCTGCTGAGCATCGGTCCCCCCGCCCTCTACGTCACGCCACTGCAGATCGATCCTCGTCGACCGGTGATGCCGGTATCCCATCCATCGCCCTTCGCTGACTACCTGGCGCGTCGAGTCGGACCGTTTGCTACCGTCGGTCTGGCAGAAGACACGGACGCCCTCAACGCGGGGGTGATCGACGAGGCCGCCTTCCTGGCGCAGGTGGAGTCGCTGCACGTCGAGCGGGAACGGATGCTGCTCGAAGCTCTGTGCCGATGCCGAGACGGTCTGGTGGCCTGCGTGTTCGATGGCTCCGACCGTGTGCAACACATGTTCCATCGGGGCCGGGAGCCGGACCACCCGGCGAACAGCACGATACCTTGCGAGCATCCGCAGGCAATCGAGGCCGCCTACCGTCGCGCCGACGACACGGTGGGGAAGGTCGTGGCCGAACTCAGGGAAGGGGACGTGCTGCTCGTTCTCTCCGATCATGGCTTCTGTTCCTTCCGCCGCTGCGTCGACCTGAACGCCTGGTTACGCGACGCCGGTTATCTCCACCTGAAAGAGAGTGCAACGGGCGGTTCGTGGCTGCGCGACGTGGACTGGTCCAGGACGCGGGCGTACGCCCTCGGTCTGAGCGGTCTGTACGTTAACCTGCTAGGCCGGGAAGGGAGCGGCATCGTCCAGCCCGGGGTGGAATATGAGACCGTCAAGAAGGAGCTCGTGGGGGGGGTGACGGGTCTGATCGACACAGAGGCAGATGCCATCGCCGTGGATCGGGCTTACGACACCGCATCGTATTATGACGGACCGTACGCGGGGGAGGGCCCCGACGTGCTGGTGGGCTACGCCGCCGGCTACCGGGTATCGTGGGCCAGCGCTCGAGGGGAGACGGCACCGGCGGTTTTTGCCGACAACGACCACCGTTGGAGTGGCGATCATTGCGTCGAGCCCTCTCTGGTTCCCGGCGTGCTGTTCAGCAACAGGCCACTGGTTGAACCGGACCCGACGCTGACCGACGTACCGGTCACGATCCTGTCCATGCTCGGCATCGATGCCCCGGCCTACATGAAAGGACGAGACCTAACAACTGAGGCGTTCTCGTGAATCGAAGCCGGTCTTGGCTCCTATCCTCGCTGTTGGCTCTCTGTGGTCTCCTCTTCGTCGATGCCTGCGGCCAGACCTCAGCGCCACGTCTCTTCGTACTCGGTATCGACGGCCTGGATCCGACGATCCTGCAGCGGCTCATGGGGGCAGGACGCATGCCCAACTTCCAGTCCCTGGCGCAACGTGGTGGCATGACCTCGTTGGCCACCACCATGCCCCCCCAAAGTCCCGTGGCATGGTCGAGCTTCATCACCGGTTTGCCCCCCGAGGGGCACGGTATCTTCGACTTCGTGCACCGCGATGCCGATGGGCTCGAGCTGTTTCTCTCGACCAGCTGTCCGGGTGTCGACGGTGACATGGAACTGCATCGACGGGGCGCTCCCTTCTGGGACCTGCTGGTGGCGGCCGGCGTGCCCGCCACCATCTTCCGTGTGCCGGCGAATTTTCCACCGTCGCCTGCGCCCGCCACCAACTGGACCTGCGGCTGTTCGCTTCGAGCCTTCGCCGGCATGGGGACACCGGATCTTCTCGGCAGCTACGGTACCTTCACGTTGTTCACCGACGGTGACTACCAGATCCCGGAGGCGGTGGCCGGTGCCGGGGAGTTCCTGCCGCCGGGCGGGCGTCTGGCGGTGCCCGGGGGCCGAGTCGTCTCCGTTCCCCTGTGGGAGGGCGTGACACCGATTGTGCTGGACGGCCCGGATCTCGAGGGTGAAACCCGCCGCGTGGAGGGTCGGCTGTTCGTCGACCTCGAGGTCGATGCCGTGCATCTGTCGCTGCAGGAAGCGGATCTCGTCCTGCGCCCGGGCGAGTGGAGTCGCTGGGTCGAGCTGGACTTCGGCCGCCGCCCTGCGGGATTGGGCAGCGTCCAGGCCATTACCCGCTTCTACCTGAGGAGTACCGATCCGCTCTGGCTATACACGGCACCCCTCAATCTGCATCCGCGGGAGCCACTGATGCCGATCTCGGTACCGGCCGAGGCGGCAGCAGCCCTCGCCGAGGAAGATCTCTACTACACGCAAGGCATGCCGGCCGACACCAAGGCGCTGACCTCGTCGGTGTTCACCGAGGCCGAGTTTCTGGCCCAGGTGGAGGTCACGCTCGCCGAGCGTGAGGGACACCTGAACGCCGAACTGGCCCGTTTCGACGCCGGCCTGCTGTTTTTCTACGTCCACAGTCTCGACCAGGTGAGCCATATGCTCTGGCGTGCCGCCGACGCCGGACACCCGGGATACCGCGTCGACCTGCAACCCCATGCCAGCGCCATCGACGAGCACTATGAGCGTATGGACCAGCTTCTCGGGAAGGCGCTGGAGGGCCTGCAACGCGGCGGCCTTCCCGACGTGGCGATCATGGTCATATCCGACCACGGCTTCGCTCCCTACACGCGCTCGGTGAATCTCAACCGATGGCTTGTGGATCAAGGTCTTCTCGTGCTGGCTGATTCGGTCGAGACGCCCACGAACCTGCTTGAACCAAGCGTCGTGGACTGGTCCAGGACGCGGGCCTATGCCTTGGGACTGAACGCGGTGTACCTCAACCTTCGGGGTCGGGAGACCCACGGCATCGTCACCGCCGACAAGGCATCAATCCTGCGTCGGGACATCGCCGCGGCCCTGGCAAAGGTGCTGGATCCTCAGGACGGCTCGGCAGTGGTGGAGAAGGTCTACGAGCTGACCCCGCCCGACAGTGTCGCCCATCTGGCTCCCGACCTGCTCGTGGGGTACGCACGGGGATACCGGTCGTCCGGTGGCTCCGCCATCGGCCGCATCGATGCCGAATGGATCACTGACAACCTGTCGGCGTGGAGTGGTGACCATTGCATGGCGGCCGATGTCGTACCGGGGGTGCTGGTCGCTTCGGATCCTTTCACGGTAGGGACACCGGCACTGTGGGACATACCCGTCAGCATTCTCGATCATTACGGCGTGGCGCCGCCCGCCGGGGCCGTGGGTCGAACGATCTGGCGATAGGGAGGAGAGAGAAGATATGGCCTGGTGGAACCGCGACCGCGTGCGTCTGTCGGGAGAACTCTACCGGAGGGCCAGTGCGCATGCTGCGCACGCGGGTTACTCCAGTGTGGACGAGTTCGTCGAACACTGTGTGAGCAAGGAAGTGGATCGCGAGAATGCGTCGGACAAGCCGACGGATGACGAGGTTCTGCGCTCCCGCCTGCGTGGTCTGGGGTACGTGGAGTAACCTCGTGGCGGGCGCGATCGATTCCGTCCACACCGTCTTCGGTGTGCTGCTCGACGTGGCCCTGTGGCCGGGAACGTCGCTGCCCTCCGGGTGGCAATGGGTGTGGGCATCCCTGCTGAGCGGGGCCGCTCTGGCGCTGCTGTGGCGCAGGCTGCAGTCGTCACGTCGGCTGGAGGTCCTGGCGTCACAGGCATGGGCCGGACTGCTGGCCGTCTGGCTGTTCCGCCACGAACCCGGGGCGGCAGCGCGAGCTCAGGTTGACGCTTTGCGCGCCAATCTCGTGCTGCTGTTCTGGTCACTGCTGCCGGTGGCTGCCAGCTTTCTCCTGGCGTTCCCGTTTCTGATCCAGTTGCAGGCACGTTACGGCTATCAGTGGCTGCACCCGGGGGATACCCTCATCGTTCGATTTGACTGCACCGACGCCGATACTGCCAATCGTGTGCAGGTCGACTGGCCAGGAACGGCAGGGACGGTCGAAGCCGTGGTCCGTGAACCTGCAGTGTCCGCAGTTGTCGCGCGTCTGGGAGTCCGGGAATCCGGCCATCACCACGTGCTGGCATCCGCTTCCGGTAGGCCGGTGCCGGTGCCGGTGTCCGTCGACTTGCCGCCACGGGCGGTCATGCTCGGAGGTGAGTGGGGGGAGCGTCTACTGTACCCCGGGGGTCAGCCGTTGTCCAAACGCTCCGGTCTGACGCGCATCACCCTCGCCTACGAACCGGTATCCTGGCGCCGGTGGTTGCTGTTCGGGTGCGCGAACTGTGTCGGCGCTCTGACGGCACTTGCCATGTGCCGACTTCGAGCGGGGCGAAGGGATCCAGAGGACCAGGCAAGTGGCATGTGAGCCCGGGTCACGTAGGTTTACCCGGAACCGGTGATGACATGAACCAAGAGAGAGAGTGGGGGATGATGACTGCTGTGCGGCGGTCCCTGTTTCTGTTGCTGGTCACGACGACCTGTGCCCTGGCGCAGGACCTGCCTGAGTACACCTGTCTCAAGGCTACGCAGCCCATCGTTATCGACGGCGTGGCCGACGAGGCCGCCTGGCGACTCGCCGATCCGATGGCGTTGGTGGACGTGCGCTTCATCGAAGACGCCCGCCCCCACAGCCGGCCTACCGAGGCGCGCATGCTCTGGGATGACGACAACCTCTACGTGCTGTTCGTCGCCACCGATCCCGATGTCTGGTCGAGCCTGTCGGCGCGGGACGACCCGCTATGGGATGAGGAGGTCGTCGAGATCTTCTTCGACCCCACGGGAGAGGGCCAGAGGTACGCCGAGATCGAAGTCAACTCTCTCAACACGATCGTCGATCTGCTCGTGACCCGGATTCCTGAACGCAAATCGTTCTTCGAGTGGAGCCCCGCTCTCCAGTCTGCCGTCACGGTGGACGGATCTCTGAACGATGCCTCTGACGCGGATCGACGGTGGGTGACGGAGATCGCCATCCCCTGGGCCGCCCTGCGATCAGACCTGCTCGACGTGGCCGGTGGTCAATCGCTGCCGCCGAGGGATGGTGACGTCTGGCGCTTCAACTTCTATCGTTACGAGCGGATCCGCGATGGCGGTATGGAAGTCGATATCGAATACAGCGCCTGGTCGCCAACGGGCGAGGTCAATTTCCACATGCCCGAGCGTTTTGGACGGGTCGCATTCCGGGCGGCACAGTCGGCGGACGACCTGTATCCATCGGGGTCGCTGGTGCCGGCTTTCGACCTGGGGCTGCAAAAGGTGGAGATCACCGTGCCCGACAAGTTTCGCGACGAGGTGACAGAGGGCCTGACTCTCAATCTCCCCCCCGGCTTCTCGGCCAGCGTGTTCGCCGCCGGCCGCATGCGTCGGCCTCGGTTCATGGCCTTCGACGACGCTGGCGTCATGCACCTGGCCGACCTGCTGCAGAACCAGATCATCGCCCTGCCTGACCGGGACATGGACGGCGTCGCCGACAGCCATATCATCGCCGCCGAGGATTTCCGGTATCCTCACAGTCTGGCGTTCTATGGCGGTGATCTGTACGTGGCCGACACGCACCAGGTCGTGCGCCTGCGCGACCGCGATGATGACCTCGTCTATGAGGAGCGTGAGGTCTTTATCGATGACATCCCCTCGGAGGCCTGGCACACGACGCGCACCATCGTCTTCGACGAGCGTGATGGGAAGATCTACATCGGTGTGGGTTCACCGTGCGACCTGTGTCGCCCGCAGTCACCCGTGGCCGGCGGCAGTGCGGATCCCCTGCCACCCAGTCCGGAGTGGGGGAGCATTCTCGAGTTCAACATCGACGGCACGGGAAGACGTGTCTTCGCCACCGGCATCCGCAACGCCGTCGGCCTGACTCTCCATCCGATCACCAACGAACTATGGGGGGATCACAACGGCCATGATCAGGAGGGTCGCGCCAGACCGCCCGAATGGATCGACATCATCCGCGACGGCGACTTCATGGGGTATCCCTTCGTCCACGGGCATCAGGTCTGGAACGACTTCAGCATTCCTCGCTATCAGCGCATGCTGCCGATCACGCGTGAAGACAGCCTGCTCGCCCAGCGCCAGAAACGACCTGTAGCCCAGGTGCCGGCTCACTACGCGCCCATGGGTCTCCATTTCTACACACACGATCAGTTCCCAGAGCGTTACAAGAACATGGGATTCGTCGCCTTCCGTGCCGGCAAAGCGAAGCTGTCGTCACATCCGGGCTACATGGTGGCGGCTCTGTTCAGCGAGCCAGACGGGTCGAGTGCGCGCATGGCGCCTTTCATCACCGGGTTCCAGACGGGCACGACACAGGATGATGTCTGGGGATTCCCCGTCGGTCTGATGACCGACGCCGAGGGAAGCCTGTTCGTGACCTCCGACGCACGCAACCAGATGGTCCTGAAGATCACCCACAGTCCGCTGAGTGGTTTCTGGGAGCACGACCTGCCGAAGATGGCCGACGTCGGCAGCTCTCTGGCTCTGTCGCTGACCGTACATGTGGAACGTGTCGTCGACAATGGCGGGCCGGCGCGGGTCCGGGCGGACCTGAGCGAGTTGGGGGGACCATCGGACCTGGTATTGGAGGCCGTGGATGAGCGGACCTTCCGCCTCGACACACAGATTCAGCTCGACGTACCGAGCGGTGTCTACCGGCTGCGGGCCTTCATCGAGCAAACGGAAGGTGACACACCTCTCACCGTGCAGCTGTCGACGAGTATCTCCGTGTTGCCCCGGGGAGATTTCGTCCTGCTCGACGACAGTCTCACCGACGGCTGGCAGGCTGACAACAGCGGGGCGGTTCTCCTTCAGCTCAGCGCCGGAGACCTGGTACGGACCGGTGAAGCCGCCGCCGAGCTCCGGGTGGAGCCGACGGCCGCCGGGGTACCATGGGAGATGGCCCTGCTCCCGGAGACGCCCTTCACGCCCGCAGGGCTGGCGACGCTCTACTTCTCTTTCCATCCAGGCGACCTGGCGTTACCGCTGGACGGAGAGAGCGGAATCTCGGTCGTCGTCAACGGCCGCACCGTCGACCTGTCAGCGAACTATGTCGATCTGTCGCAGCGCCGCTGGCAGGATGTTGAGATTCCCTTGTCCGCCTTTGACCTGCGCAGCGACCCGGTAAACAAGATCCTCTTCACCGGCGACATTTCCGGCACCTTCTTCCTCGACGATCTGCGCTTCCGTCTCGACCGGGACAGATCCCCCATCGATGCCATCTGGGAGCACGGTCTGCTCGACGCTGTTACCGAGGGTAGTGAGTTGGACGTAGCTGCTACGGTCCACGTCACCCGTTTCGACGCTGGCGCTGTTGTGCGAGTCACGGCGGATCTGAGTGATCTCGGCGGCCCGGTGGCGATGCCTCTGACCCGTGTAGATGACGACACCTTCCGCCTCGAGGCAGACCTGGATCTGGATGGCGTGCCCAACGGTGAGTACCGCTTCCGGGTGCGGATCGAGCAGGTGACCCCGAGGGGCCGCCAGTGGATCGTCCTGTCCCACATGATCACCGTCCTGCCCCAGGATCTCCACATCTTCGACGAAGGCCTGGCGGCAGGCTGGGAGGTGGCCGGTGAACGTGGCGCTGAAGTGCTCGGCTCGAGGGCAGATGGACCAGTCTACAACGGCAGCGACGCACTGGCGTTGAGCGTGGAACCCGAGAATTTCTTCACCAACTGGTCGGTGGGACTGCAGCCCCCGTCGACGATCGAACGCCTCGGTTTTGCCGGGCTCCGTTTCGCCTTCCATCCCGGAGACACCGAAGCGCCGGCCGTGCCGAGCCTGGTTCTGTACATCGGGGACCGCTCCTTCGATCTGCTGCGTCACGATCTTCCGCTGATCGATCCAGAGCGGCGGGAATGGCAGGTCGTGGAGGTCTCATTCGACGATTTTGTGATCGACAGTGTCTACAATGACGGTCTGACTCTCGAGATCGGAGAGGTCTCATCGATCCGCGTGGAGGGCAACCTGAGCGGTACCGCCTACCTTGACGATGTGCGGCTGGTGACGGGAATTCCGTCAGCGCCACCACTGCAGACGGCCGTGCTGGAGACCGAGGACGAGGCGACGCCCGTTCAGTTCGCCCTGGGGCCGAGTTACCCGAACCCGTTCAATGCCGAGACTGTGATCCTCTTTGCCCTGCCCGAGGCGGGCGTGGCGAGAGTAGCGGTCTACAACCTGGCCGGTCAGCGGGTGGTGGACCTGTTGAAGGAGCAGCTGGGCGCCGGGACGCACCGGGCACACTGGGACGGCCGCGACGAATCAGGAGGTCCCCTCGCCTCGGGAACCTACGTCGTTCACCTCACCATGGGCCGCCTCGAGGCGACGGAGAAAGTCCTGCTGCTGCGCTGAGAAGAGATCACCGATCTCCGGGGCCGGCCCCCTCGAGGCGGTCGGCCAGGCGCACTTCAGCCCACTGCAGGACGTGACCGTTGCGCAGGGCCTTGGCCACCTCCTTGGTGATGGTGCGAGTGCCGTGGTCAAAGACGCGCTCCTCGGCCGTCGACGGAATGCGCATCTGCAGGTAGTGCCGGCCTTTGCGCAGGTAGGTGGGCTCCTCCTTCACCACCGCCAGATATCCCCAGTAGTCGCTGAAGAAGATTCCCAGTTCCCGCCCGAACTGCCACCGCTCGCGATCCGCTTCGTCCACCTCGTGCACGGCAGCCTCGATGTATTCGAGGATCTCCGGGTTCTGGGTCCAACGGTGCAGGCCGATCAGTCCGTGGGTGCAGTAGAACATCTGCAGACCAAACTCGCCTGTGCCGAAGCCGACCCCGTCCCGCTGCCAGCGCGGTTCGAGGTGTTTGTTCCAGCAGACCAGGGCCCAGTCCAGATACTTGCTGTCCCCCGTCAACTCGTAGGCGGTGACCAGGTTGAGGATCGACCAGCCGCTGGCGCGCGGTTGCTGGTCGATCCCGGTCTGACCAGACTCCAGGCGTTCGATCAGGCGGGCATAGATGCCGACGTCGCAGTTTCGCAATGCCGCTTCTCTGGCCATGGAATCGCCCGTGAGCAGGTGGTAGGAGACGAGCCCGGCGATCCAGTTGTGTGTCGGGATGGGGGAGGTGTGGCCATCCTGGTTGCCGCCGTGAATGTCCGCCCGGTTCATCTCGAAGGGGCTCAACCCGCGATACGCAATGTGGTCTCGATCCGACCAGCGCTGATCGACATCCATACGATGGCGGGCCATCTCGTCACCCACGTCAAAGAAGAAACGATCGCGGAGTCTGACGTAGTCGAGCATGGCGATCCAGGTCCAGTCGTAGTGCAGGGAGCTGGGCCCACGGCCACGCGCGCTGTCCCAGTTGAGGTCACCGAAGTCCATCCAGCCGAACCAGTACCCGTGACGCGTACCCCGGCGAGCTTCGTGGATCGACGCGCGCGCTTGCGGATCGAAGACGTTGCGCGCCCAGGCGTCCTGTCCTGCGAGGGCCGACGCCGCAGCGGGATCGTCGGGGACGAAGCCCCCCTCGGCAAAGAGTCCGAAGGCTTCGGTTGCAGCGAAGTGCCCCGCGCTGGCCAGGGCCATCAGGGGCTCCTCGAGAGTGGCCGAGCTCTGTAACACGGTACGCCCGGAGCGCAGATCCAAGAGGATCTCGTGGGACTTCTGCGTGCCCCCCGGCAGGTGGTATGTGGTGGGCCGACGTGGTCCTTCGTCGATGGCGCCTCGACTGCTTCCGGTGCGGGGCCACTCGCCGAACCGCGGCCACAACCACAGCGAGAGGCGCCGGTCCTGCAGAGAGATGGCTTTCTCGTAATTCTGCCAGAAGCGACGCACGCCGACGGTGAGCGATGTCGAGCCTGCACGGATTCGTGTTACGCCGGAAGTATGGTGGCCCGTGGCCAGGGCTTCACCGTTGTGCTCGACTGCGAAGTGCATGGAGTCGAAGTCGGGAGATTCGCCGTACTGGGCAATCCGCCATTCGTCGCCCAACGCCACGCGGCCTTCGACCCCGGCGCTGACAACGCTGATGGCATCGCCCTGCAGCAACGGTTCCAGGTCGAGATCGAGCGCGACGCCGTCGAAAGCGAACCATTCGCTCTGGGCCTGCGGCAGGTTGTAGCCGTACGCACCGCTGTTGCGCAGCCAAAAACGGATCTTCACCAGCTCCTGGCCGGCATACATCGTGATGGAGCAGATATACTCTAGACGCCCTTCGTTGACGGCGGCAAAGCGGCCGGTGGCCTTGATCACCGCGCGTAGCGGGCCGCTCTCCTCGATCGTGATGGACTCCGGCGGCAGTGCCCCGATCGACATGGGGGTACCCTCTGCGGGGAAGACCCGCACGTCGGACGACGGCCCGACAATGGCCCGGCCGTGCACGCTCAGGCCGGACAGGAGTGAGAACTTCGTCCTGGAGACAGACAGGTTGATGACACCGTTGTCGAGCTCTACCGCACCGTCCTTACCCATGACCACGACCGGGTTGGCGTGACTCGCGGACTCGCTGACATCGCTCAGGATATAGACCGCGCGTCCCAATGGCTCTACATCGGCCTGGAAATCTATGAGCACCCATTTACAGCTGCCGTCAGGCCAGGAGCTGAGTCGTCGGAACTGGGTCGGAACCGGTTCGCCAGACGGAGAATGAAGACTCAACTGCTGCGCATCCTGTACACTGCCACGATGTAGAGGCACGCCGGTGGTGACAGGTTCATCCCAACGTTCGACGCCAGCACTCTCGTCCAGGTAGAGGGGGATTTCCAGTGCGCTCGTCTCCGTGGCAAGACCGCAGGATAGCCCTGCCATCAGGCTCGACAGAAGCCACTTGTATTCACGCTTTCTCACTGGCACACTCTCTTGACCCCATACCGGCCGGGGCGCTTACTCTGTTCGCCTGCCCTGGCAGTGTGTACCGCCAGTTTCCGCAGAACAACAACGCGAAACGGAATAATCCACGCCAGCAGAATGGGGAGCTGACGGCGATCGGCATGACACAAGGTCCGCGCGGCAACAAGCTGACGATCGACGGCCAGGTTGATACCAGCACCGTAGCTAGCATTGTGGGAGATGTTCTCGGCCAGTTGCCCGCTCAAGCGGATACTGAGATCCGTGTCCTGGCGCTCTACCACTGGGTGCGGGAGGCGCTTTTCATCTATCCCAGCTGCCCCGATGATCTCTGTGAGGATTTCAACAAGGCCCTACGGCAGATCAACTGGTGGGGCTACGGCCTGTGCGGCACGCAGAGCAAGGTGTTCGGCATGCTGGTGGCCCACGCTCTGGGTCGCGAGAACGTGCGACTTCTGGGCACACACGAGCGGGAGACGGGTAACTGGAAGATGCGCGAACGCGGCTACCGCGTCTTCAAATGGTCGGGTCTGGCGCGGGACAACGAACCCGACAGCCCCGATGGCCACAGCACCCTCGAGATCTTCTGGGACGGCGCCTGGCACCTGCTCGACGTGATGGTGGGCTTCTACCGCCGGCACCCGGACGGCACGATCGCCTCGTTGCAGGATCTACTCGACGATGTGGACCTGGCCGCTCAGCCCGTGGGCGACCCCGAAGGCGATATGCCTTTCGGCGATGAACGGGAGGTGTTCACGGCGACGACCGTCTCCTTCCGATCTGTCACCTTCAACTCCTGGCCCGGAGAGGGCCTGCCCCTCCTGCTGCGTCCGGGTGAGTCCTTCACCTGGTTGGCAGAGCCCATCGCAGGCGCCTACTACCTGCACCCGAAGATTCGCGAGCGCTTCGGCGACGAGGCCCTGGAGCCCGGTCCACGGGGCCATCGCCCCGATCGTGCTACGCGGCGTTACGGCAATGGTGAGCACCGGTGGGTGACGACCTTGCACCCGCGTGCTGAAGATCCCTTCTGGTGCACCGAGACCGGTGACTGGCACCTGACCGTCGAGCTGCCCTATCCGATCATCACCATCGAGTGGCGGATGGAGGAAGGGGCCAACGGCTTTCTGCTCCCTCATGCCGAGCACGATGATAGACTCCTGCCGATCCAGGCGACGGGCCAACAGACGACGCCGAAGGAACAGCCACCAAGTCGCAGGTACCGACTCATCCTCCGCAGTCCGGGCCGGGCCACCGAGACGGGCCCGAAGCCACTCGTCGTCGAGTTGAAGTCCATCGTGCAGCTCAACCCCCAGGTCGTACCCCGGCTGCTGCCGGGTCACAACCGGATCCAACTGCGCGGGTCCGCCGGCGACGATCTGCAGGCACGATTTCGTTACCGCATCGGCGACGGCTGGCAGGAAAACGACTGCATCGGCGTCGGCCCCCACGATGTCGCCATCGACGGCGATCCGGAATCACAACAACTGACACTGAGCAACGGAGAACCGCCATGAACGACGTCCCCCCGCCTTCGGTGTGGGCTATCGGCGAGAGCTTTCGCATCGATCCACTTACCGGTATGGCGCGAGAGGAGCAACGGCTCGGTGGCAACCCTCTACCCGACAGCCTGGACTACCAACGGCACAGCATGGTCTGGGACGCGACGGCGGGACTGATTTCACTGCAGTCGGCGCGCAACGAGGTCGTCGCCTATCAGCTGCAGATCGCCGGTCCGGCACGCGACGTGTCGGTGGACTGCAGCGATCTGGCGGGACCCGCCACAATCCAGGCAGGCCGGGACATCGATGTGCTGAAGCAGTGGTACACGAATGTGACGGAGAACTCCTCCAGCGAGGACTCAACAACGGCTGCCTGGCATCATGGTACAGGCTGGTACCCCGACGCGCTGATCCCGGTCGATTCCACCGATGGCAGGGGGCAACCTTTCCACGTTCCGGACCAGGACAACGCTGTGCCCGGGCAATGCTGGCAGGGCGTGTGGATCGACATCTATGTACCTCGGGATGTTCCTGCGGGATCCTACACGGGCACCGTTGCCGTCACGGGTGAGGATCTGCAGGTATCGCTGAAAGTCGAACTACTCGTGCATGACGTGACGTTATCGGACGACTTTCACTGTGAGGTGGGTCTGAACAACTACGTGACGATTGGCAAGAAGGGCAGTGAGCTTCGCTTGCGGTACTACCAGATGGCTCATCGCCACCGCATGGCAATCCACGAACACTACATTCAGCCCGGGACGACGGGAACAGGGCCCGACATGAGAGGCGTATGGGATTCGTACGACGAGGAGATGGGCAAGTATCTCACGGGAGAGGCCTTCACCGAGCGGTACGGCTACCGCGGTCCGGGTGAGGGCAAACCTGTGCGCTGGATCTACCTGCCCGTCGAGATTCTCCCCGGCTTCGCCTGGCCCATGCCTCCCGAGCACGTCAAGGAATCCGAATACGATGAGGCCGTGGTGGCGATGACGCGTGATTTCTCCGAGCACTTTGCCACCAGGGGCTGGACCTCTACGGACATGATGTTCTTCGTCAACGGTCTGGATGAGCCCACCAGTCTGGAGCAGGTGGAAGACATCCGCTACTTCGGTGATCTGTGCCAGCGGGCCGCAGCGGACCGGGTCCACTACCGGGCCGATCTCAATCATCTGCACGACATCAATCGGTTCGACTTCGACTACACCGAGCAGAAGATGCTCGACAAGCTTGGGCCTGTCATCGACCTGTGGGTGTGCGTCGCGGACTTCGAACGAACGGACTTCTCCGTCCTCTTGCCACGGCGTCAACCGCCGGACAACGACGTGGTCTGGTTCTATCAGAACCGCGAGCCCTCTGTCGGTGGCTACACTCTCGATGACGAAACCCTCGGCTTGAGGACCTGGCCGGTCATTTCTTGGAAGTACGGTCTGGACGGTTGCGTGCTGTGGGAACTCACCTTCACCGGCGCCTCGAAGGACATCTGGCGAGACCCGCGCAACAGCGTCAATCGCGACCGAGTGCACAACCTGGCCGGTCAACTGGCGTACCCCGCCAGAAACGGTATCGAGGAGCCGGTCACCAGCATCCGCATGAAGAACTTCCGCCGTGGTGCCCAGGACTACGAGTACCTGCGCATTCTCGAGTCCCTCGCCGGGAGGGAAGCGGCCGAGGCGATTCTCGATCCCATCGTTCCGAGCGGCCTGCACCGTCCCGAGCGACCGTACGGGGCCGCGGGAACCTGGTCACACAATCCCGAAGACTGGCACTGTATGCGCCGCGATCTGCTGGCGGCAATCGCCGTCGCCAATGCCTGACCCGACCTACTTGCCATCGACCACGCGCCTCTGCTGACTACACTCTGATTCGCAACATCCAGAGATCACTGGCGACACAGAAGACCGACCAGACATGAGGGGTGCCGATGTCGTGATTAAAGCGCTCGAGCGCCAGGGCGTGGAATACATCTTCGGCCTCCCGGGCGGCGCTGCCATTCCCATTTTCGACGCTCTGTTCGACTCGGCGAAGCTCAAGTTCATTCTGACCAGGCACGAGCAGGGCGCCATGCACATGGCCGACGGCTACGCCCGGGCCACTGGCAAGCCCGGTGTTGTCCTTGTCACCTCCGGACCCGGGGCGACGAACACGATCACGGGTCTGCTCACGGCGCAGATGGACTCGGTACCCATCGTCGTTCTGTCCGGCCAGACGATCTCACCCATGCTCGGTAAGGACGCCTTTCAGGAGGCGGACGTGTTCGGGGTATCCGCCCCCGTCGTCAAGCACTCTTACCTGGTAAAGGATCCTGACGACATCCCACGTGTCATGATGGAGGCGTTCCATATTGCCGATAGTGGCCGCAAGGGACCCGTGCTGGTCGACCTGCCCAAGGATGTGACCTCTGCAGAATGTGTGAAGGACTTCCCGGAGCGCATCTCGGTGCCGGGGTACAGCGTGTGCTCCAAAGCTGATCCCGTCGCGCTCGTAGAAGCAGCACGGCTCATCCGCAGCAGCCGACGCCCGTTGCTGTATCTGGGTGGCGGCACGATCTCCTCCGGGGCGCATGTGGTGGCCAGAGAATTCGCCGAGAAGACCCGGATGCCGGTGACCAACACTTTGCTCGGCAAGGGGGCCTTCCCCGAACAGCACCGGCTGTCGGTGGGCATGCTGGGCATGCATGGCACAGCCTACGCCAACAAGGCGGTCGTCGGTTGTGATCTGATCATGTGCGTCGGCGCTCGCTGGGACGATCGCATCACGGGCAAACTCGAGGCGTTCTGCCCCGAGGCGAAGAAGATCCATATCGATATCGACCCCGCCGAATTCGGCAAGATCATCATCCCCGATGTCTTCCTGCAGGGCAATGCCCTCGAGGTCCTTGAGGAACTGATCCACATGGTCGGGCCTCTCGACACAGCCCCGTGGCTCGCCCAGATCGACACGTGGAAGGCGAAGTATCCGTTGAGCTACGGCAGGAAGGGAGGACTGAAGATGCAGGCCGTGTTCGACCGTGTGTACGAACTGACAGCCGGGCGGGCGGTAGTGGCGACCGATGTGGGCCAGCACCAGATGTGGGCGGCACAGTTCTACCGGACGGCACACCATCGACAGTGGCTGTCCTCCGGGGGTGCCGGGACGATGGGATACGGCTTTCCTGCCGCCATCGGTGCGCAGTTCGGTCGCCCCGACGACATGGTCATCTCCATCTCTGGCGACGGCGGCTTCCAGATGACGATGCCAGAACTGGCCACGGCGGCGATCCATAGGCTACCGGTCAAGATCCTGATCATGGACAACACCTATCTCGGCATGGTCCGTCAATGGCAGAGCTTGTTCCACGACAACCGCTTGTCGGGTGTGGACCTCGAAGGCAATCCCGACTTCGTCAAGCTGGCGGCTGCCTACGGCATCGATGGTTGGCATCTGAAGCGGACTGCCGATATCGACAGGATTCTGACCCAGATGCTCGAACACAGTGATGGACCGTGCCTCGTTCACTGCCACTGCGAGAAGGAAGACAACGTCTTTCCCATGATCCCCGCCGACGCCCCCCTTGAGGAAATGCTCATCGCGCCGCCGAAGCACAAGCTCGCCAAGCCGACAGGGAGCACGTGACCGACATGGCAGATGTATGCGCGAATCCAGTGGACGTCAGGGGGCACCGCTGATGCAGAGGCTCAGGATCGCCCTGCTGGGTATTGGAAACCACAGCCTGAAGAACCACGTCCCTTCGCTGGTGCGCTACGTCGAAGAGCATCCAGACGAGATCGAGCTTGCCGCTCTCTGCGACGTTCGCGGGGAGGAAGCCCAGTCGGTGGCCGAGCAGCATGGTTTCGGGCGTGTGTACGCGGATCTGGACGAGATGCTGCGGCAGGAAGCACTGGACGGGTGTGTGGCAGTGACGCCAGTCCGGGCGACCCTAGCCGTCGCCTCGCGGCTCATCCGTGCCGGTATTCCCTTGCTGATGGAAAAACCTCCCGGCGCGAACCTGGCCGAAACGCGTCGGATCGTGGATCTCGTCGAAGAGAGCGCAGCGCGCGTCATGGTCAGCGTCAATCGCCGTTTTGACCTGGCTTTGCAGAGCGCGCTTTCCTGGCAGGGAGACCGATCCCTGCAGTACCTGCGCGCGACCATGGTGCGCCACCAAAGAGTGGAGGAGGCCTTCGTTCAGGCTACGGCCATCCACGCCGTGGATGCCATGCGCTCTGTTGCTGGCGACGTGAAGGACTTTCGCGCCGAGGCGCGGCAGGTGGCTGGGGCACAGTGGCTCATTGTACATCTGGAATTTATCGGTGGTCAGTGCGGCACCCTGGAGGTGTTGCCCAGCGCGGGATGCAGAAGCGAAGAGTATGCCTTCTTCGGTGCGGATTACTCAATCTCGGCCCGTGTGGCGGAGTTTGATGTCGGGAAGGTCAAGGCCTGGGAGGACGGGGAGCTTGTGCTGGAGGAAGAGTCCGGGAAGGGACTACCGGAGTATGTCCGCAATGGTGCCTATGGCGAAACCGCGGAGTTTATTGCGGCGCTCAAAGAAGACCGCGTGCCAGTCCCCACCCCCGCTGCAATTCTGCAGTCGGTGGAGATCTGCGATGCGCTCGGGCGAGGATTCGAGCGCCCTCGAGTTGCGAGTCGCACATGAACGTGGCCATCAACCGACACGCCCTCGATCGGGTACCTCTGTCGATCATCTTCGATGATTCGACGATGCTTGTGAACCTCAACTATTTCTTCCTGCGGGATGCGGTCAGCCTGACAGCTGAACAGGCACCCTACCTGGCCTCCTGGAAGGCTCAACAGGGGCGGGACGGCACGGTTCGTTGGGAGGACGTGCCCGTCGTTCACCCGGAGTCCTTCACGCGAGAATTTGCCCAGTTCTGCCTCGACAACGGTATCAGAGGGAAATTTAGCGTCGTCCCCTGTCCGGCGGCATTGGGACGCATCGATCACGGTCTGGAACTCTTCAGCGGGGCACAGCAGGAGAGCTGGCTACAGATGTGTCGCGAGATGATCATGCCGAATTTCGATATCACACCCGAAATGATGACCCACACCTCGGTCGTCGACCTCGAGAACCTGCAGCCCATCGAAGCCGGGCTCTGGGAGCAATGGGGGTGGAATCACCTGCCCACCGACCAGCCCGAACTCGTCACTGACTATATCGCTCTCGCCTGTGAGATCCTGCACAACGTGGGACTCACACCCACTGGCGTCACGTCGCCGGGCGGCTTCGGTGACCCCCTCGAATTCTACGCCGAATGTGCCCAGAATGCCGTCCGTCGCGTCACCGGAAACCCCACACCCTTCCTCTTCAAGCGCGTCTTCGATGACGAAGTGCCAACACCCGTCTGGCATGCCGACCGGGGCGCCGGCACCGCCATGGGCGAGATCGTCGCCTGTATAGGTGACTGGACGGGATCCTGGACCGGCTACGGCGAGGTCGACGCCGATCGCTACGTCACCGCAGACCTGAGGGGTGGCCGCCTGGCAGCCTGTATCGACGCCGGTGACCCAGCCGTGATGATCAGCCATTGGCAAGGTTTCTATGGCATGCACGATGAGGACCGCAGGGGGTTCAACACATTCAAAACCGTCGTTCGTCGACTCAAGGAGCGCGATCCACGGGGCGAGAATTCCCGGTGGCGGAAGTGCAGCGAGATCACCAACTACGCGTGTGCCGCCGAGCTGTGCGAACTGTCCGTCACGGGCAACGTCATCTCGCTGGATCTTCCAGTGAGAGTTCCCGAATTCACTCTACGCATCACCGACACCGAGGTGACAGGCGTCACCGTGGATGGTCGGTCGCTTGCAGAGGCGAGCAATCGGGTAGCGTTTGGTTCTGAGACGTACCTACGTGAGAACGGCGTAACCTTCATCGCCTTCGACGCGGCACAGCAGTCCGTCACGGTCCAAGTCGAGGCCTGAGCCATGAAGATCTCCTCATAGCAATCAGTTCGTTCCGTGCGTGTCGCGGATGGGCTGCGGGTAGACCCGCTGCCAGCGACCGGCGCCGGCGCCAAAGGCGGGGTCCTCCCAGTCCGTATTGTGGTTCTTCTCGGCGTGAGCCCGGTTGATGGAGCGCAGCATCTGGGTGTTGAGTCGGGCGTCGAGGCTGGCGCGAATCTCCCGGCAGGCGGGATCATCGATGCGGTTGTGCTGTTCGGCGCGGTCGTCGTCGGTGTTGAAGAGGGCGGCGTAGCCGTTGCTGTAGCGTGCCAGTTTCCAGGTGCCGTCATAACACATGGATCCCGAGGCGACGAATCCATAGACCACATCGCGAGCGTGGCTGCTCTCGATACCCAGATCCGGCAGCGGCTGTGAATCCATGTAACCGGGCAGCGCACAGCCGCCCAGGTGCAGCAAGGTGGCGGTGATGTCTTCGATCGAAATGGGTCCGCTGTGGGCCCTGGCCTCGTCCAGACCGGGGTGGCGTACGATGAGCGGAACCTTGGTGCTCGACTCGTAGTAGGTGCCCTTACCGATCAGGCCGTGGTCCCCCAGGTAGTCTCCGTGGTCGCTGCAGAAGACGATGATGGTGTCATCATACCGTCCGGTGTCTTTAAGTGCCTGGATGATCTGTCCGACCTTGTCATCGATCTGCTTGACCAGGGCCGCGTAGCAGGCGCGAATCTTCCTCTTGTGCGCCGTGGTGAACTCGGTGTAGTCCACGCCGTTCCAGGCCGCCTTGCTGCCGCGCACATTAACTTCGACGAAGTCAGGGGGCTGGTCGGCGCCCACCGGATACGGTTCGGGCATGTCGTCAGGTGAATAGAGGTCGTGGTACTGCGGCGAGGGATCGTAGGGGCAGTGGGGACCGGGGAAGCCCACCATCATGGCGAAGGGGGAGTCGCTCCCGTACTCGCGGATGTAGCGGCTGGCCTCGTTGCCCACAAAGCCATCCCACGAGTCTTCGTAGTCGTGCTGGTGGACGTAGGCACCCCGGCCCTCCTGATACCCCTCGTGTTCGTTGCCGTGAAGCTTGCGCAGGCCCCGGGCCTTCAGATACTGCTGGTAGTCGTCATCCACATGGATCCAGCGCTTGTCTTCACAGACGATACGATCGTCAAAGCCCATGGAGGCTTCCCAGGGATAGAAGTGCATCTTGCCCACCGCGCAGGTCCGGTAGCCGCTATCACTGAGCAGCTGAGGCCAGGTGTGGATGCCGCACGCCGTCAGATCGGGACGCAGATACTGACCGTTGCCCATGACGCCGGTGCGGATGGCGTTGAGCCCGGTGAGCAGCGTGGAGCGCATGGGCACGCAGACCGGGGAGGGAGCGCAGGCCTTCTCGTAGCGCACGCCGCTGTGGCAGAGGCTGTCGATGTGGGGTGTGTCGATGAAAGACGCGCCATAGCAGCTGAGAAAATCGGGGCGCAGCTGATCGGGCATGATGAACAGCAGGTTGGGGCGGTTGCCGGGCATGGGAGAACTCCATTGTCTCGCATGTGCGCTGCTGAGGAGTCACGATCTTGACACGGATTCCGCGATCCGCTTTACCATGATAGGTGATAGCTGAGGCCCCAAACCAGTCCGTCCATGCCCGGGGAGGGCAAGAGAGATGAAGATCACCGACGTACAGCTGCTGGTGCTCGAGCTGGAGACCGAACAGCCAGCCGGCGAGTGGCAGCTCGTGCAGGTTCCCAACCTGAACCGCATCCAGTACACCCACCGTCGCCGTCGCCTCGAAGGCAGCTCGCGGGAGCGTGCCAGCTTTCTCAAGGTGTCCACCGACGAGGGGCTGGAGTCGATCATGACGACGGACTCCGGCATCGGACCGCAGCAGATCCCGCTGCTGCGCCAACAGGTCGTCGGGGAGAGCGTCTTTCATCGCGAGGCGGTGTGGCAGAAGCTGCACAAGGGAACGCGCTGGCTGTATCAGACGCCCGGCTGGTTTGGCGATTTCGACAACTGTCTGTGGGACCTGCTGGGCAAAGCGGCAGGGCTGCCGGTGCACGCCCTCGTGGGTCGTGTGCGAGACAGCTTGCCTGTCTATCTGACCGCCGGGGACGGTACAGCCGAGCAATACCTGCGACAGATCGAAGCCGGCAAGGAGTATGGAGTCGGAGCGTACAAGTTTCACGCCTATAAAGGTGGGAAGGCCGATATCCCCATCTTCCGTCACGTGCGTGAGGCGGTCGGGCCCGACTACGCTCTGATCAATGACCCGGTGTGCTCCTACGACCTGCGCGAGGCGATCGAGGTGGGGCACGTCATGGAGGAGCTTGGCTTCGTCTGGTTGGAAGAACCCTTTCACGAGTTCAAGCTGAACCAGTACCAGGAGCTGTGCCGCGAGCTCACGATCCCGGTGATGGGCAACGAAACACTGATGAACGACATCGGCATCTCATCCCAGTGGCTGATCCAGGGGGGCACCGACATGCTGCGCGGCAACGCCCGGTCGGGCACGACGAATGTGTTGAAGATGGCCCACCTGGCGGAGATGTACGGCACGTCGATCGAGCTCAACGGCATGGGGGGACTCTTCGGGCTGGTGCACGCAACCCTTGGCTGCTGCATCGACAACACTACCTATTACGAGCTGTCCGGCGGGTCGGCCACGGCGCTGCGCCAGCGAGGTGAGGCCTGCGGCCTGCTCAACGCGCCGGTGATCGAGGCGGGGCATATCGCTCCCAACGACCGGCCCGGCTGGGGGGCGGAGTGGGATGAGGAGCGATTCGCTTCGATGGTCGTGGAGACGTACTAGCAGTCCTTCCGACACCCAACGATGGAACGCGAAGAGGCGAGAGCCACAGCGACCCTCGCCTCCCGTCGAGCCAGCACCCCTTCTCCCAGCGTATGCCCGCCAGGAGAAGCTTAGCGCGTATGCCCGCAACCCCCATGATGCTGCCGGCAGGGACCCCGCGGTATGCTCCACGGGGGCGGCCGCGGGGCACCCGCGGTTGCCTGCCAGCATGGGGGCAGGACTCTGGCACACACGCTACCGCGCACGGAGATGCCATGTCAACGGTCAATATCAAGAAATCTTGATATTTGACTTTTCTTCGGGTCTCTGGTAGGTTTCTCCCATCATGCCCGACCTGCTGCAACTCCACAAAGCCCTGGCCGACGAGACGCGCCTGCGTCTGCTGCGCCTGCTGTCCCGGTCTCCTCTCAACGTCAATGAGGTGATCGACATCCTGCGCATGGGCCAGAGCCGCATCTCCCGACATCTCCGGATTCTGGCTGAGGCCGATCTGGTCACCCGCCGCCGCGAGGGCACGTGGATCTACTACGAACGCAGCCCCGATCCCGATGATAAGCTGGTGGCCGACATGCTGGTGCTGGTGAGCGAGCATGAACGGGCATTGCCCCACTTCGAGCAGGACATGCAGCGCATGGAGGCGGCCATCGAGCAGCGCCGACAACAGGCGCGGACCTTCTTCGACAGCCGTCGTGATGGTGACGAACTGCGGCATCAATCGCTGGAGGGGGCCTACTACCGCCAGGTGGCCCTGTCGCTGCTGCCGGAGCATTGCGGCACGATTCTTGACTTAGGCACCGGCTCGGGGCTGCTGCTCCCGGCGTTGCTCGAGCGAGCCGACAGGGTGATCGCCGTCGACGCCTCGCCGACTATGCTCGACCTGGCGCGCGTTTCGGCTGGCGCCGACGTCGAACGCTGCGACTTCCGCCTCGGCGATCTCGAACACCTGCCCGTCCGCGACGGCGAGGCCGATGCGGTCATGGCCTGCATGGTCCTGCACCATGTGTCGACACCCGCCGTCGCCCTGGAGGAAGCCTGCCGGGCCCTCGGGGACGGGGGCGAGCTGGCCATCGTCGATCTGGCGCGCCACGAAGACGAGAGCCTGCGTGAGCTGGCGGACCTGTGGCTCGGGTTTCAGCCCGCCGAGATGCGCCGCTGGCTGAAGGGAAGCGGTTTCGATGTGGAGCACGCCGAGACGGTGAAATCAGAACAGGACAACGACGAAACTTCGGAGATTCGACTCATCACGTTCACAGGAAGGAAACCATGGCAACAACAACCACCCGCAAGCGCAGCCGAACGAAAGCGAACGGACACTCGGGCAACGGCGGCAGCAAAGCCCGCAAGAACGACTACAAAGTAGCCGATATCTCGCTGGCCGACTGGGGCCGTAACGAGATCCGTCTGGCCGAGCGCGAGATGCCCGGCCTGATGGCCCTGCGCGACGAGTACGGCAAGAGCCAGCCGCTGAAGGGGGCCCGCATCGCCGGCTCACTGCACATGACGATTCAGACGGCGGTGCTCATCGAGACGTTGCAGGCCCTCGGGGCGCAGGTGCGCTGGGCGTCGTGCAACATCTTTTCGACGCAGGATCATGCCGCCGCCGCAATCGCCGCTGCCGGTACACCGGTCTTCGCCTGGAAGGGTGAGACGGAGGAGGAGTACTGGTGGTGCACGGATCAGACGGTCAACTGGCCCGGCGACGGCCCGAACATGATCCTCGACGACGGTGGCGATCTGACGAACCGCGTGCACACGAAGTTTCCCGAGCTGCTGGCCGGGATCCGCGGCACGTCAGAGGAGACCACGACCGGCGTGCACAACCTCGAGCGCATGATGCGCGAGGGTACGTTGAAGATTCCCGCCATCAACGTCAACGACTCGGTGACCAAGTCGAAGTTCGACAACCTGTACGGCTGTCGTGAGTCGCTGCTGGACGGCATCAAGCGCGCCACGGATGTCATGACCGCGGGCAAGACGGTCGTCGTCGCCGGGTACGGCGATGTGGGCAAAGGCTCGGTGGCCTCCATGGCTGGATTCGGCGCCCGGGTCCTGGTCACAGAGGTCGATCCCATCTGCGCCCTGCAGGCGTCGATGGAGGGACTCGAAGTGATGACGATGAGTCAGGCCGTGAAGGAGGGCGACATCTTCGTCACCACCACCGGCTGCAAGGACGTGATCACCGCCGAGCACATGAAGAAGATGAAGGACGGCGCCATCGTCTGTAATATCGGCCACTTCGATATCGAGATTCAGGTGGAGCAGCTGAAGAAGGTGCGGGGTATCAAGCACGTGGAGATCAAGCCCCAGGTCGATGAGTACACCTTCCCCGACGGGCACTCGATCATCCTTCTGGCCGAGGGACGCCTGGTGAACCTGGGCTGCGCCACCGGTCACAGCTCTTTCGTGATGTCCATGTCCTTCACCAACCAGGTGCTGGCGCAAATCGAGCTGTTCACGAAGAAGCATGAGGTGGGCGTCACCGTCCTGCCCAAGCGGCTGGACGAAAAAGTGGCAAGACTGCATCTGAAGAAGCTGGGCATCAAGCTCGAGAAGCTCAGCAAGGAGCAGGCGGACTATCTGGGACTGAAGCGGAGCGGTCCGTATAAGGCGGAGCACTACCGCTACTGAACCGTCTTCTCAGGCAGAACTCCCAAACGAAAAGGGGGCTCGCGCGCCGCGCGAGCCCCTCATTTCGTTTCAGACAGGAAAAGGAAAGAGCAGCCAACTCACTGGAATGCCGGTTCGTTTTGTCGAAGCTCCATGTCTATGGAAAGCTTCCGCCGGGGCATTCAAAGGTGAATTCAGGCCGCTCTTCACTCAGAGCTATTGCAAGGGCTGTGCCACCGGGCCTCTCTCTGGTTATGGCGAGACCGGCGGCGAACAGGGGAACAAGATTCCCCTCTGCCTCAGTTTTCGGCAGGAATCTCCGGCACGACCGGGGTGGTTCCGGAGTAGTCGGTCAGGGCGCGTACGGTCGGATTGGGGCGAAAGCTGCCCTCTGTCACAGGCGAGACATTCACCTTGCGGGCGCGATCGAAAAGCCCGTGGCACAGTCTGTATCGGTTGTCGACCTGCTGCACTTCGTCGGTGATGTCACTGGCAAAGATGGAATCAGCCACTTGGGTGTTCCCTTTCTTGCTGTCTGGTCTGGTTCTTGGAGAGCTTTAGAAGCTACGGGTTCTTGTGGATTCTGCAATGGTTTGTCGTGGGCGCGTTGGCGCCGGCGGGCTACGGCGCCGTACGCCGGCTCTTGCGCTGGATCGATGATCGGCGGATGACCTGGCGAGATTCGAGCCGCTTCGCGTCTCGACGGTATACACACCAGAACGAGGCTTCGGGGCCGGCGTAATGCGCCTACGCCCGCCGGCGCCAACGCGCTCCGGGATCGGTGCTGAACCGAGACGTTGCAGATCGACTGGCTGTGGAGGAGTACTGGACGGCTGTGACGGATGGCTGATGAGTGGGAACCGTCAGCCTTCCTGGGGTGGATCTCAATCTTTCTTGGGTTCGGCTCGGCGTTCGCCGAATCTTACTACTACGTAGGCGATGAGGGCGAACAGGAAGAAGACCAGGAGCATCCAGGCGACGCTCTGCAGGGTGCCGATGAGGGTGCGGTAGACTTCCAGGATCCAACGCTCGGTGGTCAGTTCTACGACCTTCGCGACGGCATCGACGGTGCCCTCCAGGCCGCGGGACTTGGGGATTCTCTCCGGAGTGATGTACTTCTCGAGGTCCCAGATGCGTACCCCGCCGGAGACGCCGGTGACGTAGATGGCAAAGGTCAGGTATTTGCGCCAGGCCGAGGAGATGTCGTCGGCGATGATACGCGAGAGGATACGGTCTATCGGGTTGCTGAAGACCCGGGCGATGATGGCGGCGGTGGCGAAGGCGACGGCGAGAGTGACGGCGAGGAGGGTGAGGAACATGGTGGATCGGCCTCGGAAGGGTGGCAGAGAAAGCGGGGCTCTCCCGAAGGAAGGCCCCGCTCAGTATCCGGCAAATAGGTGACTACAGGCTGGCGCGGATCTCCTCGATCCAGCCGACGACCTGCTTCACGTTCTTGGTCAGGGCCTTGTAGTCCTTGTTGGCGATGACATCCTTCGTCACCAGGTTGGAGCCGATGCCGACGCAGGTGACACCGGCGGTGAACCACTCCTCGAGGCTCTCCCGCGTGGCGTTGACACCACCCGTGGGCATGATCCGGGTCCATGGGCACGGACCGAGGACGGACTTCACGAAGTCGGGGCCGCCCACTTCCTTGCCGGGGAAGACCTTGACGATCTCGACGCCGAGTTCCTCGGCCTGGGCGATCTCCGAGGCCGAGCCGCAGCCGGGGGAGTAGGCCACCTTGCGGCGGTTGCAGACCTTGGCCACCTCAGGATTGAGCAGGGGGCCGACGACGAAGTTGGCGCCACTGGAGATGTAGATCCCGGCCGTCGGGGCATCGACGATGGAGCCGACGCCGAGGATGATATCCAGGTCGTTGGCCAGGATGTGCTCCTGGGCCTCGACGAAGACCTTCCAGGCCAGATCGCCGCGATTGGTGAACTCGACGCAGCGGGCGCCACCGTCGGCGCAGGCCTTGATGACATCGATCGTCACCTGCGGGTCCTTGTGGTAGAAAACGGGCACCATCCCCACACCCTTGATGGCGTTGAGGACGGTCATGCGGTCGTACTTGGCCATGAGAATCCCTGTTCCTGTTCAGTGGTCGTGTAGAACGCTGCTGCGATCCACATCGGTGATCTTCTTCAGATAATCATCCCGCCAGAGCCGCAGATGTCAAGACGGGAAGGGCACTGCCGTGTCCGGGTAGTGATGATGGCGATCCTCGCCGCGCAGTAGAATGGGTTCCCAATCCTTGCCGATGGAATTGGCCTGCGCCTGTCGCGCTTCCGGCGCGATGAAGCGAGCCGTCAGGCCGCAGCGTCGTCGCCGTGACGTGTTCGGGAAGCTGGCATGGTAGAGTCTGCCCTCATGCAGCGACACCTGCCCGGCACGCAGCTCGATGGGCACCGCCTGGCTCTTGTCCACCAGTTCGTCGGGGATCTCCTGGTTGATGCTGAGCAGGTTGGTGCCGCCGTCCGAGGTCCCGTGTTCGACGATGCCGCCGCGGTGCGAGCCGGGGATGACCTGCATGCAGCCGTTTGCCAGATCCGCGTCATCGACAGCGATCCAGGCCGTATGCGCCTCGGGAGGCTCCAGACCCCAGTAGGTGATGTCCTGGTGCCAGGCGACGTACTTCGACGCTTCCGGATCGGGATACTTGCAGAAGAAGTGGGTGGACAGCAGCATGACATCATCGCCCATGCAGGCGACAATGGCCTCGAGAATGCGCACATCGGAGGCCATACGCCAGATGAACTCCACATCCATGTGACGGGCCTGCAGTCCCACCTGGCAGTTCTCCTTGCCTTCACGGGCTTCCAGCTCATCGAACTGCGCGCGGAAGTCGGTGATCTCGGAGTTGGAGAAGATGTCCAGAGGCGAGACGAAGCCGTCGCGCTGATAGGCGGCGGCCAGATCGCTCGGGGCGACGGTCATGGAGCTGCTCCTGCGGCGCCTACCTGTGCCGGTGGCGGGATGGCGCGGGAGAAAAAGCGCCGGTGGCGACGGTATACGCCAGCGTACCAAATACGATCATCAGTGCACACGGGACGATGCCGTACAGGGCCAGTTCGTCACTGGGATATTGCAGCCAGAGACCGGAGACCGTCAGGAAGGGCAGCACACCGATGCTGAGCAGGGCCAAAGTACGCCAGGAGATTCTGTCGGTGGTCGGCGGCAGGTCTGTCATGAAGTCGCGTCTGGATGAACGCATGGAAGGTCTCCTTCTTGTTGCGTACCTCACAAGATAACCGGAATCGCCGTCAGTTTCTACTTCATGGGTGAGAATTCGGTGGCTGTCATCGTCTTGGCGATGATGGTGTCGACGATCGGCCCGTCCGCTTCGGTGACTTTGCGGGTCTCGACCCACTCCGGGTCGGCGCGAAAGGCGGTCCAGGCCGCCTCGCTGGCCTCCGGACTGTCGAAGCGCAGCAGGTAGACGAGTTCGTTGTCCCCCCCTTCGTCGACAGTCCAGAAGCCGACGACATCGAAGCCGTGACGGGCAAAGATGTCCATCGTCTTCGTGCGGAAGCGGTCGACGATGTCATCGAGGCGTCCGGGTGGGGCGATGTAGGTGCGCAGTTCGTAGACCATGGTCGTGGCAGTATCCTGGTGAGTGGGAGCGCAAGCAGAGAATCCTACTACTGTATTGGGCGGCAGGGAACAGGGCAACAGGGAAAGTATCCGCCGCGGACATACAGATTGAAGGCGTCCGCAGGCGGGGCTACCTTCCCGTCCTCACACATTGAGGCGAGGGAGGCTTCAGATGGCGCAGGGGGTCCAGGTCAACGAGGAGCTGCTGGCGGGCAGCGAGTACTTCGATACCGAAGAGCGCCGCGGCGCCCTTCGTGAGGTCTTTCGCTTCGACCACCGTCGGGTGCTGCTCGGCGAAGGGGCGCTCCGGGAGGTGGCCGTGGAGTGCGAGCGGCTCGGGGCGCGACGTGTCCTGTTCGTGCGGGATTCGGCCATCGCGCCGGTGGCGGCTCCCGTCGTCGAGGCTCTGGAGGCAGCCGGTATCGACAGGGTCTCCACTTTCACCGAGATCGTCCCGAACCCGACGATCGCCAGCGTTGATTCATTGGCGGCAGCGGTGAAGGCAGCTGACTGCGAGGTTGTGATCGCCGTCGGTGGCGGCAGTACGATGGACAGCGCCAAGGTGGCCTGTGCCGTGGCCACCTGCGGCGGGTCAGCAGCCGACTACTTCGGCTTCGATCAGTTCGCCTCTCCCCCCGAATGGCCGCTCATCTGTCTGCCGACGACGGCGGGTACCGGAGCCGAGGCGAGCCGCGTTTCGGTCATCGTCGCCGAGGGTGGCAAGCAGGCCATCTACTCGGATCACATCCAGCCGTGTGGCGCCATCGTCGATCCGCAACTGTCGTCGGGTATGCCAGCGGGATTGACGGCCACCACCGGGCTGGATGCCCTGGGACACGCCCTGGAGTGCACCGCCTCGAAGAAGAGTGACGCCCTGGGTGATGCGGTAGCGCGCGAGTCGCTGGCTGCGGGACTGCCCCACCTGGTGCGTGCCATCGAGTCAGGTGACGACGAGGAGGCGCGTTACCAGATGTGTCGTTGCAGCCTGCTGGCGGGTCTGCTGCTGAGTCCGATCAACACCGGCGCCGCCCACGCCCTGGGATATGGCATCGAGAAGGTGTCCTTTGAAAAGGGCAAACCCGTGCCCCATGGTACGGCGGTGGCACTTGTGCTGCCCGGGGTAATGGAACACAATGCGCCGGTGGCGGCGGACAAGTACTACTATGCCGCCGGTGTGGCGGGCCTGGATCTGGCGGGCAGGAGCCGGGAACAGGGAGTGTCTCTCGCAGCGGACTGGATCGACGCGGTTCGCCGGCAACACACACCGTACGGATCGCTGGCTGACGCGGGGCTTTCCGAGGCGGATCTGCCGCGCATGATCGAGATCGCCCTGCAGGTTCGGCGCCTCCTCGACCCGAATCCGGTGGAGGTCACCGAGGCCGACGCTGAACGGATCTACCGCGCCGTATTGGCGTGATACCAGAGGAGACGCGGTCCTACCGATTGGCGGGATGTCGCGGCCTTTGGGCCGACGCTGAACGGATCTACCGCGCCGTACTCGGCTGACCTACGCTCCAGAGGATGCCATTCTGCACGAGGCGCAGAAAGTCGAGCTCCCAGAAGTCCTTCTGATGTCCCAGGGAGGTGTAGAACGCACGTCCGGCGCGTTCACAGGTCCAGGCCACCGGCTCGTGGTGCTCACCCTCGGTGCCGAGAAGCAGGGGGCAGGTATCGTCGGCCAGGGGCGTGTTCCTGTAGAGGGATCCGTAGGCGTCGAAGGGTTCGACGCCCTCCAGGATCGGGTGTCCCTCCGTCCCCGGGGCGAATTCGACCTTTGTCGTCTCACCACTGCCGTAGTGTCCTTCGTAGCTGCCGCCCAATACCTGCCCGTCGAATTCGAGCCAGTGCTGGAAAGCGTGACTTGCCGTGCGCAGACCGACGACAGGGCGGCCGTCGGTGCAGTATCTCTGGAAGCGCGCCAGCTCCGTCCCTGATGTCAGCAGTCTTCGCGTGAACACGAGCACAACGTCAGCGTCATCGAGGGGCGCCAGCGAGACCGGGTCCTCTTCAGTCTGGAAGATGACGAGCTCGCACTGCACGGCCGCGTTGGCGAGCAGGAAATCGCGCAGGATGATGAGAGACTCCTCGGAGTCGTACTCGAAGGAGCCGGACAGCATGACGATGCGGATGTCGCTCATGGTAGAATCTGCACAGGTCTCGGGTGTCCAGGCTGGTCCTGGCGCCGGGGGCGTTCGGGGGGTGGGATCTCGGCCACGGCCTGCTTCCAGTCACGGCGCCAGCGGTCAAAGTCCGTGAATTCATCGTCGGGATGAGCGCGGCTGCGGGCGGTGAAGACGGGGTAGAAGTCCCGCCCCGTCGGTGTACCGGCGCGCTGGTAACGCAGGTCGAAACTCCAGCGGATACCATCGGTATGGTTCGGCGTCGATCGGTGGGGGATCAGCTTGTCCATCAGCAACACGTCGCCGGCCCGCATGGGCAGCGTGACCGTGTCGCCCGGCGGCAGGTTCTCGTCGGTAATGCCGAAGCCCTCACTCCAGAAGACGATGGACTCGCGATGCACACCCGGGATCAGCTGGATACAACCGTTCTCGGGCGTTGCGTCCACGAGCGGAACCCACACGGTGACGATCGCGTGGGGATCGGCGACCTCGAGGTGAACCTGGGCGTCCTGATGCCAGGGAGCGACATTTTCCCCGACCAGAGGCCGAAGGCGTTGCCGATGTTCCTCGGGCACCCGGCTGTCTTCAAGCAGGGACGCCGGCAGCTTGGCCCGGGCGTGCTGGATCGGGCTGCAGGTGATCTCGGGGCCGACAACCCCCTCCACCAGGTCGAGGAGACGCGGGTTGCGGAGGAACTCGAATACGCCCCGCAGACGGCAGTACATCAGATCGATCTGTTCGTAGATCGACACGTCCTCGAGGCAGATCCGCGCCAGTCGGCGTTCGAAGGGTTCGTCAGCATAGAGGCGGCTGAGGGCGCCGGACTCGAGCAACCTGGTGGTCTCGCCGTCGATGAACGCCTCGTAGTCGCGGATGACGGGTGTCAGGTCGGTGGCGTCCAGGCCCCCCTCGACGACAACGTAGCCCTCGCTGTCGTAGTGGTCGCGCTGTGCAGCGGTGAGGCTCATGGCAGGCGCAATATAAGCGCCCCCCGGGCCTGCTGCGCCACCGGGACGACGCCCCCGAGTCCGCGTGTGTTGAGTCTCAACTGCCGCGCAACTCTGCCAGCGTCTTGCGGGCGGACCCGGCGCCAGGGCCGTCGCCGAACTGCTTGAGGTAGTCACTGAGAAAGCGGGCGGCTGCCGAGTTTCCCTCCATCGACTGAATAGCCATGGCCCAGTCGAAGTAGATGGGGAAGTACCCCGGATTCCGCGCCGAAGCCTGCACGAAGTACTCGATGGCCGCCTCCGACTCCCCCCGCAGGTACTGCCGTGCCATGCCGGAGTAGTAGTAGCCATCCGGGTCATCGGGATAGAGCCGGACGATCGTCTCGTAGCGCGCCAGCGCAAGCTCCTGCAGGGAATCACGCAGTGCGGTCTCAGCGGCGCCGGTGGCAGCACTGGTGAGCCACGCGTCGTTCCCCTGAAAGATGAGTGCCCCCTTGCTCATACCGGAGCGCAGGTTGTCACCGGACTGCCGGCGGGCAATGTCGAAGTAGACCGCCTCTCGGTCGTGTTCCTTGGCAAAGGAGAAAGCACACGCCGCGTCGGACGCAGCCAGGGCGAAGGTCGAGTCCATCTCCACCGCCATTACCAGCTGCTCGGCGCCCTCCAGAATGCGGCCCCCGTGATAGAGGTCGTGACCGAGCTGGAAATGCTTGTAGGCCTCCAGCGAGAAGGTCGTCAACTCGCCCACGGGAGCCAGGACGATGTCCTCGTTGGTGCCGATGCCGAGCACATCGACGAGGCGTTGCTGGAAGTGGGCGCACAGGGAGTCGACGAGGCCGAGCAACTGCTCCTCGGTGGCGTCGCGTTTCTGGAAACGTCCAAGAGTAGCACCGTCGCTCAGGTCGGTGAGCTCCGCCCGCAGCACGTAGACGCCGCCCAGATGGCCGAGACTGCCGGACACGACCAGGCGACCGCCGGCCTCGCGGGCGATGTCGGCCAGGTTGGTTTCCCCGAGTCTCGACCGCTGGTCGAAGCCGAGCCCCCGTGTGGCTTCTTCCACCCGGATAGGGCTGACCAGGTGCACGGGGCGGTACTCGTAGAACTTCTGCGCCACGGCATCGCCGAGGATGCGGCCGATCTGCAGTCTCCCCAGTCCTTCGTCACCCGTATCATCGGAGAAATCGACGACGACGAGGGACGGGCGTCCGTCGGCGTAAAGTGACTCCTGGGGCGACGGTTGGAAGATGACGACACCGATCGCCGCCAGCACAGCGATGGCGGCGACGATCCAGCCTACCCGGCCGCCGTGCTTCTCTGGCCCCCTGGCACGCGATGGCTCGGCGTCAGCTTCGCTCGCGCGGGTCGGATCCCACAACAGCTCGTAGATATGGATCGGTCGCGAGATGTTCTTCAGTTCGCGCACGCCCACATCGCGGTAGCCGAAGGGCACCCGCTCATAGGTGATGGAGAAGACGTCGTGGGAGACGAAGACCTCGCCGCCGCCGGCCTCGGCTTCGATGCGGCTGGCGACGTTGACGCCATCGCCAAGGGCATCGGCCGCGCCCTCCGTGTCGGAGGTGAAGACGACGTCGCCGGCGTGGATGCCGATGCGGACGTGGACCTGCCGGTCTTCGGATTGGGAGGCGTTGCGCTCGGTCAGCGCCTGCTGGATCTCGGCCGTGGCAGTAACGGCCGAGGCGGCAGACCCGAAGGCGGCCATGAAGGAGTCGCCGGCGGTCTTGATGGTGCGCCCGCCATGGGCGTCGATCCGATGGGCGAGGATGCGGTTGTGCTCGGTGAGCAGCTCGAGGGCCAGCGCCTCGTCATTCTGCACCATGCGGCTGTAGCCGACGATATCGGTGAAAACGATGACGGACAGGCGGCGGGATTCTGCTGTGGATGGGCCATTCATGAGAGTGAAAATAGAGGTGGGCAGGGGGGCTGGCGCAACGCCTCAAGGCCGCGAGGCGCCTCTGCTTCGTGCGCAGGGTCACGGGATTGGCTTCTATTCGGGTTTCGTTGTCGGTTCCTGGAAGGTTGAGATCATGAAAGTTCTTCTGGTTGGTGGCTCGGGGATGGTGGGCACGTTCATCACGCCCTATCTGTGCCAACAGCACACGCTGCGCGTACTCGACGTGGCACCGCCGTCGCACGATGTGGAATTCATCGAAGGGTCGATCGCCGATCCCGAGGCCCTGCACAGGGCACTCGATGGCATGGATACCTTCATCACGGTGGTGATGAAGGGAGGGCAAGGCGGGTTCACACGAGACCATACCGCCCAGCTGGCGATCGACAACTACACGGTCAACTGCCTGGGGCTGCACCTGCTGTTGCTGGCCGCACAGGAGATGGGGATACCCAGGGGAATCCACACCGGCACGATGAGCGTGCACCACAGGGACCGCACGTGGTACGCAGGTGAGGACGACGTTCCCCTCGATGGGCCGAATGTGTACGGTCTGACCAAGGGCTTCGCCGAGGAGATCTGCCGCTACTTCGCACGGGAGTTCAGCATGAATCTGGCGGTGTTCCGCATCACCGGGCCATCGTCGCGGGAGCGATTCATCGAGCGTCGGAACGGTCCGCCCACCCTCGGGGTCGTGCCGACGGACGAGGAGGATCTGGCCAGGGCCTATCTGGCGGGGCTCGACTTCGTGCAGGATGGAGAGGGCCGGTTCGAAGCGTTCTTCATCGCCGGAGACGAAAACCAGGACCAGGTGAATCTCTCGAAAGCAAAGGCGTTGCTGGGGTGGGAGCCGCGATCCCATACAGTGCTGAATCCGAGGAGAAATGCAGACCATGCCTGACAAGCTGCCCACCACGAATGCCGATGAGCTGCCCGTAGTACCGATGACAGAGGAGCAGAAGTATGTCTTCGACCTGAAAGGGTGGATCGCGCTCCCGGGACTGCTGACGGAGCAGCAGCTGGGACCGGTGCGTGAGCATCAACTGAGATACCTGCAGGACCGAGACTCGATGCCGCCTGAAGAACGTGACAACCATGGCGGGCCGTCACAGATCCTGCTGGACCATCCCGCCGTGGTGGGTGTACTCAACGAGGTGCTGTCGCATCAGGCGCTGGCCTCCGAGGACTGCTACGGGTTCCGCTACGACCACACGTTCACGAGCCTCCGTGAGGCGGGGCACGACAACTTCAATCCCCACGGTGGTGGCGGTTACTTCAATTTCGAGGGCAACTCACACATCTACCAGATGCTGCCTGGACGGGTGCATGCAGGACTGATGCGAGTCGTGTGGGAGCTGAACGAAGTGCAGGAGGGTGACGGCGGCACACTGTTTCTTACCGGATCGCACAAGGCGGCGTTTCCGCGGCCAGAGACGCTCAGCGGGAGGGACAGCGACCTGTGGGACACGTACTCCTGTCCCGCGGGCTCGGCGGTGATCTTCACCGAGGCGCTGTGTCACTCGGGGACGCGCTGGACCAACCCCGACAGGGCTCGCCTGACGCTGTTCACCTGCTACAACACGGTGAACGCCAAGTGGGGCAAGGGCTGTCCGGCACCGGAGGTGATCGCCGCCATGCCGCCGAAGCGGCAATCACTGTTTCGCGGCGTGTGGCACGGCATGAGTGACGTTCCTGGGATCAATAAGTACCGGGACGAGGCCAACACCGCAGTGTAGGCGTCACGGTTCCTACAATCCCATCCACTTGTTGACCTTCACGAGGAAGATGTTGTCCCCTTCGTCGCTGAAGGAACGGCCGGCGTCGGCCAGGGGCTCGAAGTCGGGATCGCGGGTATCGTCGAAGTCGCGATCCCGGTTCTGCTGCCAGACGACGAACACGGTGCTGCCGGGGCGTACTCCCAGCGCATCACCAGGTTGAAGCGCAGCGACCGGCGGCGGAAGTCGGGGTTCTCTGCCAACTCGTCGTAGTCGGTGAACTCGTACGACCGGGCCCGAGCCAGCTCCTTGATCCGCCCGTAGTCACCGGTGGTGACGAAGGGCTGCAGAAACAGTTGGGTGCTGAGAAACGGCGTGAAGGCCCAGGTGCCCCGTATGCCCAGCTCGAAGATCTTGCTCTTCAACTCGCCGAAGATGTAGCGGTCGTCCTCGTCATCGCCGTCACTGTCGACGTTCTCCACCCACTGGGCATCGTTCCTGTCGTAGCGAAAGCTGGGATTTACCTCGATCTCGACGTTGGAGGCCGGTTTCAGTTCGAGTTCAAGACCGTTCCAGGTCGACAGGTCGTCGCCGCCGAGTCCCCAGCGCACGTTGGTCCCGTACCAGCCACTGATGGCGTTGCGATCATCGGCCCATACGTCCATCGCCCAACGAGATGATGCGGGTCGGCGCATCACTGGTCCGCCGCGTGTCGCCAGGTCGTCCCAGGCGTCGAAGTTCCTGTCGAGGCCCATCCAGAAGCCCCAGTAGCTATGCAGCTCATGCCACATGTTGAAGTTGACGCCACGGGCGAGATTGTCGCCGTCGAAGTTGTTGTGTTGCCAGATATTGATGTTGAAGCCGGAGTGCCGGGCGAACCAGTAAGGCTCAAGCAACTTGTAGAAGATGTGAGTTCCCGCCTGCGTGCGATCGTTGCGATTCATGAAACCGAGATCATTGGCCTCGAAGCCGCGTGAGCGCGCATCCAGGTACGCCTGGCCACCGAAGCTGCCAGAGAACTTGGAGAAGTAGAAGGCTCCCTCCCACCCGGTATCGCGATCGTCGTCCTGGCCGGCGCGACTGACGGCCAGACGACTATAGACGCGGTAGGCGTTGTCCCACCACTTCACATGTACGTCTGTGGCACCAACGTACGCCGGGTCGAAACCCTCGCCGTTGACCGCTGTCAACTGGGCCCCGATGGTGGAATTGGTCAACAGGTCCTGCTGCACGCGACCGACGAAATAGTTCGTCGTCGGTTCGACTCTGAACCGGCGTCGCGTCGTGTCAGTGACCCCCGACTGCGCGTCGGTGATCCGCTGATCGATGCGGGCGTATTCGCTGCCGGTGACGGCGTTGAGCACACCGAAGGCAGTTCGACTTTCGGTCTTCCCTGACACCTTCACAGCACCGAGGATCGTCGTGTTGTCGGGTCGGTCGACTTCGTCGCTGTCATCGGGAAGACCGAAGCGGGCAGGCTGGCGCCCGATACGGCGTGAATGGAAGAGGCGCGTGGGATTCTCGATGCCGACGATTTCCGGACCAGGGCTTTCGAAGACCTGGTTGCCCTCAACGAAGAAGGGCCGTCGTTCGTCAAAGAATGTCTCGAAGACGCCCAGGTTGAGTACGGCGGGATCGGCATCGACCTGGCCGAAATCGGGATTGATCGTGCCGTTGAGGGAGATGTTCGACGACAGGCCGTAGCGAACGTCGAGGCCAGCCGTGCCAAACAGATCGGTTTCGTTGCCGCCGTCGTCTTCGCCCCGAGTCAGAGTCGTGCGCCCCAGGGCGACGGGAAAGATCTCCAGGCTGCGCTCGGGCCGGATGCCCTCGATGCCTTCGAGGTGGCCGAAGCGTGACACCCAGCCGTTGACACCGCGGGGCATGAAGGCAAAGTGGGACCACTCCTGACGGCGAGCGATGAAGCGAAACACGTTCAAGCCCCAGGTATAGACAGGCTTCTCACCAAAACGGAGTACGTGGTAGGGGATCCTTATCTCGACACTCCAGCCATCGGGCCGAAGCGTCGTGCGTGCCTCCCAGACACCGTCCCACGTCTGGTCGTCGTTATCATCGTTGAAGATGATGGCGTCGCGGATCCAGCCAGAAGGACCGACCATGAAGAGCATACCGGTCTGGTGATCGTGGTGCGGATCGAGGTTGAACTCGATCAGGTCTCGCTCACGCCAGTCGTCCCGTCGGGACAGGACGGCGTTGACGCTGTCGGGCTGACTGTCGTAGCAGATGGCGGCGATGTAGAGGGCCTCATCATCATAGAGGATCTGGAAGGTCGTCTCCTCTGATGCCGGTTCTCCGTGCTTCGGGTCGTCCTGGGTGAAGCCTCTTTGCACGGGTGCCGCCTGCCACTCCGCGACCTCAACATTGCCGTCGATCGTCGGTGGAGTGGCGGTGCGTGCCGCCTGGGCCGTACGCTGTGGGTGCACGAGCCATTGCTCCATGCGGGCATCATCCACCGAGTCGGTTTCGGTGTGCTCTGTCTCGTCAGCGGCCAGTCCTGCCGCCAGGAATGTGAGGGCGGCGGCGAGGCGGCCAGCCGCCCTGAGCTTCATACGTAGGATGGTGTGTCTTCCTTGTAAAATGGTCGCGAATGTTCCTGTCGAAAGTCCCCGAACTCGACGAACAGTGTCAAGTCAGAAGGCGCTGCAACGGCGCGCCTGCATCGAGGGGTTTGCTGATTGGACCCACCCCGGCGCAGAAAGGTCACAGTGAACCCGCCGCCGGATGCACCAACGGACCCTGAGATCGACAGAGTTAGTGTCGCGGACAGGGCATCCGGTTGGCAACGAATGGGACGGGTCGGCGAATTCAGGACCTTCGTAACGACAGGGAACCGCGGTCGATCTCGACCTGCAGGGACGGTCCGCCATCACCGAGCGTGCCGCTCACGACTTGCCCCTGCTGACCGTTGCCCGTCACTTCGAGAGGCAGATCGGTGTCGACGTGTCCTCGACGGACGAGCCCCTGGACCGTCACGCTGGAATCTTCCGGCAAGGTCACGCGGACGTTGCCGCGGTTGTTGCTGAGGGTGTAGGCAGAGCGCACAGCCTCCCCGGGCAGGATCTCGATCGAGGCACGGCTGTTCTCCGCCAGGACCTCGCCGACGGGGTTCTCGATGCGTACATCGCCGCGGCTGGCACGCACGTTGACGCGGCCGCCAGCGCCGCGAATGTGCACCGGGCTGCGATCGGATTCCACCGTGACGTCCTCTCCGACGGGGCCGATTTCCACCGGGCCATGGTTACATCGGACCACGGCTGACTTGCTCACAGCACCGAAGCTCAAGGGGCAATGGCTGCCCTGGACGGAAAGCTCTCCACCCACCTTCTCGATGTCTACGGGTCCGTGGTCACAGGAGAGACTGACATTGCCGGCAATCTCCTGAAGCGAGACCGGTCCATGGTTAGTGTTCAACTTCAGATTACCCATGATCTGACGCAGGCTCAGAGGACCATGGTGAGAGTTGGCCACGGCGCTGCCGTGGACTTCGTCAGACTCAAAAGGCGCATGGTGGGCGTTGACGATCAGGTCGCCGCCGACGCGCCGCAGCTTGATCCGCCCGTGATGGGCGTTGATGCTGGTCTCCTGAACTGCCTCATCCATGTCGAGATGAGAGTGGTTGGCGTTGAGGGCGAATGTGCCGCCCACGCGGCCTACCTGTACGGCGCCATGGTTGTGTTGCACGGCGGCGGCTCCGGCGGTGCCGGCAAGGTGGAGCTGACCGTGGTCGCCGCCGAGAACGAGATCGCTCTGCATTTCAGGCACCACCAGATCGCCATGTCTCGTGTGCAGATCCAGCCGCAGGCTCTGTGGCACATGAAGTCGGATGTCGAGGCGGTAGGAAGCATCCTCCTTGCCGGCGGGGAATACGGGCCGCAGGACCAGACGATCGCCATCTGGCTCCTGCACCAGCTGCACCGAGTCGGCGCAACGCTGGGCCGTGGGTTCATCGATCGACCGCACCGTGAGGTGGACTTCGGCCTTCATCCCGTCCCCGTCCCAGGTCACCACCTCCAGGTTGCCCCGGGTGTTGTGCAGCTTCAACTGAGATCCGGGCTCGACGGGACCTTCCTCCGTGAAGTCGCGCTCGACTCTTGCAGGGAAGCGGTCGTCGTCGCCACCCCCGTAACCGGACTTGCCGAAGGTATCCCGGATGGTTCGCGTCATCTCTTCGATAAAACCGGGGATGGACGCCGTGGCCTCCTCGACGATGCGCTCCACGTCAGGAGAGGCGTCACGGATGGCCGTCTTCAACTGTGGCATGGAGGCACTTACCGTACGTCGCACGCCTTCGACGCCCGAGCGGATGCGGGATTCCAGGCCATCGAGATCAATCGTCGCCTCTTCGTCCACCGAATCCGTGGCGGCCGAACGCTGGTTGGCCTGTCGGTCAGATTCACCGAGGGCGGCGATCAGCCTCTCGGCATCATCGACGGTGATCTTACCCTCCGACAGCATTTCCAGGACTTTCTTCCGTTCGTCGCTCATCGTTGCCCTCCTCCAAGAAGCTGTACCGCCTCCTCCGGGGTGATCTCACCCCGATCCAGGCGATGCAGGATGTCGTTGCGTCTGCCATCGTCAGACCCGGCCTCCTGTGGCGCCGGGGGGATGGCTTCTTCGGTCTGCGGTGCTGCCGGGCCCAATTCGCGCACGACTTCATCCAGCCGATGGCGCACCGTGCTGTAGGCGAGAGACAACTCCCGCGCCATCTCCTTCATGTTGCCCTTCAGGCGCACGAAGAGCTCGACAAAGGCCAGGCTTTCCGGCGACAGTCTGTCGAAGGCGCTGGGGCGAAAGGAGCCTTCGACGCTCGTATGGCACTGGTGGCAATCCATGCGGCTAACGGCCAGTGGGCCGCCGCATCCGGGGCAACGTTCGATCAGTTTTCGCATTCGGTTCCCCTGGGATAGCTGAGAGGGAGTCCTCGGTTTCGGAAATTTATGTCCGACATGAAGTCAATATGCGGATATACTCTGATAATA
>Ga0187827_10000221_pt1 | contig 90681 bp, 77 predicted proteins | sample ETNtaG_39_FD_167969 | JGI IMG/M metagenome (GOLD analysis project Ga0187827, IMG submission 167969) | Marine microbial and viral communities from oxygen minimum zone, Eastern Pacific Ocean - ETNP2014_SV_150_PacBio MetaG (Illumina Assembly) | ecosystem: Environmental > Aquatic > Marine > Hypoxic... | reverse complement strand
GGTAATCGATGCCGGAGCAACAACCCTGATCTCAGGTACCGGCGTATTCAACTTCCCCGACGGTATGAAAATCGGCATCGAAGCGATTCGCACAGCGGGTAGCTAACTTCTCCCGCGTCCCGACCAACGCAAAGGGATCTGGGACGGAGCGATGAATGTTCTCTGTGCAGCCGACTCCGTTCAACTGCCCGATAGCTCTGATGTTCTCCTTGTGTTTCGGCAGCGGACCGCTCGTGGTCACGCCACGCTGGCTGGCTCGCACGAGCGCGTCCCAGCCCCATATCCCTCGGCTCCGAGGACTCCACTCGGGACGCGTAATCGCACCATCTCAGCAAATAAAACCACCAAACCAACCGTCATCGGCGTAAGATCGGCTTCGAGGTAAATAATGACAAACGGCGAAGAATTTCAAGAGTACGGACTACCTAGAGCGACCCACGAAGAAGCCGATGGGGCTTCCGGATCGGTAATCCTTGGCGAGGGTGACTATCGCTACGAAGTAACCGGTAAGGACTGGGGCAACCTCCCTGAAGGCTGGTTCTACAAAGAAGCGACGTCCGTCGCAGTCGATCAGCAGGACCGAGTATTCGTTTTCAATCGCGGCAACATGCCCGTAATCGTCTACGACACCGAAGGCAACATGATCGATAGTTGGGGCGAGGGAGTCTTCGCCAACCCGCACGGCATCTCGGTCGATCTCGACGGCAACCTCTTCTGCGTCGACAACAACGACAGCACAGTTAAGAAATTCACTCCGACGGGCGAACTGCTGATGACTCTTGGCGAAGCAAACAAGCCAGCTCCGCCAATGAGCGGCAGACCGTTCAGTGCCCCAACTCACGTTGCGGCCGATCCCTCAAACGGCGATTTTTACGTCTCTGATGGTTATTCCAACGCCCGAGTCCACAAGTTCACCGCCGATGGTGAACTCGCCTCTTCCTGGGGCGAGTCGGGCACGGATGAAGGTCAGTTCAACATCGTCCACAATATCGCCATCGATAGCGAAGGGCTTCTCTACGTCGCCGATCGTGAAAATCACCGAATCCAGATTTTCGACCGTGATGGTAAGTACATCGACCAGTGGGTGAACATGGCACGCACTGCAGCGATCTACATCGACACTCGTGGTTCGGAAGACCTCGTCTACATCGGTGAGTATTTTTCGGGCATCGGTTCGAATCACATGGGTACCGAGCTTGGACCGCGTGTTTCGGTAATGAACACAAAAGGAGAGGTTCTCGCTCGAGTCGGCACCGAGAGTTACGGATCGCAACACGGTCGCTTTTTCACGCCACACGGAATATCCGTCGACTCCGGAGGTAATATCTACCTCGCAGAGGTCTCCCACAGCGACTATGGAAGCAACTGGAACATCGATGGCTACCTGCGATCACTGCAGAAGCTGGTGAGACAGTGGTAGAAGCTCAGGCTGTTTTCGGCAACGACTACATTTTCGCTGGCAAATGCACGTTCAAACCGGCTGCTTCGAGTCGCTCACCGATCGCAACGAGTTGCTCTTTGGCAGGCGCTTCGACTTTAGGCATCGTATTGTCGAGTCCTAGAGCAACATACTTCGATCCCGCCATTGAGTGATACGCCAGCAGGCGAACGCCGACGATGTTTTGAAGCCCACCAAGCAACTCAGCGGTATCATCGATCTGCTGGTCGGAGTCGTTCACGCCCGGCACGATCACCATTCGAATCTCGATCGGCGCACCGGTCTCCGACAGAAGTCGCAAATTGTCGACGATTCGGTCGTTCGGAACGCCGATGTTTGTTTTGTGATTCTCGGAATCCATCCCTTTGAGGTCGTAGAGGAACATGCTCGTATAGGGCACCGCTCGTTTGAGGGTCGACCATTGCAACTGACCACAGGTATCGACCGAAGTGTGAACACCGGCTTCGGTGCTGGCTCGTAATAGGTCAATCGTGAACTCAGCCTGTAGCAGCGGCTCCCCTCCCGATATCGTCATTCCACCGCCCGACTCGTTGTAGAAATCAGCGTCTTGCAGCACGGCTTCCATCACTTCATCGACACTCATCCGCTTACCGGCAAGCTCCAGTGCTCCGGAGTAGCAAACATCGACACAAAGCTCAGATATGTCGCAGATTTCTCGAAAGTAAACGCGTCGATTCTCGTCTGAAACGCTTTGTGCTCCGGTCGGGCACACCTTCACGCATTCCAGGCATTCGATGCAGCGATCGGGTCGATAAAACAACTGCGGTTTACGATCAATCGACTCAGGATTGTGGCACCAGGCGCAACTTAGTGGGCAACCTTTCAAAAACACGGTCGTCCGAACACCCGGCCCATCGTGGACAGCGAACCGCTTGATATCGAATACGAGTCCAGGTGTACTCGCACCGGCCCGTGACGTAGCAGCCCCAGCGTCAGCCGTTCGACTACCCGCCATGAGCTATTCGGGCGATGTAGATATCTTGCTCTTTGCGAGTCATCGTCGTGAAGTACACGCTCCAACCGGTAACTCGAACTTGAAGTGACGCGTAATTCTCGGGGTGCTCTTGCGCATCTCGCAGCGTGTCAGCATCGAGCACGTTGAACTGCAACGCGTAGCCATCGCGTGCGAAGAATGTTTTGATCAAGCTAACGAAGGCGTGCAATCCCTCTTCACCAGCAACAGCTGTCGGGTGAAGCGAGACGTCAAGCACCGATCCGTTCGGAGTTTCGGTGAAGTCGAGCTTTGTGACAGAGTTGACGAGACCTGTCACGCCACCCTTATCGAGCCCATATGAAGCGCCCACTCCCGGAGCCAATGACTCGCCAGCCTTTCGACCGTCTGGAGTGGCACCGGTCTTCTCGCCAAATCCCATTGCGGCCGTCAACGTGAAGAGCGCAGCCTGGCACTTGCCGCCTCGTCCGTTCTCGAACGAATGAACGACCGAACAGAAATGATCGGCAACATCGCGAGCAATCTGGTCGACCGGTCCATCGTTGTTGCCCCACTTCGCCACTCTGTTTCGCAAATAGAGGCGCATGGCCTCTCGATCTTCGAACCCTGCTCGTGTAGCCTCGACCATCTCCGTCATCGAGAAGCGATTGCCGTCAAAAACAGTCTGCTTAATCGCATAGAGCGAGTCGGCTGCATTGGCCAACCCGGCCCCGACGAAGCCAACTGAGTTGTAGCGAGCACCGCCAGCACTGATGTCGGTTCCGTCGGTGATGCAATCATCGATGGAACCCGAAATAAACGGTGAGGGGTTGATATTTGGCCACTCTCCCTCGGCTTCGGCGATGTGGGTGCGCGACTTGTTCAGAACGTGGTCGAGTTGGGCGATGTAAGCGTTGAGCAGTTGATCGTATGAAGTGAATTCTCTGGCGTCTCCTGTTTCAACACCGAGTCGAACGCCGGTTTGTGGATCGACTCCGTCGTTCAACGCAAGCTCAAAAGGCTTCGCAAAGCTCACAGTTACGTTCATCGTGCAGGCGACTTCTTTACCTTCAACAGCCGGCTCGTAGCAGCCGATCGGCAGGTAAATGCGCGCATCCTCGGGTGTCTTACCTTGTTTCACCAGAGCTTCAACAGCCGGAGGATCGTTCATGAGGACGAACGAGTTGTGGCCGTTGCGAATAAGGTCGGCTACTCGGCGGTAAAGACGATCCTCTGACCCCGGCAGATACCTCACCGATAGCTTCGGGTCGGGCGTACCAAGCTCCTCGTAGGCGTCAAGAGCCAAATAGGTCAAATCGTTGGTGATCTCCGAGCCATCAGCATACTGCCCACCAAATACAAAATTTTTACCGTTCGAAGCACCCCCGGTACCGCAATACCATTTGTGCCAGAAGAACTTGATTAGCTCTTTGGCGTGATCACGCGTGATGGCTCCGGATTCGATATCAGCTTCATAGAATGGCCGTAACGTTCTATCAAACTGACCCATCGACCGGACGTTTTCACCTTCCATCTCGATCAGTTCGTGCATGAGCCACATGAACTGCAGCGCTTCGTGGAACGAATGTGGCGGGTTAGCAGGCACGTTCGAAAGCGCAGTGGCAATAGCGTCTAGCTGCCGTGCGTTTTCGGGATCGGATTCGGCGTTGTTTCTGGCGAAATCAGAAAGTCGGTTGGCGAACGAGATAGCCGCGTTGTAAACAACATCCAGAGCTTTAAAAAATGCAGCCTGCTCGGCAGTGATCTCATCTCCGAGTGCGGAACGAGCAGCGACCGCGTCGCTCAGAAGTCCGCTCAAACCCTTTTCGAGCAATTTGTCCCACCCGGGTGCGATGTGTCCGAGATCGAGGCCGCTGCGAGGCTGGTGGCTCACACCGTGCTTTTCAGCACGATCGAACCACTCGGTGCCGATGCTCAACGCACCAGTTGCTGCTTCGTCGAGCCACATCCCGCTACCCGGCGTATCCGTTCCTCTTACGCCTAGGGTCAGCCGCCGAACCACATCGCCATGATCGACTTTCTCGGCGAACCAGTCGAGCGGATCAACGTAAATACGACCTCGCTCAAGAACAAGTCTGAAAATATTCGCCTTCTGGAGAATTTTCGGATCACCAGAGTGGTCGGCCAAATAGACATCTGCCAGATGCTCGAGTTCGCTGACGGAAACGCCCGTGGAATCGGAATACGGTGCGTTCTTAAACCGACGAAAGATCGTGTCTCGACTCGACTCAAACGAGTGTTCCGCCCGTTGTTTACGCCTCGGTTCCGTACTCACGACCATAACTGCGTCTCCCGTCACGGTTGATGCCAGACGACACCAGCGCATCTCACTCCAGTTGCCAGTCCATACCGTTAACCGAGTAATGTACCACCTTTCCAAAGGTGGTCCGTCCACTGTGTTCAATCCGTTCAACCGGTGTTGAGGATGCAATGCTAAAGGTCGATTTAAAACGACACACAGTTGCAAACAGGATCGGATCCTGAAATAAATTCAGGATGACACTAGATTACGGTTCAGAGTGAGTTCGTGGTGAAATAACAATTCTAGGCACACACGTAAAATCGCAATTACTACACTCATCCGATGCTCGAATCATCCCTCTCATCCAAAATTTGCCCAAGGCACAAAAAAGCCCTTCTCGTTTAAAAAGGGCTTGAGCTTCAAATACAAACGGAACCTAGTTGGAAAGGAGAGAAATTCCCTTTTTATCGAGAGTTCGCATCTCTCGGGCAGTCAATTTGACCCGGTAACGCTGACCATCAACGACAACCCACTTGTTCTGAAGATTGGGCTTCGAAATCTTGCGTGTAGCGTTCAACGCGTGTGATCGGTTGTGACCGAACATCGGCTTGGGACGGGGTCCAAGACCCAATTTTGCCCTGATCTGGTCGGAGCTTGGCATAACGGTTAGATTCTCGTAATAATTCCTAAAAAGTGGGAGGGCCTCGAACCGATCATCTCAAACGCTCGCGGATAGCAGCAATACTCGGACAAGACTCCAGCGATTAACGCTACCATGCAAGTCGAGCGGTAACAACAGATTTTCTGCTCAATGAAATACGAATCTGGGCAACCGAGTCGAACTGAAAACGATTCGTGTACGCAATAAGAATCGACCGAATCCAATGGCAAACCCGGCACAGAACACGGCAGCAATATCGAGCGGCACCTCATCTCGACTCGCTGACATGATTCGAGCGACTGCGAAGGCCATCGAAGCCAATCGGGACACCATTAACGCTCTCAACGTGTTCCCTGTTCCCGATGGCGATACCGGTACGAACATGTTGCTGACACTCCGTTCACTAGTTGACGATTTGCCAACAAAATCGACCGAATCTGCGAACACTGTATCCAAGAATCTGGCTCGCTCTGCACTTCTGGGTGCCCGTGGCAACTCGGGACTCATCCTCGCTCAGTACTTCAAAGGTCTTGCCGAGGCGATCGGCGACTCAACCGAACTCTCTGGTGAACACTTCGCAAAGTCGATCCGTATCGCCTCCGACAACTCTTACAAGGCACTGCCGAACCCCGTCGAAGGCACGATGCTCACGGTTTACCGCGAATGTGCCGAGGTTGCAGAAAAGTCGGTAGCCGACAACGAAGACCTCGAAAGCGTGATGGCTGCCGTAGCCGCTGAGGCACTCGATTCGGTTCGACGCACACCCGATCTACTTCCCGTGCTCGCCGAAGCTGAAGTCGTCGATTCCGGCGGATTCGGCTTTGCTGTAATGCTCGATGGTGCACTGAGAGCGTTGCGCGGTGAAAACCCTGCAGGGCGAGTCCTCCCTGTGCCAATGCCCGATGGGCGCAGCTTCTCGGGTTCAGTCAAGGCCGATTTCGTCGATGCCTCCGAAGAAATCGACTGGGGCTACTGCACAGTATTTGCAATTCATGCAGCGCAACTTGATCTTGACAAAATACGCTCGCACATGGACAGTATCGGCAAGTCGCCTATCGTCGATGGCACCGACGGAATCGCCAAGGTCCACGTTCACATGGAAGATCCCGGCGAGGCTCTCACCGCCGGAATCACATACGGTGAACTATCCAATATCGAGATCGCCAACATGGACGATCAGGCAGCAGGATGGGCGGCGGATCGCCGTAAAGACCCGGATGATTCAGCGGAGACACCCGCCGAGCCGGTTGCAATCGCGGTCGTCGCCGTCGCTGCTGGAGATGGGCTGTCAGAGCTAATCACCAGTTCCGGTATGGGCGCAGCTTCTGTCGTGGAGGGAGGAGACACCATGAATCCTTCCGTATCCGATCTGCTTTCAGCAGTTGAAGCGACACCATCCAAACAGGTAATTCTGCTACCAAACAATAAAAACGTCGTACCGGCTGCAAAAGAAGTACCTGCACTCAGCAAAAAAGACGTTCGAGTCGTGGCGACTCGTTCCGTGCAAACGGGCGTAGCGGCTCTGCTCGCATTCAACACAACGCAGACTCTCGACGAAAACGAAACTGCAATGAATGATGTCATCGGTGAAGTTGGCGATGGCCGTGTTTGCAAGGCATCGAGAGACGTCACCGCCTACGGTCATGAAATACGCAAGGGCATGGCGTTCGCAACATTTAACGACGATATCGTGGCAGTTGGGCGAGAGCCGCTTGCTGTTCTTAGCAAACTGCTGGAAGAACGGGCGAGCGACGCCGAAATCGTCACTGTATATACGGGGGAATCTCTCAATCCCGAAGAAGTCGCTTCCACCAGAGAAACGCTCAAATCTAAATTTGAAGACTTCGAAATCGAAGTTGTATACGGTGGACAACCTCACTACGAGTATCTGGTTGCAGTAGAGTAGCCTGATCGCCAGCAAGGGAACGGTTACGGCTGGCCAGCCCGTTTCGGGTTGTCTCTCGAATCGAGCATCAGCAGGCCGTGCTGATCAGTAGTCTTTGGAGTACGTTTATGAGTATCGCAGTCGTTACCGACAGCACTTCCGATCTTCCCGTAGATATCGCCGCCCTGCACGGGATTACCGTCGTTCCTTTGAACGTTCACATCGAGGACGACAGTTACCAGGACGGAGTCAACATTTCCGCCGATGAGCTGTATAGGCGTCTCCCCAATCAGAACGTGATCCCAACAACATCGGCTCCATCGGTCGGATCATTTATCGAAGTATTCGAAAAGCTTGGCCAAACGCACGATGAAATCATCTCGATTCATCTGTCGGCCAAGTTGAGCCTGACCCATAATGCAGCGCTAAACGCCGTCTCGGAACTGGGAAGCTCAGGTCCAAAAATCAAAGTGATAGACACCGAGCAGGCATCGATGGCTCTCGGCTGGACGGCCGTTCAGGTCGCCGAAGCGATCGCCACAGGCTCGACTCTAGAAGACGCCGTTGCGCTGGCGAAAAGTGCCAGTGAACGAAGTATATTTGTCGGAATGGTCGATACGCTCAAGTATCTGGTTCGGGGCGGTCGAATTGGCAAGGCCCAGGGATTCGTTGGGTCTCTGCTTAAAGTACGCCCAATCCTTACGATGAGAGAAGGTGAAGCCCACCCGCTCGAACGTGCTCGCAGTCGTCGCAAGGGAATCGCACGAATCAAATCGTTGGTCGGAGAGTATGCCCCCCTTGAAAAGCTGGCAATTTTGTACACGACCGATGAGTCGGACGCACAAGATATTGCTAACGATGTGGCGAGTTTCGCTCCTGATGGCCAACCGGTTGTAGCGCAACTAGGCCCAGTAGTCGGTAACTATCTCGGTCCTGGCACTCTCGGCCTCGGATTGATCAGAGCAGAATAGCGCCGATGAACATTGGTGGACGCGAGGCAAGCCGTCAATCTCGATCTGCGACTCCGAATCAATCACCCGACAGAATAATCAACGCGCTTCAAAACGTTCTGGAGCTTGAACGCAAGTTCGAATTTACCGATCGTGCTGTTATGGGAGGGCTCGATAAATTCATCGAGCAATCTTCGAGCGCTCTACCGTGGATTCGCGATATCGAACCACTGCGGGGATCAAACTACGCCAATCTGCAACCCGGCCAACGCCACCGATGGGCATCAGCAGTAATGGGTCAGATCCGCAGCATGACGAGCGCGCCAGTAGTGCCCACACCGCCACCAGCAAAACAGCCACCAGCCAGAAAAAAACAATCACTAGGATCTCGAACAAAATACACGCTCGAGACACCTCTCGAAGATCTCAAGTTCATCCACAAAGCGACCCGCACAAAGCTCGCTCGCCTTGACGTAGCAAACCTTCGAGACATGGTTCGACTCTTCCCGAACCGACACGTTGACTACTCGCAAGTGACCAAGATTGGCGAGCTTCTCTTCGGTGAGCAGATGACGGTCGCTGGTCGAGTAATGCGATCTGAGACGGCGAAAATCGGTCCACCGCCCGGCGCAACCAAAATCCTCATCAACGACGGCACAGGGCTACTCGAGGCAACCTTTTTCAGGCAGGCATACCTTGCCAACCGGTTCCGACGAGGTGACATATTCGCGTTTTCCGGCGAGGTTGGTGCTTTCAACAATCGCGCCCAGATGCAGAATCCCGAATACGACCAACTGCCACCCGGCTCGGCATCCGGTTCGGGTGACGATGACATTCAACTAACCCACGCCGGAAATCTTCTCCCCGTATACCCGTCGACCGACGGACTCGTTCAACGTTCGATTCGAACGGCTACACGAAAATCGCTCGATAACGGGCTGCCACTACTCGAAGAATTCCTCGCCGATGATCTCAAGCAACGCCATTCCTTAATTGATCTCGAGGCCGCCGTCGAATCGATGCACTATCCCGATTCGGCAGACCAGCAGTTCCAGGCCCGCCAACGTTTGGCGTTCGATGAACTGTTCATGTACCAGCTCGCTGCTCTTAAGAAAAAAGCGGAGTGGCAACACCGACGGAACGGAATTGCGATCGACACCGTCAAAGGACGACCCGTCGTCAACACGTTCCTGCAATCTCTCGATTTCGATCTCACATCCGATCAGAAAAGCTCACTCGATAGTTTCCTTGAAGACATGTCGGTCGACATCCCGATGAGTCGGCTGCTGCAGGGCGAGGTCGGTAGCGGGAAGACGGTCGTCGCCCTCTCAGCCCTTCTTGCCGTCAACCAGTCCGGGCATCAGGGCGCGCTCATGACTCCGACCGAGGTTCTTGCCGAACAGCACTTCCTGAGCATCGCCAATCAGTTGAAAGCCGAACCGCTCCCCGGCGAACCAAAAGACACGGTTCGCCACGCCCGCCTGCCAGGTGCTGGCAATCGACGCATCACAATGGTGTTGTTGATCGGGAGCCTGCAAAAATCGATCAAATCTCGAATTCAACAGATAGTCGCCGATGGTGAAGCCGATCTCATCATCGGCACTCACGCCCTCCTACAGGAACAGGTTGTCATCCCAAAACTCGGACTCGCCGTTGTCGACGAACAACATCGTTTCGGGGTTGAGCAACGCGGTGCACTAACTCAACGTGAACCACGACCGCACCTGCTGGCGATGTCGGCGACGCCAATCCCGCGAACACTCGCGTTGACCGTCTACGGCGATCTCGATATCACCACACTTAAAATCCTTCCAAAAGGACGTAAGCCGATTACCACGACGTTGGCGAGCAACAACGTCACTGAAAACGCATGCTACGAGTTGATTCGGCAGCAAGTTGCCGAAGGCAGGCAAGCGTTCGTTGTCTGCCCACTAATCGAACCCTCTGACGCCGTCGAAGCGGCTTCAGCACTCGTCGAGTTCAATCGACTTTCGATGGGAGAATTCAAGGATTTGCGGGTAGGACTGCTGCATGGTCAGATGAAGCTTTTCGAGAAGCAAGATCTGATGGATCAGGTTCGCAAGCGAGAAATCGATGTTCTGGTTGCCACGCCAGTGATCGAAGTCGGTGTCGATATTCCAAATGCCACCGTGATGATGATCATGAGCGCTAATCGCTTCGGCCTGGCGCAGCTTCACCAGCTACGAGGCCGTATCGGCAGAGGTAAATACGAAAGTTACTGCGTTCTGATGTCGAATTCACAGGGTGAGATCGCAAACGAACGAATCGATGCCGTGATTCAGCACAACGACGGCTTCAAACTTGCCGAAGAAGACCTACGTATTCGAGGTCCCGGTGACTACATGGGTACTCGCCAAAGCGGTTGGGATGAATTAAAAGTTGCGACCATCGACGATATCGATTTACTGCAAATTGCTCGCAGGGAAGCATCAGACTTGATGGCTGACGGCATGCTCGACTCCCTGAACGCGAATCCGGCGCTGGCGAAAGAACTCGAGCGGGTAACGTCGGCTCACATCACCGAGTTTTCTTAGTCAAACGTCAAACAAGCAATTCTGTTTGCCAGTTAAGTAAATTCAAGAAGCATCGAACTAAATGAAAAAATCGAAAATACTCGTGACAGGGTTGAGCGGTCTGATCGGCGGACTTGTAGGGCGAAATTTCGCCGAAGATCACGATGTAACCGCACTGGGAAGAAGCGAAGTCACGGGCTTCCCGACCACGGTTGTCGATATCGGCGACGGTATCGACGGAATCCTCCCCGCTCTCGAAGGCGTCGATACAGTTGTCCACATGGCTGCGTCACGTGGGCGAGTAACCGACGACACCCACATGAAGGCGAATATCACGGGCGTCTACAACCTGTTTGAAGCATGCCGAATCGCCGGAGTGAAGCGAATCGTTGCCGCCAGTACTGGCGCAGTTGTAGCCGGGTACGAAAAAGACGATCCGATCAAATCCCTCGTTCACAATCCTGATTACGAGATGCCGTCGCCACGGCCGATGCTCACGGCCGACACTCCAATCCGCCCCACAAGCATGTACTCGGTTTCAAAAATGTTCACCGAAAATCTGGGGCGAATGTATGCCGAACAGCACAACATGTCGATAATCTGCATTCGTATCGGCAAAGTCGAAATCGAGGATGTCCCGCTAAATATCCGAAACGCCTCGGTCTGGTGTAGTCATCGTGACATTTTGCAGATGATCGACAAAGCTGTGCACGCGCCAGAGGACTTGAAATTCGCGATCGTATTCGCTTGTTCCGACAATCCAACCCGGTATCGAGATATCGAATATGCGCGAGAAACACTTGGATTCTTGCCGCAAGATAGCGCAGCTGATCACGGTTTCTAAGAGAGTTATTCTGTATGGGTAGAAGCCTGAGTGGACCCGAACATTTGCGTGACATGCACACCCCTGCCGGTGTGAGTCAGCGGTTGGAAGAAGGTACGCCACAGAGCTATCTGAAGGACATGGTTTACGGTGGCATCGATGGCACGATAACCACGTTCGCCGTTGTTTCGGGAGTAGTCGGTGCCGAACTCGCCGCGGGGATCGTCGTAATTCTTGGACTGGCAAATCTGATCGCCGACGGATTCTCGATGGCAGTGAGCAACTTTCTGGGTACTCACGCCGAGCAGCAGTACCGTCACATGATTCGCAAGGACGAAGCGAACGAAATTCAACTCATCCCTGAGGGCGAACGAGAAGAGATCAGGCAGATCTACGCTGCAAAAGGATTCGAGGGTGAACTTCTCGAACAGGTCGTTGACGTGATCACGTCTGACGAGCAAGTTTGGGTCGATACGATGCTTCTCGAGGAACACGGTCTGCTCCTCGATGGACCCGAGCCCAAGCGAGCAGCTTCATGGACGTTCGTTGCGTTCCTTGTCGCCGGAATCGTGCCGATTGTTCCGTTCATCATCAACCTTATTGTCGATGGCGGCATTGCAACCCCGTTCCTCTGGAGTTCGATCGCAACAGCCATAACGTTCTTGGCAATCGGCGTGTTCAAGGCTCGAGTCGTCGGTGGCAACAAGATCGTTGCTGGAATCGAGACGGTTGCCGTTGGCGGAATGGCCGCCGTTTTGGCATACGGAGTAGGTTGGCTACTACGAGGCGTTGCCGACGGTCTCTAACTCGTTTTTCAAACGCTCGATCGTATTTGACTGAACGTGTTCTGCGACATAGCCTTCCATGTAATTGAATAAAGCTTCCCCGGTGCCTGGCGAACGGTTCAATCGAGCTCTATCCGATGAAAAGGAAAAGCGGTGTGAATCTGCTGCGGTTGCGCTACTGTTACCGGTTACTTTGCGTAACGATCCACTGGTCGAAATTAGTTCGACCGGGAAGGAACGCAATCTAGACAGGCCAACTTGTCGGACCAGAAGCCAGGAGACCTGCCTGAGACATCCGGCACGACGACTCCTCGCGAACAGGGGCGACTCACTCCGAGAATTGACCCACCAGTCAACTTATCGATCAGCTTCCCCCGCTTCGTACATGAGCGGTTTTTTGTGCCGAGGGCACTTTTATCTGCGGCAAGATCAGCAATGGCTGACTCGAACGCTCCAGCCGAAATTCAGGGTGCAAATCAACGCAAATATTGAATGCTGACAGAAAAAATGCCTATAAATCCGCCGACCAGTTACAAACCTAATCCCAATCTGAAACGAGTCAAAAAAGGGCTCGTTGTCATCAACACCGGAAATGGCAAAGGGAAAACGACAGCCGGATTCGGAATGATGCTTAGGGCATGGGGGAGAGGGATGGACACGATGGCGGTTCAATTCATTAAGAACGAAAAATCCAAATACGGCGAGCAAATGGCAGCCGAAAAACTCGGTATCGAAGTAATCCCTTCAGGACGAGGATTCAGCTGGACTTCGAAGGATCTCTCAGAAGACGAGGCGATGGCCCAGCACGGTTGGGAAGTCGCCAAAGAGAAGATCGAATCCGACGAGTACGACGTCATCATGCTTGATGAAATCACTTACCCGATCATGTGGGGCTGGATCAACGTGGATGACGTTCTCAAAACCATCGCAAACAAACCCGAAATGCTCAATCTGATCATCACCGGTCGGGATGCCGATCCGAAACTTGTCGAAACCGCCGATCTTGTGACCGAGATGAAAGAGATCAAGCACCCTTACACCGATCAGGGAATTCCGGCTCAAAAAGGAGTCGAATTCTAATGTCGCAGTCAACTTTTTCGTTCGACACAAGCAATATTTTGATCAGCGACGCCAGCAGTAATTCACACGTTGAAGCAGCACGCGAACGCCAAGCAATCGTGACCAAGCCAGCAGGAAGTCTGGGTCGACTCGAAGACATCGCCTGCCAGATAGCCGGAATTCAGCGTTCCAACGCCCCGTTAATCGAAAACTAGCGGGTTGTCGTTGCCGCCGGTAATCACGGCGTAGTCGACGAGGGTGTTTCACTTTTCCGCAGGCAGTAACCGCCCAGATGGTCGCGAATTTCCTAGGCGAAGGAGCATATGCCGGATGGCGCAGGAGCTCTGGTGAGACGCTGATCGAGTGAGGTTCTTGGATATCAGCCTAAAATTCGCGCTCTGGGGAGTGTTCTGGCGACATGTAAAAGCTGCACCCAGACGAAATAATCGTCACCCTGGATGGCGATTACTGTTCCGAATCATGCGTATCATAAGGCGCTCTTACAGGTCGACCGAAACAGACAACATCGATGATGACGATCAATCTGTTCTGACTCTGGCGAAAATTCGGGCGAAGGTTCTCCAGCAGCCGCACAGGGTACTCAGGCTCGGCAGAAATCCCAACATCAACGAAATTCTGGCGCTCACCAACTCAAAATAGCTCCTCAGCGGCAGTACCATGCGTTGGCAGCGATAGGCACAACGTCGCTATCGGCTTCATGAGGAATCCATGCCAGAACTCGTCTCGTCCAACACCATTTTCGAACCAGTGCCCGGATGGGCGAAAATACCGCACGGTCTATGGCTGCGTGAAGCAACCTCGGTTGCCACCGACGATCAAGACAACGTGTTTGTGTTCAATCGTGGAAACAAGCCTGTTCTGGTGTTCGATCCCGACGGCAACGTGATCGATATGTGGGGCAACGACAATCCACCCGACGCCGTTCGAATTCTTCGAGACCCGTACGGCAACACCATGCAGTTCTACGACACATGGTTCTCTCGCCCGCACGCTATTACTATCGACCACGAGCAGAACGTCTGGCTGGTCGACGATACCGGACATCAGATAAATAAAATGTCGGAGTCGGGGGAATACCTGATGCAACTCGGCTCCGGTGAGCCTGCTGAAGCTCAGAGCGGCGAGATGTTCAACAAGCCGACTGATGTTGCGATATCGAAGAAGACCGGCGACATTTTTATCTCGGACGGCTACGGAAACTCACGCGTCCACCGACTCGACAAAGACGGTAACCACATCATGTCGTGGGGTACATCCGGTACGGATTCCGGTGAGTTCAATCTGCCTCACAACCTGGCACTAATTGACGATGAAGAAGTAGTCGTTTGCGATCGCGAAAACTACCGCGTGCAGGTGTTCTCTATTGAAGGAGAGTTCCGACGCGAATGGAATTCCCACAAGGCCGTGGCCGTCGAAGTGACCGGCACCGGCAACGACGTGAGAATTTACGTAGCCGAACAAGGGCCTACTACCGGCTCGCCATCTCGCGGAAATAAAAATCTTGGCAACCGCGTCGGTGTTTACGATCGACACGGCAATCGACTCACTCGCTTTGGATCCACCACGTTCGGCAACGAGCCCGACCAGTTCCTCTGGCCACACAGCATGGCGATAGACTCGATGGGTGATGTCTACGTCGCCGAAGTCTCCTACGTCAAATGGGGCCGCCACCAAAACCCTCGTCAGGAACAAGCCTCGCTCCGAAAGTGGACCCGGGCGCATGCTTAGGAACAGTCGTACCGTGTCGTTGATATCTAATCGGTGTCAGAGCGCTCATCTCCCAACACACTCTCTACAGTTAGCCTGAATGCCTCCTCGACATTCAAATTCGAACGTTCCCCACAAGCAAGCTGACATTCGTAAACGTGTGAAAAATCGACGCTACCGGATAGATATCCTCCAATCCCCTCCACCTCTTTTTACCGCGAGTACAATTCTTTGGCCGTTGGACTCAAGCATCCAAAGATTTTTTACTCCCCATCCCAAGCACCCAGGCCAAATTTTTTATGAGCAATGTAACGATTCGAGATATCAAGACAATTCTCACCGAGCCGGATCAAATCCGGCTTGTAATCGTCAAGATCGAAACTTCAGAACCCGGCCTTCACGGCGTCGGCTGCGCAACCTTTACCCAGAGACCCACCGCCGTCGCAGCGGCCGTTGACGACTACCTGAAACCCTTCCTGATCGGGCGTAACGTTGCCGATATCGAGGACATCTGGCAGTCATCGTACGTTTCGTCCTACTGGCGCAACGGTCCCGTGCTCAACAACGCACTATCTGGCGTCGACCAGGCACTCTGGGACATCAAGGGCAAGATGGCCGGCATGCCGGTTTACGATTTGCTTGGCGGTCGAGCGCGTGTAGCAGCTCCTGTTTACGTTCACACCTCGGGCGAATCGCACGAAGAAGTCGGCGACAAGGTGCAGGAGTTCGTGGAGCAAGGCTTCCACCACATCCGAGTACAGATGTCGACTCCCGGCTACGCAACCTACGGCAATAGAGGCGCAGCGACCGGCACCGGCACGGCAAGTAACCAGAACACGCTCGAAGGGCCTATTGCCAACACAGATTGGCTGCGTGAATACGCCAAAGACAAACTCTACGCGCACCCGGGTGGCGTCTATGAACCCAAGCCGTACATGCGATCAGCATTAGGACTATTCGAGTACATTCGAAATCGCTTCGGATATGGATTGGAAATTCTTCACGACGTTCACGAACGCATTCCACCGATTCTCGGTGTTTGGTTCGCCAAAGAGGTCGAGAAGTACCAGTTGTTCTTCCTCGAAGATTTGTTCAGCCCAGAGGATCAGGCCTACTTCAAAATGGTTCGCGAGCAGTGCGCTACTCCAATCGCCATGGGCGAGCTGCACAACAGCCCCCACGAAGTAATTCCAATGATTGAGAATCGATTGATGGACTTCATCCGAATTCACATGTCTCAGATCGGTGGCATCACGCCTGCCCGTAAGATCGCAGCAATGGGTGAACTTTATAATGTTCGAACTGCCTGGCACGGTCCTGGTGATACTTCGCCTGTGGGTCACGCTGCGAACATGATGCTGAACCTGAACACCTATAATTTTGGTATCCAAGAAGCCAACATTCCTTCGGAACGAACACGCGAGATGTTCCCGGGTACGCCAACGCTGAAAGACGGCATGATGTGGTCGAACGGCGAGCCGGGTCTCGGTATAGATATCGATGAAGACTTGGCGGCCAAATTCCCGTTCAAAGAGCGTGAATTTGGGGGAGCCTGGGACACTGTCCGCCGAGCCGACGGTTCAATGGTCAAGCCGTGAGGTGCATTGGAACGTTTTCTGCAAGTTTTGGGAATTCCCGCTGAAATATGACGAGCTTCCACTGACTACTGTCGGCCCTCCCTTGATAGGGAGGGAGTCACTGTACGCTACGTCTCGACTACCTCAAGCTCTTTTGTGATGTCGATGCTGGCGTGGATGCTTCGGTAGACGGGGCATGAATCGTGGTGCAGATCGAACGCTCGCTGGATGGCCGATTCTTTTTCGGCGTATAGAGCTTTGTCAACGTTCAGGATGTACTTGATGTGAACGCGCTTGATGACAAGAATGTTGTTTTCTTTCTCAAGCTGACCTTCTGATTCTGAGATAAGAAAACCGTCTCCGGCCGGAACCCCTCGGGCCTCAAGGGCACCGCCAAATGTTCCGATCATTCAGCCAGCGGCCGCGGCAATAATGTAATCAAGAGTGGTCGTGTACGGATCGATCACGTTGTTGTCGACTCCGTAGTGCTCGGCAACCTCGGAGTGAACTCCCAGCATCACCGGCCCATCATGCGCAGGCACAAACGCCCGACGAATCGGCCCCTTCACCCGCTCTATTCTAACGTGGGAACGGTATGCGATCGGATTGTTTGCTTCTTCTTGTTCTGCCATTCAACCATCTTCCTGTCTGACCAAATTCGTTCAACTGTCAAGCACCTTGTCTGTCCCGATGAAAATAGTTGATCCAGTACCTCATACGACCGCACGATCGATCGGCCCATCAACCGTTTGCTTTAATATCATCCTGAACAGAGTTAAGGATGACTTTGGGATTTCGACCGCACAAACTGACATTCGATGTCGAAAACCACAGTTGCTCCACTATTTCACGCGAATATCTACATCGGCGAATTCTTTGTCCACGAACGCTCTGCAGTCTTCGTATGTCTTCAATTCCAGATGAGGGGTAGTTTCAAGACTAAAATTCAGATCGTTTGCCCCGTCATCCATAAACGTAAGCAACGGATCAATGATATCTCGGATGTTCAATACGGCCTTTATCGACTCGATCTTAATTGCCAGAATTCCGGTCTTATTCCACCATCTGGAATACTCGACACGATCTTCAATATCCGACTTTCCGAATCCGACTTCGCCGCCCCAGCTTCGTCGACCGATCGGTGGATAATAAAAGGCATTTATTGCCTCCTGAACAACCTCTGGATCCTCGACCTCAGGGACCTTGATTCCAAGCAATCCCAGATCAAGATAATTGCCAGCTAAATGAGCGTAACGAGTGTGCTTGATTCGCAGAATCACACCCACCCCCAGCTCCTCGGCGGATTTGCAGATTCGAACGATGTCCCATTCGGTGTGCGGCCGTGCTGGCTATCGACGTAGATAATATCCGGCGACTGCGTGCGGATAATCTCCTGCACTTGTTCGGCCGTGCTATCCATCTCATTGCGGACCTCGTTGTATTCCTCTCCAGCACGAATCCGATCATTTAATAGTTCACTTCCCATTTCATTTTCTCTCTCATGCTCGCAGCGTCCACTGCCACATCGAGTGACGATTAGGTTCTCAGTTCGCCTGCCATGCCGCCGTCTTGTGTTGACCCGGTTCCTTGGTTACCCATGGCTGCTTCCGAGGCTCTTTGACCGTTTGCAGCAGCGCTGAAATATAGCCGTAGCAGAACGCAAACGCCGCACCCTGCGGGTCATCACCGCTGATCCACGGAACGTGGTCGGGCATCAGCATGTATTTGTACCCAACCTCCTTGTAGATCTTGATGATCTCCGAGAAGTCGATCGAACCTTCGTCGGGGAAAGACTCCATGAAGTCTAGTTTGTGACCGCGAATGTTGCGGAAGTGCACGTTGAAGATTTTCTCTCTCGAACCGAACCAGCGGATCACGTCAGCGATTTCTTCACCCGGATCATCGAGCATCTCAGTAACCGTGCCCTGGCAAAAGTTAAGGCCGTGGTACGGACTTTCATGCATCTGCACGAATTTCTTCATCCCATCAATCGTCCCGAGCACTCGAGTCACGCCCATGTAACCATCTGGTGTGTAAGGATCGTGCGGGTGACAGGCGAGTCTAACTTTCGCCGATTCAGCAGCCGGGACTGCCCGTTCGAGGAAGTAGTCGATTCGCTCCCAGTTTTCGTCGACACCAACAACCCCAGCGATCGTTGTCGGATCGTCCTGATTCATCTTAGCCCAACGAAATGTAGAGTTCGACGAACCGCCACGACCCTCTTCTCGCTCGGAACGCGGTATGCCGATAATGTTCATGTTGTACTTGACCGCCGGAATTCCAACTTCACCACACATTCGAATGATGTTCTGGATAGACTCGATCTCGCGATCTCGCTCCGGACTCTTGCCGAGCATGATGTTTGGTGACTGTGATTGATCAAGCGGTGTTGAAGAAAGCGGAATCTGCACCATGTCGAGCTCGATGCCGTAGGAGTTGACTTTCTCCTTATGGCGAGCCAGATCTTCGCGCGTCCACTTGTGAGGATCGCCCGACGGATCGGAGCAGATATTTACGACTCCCAGTTGTGCCCACTGTTCAAAATCCGAGTCGTTTCGTGCACCTACCTGAGTTCCTACGTACATAAATCATGCCTCCCGCACTTAGCAGCTACAAACTGGCGGCAGGTTAGCAGGCGATCAGGCATTTGGTGAGTCTTTATCCGGCAGATGCAAAGCCAATTGCTGCTTCGGTGCCTTGTACCAGCGCCAGTGAAACCAGCGACTCACCGAACCATCGTGCCGATCACTCCGGATATAACGATTTTCACGACGGTCCCCTATATTCGCGGTGAGGTGCGCCGCAGGGCCTCGAGCCAGCCTGAGTACAGGGAATTGCGCTCCGACTCACTCATCGACGGTTCGTAAACTGCTGACGATTTCCACATTGCCTCAATCTCTGAGTCCGATCGCCACAGACCAATCCCTCTACCCGCCAGGAAAGCAGCACCCAGTGCCGTGGTTTCAGTGATGCTCGCAACCTCCACTGGTCGATCCAGAATATCGGCCTGGAACTGCATGACAAAAGGATTGGCGCTCTGCCCGCCATCTGCTCGAATTGACTGACTAGACCGAGGTCGACCCGCTTCCATAGCATCGACAACATCCTTCACCTGATACGCGGTCGATTCCAGAGCCGCTCGCACGATGTGATTCTTATCACTCCCACGTGTAAGGCCGGTGATGGAGCCAGTAGCATCGGGCTGCCAGTGGGGTGCACCAAGCCCAACGAAAGCCGGCACGAAATACACTCCCGCATTCGAGCCGACCGCCATCGCCATATCAACCGTATCAAGCGCATTCGATATCACGCCGAGACCGTCCCGCAACCACTGCACCGTGGCTCCGGTTACGAATACCGATCCTTCAATCGCGTAAGTTTTGCGAGAGCCAAGCCGATATCCAAGAGTTGTCAGTAACCCCGCATCATTACCGTCAGAACTCTGTAAAGGAACATTAGTTCCCTTGTTCGCCAACACGAACGCCCCGGTCCCGTAGGTGCACTTCACCTGACCGTTTTTAAAACACGTCTGTCCGTATAGTGCGGCGTGTTGGTCGCCTGCCATCGCCGTAATCGGAATTTCCGCTCCGAATACCGACTTGTCGGTCACACCAAAATCGTCCGCCGATCCTCGAACCTCTGGCAGCATTACTTCCGGAATATCGAAAATACGCAGCATCTCCGGATCCCATTGAAGATCGTGCAGGTTCAGCAGCATCGTTCGAGAGGCGTTGGTTGCGTCGGTGGCATGCACTTCACCGTTTGTCAGATGCCACAACAGCCAGGAATCGACCGTCCCGAAGCACAACTCACCCGCTTCGGCACGAGCCTGCCCGTTGGGAATCGTCGATAAAAGCCACATTAATTTCGTCGCGCTGAAATAGGGGTCGACGACCAGTCCCGTGACCTGTCGGATATCACGACGCTTTGTCTTGTTGATGTCCAGACAGATCTCGGCAGTTCGCCGGTCCTGCCACACGATGGCGTTGGCAACTGGTCGACCCGTCTCCCGCTCCCAGACGATCGTTGTCTCTCGCTGATTCGTAATACCGATTGCCGCGATATCTCCCGGCGCAAGCTGCGCGCGCCCGATAGCTTGCCTCGCGACGTTAACAGCAGCTTCGGCTATTTCGATCGGATCGTGCTCGATCCATCCGGGTTGCGGAAAATACTGCGAAAGCTCAATCTGGGCGGATGCGACAGGCGAAGCCACGGAATCGAAAACTATCGCTCGTGTGGAAGTCGTTCCCTGGTCTATTGCGAGGATGTGTTCTGGCATGAGGTCAATACTCTACAGACTTGTCGGGCTCACCAACATCGAATATGACGGCTCGTGCCAATATGTGGAATCACGGATGCCGGATGCAGAACTAAGTTTCGTGATGAGGTGATGATCAAGACAAAAGATGTCACACTCGTCGCACTCGCAACTCTCCTCACTGAATTCGTAACTTCCTGCTCATCTGCCGATACGCCTTCTATCGAAGATATTCCGTCCTCCAGCGCGGCTGACACAGTCGGTGCCGATGACGATCTGTCTGGTTTAACAAGCGCACAAGCACTTCCAAAACCGACAGCAGCCACGATCGAGCCAACCGCCACTTCGAATGCCATCCTTACTAGTATTCCAATCACTCCACGGTCGCTCCCGCAGCCACAACCGAGCCCGAGCAGGAGAACATTTTCGAAGAAATAGCTACGCCTTTTCCACCGCTGAAAATACACCCCGACACAGATGATCGTGCGTAACACGACCGTTCTAGGTGATCCGATAACCCACGGCAACGGCGAAATAACTTTCGAGTAGGAGCTCGTGGGGCGGTAATGAAACCGAACTGTTTTCCGTCATTCAGCTGTCTCTGATGTGGACGTTTCGCATAAAATTAACCGTCCAGAATTCCTGTCAGTTCATCCATTTCATCAGACGTCAACTCCCATTCAGCGGCAGCGGCGTTCTGGCGAATTTGATCTGCCGTGCTAGCACCTGCGATCACTGATCCCACCGACTTCCGGGCGAGAATCCAGGCGAAAGCCAGTTCGGCCATCGTGTGTCCGCGCTTCTCGACGAAAACCTCAAGCTGATCGAGAATGTCGAAGTTCGCTTCGGATAGTCGCTTCTCCTGAGCAGCCGGAGTGTGAGCCAATCGTGTGTTGTCAGGAACCGCTTCGTTACGACGGTACTTGCCAGTCAAAAATCCGTGCGCAAGCGGGAAATAAGGTAGCGTACCAAGTCCGAACTCTTCACACACAGGTAGAACTGCACGCTCAGCGCCACGTTCGAGCATCGAATACTCCGGTTGCGACGAAATGAACTGCGTGAGACCGTGATGTCGCGCTGTCCACTGCGCATCAGCGATTCGCCACGGATCGAAGTTCGAAAGTCCAATGTAGCGAATCTTGCCGTCTCGAACTGCATCGTCAAGTGCGCGAAGCGTCTCTTCGATCGGAGTTTCGGGATCCTGACGATGTATCTGGTAGAGATCAACGTAGTCGGTCTGAAGCCTACGCAACGAGCCTTCCAGCGAGTCCATCATGTGCTTGCGCGATCCTCCTTTGCCGTGGGGACCGTCCCCCCAAACCATGCCAAACTTTGTCGCGATTAGCGCCTCGTCACGCCGATCGGTTAAAGACCGCCCGATTATCTCTTCAGAGTTTCCGTGCGAATACATATTCGCCGTGTCGATGAGATTGATGCCTTCGTCGAGGGCGGCAAAGATCACTTCATGGGCCTCTTTGTACTCCATACGTCCGCCGAAATTGTTGGTGCCAAGACCAATAACGCTGACTTCAAGACCAGAATTTCCGAGGTGACGGTATTTCATATTTTTCTCTTGAGGATTGATGGCAGGGAATGAATAATTCGGACGCGGGTGATTATAGTGGGCAGAGGACGAACTGGGCGTGCTGTCTGTCGCTCCGAGGTGACCGCAGGTTGATCACGCTACAGCAAAGTGTCCTCAAGAAAACAAATGACTCTCGAACAACTCGTCATAGGACTCATCCGAGTAGTGGGTTCACTACCCGTGCTGCGATGGGCGTTCGCGGGTGCTTTGATCGCGATCGTCGTCGATTTCTCTGACCTATTCCTTCAAGAAGCACTCGAACTCGGTGGTCTCAGAAACTATCAAGCGTTCGATAAGTGGGCCGACCTGGTCTACATGCTCACGTTCCTGTGGGTCGCTAACAAATGGGATGGTCCAGATCGAAAAATCGCACTTGGCCTGTTCGCCTTCCGCATGATCGGATTCACAACGTTCGAATTCACTCAGGCTCGACCAATTCTCCTCGCATTCCCGAACGTTTTTGAATTCTGGTTCGTTTTCGTTGCGATCCGAAAGCACTACTGGCCAAACTACGAGATAACCCGAGAACGAATCGTGAAATGGTTCCTTGTCATTCTCGTTCTCAAGCTAGGGCAAGAATGGGTCCTACACGGCGGACAATATCTCGATAGTTTCACATTCTTCGAAGCACTCGAAGCAATCCGAGATTTGTTGGTTTTTTGGAGTTAAACCTGAACACGCTAGCTTCCGGCCTCTTCTCGGTGAGGAAAAGATTGGGATGAGGGGGGCGGCGATCACCGTTTCTGGCGTGAGATTCCACTATCACCTAATTCCTCTCCAGTAGGAGAGGATTTTACGTTGCACTCAACGCTCCCCACCACGCCAACTCACGACCAAATCCAGAGCCCTTAAAAATGATAATGCCACTCACTCACCAGACGAGGGCATCTCCTTCACGTCGGGGATCTGAAGCGGCGAACAGCGTGCCGTTTTCGAGATCAACCTGAATAGCACCCTCACTTCCCGCTCCACCCCACCCACCGGTCGACTCGATCGGTTGGCCGCGTTGTGCTAGTCCGTTGATCACATCCTCACCCGCTCGATCCTCAATCTGCAACGAATCCGTCGTTGATCGAGGTGCGGCTGAACCCGTACCTGCTTGATTGTGCGTCCAACGAGGGCCATCGATTGCTTCCACAACGCTTAAGCCGTAGTCGAACACACTCGTCACGACCTGCATGTTGGTCTGGACCTGCGTGTCGGCTCCCGGGGTACCACATACCAGCTCCAATCGACCGCCTTCTTCGACGGGCTTCGAGAACACCATCACGGGATTCATCGTGTGGCGAACCCGCTGGCCCGGATTGAGATAGTCGATGTGATCGGGTTCAAGGTGCCAGTAGGTCATTCGGTTGTTCATCAGAATCCCGGTTGATCCCGCAATTACGCACGATCCGAACATCGTTTGAATACTCTGCAACTCGCCAACTGAATTGCCCCAACGATCGACCACACAGAAGTGGGTCGTGTCGCTACCTGCCTCGTGCAAGCGACCGCCTTGACGGTGTTTTTTCGCCGAGTCGGGTAAACGGTCCATGTACGCCCATGGATCGCCTTCTATGACGTTCTCGGCAGCACGCTCAATATCGATCAGTGCAGAGCGCTCAGCAAGATATTCTGGGTTCAACAAGCCCTCGATTGGAACGTCAACGAAGTTCGGATCGGCCATGTAAGCCTCACGATCTGCAAACGCCAGCTTCTTAGCTTCCACCATTAAATGGACCGACTCTGCACTCATGTGGCCGTACTGGTTCGTATCGAATCGTTCAAACATAGCCAGTTCTTGCAACAAAACATGACCACTCGAATTCGGCGGCGCCTCATAAACCGTCCGTCCCCGGTAATTAATCGATACAGGAGCCTGCCACTGAACCTTGTGCCGCTTGAGATCTTCATAGGTGAGCAGCCCATCCTGCTCTTCTGAATACCGTGCAATTTCACGAGCAATATCACCTTCGTAGACAGCATCTCGCCCCAAGTCAGCGATTTGCCGGTAAGTACGGGCCAGATCGGGATTCCGACGAAGCTCGCCAGGCTTCAACCAACTACCGTTCGGAGCAAATATCGGACCGGATGTTGATGAACTCCGAAGGACGGGATTTTGAGCAGCCATTCGAGATTGAAAGTCAGAAACCGGGACGCCGTCTTCGCAAAGCTCGATTGACGGATCCAGACACTGAGCCAGAGTCATAGTGCCGTACCGTTCGTGTGCGCTCAGCAGCGCATCGACTATGCCGGGAACCGAAGTGCCGAGAATGCCAGTATAAGGAATTCCATCAGGGTACTTTTCAGAGGTTGCAGACAGTGGTGCAGCACCTGTACCGTTAGCAACTTCGACAGTCTTGTTTGCCGCCATATGGACCATCACGAACCCATCGCCACCGATTGATGAACCTTGCGGTTCGGCTGCTCCGAGAGCGAACGCCACGGCAACTGCTGCATCAACGGCGTTCCCACCCTGATGGAGTATTCGCATACCTGCCTGACTAGCCATCGTGTGGTTAGCGACGACTGCGCCCTTGCCGCCGATCTTAGGGGGTCGATAAGCTTCACCGATCAAGCCATGTGGAGTTAAGCTGCTGTCCATGTGTTGAAGAACATCCTCACTGAGTTGACGAAACCATATTCGTATAACTTCAAAACGCTAATTCGACGGCAGTCTAGCAGTGGCCGTATCTGCAGGTCGATTTGGCAATCATGCCTAGCTCACAAGTTCAAAAACGAAGAAAATTTCACAGCAGTCTATGATGAGCACGTAATCAGCCGCGATGATGCAATTCGAGAGACACTCACATGGTTTTCTACACACCCACAACCAGTCTCAGAATCAATCGCCGACCGAATCGCTGCACGACTGCCACAAATTGTAGTGACATCCCGACTGGCGCGCAGGTTTGACGTTGTTGCCTTGGTTTGGCAAAGACCGCTGGCTAATACCCGGCGTTGATCTGTGCCTTCTGGAGAACCGCGATAACGGCATTCAGCCCATTTTTGGCCTCATCAGAAACGTTGCATGACGCAGCTATGTAGCAATCACGCTGGTAGCGACCCTGAATGTCGGCGAGCGAAGTACACGAATCGGTAAGTGCCGTGCGGAAAGCACCGTCCGAATGCGCAGCAAGCGCATCGGGATCACAGGGACCAAAACGGAAGTTGACGATCTCCCACTGGAACGGCCCTGTGGCATCTCGCATCGTCTCGGCTTTCTCGATGAGGTACGGCGAGATCTGCTCGTCAGTGAGGTCATCGTTCGGAAGTCTCGATGAAGTTTGCAAGTCGTGATCAGCCGTAACCTCGTTGATTCCCGATTTCGTCGAGCTGATCCAACCTGGCGCAAATGGAGCTGAAACCACAGCGATTACAACAACAATAGAGATAAAGATCGTCCGCATCGAAGGATTGCGAAGTTCCCTTCGAATGCGCTCCGACAGCGAATTATCTTCTTCATACTCGAACGTCATGGTCAGTTGCCCTCACGCCGTGATATAGCTATTTCCAAAAGACATGCGCATCGTGGACTGGTGGTGATAATGATCTCGCAGGACAGTGTAAAGTAGAACGACAACAATGTCGTAAGGCAAAGTGCTACCTACGGATAAACTTGCTGTTCAAGTTCGTCGTAGGGCAGAACAAATCCTGCGTCGGAGAATGCTTCCCAAACCAATCCCATAGCCGCCTTCAACTCGTTCTTGGCAACTTCCGGAACGTTGCAGTCTGAAGCAAGGAAGCAAGATCCCGAATACCGCTGCTGAATGCTGTCGAGATCGTTACACGCGGTCGCAATTGATGTCGAATACTTGCTCGCAGGTAGCTGAGAAAGATTCCCTGTGTCACATGGTCCGGCACGGAACGACACCACTCGCCATTCGACCGGTCCTTCAGCTCGGATCATTGTGTTGACCTGCTGCCCCATCCACGGAGCGATCTGGCTTGGAACGATCGCACCGAGCGAGATCATGCTCTTGTCCTGAATTTCCTTCTGCCTTGCCACCGACTTGAAACTGCTGCGAGCCGTCTCGACCCAACCATGGGCGAACGGTGCAAAAACGACCACTGCGGCAACCGTGACGATGATGAAAATCGTCCACATCGAGGGGTTGCGGAGTTCTCGCCGGAATCTGGCGAGACGTGAGATGTCGTTGTCGAACGAAAGATCCATGACAGCGTGCTGCTGGTTGTATTGCTTTCTGGGTTCAGCCTTGATATCGGCTTAACGATTGCCTTGGTGATCAATCTTGTCCTTGGAAATCAACCATTCATGCTACGCCCGTATACCTTCCAAATGCATCGGATTTCAGGCAATTAGATAACAATAATCAGTCCCGCATCTGCCCCTGATCGTCAGTCGAATGCTGCACCAAGTTTGCATCAGAAAACGCCACTTTGAGACGGTCCAGCACGATCTGAAGTTCGACCACCGCTTGCTCTGGAATATTGCAAGCCGATGTTTGCGCACAATCGGGCGCGTACCTCATCTGAATTTCATCCAGACTCGTACATGCAGTCTCGATCGCATAGGCGTACTTCCCGGTTGGCAATTGCGTCATGTGCTCCGGAAAACAGGGGCCATTCTTGAACGAAACTCCCCGCCATTCGACCGGCACATCGGCCTGTTGCATCCGCTCGGCCTGTCTTCGCAAAAACGGGTAGATCCAGCTGGCTGCCGTAACGTTCACAAAGTGACGTTCACGGGCTCGCTGAACGTCGCTCCAATTGTCTTCGGCAACGCCAGAAACTTGTGGATAGACGAGTACGGCTGGTATTGCCACAATGACGAACAAGATCAGTAATACTGTTCGCATCGGCGGATTTCGAAGATGCTTTCTTACCCGTCCTCGAAAGCTGGTATCGCCTTCTCCATACGTGAGCCCAGCAAGGCCGGGATGACGGGCTAGGAACTCGTGGTCATCCTTGTTTGATCTTGGTTGGTCTTTCGATCGCATCAAAGCACTTTCGATCGTTACGCTCTGCGCTAGTAGGGATCAACTCGGAACTCAGATACAACATCTTCGTTCAGCTCAAATCCCAACCCAGGCCGATTCGGAACTTCCATCGTTCCATCGGGCGCGACTTCGAAGTTCGGCAGCAGCAAGTTTTCGACGAGTGGGGTAGCCGGGAACGCTATCGGGGATTCGAAGTAGGGCATATTTGGCGTAACCGCCGCAAGATGCAATTGCGCGGCAACGCCAACAGTATTACACCACGTGTGCGGAATGCATAGCGCGCCGAACTGATAGGCGTCTTCGGCGATGTTCAAGATTTCGTGCATCCCGCCGGCTCGAACTGCGCTCGGCTGAACGACGTCGAGCCGACCCCGTCGAAGCAAATCAGCAAACTCATGACGAGTGCTGAAGCCCCAATCGCCCACGGCAATTCTTACGTTCGTCGACTCCACGAGCTTTCGATATCCCTCGATATTGTCGGCTGGAAGCGGCGCTTCGATGAAGTACGGATTGAACTGCTCGATCGCCTCGATTGTTCGAAGTGCTTGGCCAACGTCACGCCAACGATTTTGCACGTCGATCATTAGGTCGCGCTTCGGGCCAATCACCGAACGAGCCTTCTCTATAACTGCTACATCGGTCTCAACATCGACGTTGCCGAATTGACCCGGCCACTCTTCGATCTTGACTGCCTTCAGCCCGCGTGAAATAGCGATGCCCACCCGTTCTTCCAGCTCATCCAAACTCGCTCCCGGCGGGTAGACCGTGGCGTATGGAGTGACTCGTTTTAGTGGTTCAGTGTGGCTCGCTGTTGTAGTAAACGATCGCCAGATCAGCTCGTGTACAGGCTTACCTCCTGCCTTGCCCGTAATGTCCCAAAGAGCCGTCTCGACCGCACCAATTGCACCAATCCCAACTCCTCGGCGATTGAACACACCGGTCGAGTTGTACATCTTTTGCCACAGACGTTGAACTTGGGTGGGATCCTCGCCGATCAGCAGCACTTCGAGACCCTGGGTCGAACGAACGATCGCGTCAATTACCAGACTCGGTGCCTCGACCTGTCCGATACCACTTATCCCTTCATCGGTATCAACACGAACAAGCGTTATGTCGTATCCGCCCATGCTGGCGGGATCACTATCAGATTCCGCAAACGAAGGATTCCACGAGGTTACTGTCCCATCGGCGTCATCTCGGAGCGCTATAGTTTCGACACTGGTGATTTTCATGACTGAGCTTTGATTCCACGGGTGTGGGAATCAGCACCTTCGGGAAGATCGACTTTTTCTATTCCTCCCGGGAAGTAACTTTGGAGCCGTTCGTACTCGTCTTTCAGATCTGGGTTCGGCTCCCAGTTCTCGCCGTACCGAACGCCCGCTACACCAGCCTGGAGTATCTCTTTGGTACATCCGAAGCAGGGTCGCCACGTCGTGTAAAGAATCGATCCTTCAACGGCAATACCAAATCGAGCCGCTTGCAACAAAGCGTTTTGCTCGGCATGTACACATATGCACAGGTCGTACCCTGTCCCCGACGGGTATTCGTCGCGATTCGAACAGCGGGCACAACCGCCTTCATCACAGTTCGGTGTGTTGTGCGGCGTGCCGTTGTACCCGGTCGAGAGGATGTGACCATCCCGCGCCAGTACCGATCCGATTTGGCTGCCCAGGCAGTTCGCACGTGCGCGAACACCCACCGCGATCGACATGATGTAGTCGTCCCAATCCGGTCGCTGTGTTTTCGATTCTGACAACGGTGTGGTGATCCCTCGGAATTTCCAACTGTGCTTTTTGGGAACCGGGCTAGTGCAATTTCAATCTAATAAATCGCGGCTAGCCGCCTCTCCGCTGCTATCCTAGCTTGTGATCGAGCTTCACGCTCCAATTAGCTCAGTGAATTTTCTATTTCCAGATCTATCTCACACGTACTTTTCGCCTAAAATCTGATGACATCAACTTCGTCTAATACTGATTACGAATTCGAATCGCTCCCAACTTCGCTCGGTAGATTCGGTCCCTACGGCGGAAAGTTCGTACCTGAAACACTGATGTCGGCGTTAACGGAACTCGAAAACGCCTTCGACGAGGCACGGCAGGACGACTCGTTCTGGGCCGAATTCGAAAATCTTCTTACGCACTATGTCGGACGACCGTCAGCGATGTATTTCGCGAAAAATCTCACCGAAAAACTGGGCGGAGCGAAGATTTACATCAAGCGTGAAGATCTGAACCACACCGGTGCTCACAAGATCAACAACGCCATCGGTCAAGCCCTGCTCGCGAAACGACTCGGCAAAAAACGAATCATTGCCGAAACGGGCGCTGGCATGCACGGCGTCGCTACGGCGACGGTATGTGCACAAATGGACCTCGAGTGCATCGTTTACATGGGTGACAAAGACATCGTACGACAGTCTCCGAACGTCTACCGAATGCGGGAACTCGGAGCCACGGTGGAACCAGTTTCATCAGGCAGCCGCACACTAAAAGACGCCACCAACGAAGCGATTCGCGACTGGGTGTCGAACGTCGAAACCACTCACTACATAATTGGCAGCGTCGTCGGGCCACACCCCTATCCGAAACTGGTTCGCGATTTTCAAGCAGTTATCGGCGCGGAAGCACGCCAGCAAATTATCGACATGGCAGGCCGACTTCCTGACTACGTTATTGCGTGCGTCGGTGGTGGCTCAAACGCTATGGGGATTTTCTCCGGTTTCCAGAAAGATTCGGATGTCGGGTTGGTCGGCGTCGAGGCGTCGGGGGAAGGTCTCGACAAACGTCACGCTGCGACAATGTCAAAAGGACGCCCAGGTGTACTGCACGGGGCAATGAGTTACCTACTACAGGACGAACATGGGCAGGTAACCGAGGCCCACAGCATTTCCGCCGGTCTCGACTACCCGGGCGTTGGACCAGAGCACGCCTACCTGAAAGACATTGAACGTGCAACCTACGTTTCAGCGACGGACGACGATGCCCTCGCCGGGTTCAGGCTCTTGAGCCGGTCGGAAGGAATAATCCCTGCGCTGGAACCCGCGCACGCCCTCGGCTACATGATTAAATGGGTTCCGACACTGCCGAAAGATCACGTCGTGTTGCTTCTGCTCAGTGGTCGGGGTGACAAAGACCTCGAAACCGTCGCGAAAGCCTCAGGTGTCGATCTCAGCTAGCGGTTTCGCTCACCGGCACAATCAGTACATCCAACCAGACCATCGAAATCTCGACCGCAGTGAAGCAACGTGGGGAGGCTTTGGTAGATCGCGGTGGGCCGGCAAGAATCAGCCGACACGACAGAAGAAAGCTAGTTCAGCGTGTTCAAATACGCGACGAGATCGTCTAGGTCCGATGCCGGGAGGTCGCCGAACGAGGTCGGCATCAAGTTCGAATAACCGTCAACCAACTCAGAGCCGGGGTCGGTAATCGACTCACGGATGTAGTCGTCACCTTTGGAGCTGATACCTGCAAGACCGGGACCGATTAATTTGTCGGTGCCAGTTGTGTGGCAACCACTGCAGCCGAGTCCAGTGAATTTACTTTCGCCATTTCCAATATCGGGACCTGATGAAGCGGGCTCGCTGCTGCCCGAATCCGCAACCTCACCAGCAGGAACCGGTGTAGTAGTACCGAATGGATTGTCCTCACCGTCGGCACACGCTGCAACTGCGAACATAGCGAAAGCAGCGAGGACGAAAATTACAACGACGTTTAAGCGTTTGAACACGAATCAAGCCCCAGAATATTAATAACTAGCCGATAAAAAAAGCCGCACCGACAAAAAGTAGCTGCTCCCATCTCCCCACCATAGGTGATAACACACCAATCATGGTATGGTGTGAATTCACCAATTTAGCGAAAACTCACATTTAATTTGACCGTCCCAGTCTATATTCAATTGGGTGCATTGCTGATCCAGCGGCAAACCATGGTCGCAGCCCAGCCAAGTTGATTGTTCTTTACCCGGTACGCAGCACCGCGCCTATGTATGCTATCGAGGGAATATCGAGATTGAGCAAAGATTCTGAAGGCCAGCTTTACCAGGAGTTTCGTACGTTCGACGGCATGTTCTCGGTAACGAGAGAGCAGAAAATCAAGTCGTGGAACACCACGGCAGAAAAACTGTTCGGTTACCGACGTGATCAGGTCCTCGGAAAGAAATGTTACGAAGTGTTGTGTGCCAACAGCAGCACAAGCCGAGTTAAATGCGGTCATGGTTGTGATGTCGTAACGAACGCAACCAAAGGCAGAACCACAAAGGATTTCGACCTCGAATGCAAAACTTCTGAGGGTGAGTTCAGGCAGATTAACGTGAGCACTATTTTGCCGTCTCAGGTCGATGAATCACAAGACATTTTCCACGTGTTTCGCGACGTCACCGACCGACGGCGAGTTGAAATCGCCTCGACTATCACCGACATCAACGGATACCGAATCCCTCAGTTAACAACTCGTGAAGATCAAGTTCTGAAGCTACTTGCAGCAGGTAAAAGCACCAACAACATCGCCGATATTTTGACGATCAGACCACTGACGGCGCGTAACCACATAAGCAGGCTGCTTACAAAACTTGGGTGTCGGTCACGACTCGAAGCGGTAGCTTTGGGAACGCGGGCCGGGCTGATCTAGAGCCGCACTCCGTACGCACGAAAGTCAGAGTTCAGGTTTGAGCGGCTAGTGCGAACACACCTAAGGTGTCGATCGAGTGTAGTATCTGGTGTGAATGCACCTATGTGTGGATTCTGGTGATGGCTAATCTCAGCCCAATAAATTTGCTGGGGACGGGAATTCGAAGTCCGCGCGAGCCAACTTTCTATCGAGCACTAAGGGAGATCGTTCTGAATAGAGATACAGTAACGGCCGCAGCCATTTGGGTGTTGCTAACGATAATCGGTGAACTTTCCTTCCTTCAGATAGATATGTTTGGTGACGCCGCAACCAAACAGGGTGATTTCATCGACGATGCCTTTATCCTGCTGATGGTATTGGCAATTCCGATCTTCACTTTAGTTATCACGATGATTCTTTACGTCGTTTTCAAGTTCCGCGCCAAGGGTGACGAGATTGAAGACGCAGCGCCAACCCGCACCCACACCAAGTGGGTTGGATTCTGGTTGGCGTGGACAACTATCCTCTGTCTCGTGGTGATCGTGCACCCCGGCTACACAGGAATCCTCGAGCTCCGCGCAACAAACGCCGAGGAACCCGACCTGACAGTGAATGTGACAGGCAGACGATGGCAATGGATCTACGAATATGAAGGGCGTGACGTTTCGTTGTTCACAAAGGACGAGATGCTTGTCCTTCCGAACCATTCGCTGATTCGATTCAACGTCACCGCCGAAGACCAAGACGTAATTCACTCATTCTGGATCCCGGCTTTCCGAATGAAGATTGATGCGGTTCCAGGGCTAACGACATACTTCGATGTCGAAACCACGGAAACTGGCCACTTCAATGATGATGTCAACTTCAGAGTCCAATGTGCTGAACTCTGCGGAAACGACCATTCCCTGATGTTTACACGCGTCGAGGTGGTCGAACCTGCCGAATTCGAACAATGGATTGCAGACCAAGCGGCTTAAAGGCCAAAGATTAAAAAGAGTTCAAGGGGACTTTTAGATGGCAGTTTTTATGCCGATCGTCAAGGGCTTGATAGGAGCCGCAATAGGTTTCGCTATCGGTGGGGGCATATCGCAGCTCATCACTAGCTTCACCAAGGAGCCAGCAACGGAACCGATGATCGTACTTGGGTACGTATTCGCGGTTATCGGCTGGCTCATGGGTGTTGGAATGTGGAAAGTATGGGGCCGTCAGTGGTTCGGCAAATCCACCAACAACGACCCTACTGGTGGATGGGAGCGCTACCTGCGTTTCAATATCGATCACAAAGTGATTGGTATCCAGTACATCACCTCGCTCGTGGTTGTGTTCCTGTTAGCTGGTGTACTGGCTATTCTCATCAGGGTGGAACTGATGGATGCGGGTCAGAACATATTTACAAAGAACACCTACAACACCACAATGAGCCTTCACGGGATCATGATGATTGCCGTTGCGGTTGCCGCTGTGATGGGTGGATTCTCTAACTTCGTTTTGCCGCTCATCATCGGTGCTGAAGACGTCGCATTCCCTCGGGTCAACGCACTCAGTTTCTGGATCGTTCCACCGGTAGTGGTCCTGCTCCTTCTCTCACCGCTGTTCGGTGGATTTGACACTGGCTGGACTGCTTACCCTCCACTCGCTACTCAAACACCAATTGGTGGTTTGTTATTTGAACTGGCGTTCCTGACATTCGGAATCTCATCGATTCTTGGTGGAATGAACTTCATAGCGACGATCGTTACGCAAAGAGCGCCGGGGATGACCTGGGGCCGACTACCGATCTTCGCTTGGTCAGTACTCGCTGCTTCGGTGATTTCACTAACTGCAACACAGTGGGTCGCTTACGGCCTCCTGATGATCATCTTCGAACGTGTCTTCAACATGGTGTTCTTCTCGCCTCCAGGCGGTAACGCACTCTTGTACGAGCACGTCTTCTGGTTCTACTCGCACCCGGCGGTCTACATCATGATCCTGCCGGCGTTCGGAGCTGAACTTGAGATCATCAGCCACTTCGCAAGAAAACCGCTGTTCGCTTACAGATGGGTGGTTAGGGCTTTCGCTCTGATCGTGTTCCTGAGCTTCATTGTTTGGGCGCACCACCTGTTCACAAGTGGCATGGGCGAAAACCTGCACGGTCCGTTCATGATCCTCACCGAGTTGATTTCGATCCCAACTGGAGTCATCTTCCTATCGGCTCTGGGAACGTTGTGGCGAAGCAAGCTTCGGCTGAAGGTTCCGCTACTGTTCGCATTGGGAGTTGTCTTCAACTTCTCGATCGGTGGTCTGACGGGTATCTTCCTCGCCGACGTCGCAACCGACATTGCCTTGCAGGACACCTACTTCGTTGTAGCGCACTTCCACTACACGATTATGGGTGGTGAGATATTCGCAATCTTCGCTGCCGGTTACTACTGGTTTCCGAAGATCACGGGTCGCATGTACAACGAAACTCTGGGTCGAATCCACTTCGGCCTTATGTTCTTGTTCTACAACATCACGTTCCTGGCAATGTTCGTTCCGGGCACTGTTGGCATGAACCGACGTGTCGCTGAGTATCCACCGGAATTCGAGTTTATGAACCTCGTAACCTCGATCGCTGCGTTCGCACTCGGAATAGCGTTCCTACCGTGGATGTACAACATGCTGAACTCATGGATCCGTGGACCAAAAGCACCTGACAACCCGTGGGACGCAAAAACCCTCGAATGGCAGACAAGCTCGCCTCCACCGCTGGAGAACTTCGACGAGTTCCCGACGGTTACGGGCGATCCCTACGGCTACGGTGACGAGAGTGTTATACACGCAAAATTCCCGAATTCCACCGACGCTATTTCGGCTGAGGGGGACTAAGTAGATGCACAAAACAATTCAAGAAACATTGAAACTCGGGTGGGTAGTGATCGTCATTCTGGCGATTATGACCGCCGCCGAGTACATCGTCGCTGTCGTCATTGATGACACAGCGATCCTGTTCACGCTCCTCCTGATCGTTGGCCTAGCGAAAGCGTGGTTAATCATTCAGTACTTCATGCATTTCGGACAACTGTGGGAACACGTGTCGGATGCTTGGTACGGAATGCTGAGCGATGACCCAGAAGCCGACAGGGAAGAGGACTAGCCACGTGACAAACCATGTACCGCATCACGTAAATCACCGGTTTGATGCCCTGACGATCAACCGGCTTGGTTTGTGGCTGTTCCTAGTATCCGATGCTTCGTTCTTTATTGCGCTTTTGTCCTCGCGATTCTTCGTGGTTGGCACAAGCACGCCAGAGCACGTCGATCAGGTACTCGGTCTCAGCCTCACAATCCTGCTTCTTCTCAGCAGTTTGACCGCATACCGCGCTGAAGCCGCTGCCGAACATGGCGACCTACCGAATGCGAAAAAGATGTTGTTAGCCACAATTGGCATGGGCATTATTTTCGTGTTCGGAGTCGGCTACGAATGGTATGAAGCATTCAAGCACTTCCCGCCATCGACTGGATTTGGCACAGTACTTTTCACACTTACAGGTGTGCATGTCACCCACGTAGTAACTGGTGTTTTAACGCTCGGATTCGTGTACTTCCGGATTCGGAAGTCCAAGACGATCGGCGACAATCAGTGGGCAGTGGAAGGTGCAGTGAAATGGTGGCACTTTGTCGACGTAGCGTGGGTATTTATCTACCCAACGCTGTATCTAATCAAGTAGCCGCTAAATAAATACCGCACGCTGGACGATGTTCCATGGTTTTGCATTCATTGTAATCGCAAGGTAGAACTTCCACTGGATCGGACGCATGGTAGTTTGTCCGATCCAGATCGCGCCAATAATCACAAGCTCCGAAATTTCGTTTTTCGTCGAGCAAGATGGCGCAAATGATCCTCACGGTCGTTCTTAAACCTCATCTTTTCATCATTCTTGTCCTCTCCATGGGGCACTCGCGCTCACGACCTGTTCATACTCTCCCGCTAATATGATTCGCTGGACGGGCAGAGCTCTTGTGGCAACGGGAGGGTAAAAAAAACTAATGTTCAAGAAAATACTTGTTCCTCTCGATGGTTCGCAACATTCTCGAAGCATTTTGGGCTGGGCGACAGGGCTGGCGGGTGTACTGGAAGCCGAAATTATTCTGCTTTCGGTTATCGATACGGAAGAAATCGAAATACTCGAAGCAACAACCCGGGATTTACACCGCTCTAAAGCCGGAGCGACAACGTCGACGATCAGGACTCCTTCTGACGTGATAGGTGACGCGCTTTCACAGGCCGAGAAGGATCTTCAGGAAGTAGCCGACAGAATCACCGCTGCCGGCGTAATTGCGAGCATCAGAGTTGGAGCCGGTTCGCCAGCCGAGGTAATCGTTTCGGAAGCCCACTCTCGTGAGATCGACCTGATCGCAATGGCAACTCGTCGAGAGTCGGCACTTGCTCGCGGCGTGCTCGGTAGCGTTACCGACCGAGTTCTCCACTCAACATCCACACCAATATTAATTCTCTATCCCGGTGAAATTCATAAGATCGACGACACCAGCGATGGCCCAGCTCGAGTAATCGTCCCGCTCGATGGTTCAATCCTTTCAGAAACAGCTGTTGGGCCTGCACTTGAAATCGCGGAAGCGGCGAACTCCGAAGTCGTATTCACTGAAGTCATCAGGCTTCCATTCTTCGGAGTGGGTGTGGCCGGCATTGAATATGGCGCAGGTGACTACGCCGGTGACTTCGGTATCGACTCTCTAAAAGAGGAAACCTCCAAGTATCTCCAGGGATTTGTCTCGACCGCTGAAGCTGCGGGACTGAAAGCCAGTGCCAATATTCGAACAGGCAGCCCCTCACAGCAGATCGTCGATGCGGCAGCCGAAATCGAGAACACCATCGTTGTCATGAGCTCGCACGGAGCCGGTGGCCTGAAACGATGGGTTGTTGGAAGTGTCGCAGACAAAGTAATTCGGTCCGCTCGTCGCCCCGTGCTTGTAATTCCTCCCATAATCGGCTGACGACAGCAACGAGATCGAAAATTAAGAACACCTGGCTACGAATATGCCGGTGTTTTTATTTTTCGCACCATTTTGCGCACATTTACCGTTGATCGACGATAACATCTGCCCGACCGACCTGCACACAACGATCACGGATACCGACAGCAGCATGTCAGCCAATCAAACGCCAACAGCAGGCCCGCTAGAGGGAATACGAGTTCTCGAATTCGGGAGCTTCGTTGCCGGACCCTGGGGCGGTCAACTACTCGCCGATATGGGTGCCGACGTCGTCAAAATCGAACCGCCTTCCGGTGATCCATGGCGGCATGCCAACTCGTTCCAGAAGAACGAAAGTCGCGTGTTCACTCCGCTGAACCGAGGTGTGCGCAGCATCTGCCTCGACTTGAAATTGGATTCAGCGCGAGCCGTTCTCAGAACACTCATCGAATCGGCCGACGGCATTATTTCGAACAACCGACGTGACACCGCCTTGAAACTTGGGATCGACTACGAAACGGTCTCGAAGATCAATCCGCGCCTCGTATATGTCGATATCACCGCGTACGGACCCAAGGGCGACATGCACGATTCCCCCGGCTTCGACCTGATCGTGCAAGGCTACACCGGTGCAGTGATGAGCGAAGGAAAGATCACCAGAGACGGCCAACCAGAGGTCGTGTGGTCGTCTTCATACATCGACTTTTCGACCGGCTACGCAGCCGCAACCGGAATACTCGCTGGAATCGTTGGTCGCAGTACAACCGGTAAAGGTCAATTTGTTTCGACCAGCCTGCTTGCCAACGCCATCGCGATGCAAAGCCTACGTATTGCCGATATCGAAGGTCTGCCAGCTCCTGCACGGATCTGGTTCGAAACCAAACGCCCAAAGCTCGTTGAGCAGGGCGCGAGCTACGAAGAGATTCAGGATAGCTACCAGCTGGCGGTACGACCGCTCATTTATCGCTGTTACTACCGAGCGTACAAAACGCTCGACGGCGGGCTGGCGCTCGGAACGTTGGCAGTCCACTCAAGGGCACGCCTTCTCGACGTATTCGGCCTCGAAGACCCGAGAGTGACCGATCCGACTTACGATCACTCAACACCAGAAGCCGAAGAGCTTGGACTGCGACTCTTCAAAGAATTCGAAGCGATCTTCGCCAGTAATACGACCGACCACTGGTTCAATAAACTGCGTTCGCACGACATTCCATGCGAGCCGATCAGGTATGTCGAAGAGATGATCGATGACGAACAGGTTCTCACGAACAACTACGTCGTCGAAGTCGATCACCACACCGGCCATAAAATCCGTACCTCAGGGCCGATTCTTCAATTTGGCTCTGGCATGCCAGAGCTGAAATCGTCGCCATCTCTAGGACAACACACCGACCAGGTACTCAGCGATATCGGGTTTTCTTCGGAACAGATCACCGAACTGCGCGACGGGGGTTCAGTCAACTAGTGGTACCGCGGTAACCCGCAAGAAAGATAAGCACGCCAGCATGTCATATGGTCTCCGGCAACTTCTCCACCCTCTCACATGGCTTGAACACAAGGCTTTGTTCTTCCCGGAGCACTCGTTTCGCGGAACGCCAGAACACGTTGGTCTTGAATACGACGATATCTTCCCTATCGCTCGGCTGAGCAACAGTTCCAGCGAAAATAAGAACACGAAACTCCACGGCTGGCACATGCCGGATACTTCCGACGTCGTCTAGCTGATTTTCCACGGCACGGAGGAAATATCAGTGTCCGACTAGACCAAAATCATAAAACCCACCGTCAATACTCGCCATCCATCATCGCTATCGACTATCGAGGATACGGTCGTCCCGAGGGTGAGCCGCCGGAAGAAGGTATGTACCTCGACGCTACTGCGACGTACGAACTCAACCGTAAACTCCACCCAGGCAAGAAAATCGTGGTGTTTGGGCGATCAATGTGTGGAGCAGTAGCGGCACATCTCGCCAAAGATGTAAGCCGAACAGCACTCGTGCTTGAAGCTGCGATTTCGTCATTGAGATACGCGATGCATGAGCAAGTACCGCTGACGAGATTTCTGCCTAGATATCTCATCATGCGCTCGAAACTCGAAACGACGAAACACGTCAGTACACGTTTAGTACCGACTCTGATACTGCATGGGAACTCATACCAGACTGTTTCGGTCGAGAACACACATCGGATATTCGAAGCAGCGCCAAAGCCGAAGCAAATGCACATCCTCAGGGTGGCGACCACGACGATCTGAACCTGGTCGATCCTGACGCATATCAAAAGTGTTGTTCGAGTTCTTAACAACGCGCGCCGCGCTATGAACGGCCACCGCCCATACTGAGCCTTCTCATCTTGCTCGATCTGCTGACTTTGGAAAGCTTTCGGAGTCTGGCGATATCTTTCTTGCGAGGTGCTAAAGCCCTTCCTCGTACACCAGTACCGGAAACCGGTAGCGCCGGTCGCTTCTTGCCCATCGACGGACTTGGGCCATCGGGGCGCAATTCGTCCAATATACCAACGGTCACACTTTCAAGCCTGATTCCGTTCACGCGCTGCTGCGCAAGATTATCCAGCGCTGAATCGGACAACCCGGAATCTGGTCGGTTCACCTCAGGGAACTTGCGGGCGCAGTCTCGCTGGGCGACTAGGGCAGGTCGAGGGGCAGCGGAGTTGCAAGCGTGCGCCCACGGGCACATGTAGGCGATGCACATGGTTGTTTCGCCAGCAGCAGGAGAACCCGCAGTCGCCAGACCAATTCTCGATAACGCCTCGCGCTGAGCACGACGCAGCTTGCGTCTTCGTCGATCTATCCAGGTTCTTGGTAGTCCGGGCATATACTGCTTGCTGGCTGTTACTGGTGAAAATAAAGCGTGACACACCCCAGTATCGAACGCTGAATACACTTGTCACGAAACAAAATGCACGCCCAGATTATCTACACGGCAACGTGTCGTGCTGTCTTACATGGCGCCGGCTTTTTCCGTCATTCGAGGAGTGAGGTACGAACAACGTGACAATCAGCGGTTGACGCAACGCTAACCACGACTCAGTCAATACCGAGCATCGCTCACATCACCTCACCAATCCAACCACCAAAGATCCCTCCGCAGGAGTCGGGATGTAGAACAAATGCGAGCGAGAATGCTCTCACTCAGTCAAAATATACTGACACGAGTTCTATAACTCTTGAGACAAACCCTTTGCCAACGCCAGAACCCATAGAAGTCCCTCGTTCCTCCCTCGAAACGATATACAAGCACGCCCGGGAATTGTTCCCGAATGAGTGCTGTGGCTGGCTGACCGGCGGAAAGGACTCGAATTCGGTTGACGGTGTGCGACCCGCCATCAACGCCTACGAGCCGGATACCCATCCGACCGCCAAAAACCGCACCGCCCAGACTGCGTTCGTTATTTCCGATAACGATCTACTCGAGTTGAACCTCACGCTCGACAACGATGTTCGCCCGCGAATCATTTACCACTCGCACCCGAACGGCCGCGCTTATTTCTCGGAGACCGACCGCGCCAACGCTTCCGATCCGTGGGGCGATGGCCCAGCATACCCCGTCAATCAGATTGTGGTCGGTATCGACGGCGATCGAGTCGTCGAAGCACGCCAGTTTGAGTGGGACGTCGAATCGGCAGATTTCGTTGAAATCGCCTTGTACGAAGGTATGGAGATTTAACGTTCGGTAATCACACCGCCGTTGATGTTCAACGACTGACCTGTGATGTAACCCGCTCGAGGGCTGCAGAGGAAACCGATCAGCTCGCCAACCTCTTCGTCGCTGCCTGCTCGTAGCAATGGAATCTCTACTATACGTGCGTCCCAGCGGCCGGTACGCCCCATCGGATCAAGGCGTGAAGTTTCGGTCAGGCCAGGGCATACGCTGTTCACGGTGATGGCGTGCTCGCCAACTTCTTTCGATAGTGCCTGAGTAAATCCATCGACAGCGAAATTGGCTGCGTTATAGGCGCTGGTGTTGGCTCGACCGCTCTTACCCATCGTCGAAGACAGGTTGACTACCCGACCACCCTCGCCCTGCTTAATCATCTGCGCCACAGCAGCTCGACAGGCATAGAAGGTCCCAAGCACCTTCACTTCAATGACTGTCTTGAAGACATCAGCCCGCATGTCCAGTACGGAAACGCGATCGTTGCCGTACGGTGCTGCGGCGTTGTTGACGATGATGTCGAGGCTCCCGAACTCAGCGACCGTCGTGTCCACCATCTTCTGTACATCATCTTCATCGGTGATGTTCGAAATAAGCGGCAGTGCCTTCACACCGTACGACTCGACCTGCTCAGCGGTGGAATGAATATCTCGCCAGCCGGCGTCCTTTTCATCCTGCGGGAACGTACCCGGGTCACGTCCAGTGCCCGTCACTACCACATTCGCACCCATACGGGCCAGCACAACTGCTGTGCCACGGCCGATTCCGCGCATCCGACCCGCCCCAGTAACAATCGCCACTTTGCCCTTAAGTTCGGAACCGGTCAGGTCGGTCATCGAGATGCCCTTCTATCGAGTTGTCGCACATGCGAAAGAATCCCGCACATTTTGCACGATAGGGCGAAAAAATGTGCACCGCAATGCACATAACAGTGCAGGGCTCTGGTTGAACGTCGGCTTTATCGCTCGGGACGTTCAACCAGTGTGGCTTCCAGCGATACCAGGAACTGAGAGTCTCTGACGACCGTGACCTTGATTGTGTCTCCGCTGATATGCTCGCGAAGGAAATCGGTTAGATCCTGCCCGCGCGTGATCTCGGTCGTATCGAGCTGAACAATGATGTCGTCCAGTTCGATTCCAGCCTGATCTGCCGGTGATCCCGGTTCGATCACAGTCACGCCAAAGCCTTCACCGACAGGAAGCCGGAGTGCGCGGGCAAGTGCTCGGGTAACATCGACGCCCCCAACACCCAGAAAACCGGGAGGAGGCATCGGGCCTTGTGCGATCAAACTGTACGCGGCAGTTTTCGCAGCGTTCATATTGATCGCAAAGCCGATCCGATCGCCTGCATTGATCTTCGCCGTATTGATGCCAACAACTTCGCCGAACATATTCACAAGCGGACCACCGGAGTTGCCTTCGTTGATCGCAGCGTCGGTCTGGACAAGCCCGGTCAGATCACCACCTACTTCGCCAACAATCGTTCGATCGAGTGCACTAACGACTCCCTTGCTCACGGTCGGACCGCCCCGTAATCCAAGAGCGTGCCCGATGGCGACTACATCTTCTCCAATGCGAAGCGCATCAGAATCACCAATAATCGCGGGTTTAAGTCCACGTTGATCCGCAACACGAACTATCGCCAGATCAAGCTGGGGATCCCGCCGAAACAGTTCACCTTCAGCAATCGTGCCATCTTCGAAAGCAACCGTAATCGCCACAGCACCTTCAACCACATGCCAGTTAGTCAGAATCAAACCTTCTTCATCGAGAATTACGCCAGTTCCAATACCCTGACCACGCTCCAAACTCACAGCAATCTGAACAACAGAAGGAGTGAGAATCTCAACCAGTTCCGGGGTTGTTAGCGGTTGTGAATCAGCTGATCGGGTGACAGCGGTGGGAACAACTGCCTCCGTTGGTTCGAGTGTTGCATCCGGCTTCTCGCCAACCGAAGTTGGGTCATTGGGCGAGATACTCTGGCCGTCACCTCCCGAACCAGCACAGGAGGTGGCGATCACCGCAAGCGATATCAGCAGGATGGCAACATTCACAAGTTTTAGACGGCGAAGAGAAGTCACAGTAGTGGTAATGTCTGGATCGAATAGACCGAATTCCGTTCTGCCAGCGTATCAAGCGACAGTGCTTATCGTCTGTGGGTATTCAATGCCAGAGTGATATGAATCACTGCGAAAAATCGACTGCTGCTAACCGTAACCGTCACGAACGGAAGCCATCAGAGTACGAATCTGAATCTACTTAGACTCATAAAAACCCGAGCAAGTTCCGATCCCTGGATGATCGCCGGACTGATAGTCGGTGCTCTCTTTGCAACAACGACTGCATCGGGAATTCCTCAGTATCGTCGGTCGCTTGAAATCGTTTCAATGCGAGCAGTGGTCGAGGAGATCGGCCCGATCAATTCGAGTGTTCACATCAACACTTCCTGGGTTCCGCTAGCCGACGAAGATCGCCAACTCACAGACGAGTCGGTTTTCTCAGCAATCGATACTCATCTTGGTGAACTCGTAGAAGGTTCAGGACGGCTCGTAAAAAGCCGCATCCACTGGTGGGGATGGCTAGAGACGGGCCTCAGGACCGATTCATTGGCGTCGCAGAGCTCGTTCCAGTACATTGAAAACATCGACGATCACGTCGAATACATCGAGGGGATTGCCCCTACCGACTCCGTAACCAATGTCGATGGCAAACCCGCTATTGAGGTTGCGATTGAGCACGACCGTGCGAAACATCTCCGTATTTCGATAGGCGACGTTATCGATTCACAATCGGTCGACGGTGGCACGGGATTGGTTCGGGCTATTGTGACTGGAACCTTCACACCGACCGATCTAGGCGAACGGTTCTGGATGGAACTTGGCGAAGCCTATCTTTCACCCTCAATTGAGGGGCGTGAACAGCCCTTAATCATGCTCCCAACGAGCAATTCAATGTTCACGCTGGTCGCCGAAGCCAACGCCGGGCTCCCTGCATCGTACGACTGGTTCTTCTTCATCGATCAAACACTTCTTGCTGACATGTCGATTGCTGAGTTGGAAACAACGTTCGACGATCTCGCCGATCAACTCGAAAACACGGTCGCCCGTCCCTTCGTGATTACCGAACTGATCCCTCGTGTCGAAACAATGAAGCAGCGAGCGCTTTTCGGCAGCATCCCATTACTGCTCATGACGCTACTCACGCTCGCATGCGTCGCTTTCTATCTCACGATGGCCGCAGGACTGCTCGGCAGAAAGCGGATCAACGGTTACATGATGCTTCGAAGTCGGGGCTTCAACGTAAAGCAGCAGTTGGGAATCCACGCGATAGGAGCCGCGATAGTCTCAATTCCTGCAGCAATAGTTGCTCCACTCGTCTCGACACTAGTCATCGCCGTTATCGGCTACCTGCCTGCGTACAACTCCATAACCAACGGCAGCACTATGCCCGTCGAGTTATACCCGACCATCTGGATATGGTCGTTTGGCGGGGCAATCGGAACGATACTGGTCGTTACTGCGGCGTCTTCATTCTGGGATGAGGCAACGCTGGCAGCCTCTCGATCCTCCGACGCTCGGCCAGTCAGCGCTCTCTGGTTCCAGCGCTACTACATCGATGCCTTGCTGGTCGCTCTAAGCGCTATCGTCTGGTGGGAGGTTGGTGCAAGAAATGCAATTGTAGTTCTCGAACGAGGGGGAGATTTTTCACCCGATTTCAGCCTGCTGGCGGCTCCGGTGCTAATCGTGATGGCGAGTTCGTTGGTGGCATTGCGCCTGTTTCCGATCATCACCCGATTTCTCGCTGAAATTGGGTTGAAATCGAATTCATTGGGTTTGGGGCTTGGGCTCGCAAGCGTAGCGCGACGACCGTTTTTCCACGGCTGGCCAATGCTGGCGATAATTCTATCGATCAGTACAGGTGTTGTTGCCGGGTCGGTTGTATCCACCCTTGAACGGTCAACCAACGAGCAGGTCCTCTACAGCACTGGAGCCGATATTCATGTCACGACAATTGGAACAACCGGTCAGGTCGCACATGAGCAACTAGAAAAAGTCCGTGATCTGGAAACCATCGACGTTGTGACTCCAGCATTACGAACCGTAGCCACTGTTGGCACAACCTCAACAGGATCGCAATTCAATCTTCTTTCGATCGACCCGATAGATTTCCAGCAGGTCGCATGGTTCCGAGACGACTTTTCCAATTCTCGTGCGACGATCGATCAACTCGTCGACCGGCTCGCAGTCCGAGTGCTGCCTGAACCTATTGAATTGCCACCTGATTCGATCGATCTTTCGATGTGGGTCAACGTACAACCTGTCACCCCCATGCTCGAGCTCTGGGTAGTGCTAAAAGACGGACTCGGAGAACCTCACACGATCAATTTGGGGCAGTTTGAAGAAGGCTGGTACAACGCCACAGGGCACCTTGGGGCGTTTCCGCAACCGGTGCGGATAACCTCAATTCAAACCTTCATGACTGTCGGGCCCGACAGTGCCCCACTTTCGACGCTGCTGGTCGATGACCTCGTTGTTACCACAGCCGATGGAGCCAGACATCTGGTGATCGATTTCGACGTTCCCGAACTGTGGAAAGGCCTTCCCACAGCAGAAGGTGAAGACACTGGGTTTACGATAGCCCCCGAGCCCGATGGCATCTCTGGCTACATTGCGAACGATGCCGGCAACGGTGTAGGAAGCGTCTCACTCGGCAGAGGTTCCAGTCAGGGAATCCGAGGCATCTACCGCCAGGCCGTTGATCGTCCGATTCCGATAATCGCTAGCGAGGCCTTCATGTCGCAAACCGGTGTCGGCCTGCACCGCCCATTCGTGATCAATGTGCTAGGAGGGTTGGTCCCTGTCGAAGTGATCGGCACGGTCATTTACTTCCCAACGCTTGATCCCGAACGCGGGCCGTTTGCCGTCACCGATGTGGACGCCCTAATAGACTTCATCGAACTCAGAGGTCACAGAAAAACCGTTCCGAACGAACTTTTTGCCAGTCTTGAACCGACGGATTTTCCAAACGAAGAAATCGGACAACAAGTTCGAAAAGTGTTCAGATTGGCTCGAATCGATTTGAGAGCTGAACGAATCGTTAGCACTTTCATCGATCCAATCGCAGTAGCAGGTTGGCGCGGAATGAGCATTGTGGCGACGATAGTTGCGGGGCTGGTCGTACTGATGGCATATGCCGTGTTCATGGCTGCATTCGCATTGCGAACTAAGGGCGATGTCGCTCTCAAACTCGCACTTGGAGCCAGCACGCGCGATCAATGGTTGAGTACGGTTGCAGAACTTTTTCCAGCGATATTTGTCGGGGCAGTAGTCGGATTGGGCACGGGATTCGCCGTGAGTTCACTGATGGTCGGTTCGATGGCGTATACCGACACGGGCGCGCACCTGCTTCCGCCGTTCATTTTGCAGACCAACTGGATGCTGCCTGTGGTTACAATCGCTGCGATATTCACAATTGCCCTCGCAGGCGTAGTCAACTCCGTCCGCTCACTACATGAAATTCAAATTGCGGAGATGGCCCGCGAAGGGTTCTCTGCGGCCTCGATATGATCAGTAATTCACTGCAACTCATAGTCAAGCGAACACTTGCGCACTGGCGACTGCTGTCTGCAGTTGTGGTGGGTGTCATGCTCGCTTCGACGGTCATGGCGAGTTCGGTTATTTTCTTCGACGCCCTGCGAGATGTCGCACTCCAGCGTGCTCTCGCAACTCACGAACCATCCGACGTTGATGTACTGGTCGAAGCGGGTCAGGTGCCGACAAGCCCAGAAACCCACGCAACGATCGTCGATGCAATGAACGGCACGATCGTCAAAAGGTTCCAGCCGTTTCTCGACCAACGAGAGTTTGCGCTTAAAACTTGGACATTCTTCGTTGATTTGCCACCTGCAAAGGTTTCACCAGGCGAATGTCCATGCCGATCAAACGTCGGCATCAACTCGGGTGACAACGAAGTACTAATCGAATGCGACTGCCGTCGAGTAACGATGATGACGCTCCCCGATTTCGAAAATCGGGTTGAAATCGTCGAGGGAACCATGGCCCGGGAGGTTTACGGCATTGGTCCGGACGGCTCACTGCAGATCGAAGGAATTCTCGATGTCCAGTCGGCTGAAATGATGGACATCAGCGTTGGCGACCTCTACCCGGCACGACCGCACTGGGAAGACGAACACACCAGCGTAAATATTCTGGTTACAGGTCTCTACGAACGCGTCGATCCTGAACTGGCTCACTGGCGCATCCAGAACGAAGCATTTGGATCTCGTACCGACACGCTCCAGTTCGCACGATTTGTAGTTCTGGAAAAGACTATTCTCGAAGGGCTAGGGCCTTATTTTCCGAACATGGGCACGGACTACGCATGGTGGCTCGACGTTGATCCGACCCGAATTGCCGCATCTGAAACCGAAGCGATTCGAAACACGATTGATGCCACCGAACGCGAATTAAAAGCGATTGTCGATGGCTTCCTGTTACGATCTGATCTTCCGCAGGTACTGAGCGCCTTCGAAACCGATCTATTCTTCAACCGACTCCCGATGTTTATCGTGTTGATACTGATTGTTCTCGTCGTCCTCTATTACGTCGTAACCCTGGCATCGCTCCTAGTCGACGCACAACGTAGTGAAGTTGGCTTGCTCAGGACTCGTGGGGCTACCTCACGTCAGATTCTGGCGGTTTTCATCATCGAATCAGCGCTTCTGGCAACTGTCGCAGCAATATCAGGACCGTTCCTCGCTATGTTCGGCGTTGGATTCATCGGCGTATTACCCCTCTACAGCGAACTTAACTCGGGCGACCCGCTCCCGGTGCAACTGACAATCGGTGCCTTCCGCATGGCGTTCTTCGGTGGTCTATTGGGGCTGCTCGCACTGTTCATTCCGGCACTTCGAGCCACACGACTGGGGTTACTGGCAAGTCGCGTGACGCGAGCAAGGCCCGTACGATTGGCCGTGATCCAGCGCTACTATCTCGACCTCGGGTTCTTAGGCCTTGTTATGTTCCTGTTCTGGCAACTCACCAAGCAGGGCTCGTTCGTCGCGGTCAGCATTTTCGGCGAAACGACGGTCAACCAACTTATTCTTGGCGTACCTGCGATATTCGTGGTTGCTGCCGGTCTAGTTCTACTGCGTATCTTCCCGGTTGGAATGGATTTGATAGGACGAGTCCTCTCGCGCAGACCAATGTCTTCAGTCACGCCACCGGCATTGATTCTCGGCATCTGGCAGATGGCTCGAAACCCGGCCCACCACTCTCGACTATCACTCCTGCTGATCCTCACCGCCGCCCTTGGCGTGTTCGCTGCCAGCTTCGGTGCAACGCTGGAACAAAGTGCGATCGATCAGGCGTACTACCGCACTGGTGCCGATATAAAACTGACGTCGGTAAACGTTCGTGAAGGCGGATTATCGTTCTCAGTTGTCGACAACCTTTCAGAGCTTGAAGATGTTGAAGCAGCTTCACCGATCTATCGCTATGCAGCCAATATTACTGCGGGCATCAATGTCGAAGGATTCCAGTTCATTGGAGTCGATCTAGACACAATTGAGGATGTCGGATGGTTCCGCGACGATTTTGGGCTAACACCATTCGCAAACAAAGCGTCAGTTCTTGACGTAGGTGGTGCCGCTGGAATCGAGCTTCCTGCCGAGGGTCGCTGGCTAACCGCCAGAGTTCACCCGCTCGTGCGACAGTCATCGACGTACCTTGTAGCGAGGCTTTCCGACGACAATGGCCATTTTTTCTCAGTTCCGCTTGGCAATCTCAATCCACTGGCTACCGACCAGTTCCGATTCAATTGCCCATTACCAATCGAGGGCGAACCCACGGAGTGGTGTCGGATTGGGGCAGCAATTCAGGCAACCAACTTCCGGGGGGTTCCAGGTCTTCTTCCCAAAGAGCCGAACCGTCTCCACTCGCTCGGTGTGATCGACTATGAAAACGGTCTCAGCCCGGCGGCACTTGATATCGACGACGTCGCGGTGCTGAATAAAGAAGCAACAGAACTCATCATCATCGAAACGTTCGATTCGGTCGACAACTGGCGAACAATGGCACCCACGAGAGAGGCACTTGGCGACCATCTCGGTCCCGCTTCAACACCGGACGGCCAACCGCTCGATGGAATCGCACGCATGAGGTGGACTCGGTCTGGACCTAACGAATACCGCGGTCTCGCCCATGGATCTGAACTTGAAGTAGTGCCTGTGATCGCAAGCACTACGTTTGTCGAACGCTACGGCGGTGAAGATGGCAAGATCATGCAAATAGCGATGGACGGCACGCCCGTTAATATTTCTATACGCGACGTAGTTGAATACTTCCCGACACTGGCGCTCGATGACGAATCTTTCCTACTTGCCGATATTGGAGCCGTCCACGAACGGCTCAACATCACCCGAACAGTCGGAAATATCCAACCAACCGAATTCTGGATATCCACACTTCAGGGTTCCGAACTCCTCGTCGCCGAAGAAGGAATTCTCGAGTCAGTGATCGCTGGCGACAGGGCTGTTCCCGATATCAGCCGAGAACTGGCGTCGCTCCGTTTGCGTCCCGGTGCAAATACAACCGACCGATCGCAGGAACTGGCAAGTGTCGCTTTCGACCCGCTTGTATCTGCGGGTTGGCGAGCCTTGCTGGGAATCGCCTTCTTCACTGTTCTAGTCGTAAGCGCGGTCGGTTTCCTCGTTCACGCCAAGGTGACGTTCGACGGGCGTCGTGCCGAACTGGCTCTGCTCCGAACCATCGGCCTTTCGATGAAACAATTGCTGTTCCTCGTTGTTTTGGAACAGGTGATGGTCATCGGAGTCGCCGTTGCGCTTGGCATCTACATGGGTGCCCAAATGGGCACAGCGATCATGCCGTATCTGGCGAATTCAGGAGAGAACGTAGTAGTCGTTCCTCCAATGGCTGTTCAAATAGATTGGTTTGGATTTGGGATTACGTTCGGACTTTTAGGGTTAGTATTCCTTGGTGTGATCGGCGCAATCCTGATTTCCGTATACCGAATGTCGATACACCGAATCATGAGGATGGGTGAAAGTTGATCAACCGAACTAATCGCTCATCAATTAAGGGTGACGCGAAGTGACAACACCGGATTCTAATTACATCGAGTGCAGCGGACTGTTCAAGATCTACAAAGCTGCCGATCTTGAAGTAGTGGCACTGCGCGGTCTTGAACTGGGCGTAAAACAAGGTGAAATTATCGCCATTGTCGGTGCGTCAGGTAGTGGTAAATCGACACTGCTGAACATCCTCGCTGGATACGACGCCCCTTCAGCCGGAACAATCCGAGTTGGCGAATACGATCTGCTTCAGATGACCAACAAAGAGGTCGTCGAGTATCGCCGGCACGAAGTTGGGTTCATCTGGCAAGAAACCTCGCGAAACCTGTTCCCGTACCTGACAGCCTTCGAAAATGTTGAACTACCAATGGTCATTTCAGGTGCACCCGGCCCCGAGCGCAAGAAACGAGCGGAAGAGCTTCTCTATGTCGTAGGGCTTGCGGATCGAGCCAATCACAAACCAGCCCAACTCTCCGGCGGTGAGCAACAGCGAGTTGCCATTGCCGTTGGTCTATCGAACCAGCCACCTCTGTTGCTCGCTGACGAGCCTACCGGTGAGTTGGACGACAAGACCGGTGAAGAGGTTCTCAAACTGCTGAACAAGCTCAACCAGGATCTCGGTACGACCATCGTGATCGTTACTCACGACCCGGCTATCGCAACTAGCGTTGGGCGGGCAGTGGCCATTAAAGACGGTAAAACCAGCACCGAAACAACTCGAGAAGTTTCATTCGAACGAAAACTCGGTGGCTATGCAACGGATACCGAAGAGTTCCTGCTTATCGATTCGGCAGGTTCCGTGCAGATCCCGCGTGAGATGCTCGACGAACTAAACATCGGACGCCGAGTTCGAGTAGACACGAAAGACGGAAGAGTGACACTTGAGTCAGGCGACTGAGCAAATAACTGCACGAGACGAACGCGGTGCCACCGCCCCTATTATTCAAGCGGTTGGTGCTTCACGCGAATACGAACTGGCTGGCGAAATCGTTCATGCAGTTCGCAGAGTCGATCTCGATATTCGAATCGGCGAGTTCATTACTCTGGTGGGCCGTTCCGGTTCTGGCAAGACCACGCTGCTAAACATGCTGGCAGGTTTAGATCATCCGACTTCGGGTCAGGTGTATTTCGAGGGTGACGACATGGCGAATTTCAGCGAAAAGCAGTTCATTCGGCTTCGTAGGCATCGCATTGGTGTTGTGTTCCAGTCATTCGCGCTACTGCCGTTACTTTCCGCCTACGAAAACGTTGAGCTACCAATGCGAATTGCAGGAATTGGCGCATCGGAGCGATCAAAGCGCACAAACGAAGTGCTCGATATCGTTGGCCTTGGCCGACGAGCAAAGCACCGTCCATACGAACTATCCGGTGGTGAGCAACAGCGAATTTCTATCGCTCGCGCCGTTGCCATGAAGCCAAACGTGATTCTTGCAGACGAGCCTACCGGCGAACTCGACTCGGTAAACGCCGCTGAGATTTTCGGCCTGTTCCGACAGATGGTGAGTGAAGAGGACATGTCGATCGTTGCGACGACGCACGACCGCACGCTTCTCGACCTAGCCGATAAGATCTACACAGTTCATAACGGCGAGATCGAGCTAACCGAAGTCGGCAAACACGTCGACGTCAGCGCCCAGTTCAAACGGCCAAACGAAGAATAGATTCAGTTGGCGGTGCCAGAGGGGACTACTTCGTGCGACGCCACACCCGGTCACGGGCTTCTGTGGCGATATACAGCGCATCCTCGACGGTATCGGCAACAACGTTGATGTGCCCCATTTTGCGACCCAACCTCGCTTCCGACTTCCCGTACAGGTGCAGACTAACGCCCGGCATTTCAAGCGCCCCCGCCCAATCGGGATTCCCGCCGGTATCTTCCCAAATTTCGCCCATCAGATTCACCATGACGGTCGGCGAGTGAAGTTTCGGCTCAGAAACTGGTAATCCTGCCAGCACCCTCACTAATTGCTCGAACTGTGAAGTATCACAGCCATCCATCGTGTAATGCCCGGAGTTGTGGGGGCGCGGGGCAAGCTCGTTGACCAGCAGTTCATTTTCATTGGTGACGAACATTTCAACCGCGATAAGCCCAACCACTTCCAACTGTAACGCGATATCTGCGGCCAGCAATCGAGCGTTTTCTATCACACTGTCAGGGATTCTCGGCGGGACAATTGAAATATCAAGAATGTGGTTTCGATGAATATTTTCCGACGGTGGGAACGTCGCAGTCTGACCATCGACGGTACGAGCGCAAATTGTCGATATCTCCATCGCGAACGGCACGTACTGCTCGACAATCAGTTCGGCGGGCCCGATGCTGAGCAATTCGTATGCAGGCTCGATATCCTCCTGACGAGTAATGATGGCCTGCCCCTTGCCATCGTAGCCCTGCGTAGCTGTCTTCAGAATCATCGGAAATCCGAGATCGACGCCGGCAGCCTCCAAATCACTGAGCGATTCGACGCTTCGGAACGGTGCAACCGATACACCTGCTTTGAGCAAAGCGTTCTTCTCGTGCAATCGGTGCTGAGTTGTACGCAATACCGAAGCCGAAGGGTGCACCAACACCAGTTCAGCGGCATCTGATACCGAATCAGCATCAACATTCTCGAACTCATAGGTGACTACATCAGACGAGCGAGCAAGTTCGCGTGATGCGCCACGATTCGAATACGCCTCAGCGATCTGACCGTCAGCGACCTGACCGGTTGGGCATCCTGAATCCGGGTCCAACACGATGGTCTTGTAGTCCATCTGGCGCGCAGAGATAGCGAGCATTCGGCCCAACTGACCGCCCCCAATGATTCCGATAGTCGAACCGGGGTTCAGAAGTGATTCTCGTTGCATTAATTACTCGCCGCTGCCTTCGGACTTCACGTAGGTAACCGTTTCGATCTCGGCGGTAATTCGAGCGCGTCGGGTTTCGATATTCTGCTGAATCGCTGGATCGCTAAGTCCGACGATCTGAGCTGCCAGAATCCCCGCGTTCACAGCTCCCCACTCGCCAATTGCGACCGTCCCAACCGGGTAGCCGCGTGGCATCTGCACCATCGACAACAACGAGTCCATGCCGTCGAGGTGAGGCCCTACGCCAGGAACGCCGATCACCGGAAGGATCGTCTTCGCGGCTGTCATTCCCGGCAGGTGGGCGGCTCCACCAGCACTGGCTACGATGACCTTGATTCCGCGATCTTTCGCCTCTTCGGCGAACTTGAACATGAGATCAGGCGTACGGTGGGCCGAAACAACACGAATCTCGTGTGGAACCCCAAGCTCTTCAAGCATGTCGGCCGCGTGCTGCATCGTCGGAAGGTCCGAAGTGCTACCCATGATCACCGAAACGAGCGGATTTGCCATTGATTTGACGCTCCAACTGAAGACTATTAGTACGACCGCCGATGGACGACTGAACGATTTTACATTCGTCCGGACCAAAAACGCGTTGTCAAAGCAATTAGAATCATCGAATGCCAACAATGAAGTTCGGTTCGCTTGAAATTAATTACGAAATCTCTGGTTCCGGACCATTGCTGATCCTTCATCACGGTTTTGGAGCGTGGGGCCGAGACTGGAATCGTGGTGGTTGGATCGAATCGCTTGAAAAACACGCCAGCGTGCTTATCTTCGATGCGGTTGGCCATGGTCTTTCCACTCGCACGCACGATCCCGCCGATCACACCGTCGAACAACGGGCCGAAGTAGTTAACGCCCTAGCTGACGAATTCTCAACAGAACAATTCGGATATGTCGGTTTTTCGATGGGGGGGCGAACCGGCCTTGAACTGGCAGCGTCAACTCCTGAGCGACTGAGGATGCTGGCTATCGGTGGAATGCACCTGCTACCTGCCACGGAAAATGCGAACCGCTTTGAACGTCACATCAAGGTGCTCCGCTCGGGCAGGGCAAAGTCGGTTGAGCAGCCGGATGGCGATCGACCTGGAAACGATCCGCTGGCACTCGCCGCTTCGCACGAAGCCCTGCTGTGGTGGCGCGGCGCAAAGGGAAGGATGTGCAAACACTCGGCACCGACTCTTCTGTTCTGCGGAGAAGATGATGGTCACTTCGCCAACGCAAAGCTATCCTCCGAAAAATACGGATTTGAACTCTCGGCGTTTCCAGATACCGATCATGACAGCACATTTTTTTCCTCAAAACCCGCAGTTAAATCCGTGACCGAGTTCGTGTCGCGACACCTCGGTTAACGAACGTAGAATTCCGATTATAGGTGCTAGAATTTTCGACTGCGCGCGATTGTTGCGGCGCGTTTTCTTCTTCTAGTTCTTCTCATAGGGGTCGGTAGTACATGACTACTGGTGACGGTTCGAACGACGATTTCAAGCGAGCTATGGTGGTCACTGCCCATCCCGATGACGCCGAGTACGGTTGCTCCGGAAGTGTCGCCAAGTGGTGCCGTTTAGGATGGGAAGTCGTCTACGTGCTCTGCACCGACGGCTCAAAGGGAACTGAAGATCGAGATATTTCCTTAGAACAACTCGCTGAAATCCGTGCCGAAGAACAGCGAACCGCCGGAAAAACGCTCGGTCTGAAAACCGTCGAATTCCTCGGCTACCCCGACGGATATCTCGAACCAAGTCTTGATTTGCGCCGTGATATTTCTCGCCATATTCGGAAGCACAAACCCGATGTGCTCATCACTGTCAGCCCAACTCGTGATTTACTGAGCGCGTCTTACATTGGCCACCCCGATCATTTCGCTGCAGGCGAAGCTGCGCTTTCAGCGGTCTTTCCATCAGCACGAGACCACCTGACGTTCCCGGAACTGTTCTACGACGAGGGTCTCGAGCCACACAAGGTGCGCGAAGTCTGGGTAATGAGCTTTGGCGAGAACGCTAATTTCTGGAACCCGCTGACCGAACAGGATGTCGACACGTCGATCGCAGCACTCAAGGGCCACGTAAGCCAGGTGAGCAATCCCGAAGAGGCTGGAAAGTGGATGAAACAACGTCGCGCCGACATCGGTAAGAAGATCAACGCCGACTACGCCGAATCCTTCCACAAGTTCACGCTGAGCTAGAGCCGTAGTGCGGAATTTTTCTACTGACACGGTCACGTCAAATCGCACCACACGATCGGCACTGTCATTCGCTCTGATTCCACAACAGCGGCGAAAATAAAAAAAGCCCCCTGTGAGTGCTAAACGACGTCGAGTGTGTCCTCTGCCTCGACTGAAACAACACCGCCGTGCTTTTTTCCAGCAATCTCTCGAAGTTCAGCAAACTCGTCCTGAGTCCCTCGCAGCAGGATGCCAGAGTCGGACGAGTGCATGATAAATCGTGCACCCAGATCAATAGCTGTCGTCGATGCCTCGATTGTCTGCTGGTGAATCATCGTTGGCAACCCGCGCTTGTCGGCCTCGCCAATTACCTTGCTCAAAGTGTCGAGGTAAATCGGGTTAGCCACTTCATCCGGAATGCCCAGGGACGTAGTCATATCGTTGGGGCCAATGAACACCGCATCGATCGGTGCGCAATCGATGAGCTCCTCGACCCGGTTCGCTGCCGGTTCACTCTCAATGCCCATGATGAAGATCTGGTCTTTGTGGCGTGCGTTCAAATACGCCTCAGACTTCGCGCTCGGGTACTCCCCTGTCTCTACTACTCGTTCGTAGTACTCACCCTTCAACGGGTGGGTTCGAAGTTTCATGCAGGTGTGTCGAACTTCGTCCACCGTCTCGCAGTAGGGAACCAATACGCCGTCTGCTCCGGCATCGAGAGCCATCGCAACCCACACTTCTTCCGTGTTGGGTGTTCGAACGATTGCGGTGATATCGAGCGACTGCATCTGCGCAACCGTGTCGGCAATCAACTGTCGGTCACGTGATCCGTGCTCTGAGTCGATCACAACGAAATCGAGAGTGCTACCAGCAAACACTCGCCCCCAGCGCATACTTGAGGTGGCGGAGACCATAAATCCAAATACGGGTTTCTTAGCTTTTAGTGCAGCTTTCAGATCAGCTGGGTTCATGTTGTCCTCTTAGGTGACTGATATTCGTGTGTAGGCATCGTACAGGTGCTCAGCGTCATGAACCGTTAGGCAAAGGCCAATAGTTGTGCACTCGTGCGCTGAGCGTAATAGTATCCGAACTCAACGATAGCCGTTTTCACCTCATTCATGACGTTCCCCTTGAAGCCCAACAACGGTCGTTTTTACGTACCAGATAGCGAGTTGAGTATGCATCAACAGTGCAACTCGAAATCAAACCCCACCTGAACTTCCAACTACTGTTCATGGCAATCTCGTTCTCAGGGAACCAGCATTCTTGATTCCATAGGTCTCTCATCAACAACACATTCGATGTTCAGGGAGTGATACTGTTCGTCTGCCGGTTTTTTCGGCTTGCGATCAGTACATCGGGAGACTCTAGAGTTGATTCACGACAACGTCGAATTCGATTTTTACTTCATCAGGCACGGCGAATCGATATCAAACATCACGCCGGGCATTGCAGCCGGCGAGAACTTCGATGCGCCGATGACCGATCGAGGCCACCAGCAGGCCGAGGCAGCCGGCAGAAGGCTGGGCGAAGAGGGCGTGAAGTTCGAGAAGATCTTCTCGTCGTCACTCGTTAGAGCAAAGCAGACGACCGAAGGTGTGCTGCGTGGTATGGGACTCGAAGGCACCGAATACGAACAGGTCGACGCCATAATCGAGAAGCAAACCCCGGCATGGAGAGGAAAGCTCGCCAAGGACGTTATGCCTACCGAAGTACGCCTGTTGATGGCCGAAAAAGGCAAATACTTCAAAGCGGCCGACGGCGAAACGATGCGTTGGGTTGAACGTCGTGCCTCGAACTGGCTCGAAGATGAAATTCTGTACAACAAAGATTGGTACCAGAAGCCCGGCACACACCCGATCGCAATCGTCAGCCACGGTGACACGATGCGGGCACTGCTGCACTACATCACAGGCATGGACAACCGACTTGCGATGCGCACTGACATCTTCAACTGCTCTATCAGTCGTTTCCGTTTCGGCAAACTTGGTTGGCACATCGGAACAATCAACGACTCGTCACACACCCTCGCACTAGGCGACATCGTCCGCGACGAAAAGATCGTTCAAGGCGGAATAGGCGTTTAGGAGCTATATCGCCTAAATCTGTCCCAATATCTTGGGCATTTGGGACAACAAGTCGATCTCGTACGTTGGCGGATTTCTCGAATCTGGTCGCTGGTTCCGATCTGGGTTGACCCAGATTGACGCCATTCCTAGATTCGCTGCACCTGAATATTGCTGCTCCACAATTTGCCGACCATCACTGCTTCTGTAGGTTCAATCCCAAGTGCATCCAAAGCTGTCGTAAATGGTATGGAATCAGGTTGTCGTCGAGGTCGAACAAAACGACTTTGAATGTGAGAATCCCCTTACTCTGCAATGCCCAACAAATCGGCGTGATAATCGCGAGATAACCCTTGTTGGCAGTGCGATTCGAGCTTGTCCGACGCCTCGTCGATGCCGATTACCTGCAAAGCGGCACGATCTTTCCACAAACCCAGTCGATCAAGCGTCTCGATAGCATCGTCGATATCGAAATCGACTTCGCTCGAGGTCAATTTCTTCAAGTACGTTTCTATTTCACTCTTGATTGCTGATTCAGACATTGCTCGCCCGTCGTTTTCGACATCGAGGCAGAAGGCGTAAATAAGCACCGCCTCCTTGATTTCCTCTTCACAGATCATGAACGAAATCAAGTGAATCGCACTACGATTTGCGCCCAAACTCTGGAAATACAGATGCTTCGCTCGATTGGAGTCGCGATCTTTGATCGCACGTCGATATCCAGAGAAAATCTTCCAGAAAAGCCCGACTAGCGGTAGCGCAATTATCCAAAGCAGTTGACTCGCAGCCACTAGGCCCACTGCCAGTACCTTCGCCACCAACGTCCAAACCGCACCAGCACCGCTACCGATCATCATTGCGGCGTCTCGCAAGCCCATACTCACGTTGGCATTCGGCAGCAACGCTTCAACATCGCGAATAGGGATGTCTTTGAAAAGGCGCACCTGAACGTTAGCTTCGCCGGACGGACGAGTTATCAGCGCCAGTCGATTGAATATCGCCACACTGCTTATTTCGCCTTTGATCGGGTGTCGAAGTGTTCGACGATGAAACGGCGCAGTTGAACGACCCCGTACCCAGATCGACATTTCTTCAAGGCTATCCTCGTCAAGTTTCACCTTGATGCCGTGCGTGCTGCCGGCTTCGAGGGCCGTTTTCACCTGATCGTCAGAAAGTTTCTCGAAATTCGCCTTTTCGAGCATGTGCTGAACCTTGGAATTCAGCAACAAGAACTCATCATCACCGGGAGGATTGCCGTTGAGAACGTCGATCGTTTCTCGATCGGGATTGATCCGGGCGTACGTACGAGTGATAATCCGCTCGAAAGCCGATTTTTCCTGCTCAAGAATCTGAATCAACCAACTGGCGACTTGCTCGATTGCAGAACTCTGTTCGCCGAACGTTTCAGTGTCACTTGCCAGATAATCGATCAGATCGTCTGATCCGACCGGAATAAACCGGTTGTCCGGACGCGTAAATCCCGAATCGTAGACGTTCGTCAGGGTGAATTTCGAGGTTAGAAACCCGAAACCGAACTTACTACCAGTCAATCTTGACCTCTCGACCAGTTCGAGACGATTCTTCTGTGGCTTCGAATACCGTCAGCACCCGCAAACCGTGCTCCTGTGGAATCGGCGTGTCGGCATCTCTCCGCTCAATGGCTTCGACGAACTCGGTGAACTCCTCCAGCAGTGGCTCGTTCTCACGAACCTCTTCCTTCTGCCAGTTGCCTTCTTCGGTATCGCCAATCCACAGGGCGGTTTCCTGCCCCTCGGCTCGACCGTATTTGAGTCGGAACTTCGCCATACCGTTCGTAAAAAAGAAATCAGCGCCATACTCAGTCGCACCGACCCGCCATGCCATTCGACTAATCGTTGCCACCTTGCCTGACTTCCAACGTAAAAAGCACATCGCTGTATCGTCGCAGTCGATATCCGGGTTTTTGGCTCGTGGGTAGGTGACCTGACCGATCTGCGCGCTCACCGTCTCGACGTCGTCACCCATGATCCACATCAAGCGATCGATCTCGTGGGTGCCGTCCATCTGTCCCATGCCACCACCTTTTGAACCGATCAACATCCAGGGTGGGCGCGTCCATGGCTGGTAAACCTTGTGCCACATATCGTGGGCCATCACCACTTCGCCAAGCCGTTTCGAATCGACCAGTTTTTTCATCGACTGAACAGCAGGGTAGTACCGCTGTGTATGAGCGGTCATGAGCTTCACACCGTTCGCAGCAGCAGCGGCGATCATCTCTCGCCCTTCAGCAGCTGTGAGTGCAAGCGGTTTTTCCATGAACACATGCTTACCGGCATTCGCAGAGTCGAGACCCGCCTGATAGTGGAGCCAGTGGGGGAGCGTGCCGATGACGATATCGACATCGTCGCGCTCGAGAACGGCTTTGTAGTCGGATACGAACTCAACATCCGGATACTTGTCTTCCCAAGGCGCTGCCGCTTCGGCTCGCTGCTCGGCGACAACTTTCAGTTCGGCTCCCGGCGTTTGGTTTACGACGTCGATATAACTTCCACCGATTCGACCGGTGCCAAGCACTGCTACTCCAACCAATTCGTTCTCTCGCTTTCAATCACTTGCGTGCGATGTTGCGGTCATTCTTCGACAACCTATTTCTGCCCTGCCATTTCGCCGGAATTGTAGACCGTTGGATTGGATAACGGGCAGCGGGCCCACCACGACTCAGATCCTTCGGTTGCCGCTCAGGACGCGTGTCCGCGTTCTACACCAACACATTCTTCAGTTCTTCGACGTGATCGATCACGTAATCAGGTGCCGGCGCATCGTCTGGATATTTCTCTCGCCCCATTCGCACCCAAGCGGTTTTCATCCCAACGCCGTGAGCCCCGAGAATGTCGGTGTAGGGATTATCTCCAACAAAAAGAATTTCTTCGGTCGCTAGTCCTTCGATATCCAGAAGCCGAACAGCTTCCATGAACACCTCGGGTGCCGGTTTATCTACTCCAAACAACCTCGATGCCAGCACGAACGGTGTGATCCTGTCGAGTCCGGTCGTCTCAGCCTTCAGATGCTGAAACTGATCGCCGTTAGTCACAACGCCCCACTTCGAAGTGTTCGAATTCATCCACTCGATGAAATCGATCGCACCCGGCAGCACTTTTATGAATTTCACCATGTGCGTGAAGTAGAAGTTGTAGTGCGATTGCGAATCGCCTGTGACGCCGGGCCATCTCTCTTGGATATCAAGAATTGCCGTGTTGGCGTTAGTGGCATTAGACGGCGACAGCGACCAGAAAAACTCCAGTGCGTTTTCCCAACTTGTCGTACTATGAATCGCCTCGTGGCGATCGTAAAACACCCGGTAAACATCGTCGTACGCCGAACGCCTGTCGATCAGCGTGTCGTCCATATCGAAAAGTGCCGCGCGGAACTTTTGATTGGTCATAAGTAAATCGTAGTTGTAGCCCAACTGAATTGAGGGTTCGAACTACACGTCCGCTGGCGATCCATCCTCAGCATTCCATGAACCGGATACGCCTGATTCAACTGGTTCGGGCGGAATGTACGGTCGTTCAGCAAACACTGATTCGTCTATGTCGGTCCCGAGTCCCGGTGCTGTTGGCAGTTCGAAGTAGCCGTCTTTCAACACAAGCGGGGTTGTCTGAACTTTGTCGTGCCACGGCATGTCTCGTGCCGTCTCCAAAATCTGGAAGTTAGGAACAGTTGCGCACACGTGCATCGACGCTGCAGTTGAGAGTGGGCCATTCGGGTTATGAGGTGCGAATTTGATGTACTCGATCTCTGCCATCTGGGCGATCTTTTTGATCTCAGTAATACCGCCCGTGTGAGCGATATCTGGCTGAATAACGTCGGCGAGACGGCGGTGCAAGATATCTCGGAATCCGTATCGGAAAAACAGTCGTTCGCCAGTGGCGATATCAGTCTTGTGACCGGCTGCGCGAATCTGCTCCATCGCATCAAGATTGTCAGGCGGTACCGGTTCTTCGAAGAACGTGATATTGAACTCGTCAATCGCAGCAATTTGTCTGTTGGCCAGTGACGGTCGTGAACGACCGTGATTGTCGATCATGATCTCAACATCGTCGCCGAGTTCTTTGCGCATGCCCTTGATCTTCTCGTGCAAGGCATCAACGACATCCGCTTCGTAGAACTCGTTGTAGCCTGCAGCCCAACCGCCGGTCTTGAACGCAGAAAATCCCTGATCTACGGCGTCCCAACCGCCTCGCAAATCGCCAGCATGAGTATATGCGCGAACACGCTCACGAACCGCACCACCGAGTAATTTGTATACCGGCAGATCGTATGCTTTTCCGGTGAGGTCCCAGAGAGCAATATCTATCCCTGCCATGGCGGAACCCATCACCGGACCACCACGCCAGAAGCCGTGGCGATACATGATCTGCCAGTTGAGCTCGATCTGCGTTGGATCACGATCTATCAGGCGTGTTGCAAGCGTCTTGATTCCTTGTTCAACCGCACGCTCGTGTCCTTCGAGCGTGCCCTCGCCCCAACCGTGAATACCTTCATCGGTTTCGACCTTGCAAAAAACCCAGTTGCGGTTTCCGCCTTTCATGACAAACGTCTTGATATCGGTGATTTTCATTGTTTTTCTGGGTGAGGTTCTGCTCTATTCGGAGTCTGGTTACTGCTCGAACATTGATTTATCCCAAACAGCACATCCATCGCCAGCCCGCGTGAAATCCGAATCACGGCAGTTTATACCTGACTGCGGTCGGTCGATACTGCTAGAGGTTTTTTACTCGTGGATAGATAATCATGGTCAGCGCCACAACTCCCAGACAACCTGCCGAAAGCAGCATGTATCCAGCGCTGACGCCATACGTGTCGGCCGCAAATCCCGCTGCGACTCCGGCTGCCGGAGATAGCGCCGTATCGAGTAGAGTCGCCGAGATAATACGACCTCGTAGACGATCGGGGGCCAGTTCCATCAGGGTCGCACTGTTGCCAGCGCGGAACAACGTTTGCGATACACCGATCCAGATAATCAAAGGGAACGCCATCCACAAGTACGAAGCTCCTGCGAAACCGAGAAGGGCCAGGCCGTATGAAGTAGCTGAAAACAACATCAAACGACCCTTAAACGAAACGTTTCGCCTCGAAGCGATGTAGATACCGCCAGTCAGTCCCCCGACCGCCCCCACCGAAGTCAGCACACCCAGCAGACCAATCCCGTAGCCGTATTCCTCCTCCACTAACTGAGGAAGCAGCACCTGATGAGAGAAACCAATCGCAAGCGGGCCCAACCCGAGCAGCACGAGCGCAAGAATCACTCGATGCCTACCGATGTATACGAACCCCTCCACGAGCTGATTAAGAGGATTACCACGAGATCTTCCTGAGGAAATATCGGGAATGGCTATTTTCGATGTAGTGAACAGCACAACCGCAAAAGCACCAGCCGACCACACGTACGCCCACCCGACATCGGTGGCGGCGATCAATATCGCGATCAGTGCCGGTCCACCAAGGCGGGTGCTGTTGATGGCGATAGAGTTCAGCGACATCGCATTGATCATATCTTTCTTATCAACAAGATTCGGAATGATCGAAGTTCGAACGGGTTGGTTCATCGCCATACCCGCACCCAGTGCGAACGCAAGCACATAGACGTGCCAGAGTTCGATAACCCCAGCTAACAGCAGCGCAGCCATGATCACATGCATCAACATCGTCCATGCCTGAATAATCATCAGCAGCCTGCGACGGTTGAATCGATCAGCAGCCACACCACCGATCAAGCCGAGTATCAGCATTGGAATTGCACGAGCAACGAGTACCGACGCGACCGAGGTCGACGATCCGGTGAGATCCCACACCAGCCAACTACGGGCGACCATATCGGCGTGCATTGCAGTTGCAGATAGCAGTTGTCCGAACCACAGATAGCGAAAATTTCGATTGCTGAGCGAGCGAAAAGCGGCGGCGAGGGTGTCGGGCATCAACCGTGAGATAACTCCACGGTCACCAGAGGAGGGGGAGGATGGTTCTTCGGTTGCCTGTTCGTTTACCAATTCCGCAGCAGTATATGCCTGCACTTGCGGCTAAGTTGCTACCGGTCAATTTCGATTGGCGAGTGAATCAACTGCCAACTCTCAAGCTCGATCGACCGAACTCGGTCCAAGCTAACGCCAAGCGCCTTGGCAGTGTCGGACGGTGTTGCTGCGCCGCCGCTCAGTAGGCCCAATCGATGCTCCATCACGTCTTGATGATCGGTGGGCAACGTAGCAACGGCATCGATAGAAAATTGCCGGGCAACTTCTCCCGGTATCGATCGTGAATGGCCGTCGGCAGCGCGAAATAGCCGATCCATCATTTTAGTTCGACCCATTGCCATCAATCGCTTGAACGATATGTTTGATGCCCGCTCATTGGCGTAAGCCAGTTGCACAGCATCGTCGTGAGCCACACCTTCAAGACACAACCAGCCCTCACGTGACCCGCCCGTGCGTAATCCGTGAATCGCCAACCGCCAGGAATCTTCATGACTCGACACCAGCAAATCCCGCAGGAGTTGTATCGCCCGAATTGATCCGATCTTGCCCAACTCGCGAGCCGCAGTTACTCGTTCACCCGGATCTCGATGCGCAAGCGTTGCGTGAAGCTGCGAAATTCGTTCCTCACCCGAGCCGCTCAATTCATCGGCAACGCGACGAAGATGGGCGCCTTCGGTTTCGCTCTCAATCTTGCTAAGGCGCGTGATCCCCGACGTTTCAGCAGTTGGAATGATCGACTCTTCTGACTCGTCAGAACGGTACGGCAGTTCAGGTTTTGATACTTGCTCTGGCATGGTGCGGCAAGAATTCTACCTATGTCGTTGCCAGGAAAACGGCTCCTGCGCAGCTTCCCCTAACCACTCCGAGAAACACGAAACAGCAGATGTGCGCTACCACCAAGACGATCAGGCGCAGACCTGCTGCTCGGTTCAGGACAATTGAGTATAGATTTGCTACATCAGCTACACCGGCTCCCGATTCACCTCTGGCCCGGCAATCAGACCAACTGGTAGGCGACACAACAATGGGTGAGATAGTCGATTTTTTCAACGAAACTACGCAAGCTGAATTCGAATCATTCTATGTTCTTCTTATAAATGATCAGCCCGCAATCCGAAATGCCGTCCGCTCGGTACTGAGCGAGATGGTGCCTGTGAAGTCGTTGGCGAAGCAATCGACGGCATGCATGCAATCGAGATGATGGCAAGATGAACCCAGACATCGTCGTGATGGACGTGCAGATGCCACAAATGAACGGCTTCGAGGCCTTTGGCACGATCCTCGTGCCGACTCACAGGCAGCGGTCGTTCTAACCTCGATGAAACAGGATGACGAGTACGCAACTCTTGCAGCAGAGGCAGGCTGCCGCGTTCTACCCGAAGCGCCACCTCGATGTCGAAGTGGTTCACTCGCTTATCTAGAAGCGTCACCAGCAGGTTCTGGCAACGTCGTTTTCGGATCGCTTCGCCTTTGAGCGAGTGCCGATCCGGCAACGACAAGCACGGCACCGACGTAGAGTTCGCCTCCGATCGGTTCGCCGAGTATCCACCAACTGAGCAGCACACCGAAAATTGGTTGACTCAGCGAGATGACCGTTACACGACTTGGCAAGTAACGTTTGAGCAGCCACGTCTGGCCGATGAAGCCTAATCCGGCAATCAGAACGCCAGTGTAGAACAGCGCGATTACGAGCTTTGTCGTAACCACGAACGCCTCGTCACCTTCGAAAATCAGGCTAGCGATAATGAACGTGACGATGCCGAAAATACTCTGCGCCATCAGTAGCTTGTGCTGCTCGATCCCCTGGCCAAGCTGCGACAGCAACACTTGCCTGCCACCTAATAGAATCGCCGATCCCAGAAGTAATAAGTCGCCAATCAGGAAATCCGAGCTGGAATCAGCGAATCCCTTGTAGAAAACAGCGACAACACCTCCATAAGCGATCATGGTTCCAAATGTCCGCGAACGTGACATTCGATCGCCCGGAACAACGAAATGTGCGAAAACGGCCGCCCAAAGCGGGAACGTAGTTGTCACAACCACAGCGTGCCCAGCGGTCGTGAAATCCTGACCGATATTCATAAACGCCAGTTGGACGGTGAAAAGCAAGCCGAGTAGCCCAAGCGGCACCCATTCATGTCGAAGCACTCGGAACGATTGTCGGGTTGCGATCGCGTAGATCAGTACAACGATCGCACCAAGAATGAACCGCAGATACCCGAGTCGCAGCGGACCTGCATCTTCCAGTCCTGCCTTGTTGGCAACGGGATTACCGGCCCACATCGTCGACAGCAGCAAAGCCAGCGCACCGGCTCTGAGCGAAAGAGGTCGCCGTCCGTTTGTCACAGAGGAGTCAGCGATTTTCGTTGAGCTTTCCGAAGAAGATGTTGCCATGAACGACTAGATGGAAACCATCGCTTGAGCCGCAAGGTCAACCACACCAGGCACGTCCTCACACCACCGGGTAACCACGATGAGGTCCTTCTCAGGATCAATCACGACGCAATTTCCACCGGCCCCAGAAGCCGAGAATGTAGCTTCCGATGCGTTCGCCCCGTATCGAAGGCCTCCGGTATTGAGCCACCACATGTAGCCATACTGAGGATTCAGTTCGCACGGGACCGTCATCATGTCGATCCACTTTTCAGAAACAATCTGATGATCACCCCAGCGACCACGGTTGAGATAGAGCATCCCAAAACGAGCGTGATCGAGAGTGTCGATCCAGAGTCCACCGCCCCAGTGAGCACCACCAGACACCGATTCGGTGACCACTCCATCTAGATTCACTGCAGAATGATCGTCGTACCCATGCCATTCCCACGTGCCCGACGAACCGATCGGATCCATCACCTCACGGGTTAGCACATCGGGAAGCGGTTCTCCCCAGACCGCCAGAAGCGCAAGTGCAGTTCGATTAACTCGAACATCATTGTACTCCCAGTGACCACCGGGAGCTTTGCGATCACGCCGAGCCGCTCTTCCGGGATCGCCCATGCTTTCTGGACCGAGATTCCGGTTCCAATCGACGATATCGGGCTTGGTGTAGAGCGTTCCCTCCCACTCGGAGGTCTGCTGGAGCAAATGCTCCCACGTCACACCACGGTTTTGATCAGTATCGAAACCATCAACTGGCTCACCAGTATTTCGCTGGATTATTGACTTGCTAGATTCGTAGTCGAGAACCGGATCAGATGTGCTTTTGATCATCCCTCGGTCATGCGCGAGTCCCGCAATAGTGGCAACGTAGCTTTTCGTTGCACTGAACGTGAGATCGACACGATGAATATCTCCCCACTCGGCAACGATGTAGCCGTCTTTGATCACAACGCCCGCAGGCCCGCCTCGGTCTTTGAAAGGGCCGAGTTTTGCAGCCCACTCGGGCGCGTCGTCCCCAACACGACCGTTCTCGATATCGATCGGCCAGTTGATCTCATTGTCCTTAGCAAACTGAACTGCGGAACCGAGAATCGACTGATCGACGCCGAGTGACGAAGCATCTCGACGCTCCCACTCGCCCTTTGGTGGGAGGTACAGCTTTTTAGTAGTACTCACGTTGGCCTTTGTTCCTGGTTAGTCTTCGAGCCGTTTCAGGTACTGGCCGATCCAGTCGAAATCGACGAAATCAACGTAAGCGTCCATCAAGGCTTTTGTGATCGGTCCAGCAGCTACGCCATCACCGATTTGGCGACCCTGGAACGATCGAACTCCACAGATGCAGAGCGAAGTCGATGTCAGGAAGATTTCGTCAGCAGTCATTGCATCGAAAAGATCGAGATCCTTCGTCACAACCGGAACGTCGATTCGCTCTGCCATCTCGATTGCAGTTTCACGTGAGATTCCGCCGAGAACGTATTGCTCCTGCGGGGTGTAGATCACACCATCTTTGATCGTGAAAATGTTCGATCCGATGCCTTCCGTGAGGAATCCTCGAGTATCGAGCAGGATCGCCCACGCCTCAGGATCCTGAGACTTGGCTTCCATATCGGCCATGATCAAATTGAGATAATTGTGCGACTTGGCACGAGGGCTAAGTGATTCGGGCGGAACTCGACGAACTGAAGGCACAAGAACGTCCATGCCATCTTTGTACAGCCGGGCACGTGGCTTGAGCGGCAGCGGTGCGCATTCTATGATCACGTTTGGACCACCTGCCGTCTCCCACATATCGCCGCCTACAAGATCGACACCACGCGAAACTCGCTGGCCGACCCAGTAATCTTCGTCTGGTCCCAGCAGGTCGAGGTTGGCCTCAAGCACCTCACCAGACCGGGCAACCATCTCTTCCTCACTCATGCCGGGGTCGATGTCGACATAACGTAGTGAGTTGTAGAAACGGCTGATGTGAGTTTCGATCTTGAAAATCTTGTGGCCAAACGTTCGAGTCATGTCGAACACGGCATCGCCGTACTTGAAGCCACGGTCCCTGAATGGCACCTTGACTTCGGATTCGGGCATTATCTCGCCGTTGAAATAGGCGACTCGTTCGCCAGTAGCTGCAGTAGTCATCGCTGGTTGTATCCAATCTTGTCGGTATCGATAGTGGAGTTCGACCCCTGGACGTTCACCGAATCGCTGGCTCTTTCGAAGCTCGCTCGGACGCCTCATACCCCTCTTGCTTATCCGTTGTTAGTGGGGCAACGCGATGCTACGCCTCACACACGTGTGCGTATAGTTCCCCACTGTATATATGTTTGTATGAGTGGATTAGGGTTCAGAATTATTCGTTAAGGAACTAATTCGAAGCCAATTGAAGCCGAATCCAACCTTCCGAAGGCAGTCACTCGCCCCAAGCCACTCCGAGACCGTCGTGCAACTCCCGTCACGCCTTGCCAATTACCGCGTAGCGCCCCCTGTACAAAATCAAACGCCCACCTGGTTCCACCGATTCATCCGAATCGCTCGTATCTGCCAGCACGCCAAACCGCTCCGCGGGGTTGATACCCGCTTCCTTCAACTCGTCTTCAGTTGCGAACAACTGGCTGGCGTCGGAAACCTGACCCACATCGGTATCGACCGTTTTGGGTGGATTCGATTCCTCAGGTTCTTCGGCGTGCTCCTCTACCGCAATATCAACTGGAGAAGTCTCAGTTGCATCTTCATTAGAATTGAGCAGTCTTTTTATGAATCGGCCTGATCACATGGATTCGATCTACAGGCCTGCAGGGAACTTCCCAAGGTCACTTCACGCTCGCAAATTCAGAAATTGCCAACGAATCGAGCATCATCGCATTCTTTATGCCTATTTCGGATTCTAATCGGTGAACTCGAGCGACCGGTACGACCATGCTTCCCGCACCGCATGGTCGAGTGCGCTTCGACCCGGTTGATCGACCGCCACCCGATTCGGCAACACACGATCTCCCAAACCGTCGGGTAGTTTGACGCGTTTCAGAAACTGACCCAGTACGACTCGGTCACCACCTAGCGAGAGAAACTCTAATTCACCAGGATAATCACGAAATCGAGCTCTGGCGGCTTCGCCTGCCTGATCGAACAGTTCTCGAATCCATTTTTCTCGACCTCGTCTGAACCGGTTCGACGATTGCCCACCCTTTCGGTGTTGTCCTTTGACGTAGCGACTCCCGGTTTTGGTCACCACCAGTTCACCATCTTCGGCGATCGCTACCGCCCAGCGCCCAAGCCTGAGGAGGATTATTCCAATCGTGTGGTCCGTGGATATGAACGATCTCAAATCGTCAAACGAACTGGATTCGAACGATTTTGTGATCGGGAACGGCGGAAGTAGCGCCAGCCGTGGTTGCTGGTCGACCGGTGGAACGACCGCGCTGATTAATACGATGCCGTTTTCGGAATCTTGCGCTGACCGAGGGAGTGATTCCCATTCTTCACCCAGCGAATAGCCAGCAGGAAGCATCTCGACAACAAACCCAGCGCCCGGCTCAATTTCAAAGTCGGTCAGCCGCTCCAGCAACGCAGAACGATGAATCAAATTTGGGCCGTTTACGGCAATTTCAGAAGGCAAGTCGTGGATTACCAGGACAAATCGCAGCCAGATCAGCTTATACGTGCCCCGTCGTAATGCGCCTAAAACCGACTTCATTCGATACACCAACCCCCGCCGATCGATCTTAGGCGAACTACATCCTCTCCATTCAGGGAGAGGATGTAGGTGAGGGGGAATGAAGGCGTAGGGAGGAGCTGCCGGCGATCACAACGAACTCACACCATACCACCGGATCCCTCGACGGCACTCGGGAAGTCCGATGTGCGGGGTGAAACCGCTGAGCCTTCCCAATAAGCCTTTCCAGAGCCTACTCAGTCCAGGCACGGCCTCGCATCGCAACAGTCACCGGATCGACACGGCCTCCGAGCCCATATCCATCCGTCAGCTCCAAATATCCATCTTTGATGGTCTCGAAAGGCTCCAGCACCTCGTGACGCCATTCTGCCTCGTAAACGGCATGTTCGAGTGGGATTTTGTTTCCAAACGCAGCCGTTGCGTGCGCCGAAGCCAGTAGTGAAAGCGGACCCGATGGGCAATGCATGGAAACCGAGCCCTCCCAGCGCGCCTCAAGCTCTCGACCTATCAGATACGCCTCGACCGGCCCTCCGCAGAACTTCACGTCAGGCATCACGACGTCCAAAACATCTTCTTCCATGAGCTTGGTGAAGAATGCGACACCGTAGCCCATCTCGGCCCCGGCCATCGTCATCTCGGCCTTGTCACGGATGATGCGAAGATCGTCGGCCATCGTAATCGGGTCAACCGGCTCTTCGAACCAGCCGACACCCTCTTTTCGCAGTTCGGGTTCGAGCGCCAGTGCAGATTCGAGATCGAAGCGCGAGTGGCAGTCAACCAGCAACGTACGATCTGGGCCAATAACGGCTTTGGCAGCTCGAATACGATCGAGGCCCATCTCGGCTTCACGTGGTAATCCGGAATTATTGAACGGTGCCATGCATTCGTCGAATGGAGCGCACTTGGCAGTCGTAAATCCGGCTTCCATCGCCCGCTCTGCCATCTCGGCGAATCCGTCAGGGGATCGGTCGTTCGAACCATCGAAATCCGGTTTGAGCGCCCTGTTGATATTCGAATAGAGCCGGACTTTTTGTTCTGCCTTGCCTTCGTGGCCGAACGAAACCCGCAAATAGTCGACTAAAGACAATTGTGCTCGCTGTGCCAGCGCATCAACTACTGCACAACGCAATCCACTCACAGCGGTCGCCAGCGGAACGTCTTCTTCCAGTTGTTCGGCGGTAAGGTTATTCAGCGTGATGACATCTGAATCACTCGTAAGTTTCTGACCGCGCAGTCGATCCGCCAATCTCGCAACAATCGGTGCGATCGATTGGTCGACTTGTGTATCGGTGATCTCGCCCTGTCCAACTATTCCATCGTCATCGCTAAACGAAAAATGCACCCACGTCGTATCAGGTCGCGCCACGACCGAATTGAAACTCAATCCGGTCGGCGTGAACCACTCACCTGATACTGGCAATTGTTTCTTCTCCGTGAAGTTGATCGACTACCTGTTCGGGTTTACCCGATACTGAGCGTACTTGTCGTCGTTGATGAACTCATCGATAACGATCTTCTCGCCACCGAGGTCGTTAGAAATATTCGCAGCAAGTACAGCAGCCAACGAGTTGATCGACGAGTTGAACGAATTCAAGCGATTCTCCGGCTTGCATTCAACAATCGAAGTCGCAAACGACTTGCCGATTGCCAGCGTGCTCTCGCCGCCCATCGCTGTATTGTGCGGACCTGCTGAAATGACCTTTCTGACCTGATCGATGGTCGGATTGTTCGCCGGTGGCCAGTCGCCATCAAATGTGTAATCAACAAAGTCGTCTTCCAGCTTGATCGTGCCGTGCGTGTGAATGATGCAGTCGAATCGACCACCGTAGTACGACCGTGCCGGTTTCGTGAAAATCAAGTTGGCGACGCCGCCCTTCTTCATCCCGTAGGTGACGGTGTAGGCAATCGGGTTGTCACCCTCGGTGTCGTGCAGCTCAGCAGGACGGTCAGTGTAGGTCGCCCGCACCCAGTCAACGTCATCGCCCGACCAGTAGCGCATGATGTCGGTCTGGTGGATTCCGGCTTCGACAATTGAAGTACCCGACCATGCCCGGTTAGCTGTCCAAACACGGTTGGCGGGGCCACCCTGCTCTTCAGTGTGGGTGTGTTTTACGCCGTGACCTTCGACTGCACCTTCGGCGATCATCGTCATGGCAGCAACCCACTTGTCGCTGAGGTAGTTGTGGATATCGGTGTAGCCGCGATCGTGTCGCATCTGAAACCCGACCGTGCTCGGCACACCAGCCTTGGTGATCGCAGCGTCCTGAGAAATGATGTCGTCGAGGAACAGCGATTGTGGTTTCTCGGCAAAGATGGCGATTTCGCGCTTTGCGGCTCGTTCAATCTCACCTTTGTGCTGGTTCGGTGGTATGACGAACCAGATGGCGTCGACGAGGCCTGACTCGATCATTCCGTCGGCACTGTCGAACATCTGAATACCTGCGGGTGAGTAGCCGTCGACATAGCTCGAAATCTTCGACTCTTTGAGGTTCTCAGGGTAGGGATCTGCTAGCGCAGTTATCTGGACGATCTCGTCCGACTGCATGTTTGTCAGCGCATTAACGTGCTGAAGTCCACGTTGGCCGACGCCGATCAATCCGACGCGCAGAGGTCCTGCCATGAGAGTTTGTTCCTTGTATCCAGTTAACGAATAGAGAGAAAACGCAGCAGGACTAGAAGAACCGACCGCATCTGCGAAAAATGCCCGCTGAGTTTATACCCGTGAAGGTGCGTTCGGGTGCTATCAACAACTCGACCACCCTATTGCTGTTTCTCCCATGCGGGTGTTCAATGCGCCAACCAGTATTCAACCGTAACGTCTGTAAGTGTCATCCTGACGCAACCGTCAGGTTGATCCCATGTACGGATGCACGGCCGGGTTGCCACCGCAGGTCAGGCGGCTGCGCCAGGATAGAAAATCATGAAAGTCACAGCAGTAACAACTCTCCCCGTCGCACGATTCAACTACGTGAAGGTTGAAACCGACGAAGGCATAACGGGTGTCGGTGAGCTCCATCCGGCATCGGGAACCGGCGGCACACCGTTCGTGCCGCGGGCAGCGGTCGAGTACTGCGCCGAATATCTCGTAGGCAAGGATCCCTTGCACACCGAGCGGCACTGGCAGCACATGTTCCGTCGCCAGCTATTCCGGGGCGGATCGGACATGATGGCGGCGATTGGTGCAATCGATATCGCTCTGTGGGATATCAAGGGCAAGTCACTCAACAAGCCCGTTTACGAACTACTGGGCGGGCCGACACGAGAGAAAGTTCGCCTCTACACCCACCTTGGCGGTAATACGCCCGAAACTCTTGCCGAAGAAGCGGCAGCGCGGGTCGAAGAAGGTTTCACGGCACTGCGCATCTACCCGTTCGGCAATTTCGGCAACTCCAATTTTGAGGAAGGGATAGGGCTCGAAACGATGAGCTTTACGGGCATGCAAAACAACGCAGTCGAGCGGGTGGCTGCAGTTCGGGAAGCTGCAGGACCAGATGTCGACCTGATGATCGACGTCGTAAATCGGTTGACACCAGCCGAAGCGATCGGACTGGGCAGGGCACTTGAGCCGTTCAATCTTTACTTTTACGAAGACCCGATCGAACCAGAAAATATGGACCAGTGGGGATGGGTCGCACAACAGCAGCCGATTCCGTTGGCGATGGGAGAGCGTCTCTACACTATCTACCAGTTCCGCGAACTCTTAAATCACCAAGGCGCAGCGTTCGTCCGTCCTGATCTATCGCTTGCCGGCGGCATAACCAACGTAAAGAAGATTGCTGCCATCGCCGAATCGACGTACGTTGGAGTCGTTCCGCATAACCCGCTTAGCTGCGTGCTGACTGCGGCCTGTGTTCAGATCGATGCCGCAACTCACAACATCCCCGTTCAGGAATACCCGTACGACGATGACTCAGGTATCAAGGCCGAACTCGTTCAAGAACCACTGAAACGAGTAGGCGGCTACATCGAGGTTCCTGCCAAACCCGGCATCGGAATCGAACTAAACGAAGAAGCCTTCAAGCACTACCCCCCCGTTCCCTACGACCGCCCCGCACTAATCAATCTCGATGGCAGCCTGCGAGAATATTGATCGCCAATCGTTTTCACGACGGACTCCTGTCATTCTCATAACCCTGACTCAATCGTCTCTGAATAGCCGTGTACTACTGAGCCATCCACCGAATTCATGCACCCCTCACGATGTCACGTATAAGCTGCGTTTCACGTAAGGATAGGTACGTTGGCATTTTCGACGTTGGTGGGTGTTCGATGTCACTCGATTAGAAAATTCTGCCAACGTTTATCACCGGGCTAGCGATTCTCGTCTTGATCTTGCTTTCTGTTTGCACGACTGAAGAAGATGCCGAAGCGACCGCAGGAACTGTCGTCACATTCCTGCACGAAGTGATCGAAACAACTGAACAGGGTGGCGTGACTCTGAGATATTGACGCCATTGAGAGCAGTTCGCATCAACTCAATTCAAACCGCTCGGAAAAGGATTTGCCTTTCGCTCTGCAGGCTCCAGCAAGAGAGGTTCGAACTTTCTAGTAACCATTATCGATTGCGCAACATACCGTTCAGAACGAATCTGAACGGGTCTATTGTGTACATGTGTTCAGGATGACAACGGGCGTTTGCTCCCTCACAATCACTGGCTAAATCGTTCATTCACGGAATTCTGTGTTTGATCCTGAATATGTATTCAGGATGACAATCAAAATGATCTAGCTCACAAATCCGAAAATATGCCAACTGAATCTACTTCCTACGATCTCGTTATTTCTGGCAGTCGAGTAATCGATCCCGCTAACTCAATCGACGCAAAGCTCGATGTCGCAGTCTCCAACGGGAAAATCTCAGCCGTTGTAGCAGGTATCGACACTTCAACTACGAAACGGGTTATCGATGCCAGCGGATTCGTCGTCACTCCCGGACTGATCGACCTCCATACCCACGCGGTTGACGGGATTCGCAAGCCTTCAAACGATGAGTTTATGGTGAGCCCAGACGTTGCCGGTGTGAGTGCTGGAGTAACGACCATTCTCGATGCGGGTTCGGTCGGGGCGCTAAACGCCGGTGCACTAATTAACTTCCTTGCACCTCACTCAACCACTCGGCTCATGGCATTGCTTAATATCGGCAAAATGGGGGTTGCCAATCTCCCAGAGGTCAAAACCACCGACGATATCGATCACGCCTCTTCGGTTCAGGCGATTCAGTCCGCACCCAATGTAATCAAGGGCGTGAAAGCTCGAATGGTCACTCCCGGAATTACCGCGCTGGGACTCGACATGCCAAGGGCAGCAAAAGCGATCGTCGACGAAGCCGGTGGATTCATGATGGTTCACGTCGGCGATATCGCCGGGCAGGATCCGGTTGCTGCCGATCTTACACCTACGCTTCTCATCGACATTCTGACCGCAGGCGACGTCGTTACCCACACACTTAGTGGAGCGGTCGGTGCGCTGCTAGCTAATGGATCGCTGATTTCGCAGGCACAGGATGCACGTGACGCCGGTGTCTACTTCGATATTGGAGTCGGTGGAGGCAATTTCTCGTTTGCTGCCGCACAAGCTGTTCTCGATCAGGGTTTCGTGCCCGACACGATCAGCTCCGACATCACCGCGATGAGTCGACACACGGGTCCGGTCTTTTCGCTGACAGAGTGCATGGGCAAGGTGATGAGCCTCGGCATTTCATTCGAAGATGCTGTGCGGATGACCACGTCAAGACCTGCCGAAATTCTCGGCATGTCAGATATAATTGGTTCGCTCAGCGTCGGGATTGCCGCCGATATTTCGATTCTCGATCTTGTTGAAGGTGACTTCCTCTTCCAAGAGGCATCAGGTGCGACTGCTACCGGTTCACAGGCGGTAAAGCCCGTGATGGCAGTTCGCAACGGCTTTCCACAACCACTCGATTACGGCCCCCGACCCTGGGGCTGGCTGCCGACTCAGGCTTCATAAACGAGGCAATTTCGTGACGATCTCACAAGAACAGTTCCGCGTGGGTCTGGAAAACCTTCCAAGATTCAAACTTTCGCACCTAAATACACCACTGGAACCGCTCGATCGACTTCGCCAGTCGCTGATCGATGAGGGTGTTCCGGTGCCGAACCGAATGCTTGTGAAACGCGACGATACAACGGGTTTGGCGTTTGGTGGCAACAAGGGTCGACACTTCGAGTTTGAGATCGCCCACGTACTTGAAGGTGGTTTTAACACCGTCATCAACATCAACCACTATCACTCGAATCAGGCACGCTTTATCGCTGCAGGCTGTGCCAAGGCCGGGCTGAAATACCACATCGTTTCAACCGATATGGTGAACGCCCCTATGACCGGTAATTTGCTTTTATGCAAACTCATGGGAGCCAACATTCATCGCACGCCAGCGGAATATGGCCGACAGGTAGCCGAAAAGATCTTCGCCGAAGAAGAAGAAGCTGGCCGAAAACCTTACATCCTGCCCAACGATCCATTCGCCGACGTAATGGGAATGATCGGATTTCTCGAAGCCGGGCTCGAACTCGAACAGCAGTTTGCCGATGCCGGCGTCGAAGGACCGGTCCGGTTCTGGGGACTCAAAGGTCGATCGATTGCAGGGCTGCGCTTGTACGCCAAGAACCGCTATCTCAACTGGCAAACTACCGCCTGCCAGTACTCATCCGGCAAGGTCGAAGATTTTCAAAAAGCAACGGCAGATCGTGCTTCCCAGGTTGTCGAGATGTTCGATCTAGAACACTCGCTGGAATCAGACGATCTACAGATCCTCGAAGACTACCGAGGTCCCGCATACGGCGTCCTCGATGACCGGGTGATCGAAGCCATCCAAATGGTTGGTAAGGCAGAAGGGCTCATTCTCGATCCCAACTACACCGGCAAGGCGATGGCGGGACTTATCGGCGAACTACGCGCCGGTCGCATCGACCCTGAAGTAACGATCGTTTTCATCCACTCTGGCGGCCTCCCTCAACTTTTCGCCCACGCCGATAAATTTGTGGATTAGGATATCGCAGTTCGCGCGAAATCTTGATTGCCAAGGAAGTGTCGACCTCCCACACAGTGTCATTTTGAATTTCTTAAGTCGCATGATGCTTGTGTTCGTTGGTATTTGTCTGCATCTCTAAATCACAAACTAAAGACTGAAACTTGTTCGTTAGACACCACGTCTGACCACTCATGTTGATGTCAAATCTACTGCCAAATATGCAACCAGACGATTGTGACCATTTCACCTGAAGTCAATGTATTCTCTCAATCACAAACGATTCTTCGGTTTTAGTCGGATACGAGTAGGAAGATGTCCTTTGATAACTCGACCCAACATCAGGTAACCATGAACAATAAATTAGGACGATTGTTTCCGGCAGTCTCAGAGAGGTTTGGTCTCGAGACGATACCGATTTCACTCCCTGGCTGGCACAAGATGTCCGCCTGTATTGGTTTTGGTATAACGCTACAAATCGACCGTTAAAGTGTGCTCCGCCAGTGTTCAGGAACGATCGCTTTGACATCCGGACCGAAAAACTTTTCGGTGATCCACTTCTCTGCGAAAAGACCGTCTTTGAAGCTCGATCTTTCCGATTCGTGGACTGTTACGTCTCCGGCGATACCGTTCTCTAAACCAGCAAGCACTTCCGGGCTGTATATACCGTTTGAGTGATCTGCTCTCAACAGAGTTTCCGCTCTGACCGCTGGCGCATGCCAACGCAAGTTGTACATTGACAATATCGATATAACTTCATTTTTTCTGTCGGGGTACAGACGAAGGTAATCGCTGTACTCCGCAAGCGGATACGACGACGTTTTCAGAGCGTGCTCAACCGTGTCAAACAGGTAGGCCGGGGTCGATACGACATGTGTGATTTCACTTCTACGTGCCGCCACCATAACAGCGATGTCGTTACCCCATGTGACTATTCTTGTTGAATCGACTTCTGGGCGTGTCATCAGGTATTCCAAACCTCGAATTGCGTCGGCTATGATCCCTCGATACACATACGTATCGGCACTTTCCAAACCATCAGTGAGTTGTCCCGGATACATGGCCGTGTATGGCTTGTCTGAGCCTCTCATTCCGCGCCCAGCAATCGAGAATGTCACGTAACGACTGCGAATGCCGATCGCAGTGCCCTGCGGGATTACCTCATGAACGCTTCCGTTCTTCGGCACGTAGTAGATCGCCGGGAATGGTCCTTCGCCCCTTGGAATGCTCAGATATGCAAATAGTCGGTATGGTCCGATGCTGGTAATGCGCACCCCATAGAGATCGGCATCGTCGGTTGAACGCAATTGGACGTACTCAACTTCGGGAGCGATCGAAATACTGGCAAGATCGTTGTCGACATCATCCCAAAAGCTATCGAACTCAGCGGGTTTAATTACAGTCATATCTTTACTTCCCACCCTTCAGTTCGGCTTCAAAAAACTTATCGATAATCGCGCCGTGCACGTACTTACCAGCATCGTGACCGTGGCCGTCATATTTGTATAACTTCTTGTTGCTACTGGCGATCACGTCGAATACGGCATAGCCAGTTTCGGGCGGTACTACGTTGTCTTGGAGTCCGACGTTCAGGATGACAGCACATTCGATCTTGTCGGCAAAAGAAATACCGTCAAAATACGCAACGGTGTTCTCAATGTCCTCGCGACGCTCCGGGTATGTGTGCAGATAGTCGTTGATCTCATGGAACGGATATGCGTGAGTCAATTCAATTGCGTCCATGTATCCGCATAGATATGGTGCGCTTATCGACACAGCCTTAACCTCTTTGCGCATTGCCGAGATTGTGATCGCGAGTCCACCGCCTTGACTACCTCCGACTGCACCAATATTTGCCCCATCGACTTCTGGCCGTCCTAGCAAGAAATCAACGGCGCGCCATGCGTCAACGTAAAACCCACGGTAGGAGTACGAATTCTTATCTACGATTCCGTAGGTGAGCAGGCCGGGGTAGCCAGGATCGAACTGCGTTCGGCTTCTGACCTTGCCACGAGGGTTAACTGAAATGCACGCGTATCCTTTCGCAGCCCACTCTCTGGCGATCGGAGGATCACTTTGATAGCCGGGTAGCTGAATCATCGCCGGCAAATTTCCGGTTGCCCCTTTGGGTACCGAATACCAGGCCGAGATTCTTACGTGGTCTAGGCTGTTGTAATAAACCTGATAAACGTCGACTTCGTCGTTCGATCGCAGATCGTCTTTCTCCATAGTGGAATCAAGATCTATCGCGTTCACATCCCTAAGAACGCCGTCCCAGAATTCATCGAAATCGTCTGGTTTGACCACTTTGCAACGGTAGTTTCTATCGACTTTCATTCGTAATCCTTAATTTGGGTTTGTACAAATTGGCGGTGTTCGTTTGAGATCACATGGCTTTTTCAAACGGCACAAAGTTAGTGGTTAACCAAATGCTGATCGAAGTGCTTCGGCCACGATTTCTGCCTCATCGGGTTCGAGCGCAACGGGACTCACGTATAACTCATCCCCGTAGCTTCCAACACCGACTTGTATGGACGGGTTTCCGGATGCCAGGTTGTCTTGTATTTCCTTCGATGAGGGGCCGTCCCAGCCTTCATCGAAGTAGAAGACTGCAGTCGGTCCTTGGCGGTTTGGATCGTCATCCTCAATTACTGGCCGTAAGCCCTCGGTACCTTTACCTACGGCGGTGATGATCTCTGACCAACCTCTCCAAGTTGCCCATTCGGCTTCATGATCCATCGATACAAATCGTTTCAACGCTACGAGAACAGCGGCGATTTCTTCTTTGGCTACTTTAGATCCACGGCCGACCGAAGCGTGTGGCGACATGTTTAGTCGAGCGGCCTCGACGAGATCGGCTCGGCCAGCAAGAATGCCTGTTGACTGAGGTCCACGTAAACCCTTGCCGCCTGAGAAAGTTACAAGATCGGCACCCTCGGCAATGTACTTCGTCAGGTTGTCGGCTGGTGGAAGCATCGCTGCAGCATCCACGATCACAGGAACGTCTTTTGCGTGGGCTATGGCGACGACTTCACGCAAACTCAGCGCACAGTCCATCCAGGGGCCGAAAACGTAAGTAACGGCAGCCGTTTTTTCGTCGATAGCAGCTTCTAATTGCTCGGCGAGTGTGTCTTCACCTTTGCCCCATTCTTTGAGCGTGGCTCCGGCAGTTCGGTAGCAAATTTCAAAACCGAAACGATGGTTTTCGAAAATCAGAATTTCATCTTTCATTCCGGCAGTGTTTGGCAATTGCAAGATGCGGTCGGGATCGGAACCGGCCATGCATGCAGCTGCTTGAACCAGCAGACCTGCCGAAGCCCCTGCAACCACAAGCCCAGCCTCGGCCCCGGTGTACTCGGCAATTAACGCTCCTGCTCGCCTGTTGAGCTCGTGAAAATCGATAAACGCGTTGGCAGCGTCAGTCATTGCGTCTTGAACTTCCTCGGGCATTCGGCTGCCGCCAAGAATCGTTACCCAACTTCTCCCGTTAATCACTTTTTTCAGACCGAGAGCATCGAAATGTTTCGATCCGGTCGAATTTGTTGATGTCATACGAAGTACTCCAAAGCTATTAGTACGCGTTTAGATATTTCTGGAAAATCGCGGGCGTAATTTCCGCTGTTGGCGATCATTCACGAAGAGTTTTGGTCACTTCTAATAACGATCTTGAAATTGAAGAAGCAGTCGTAAACGCTTCTAAAATTTCGTTATCTGATTGGCGTAGTATCGAGCTATTTACGTGCATCAATGGGATCGGCCACTCGACGCTCGGCCATGGAATTGAAATCCCTGAATCGAGCAGGGAGTCGATAAACCTATCTGTATCTATCGGAGGATCAAGCTGCAATTCGAAGACGTTTGATCCGTGTTCGAACTGGCCGATTTTGACTCCAGGCAGTTCGTTGATCAGTGCAAATAGTGTTTTAGCTTTTGCCAGCGACTCGTCGAAACGCTCGACGAAACCATCCTGTCCGTTCATCGCTAGTGCGGTTGCTATATACGCCGAAGGCAGGCCTCCACCGAACATGCGACGATCGTGATACATGCCCTCGATGAACTCACGAGGGCCGGCCAGAATCGCTCCGAATGGCGATCCGAAATACTTCCATGTCGACACGTACACACTGTCGAACAGTTCGGTATATTTCTTGATTGCGATACCCGTAGCGGCCGACATCATGTACAGCCGTGCGCCGTCCAGGTGAACCGGAATTCCGGCTTCACGACAGAGCTTTGTCACTGAATCCAATTCGCTCCACGGTACTACCTGGCCCGCCTGACGCCTCACCGGACTTTCTATCGATACGGCGCCAATAGAATTCAGCACTCGCCCAGTTACTGACAGAACGATTGCTTTCTGAAGCTCTTCGGCTGTGAAGTACGGTTTTCCAGCGGCCAATGGAATGCTGCTTAGGCCGCTGAGCCTCGTCAGGGCATCTCCTGCATCCTGGTAGATGTGACTTTGCTCTTGGAGCACAACTCGTGCTTTGGTACGGCTGTGTCGACGCAGAGCAAGATGATTCGCTAGCGTACCGGTTGGCATCCATATTGCGGCCTCTTTGCCGAGTTCATCGGCCATGTGATGCTCAAACGACTCAACGTTTCCACCCAACGAATAGATGTCAGGGTGAAGCTCGCCTCCTTCATGCAACGCAGTGAGCCGTTCGATGATCGCCCGAGGTGTTTGAGGTTCTCCGTCGCCTGAAAACACAACTGAGTTAGGACTAGACATCAACCGGGCTCGCTTGGCAGCAGAATCTAGTATTTCGGTCGTGGTATTCATCGTCAATCAACCGTCTTTGCGTGTTGCTGAGTTTAGTGGTTTTACGCTGTCCAGGGATTAGTCGGTGGAGTCGACGTCCAGTCATCGCGTGACCGTGCGTTTTTGTCCCACACAACCTGCCCATCCTTGATTGTCATTTGGCACACGATTCGTTTGTTAGTTCGGAACGCCCTGCTGCCGGATCCATTGTCGGTAAGACCGAAGTCGCCTTCAGCGACTTCCAATACAGCGATATCGGCAAAAGCGGTTTGCCCAATGTTGCCTAGCTCGGGATGGCCGATGGTTTGCGCCGGGATCCAGGTCGAACGAGTGATGATGTCTGGCAGATCCATGCCCAGTGCCATCAATTTGGTCATCGTTTCGGGCATTGTGCCTTGATTCACCAGGATGCTAGACGTGTGCATGTCGGTCGAAACAGTGTCGGGCGGGAATCCCTGTTCAATGGCGTGCTTGGCAATTCGGAACGAGAAACTTCCCGCTCCGTGCCCAACATCAAATTTGACTCCTCGTTCTCGAGCTTCGAAGAAGTACGGTTTCACCTTGTCATTGGAGTCGATCATTGGCTTGTCGAATCCGTAACAGTGGGTGGTCATATCACCGGGGCGGAGGTGCTCTAACAACATTTCGTTGTTTGGGCGAGATTTGATTGGAGCCTGATCGACCATAACGAAGACGCCAGCGTTTTTGGCGGCCTGCACACCCCGATCTAACGGTTGCCAGCCGGGCCCACGATAATGGGCGACTTTTACTCCAACGATGCGATCTGGACGTTGAGCGATTTTCGCTGACGCAAGGTCAACCGACATTCCTTCAAGATCCTGCTCAGGCAACCCAACCATTCCTTCACCTGCGATGTTCAGTAAGGCAAACACATTTGTCTTGGCGCTCGAGATTATTTTCTCGTCAAAATCATCGAAAGTTAGGTGCCCTGATCCGCCCACATCGACTGCAGTTGTGGTGCCTTCTGGTAAGCAGTGTGCATCGGGATGAACGGCCGCTACATACCCGTAAAAATGAGCATGTAAGTCAATCAGACCAGGTGTAACGATAAGTCCGGTAACGTCCGCAACCGTTTTGGCGAGGTCTGGCGAAATATCCTTATCGACAAGCGCGATGAATCGCCCCACAACCGCCACGTCGAACAATCCATCGACGTTGTTTGCGGGGTCTATAACACGCCCGCCTTTAAGGAGTAAATCGTACTTTGCGAATGCCCTGATTGCCGTTGCCAAGAGAACCTCAAAATCATACTAGGAAATTATGTGATTTATTAATTCGATACTCTGCGACATATTAGTCTTGCTGAGGTAATTAAGGCAGGTTCTGCGGACGAAATTTACCAAATAACGACGATGTTTTAGGGTAATTTCTCAAAATTTCCTGCATCGGAATCCGTAACGGTATTCCGCGTAGTTATTGAGATCGGACTAAATACGAAAATGGTACGCCTTGATGTGATGAGTTATGACGGAAAATCGCCTCGTGAATTCCACGTCTTATTTAGCGTGGAAGAAAGTGTCGATCGCGCTTAGCGAAAAATAGGCAGTTCAGGCAATTCCCAGCGTTTGAACAGATATTGACTGGTTTTTGGCAACTAGCCGCGCATACAAGAGCGTTATGGAGCGTATTAGTGAGGCTAACATGGGGCGGAATCAATAAACATTTAAGTGCAATCTGAGGTTCAAATGGCGGCCGAGCAAACAACTGAACGGATTTACGATCTCCTTCTCAAAGGCGGCCGCGTTATCGACCCCGCAAACAACGTCGATGGATTGTTCGACGTGGCGGTTGTGGGGCGATTCATCGCGCTTGTCGATAAGGATATTTCGCCAGACCTCGCCAAAACGGTTGCGGACGTCAGCAAACACGTGGTTACGCCGGGTCTTATCGATATTCATGCACACTTTTTTGGGATCAAAGGGGGCGTGCTTCCTGACGCACATTGCCTGCCACAAGGCACAACGACTGGTGTTGATGCCGGTGGTTCAGGGCATCGAACGTTTGATGAATTCAACGACACGATCATCACCCAATCGCTCATGAATGTATTCGCACTGATCAACATCGTCGGCAAAGGGATGATTGGCGAACCCGAACAAGATCTCGAAGATATGGATGCCGAACTAACAGCCGCAAAAATCAATCAACGCCCCGACCGAATAGTCGGGGTAAAAGTCGCCCACTATATGGGGCCGGGATGGGAGCCGCTCGATCGCGGCCTTGAAGCCGCTGGAGATGGTGATGTATTTTTGATGGTCGATCAGTCACCGATTCATGCCCGTCCAATGAAAGAAATGATGCTCGATCACCTTCGCCCAGGCGATATGGTGACTCACTGTTACGCGCTCAGCAAACCAATGACTGATGCCGACGACAAAGTTAAGGCGTATTTCTTTGAAGCGAGGGACCGCGGCGTGAAGTTCGATGTCGGACACGGCTCTGGAAGTTTCTCGTTCCGCATCGCCAAAGCTGCTATAGAACAGGGGCTTCTGCCGGATACTGTTTCTACCGATATGCATGAGCCAAGCATCATGTTCAATCAGGCGACCATGCCCGAAACGATGACCAAGTTACTAGCATTAGGTATGGATTTGGCTGACATCGTGAAGAGGTCTACATGGGATCCGGCAGTGGCGATTGGTCACCCGGAACTCGGAAATCTGGGGCAAACAGCGCTCGCCGATATCGCAGTGCTCGAAATTGCTGAAGGTGATTTTGGGTTGACCGACAATGGAACTGGCCATCGGGTTTTTCCGACTGCCAAACGAATCGTGTGCCAGATGACGGTCATGGGCGGCAGAGTTGTTTGGGATAAGAACGGTAAATCACGGGAAAGCTGGACAGCCACCCCGCCAACAAATCCGGCGCTGGCTTAGGCATCGAGTCCTTAGCCAAGAGTTGAAGTCTCGGCGAGATTAGCAAAAATTTCATCACCGGAGTACTAAACCTGCAGGGCAACCAAAAAGACCTGCCGATCTAGCACTCCGGTGATGAAATATTAACCGAGCACTTCGGCTAATCTGGCTCCCAGAACGGGGCCTTCGCCGGGCTGAAGATTTATCGGATTGACTGACATCGCATCTTCATTGGCGTCATATGTCATGAACACTCGCGGCTCACCATCGAGTAGCCGCTGAAGCAGTTCTTTAGGATTGCGGCCCGATTCACTTGACTTCAGCCCGATCACAAGCGTCGGCACGTGGTATTTCGACGCTGTTAGCTTGATCGACATATCTACCCCCCGCACGTTCTTCAGCTTTTCCTGAATCGGTGCCAGAGTCTCTCGATACTCAGCGAACTGAGCTTCGTCATCGGACTCCATGAACAGCTTCAACGCTGTGTACAAACCAATCATTTCGTCCTTGGTCACCTTTTGGGGTCGACCGATCGAATGGTTCGGAGCCGTATTCAAAATCGCTGCTTCAATCAAGTCTCCCCTTCCGAACAGAAGGCCCGTGCCCTGCGGACCACGAATGTACTTTCCACCAGACATCGTTACGAGGTCAGCGCCATCATCGATATATTGTCGTAAATTTGATTTCGGCGGCAACATAGCCGCGGCGTCAACGATAACCGGCACGCCGCGCGCATGAGCGATTTCGGAGACTTCGTTCAATGTCAGACCATTGGTTAGTACGCCAGGACCGAACAAATACGCGACAGCAGCGGTATAGTCGTTGATCGCAAGATCAAGTTCTTCAGCTAAGCAACCGTTTACCGAACCAGCTTCATTGAACTTTGCGCCAGCGAATGTGTACATATCGCTGTATCCACCACGATGAATTTTCTGAATTGCGAGTTCGTTTTTCATTCCGGTGGTGTTCGGCAGTTGCCGAACAAAACCCACGTTTTTTCCGGTCATACATGCAGCAATCGAAAGCACGACGCCACCGGCTGCTCCACTAACAACCATGCCACCTTCGGCACCAGTGACTTGCGCAATATACTCACCGACTTTTTCATTGAGCTCGACTAGCCCGACAAACGAAGTTGAAGCCATAGCCATAGCCTCGATTACCTCAGGTCTCGGCATAGAACCACCGAACGACGTAATTGTTCCGGCGGCGTGAATTACGGGTTTGATTCCGAGTTCTTCATAAACACGGTTATTAGTGGTCACGTTTCAAATCTTTCGGTTTTCTATACGGCCTGTATACCTTCGCCTGCCATAATGCCGGTGCACTCGGAATTTTCGACAACCAATTGGCCGTTCACGAGCACGTGTGGGATTCCTATGGGATGCATCATTGGGTCTTCGAAGGAAGAAAGGTCATTGATCATTTCTGGGTCGAATATACAAATATCGGCGCGGAACCCCTCTCGGATTTCACCGCGTTCAGCGAGTCCGAAACGTCGTGCAGGGTTTTGCGCCAATCGCTGTACAAGCTGCTCGACCGGATATCCATACCTGCGACGGAGTCGGCCCATTATTCGAGGAAAGGTGCCCCAGGCACGAGGGTGCTGAAGGCCGCCAACTGGAATTGCATCGGAACCAACCATGTAGTCGGGCCGGTCCAAAAGACTCATAACGTCTTCTTCAACAGCACGCCATAGGCGACCACTGCCCGGCGGCACTCCACGAAGTCCGCAAGAAAAACGCTCTTCGAACATCACTTCACAGATCATCTGTTCGATCGACGAACCCCGCTCAGCGGCAACATCTCCGAAAGTCATACCCTCATAATGCCGGTTTTTTTTCGACGCTATCCAGGTCCAGCTGTAGTTGTGCAATACCGAGGAATCTTTTGATTCGAGTTCGCGCACTAACATCGCCTTGGTTTCTCTATCAGCCAGTCGACTCAGAGCAGCTTCAGTACCACCTTCGTGGAACCAGCTTGGGAAGTGAGATAGAGGGTGCCCTGAGCCGACCGGATAAGGGTACAACTCAAGAGTTACATCAACACCATCATCTTTAGCTCGCTCGATCGGTTCCATAATTTCGTCGATACGACCTGCGTTGTCCGCGCTCGTTCGATAGTGCTCGATGTGAACCTTCACACCAGAACGTCGGCCGATCTCCAGCGCTTCCTCAACACCACCACCGAAATATGCACGATCGACATTGTGATTACGTGTGTGGATCGAAAACGCCTTGTCGTATCTGGCTGCGATTTTACATAGCTCTACTAGTTCTCGTGAATCGGAGAACGAATTCGGGTAGTACGAAAGGCCAGTTGCGAATCCACATGCACCCTGCTCGAAAGATTCTTCCATTGTTCGAATTGCGAGCTGAAGCACTTCGCCCCGCAGCGGAACATCTTCCATCCCCGCTGCACCCAAACGAATCGGGCCGTGCCCCAGAAACATCGCCACGTTCGGAGCCGTTTTGTGGTGATAATTACTTAGAGCAGAGCCTATCGACGACATATCGAGATCTTCTGGCGGTAGGCCAAGAAGTCCTGATAGATACTGTCGATACATCAGGTACTCTTTACGTTGCAGTGGAGCGTACGTTAGCCCATCAGGGCCAACTATCTCAGTAGTGATACCTTGCCGTACACCTTCAGCATGCTGACCGTCGTTAAGCAGTGCTCCATCGGAGTGAGCATGCGTATCGATGAAGCCAGGGGAAACGACGTGGCCTGATGCATCGATACGTTTCGGAGCTTCGGTCGCGCTCAAATCGCCAATTGCAATTATCTTAGTACCGATGATTCCGATGGAATTTTCAGTTCTGGGTGCTCCAGTACCATCGACAACCATTCCATTTTCGATTATTACGTCAAACTGCAAAACTGTTGCTCGCTCTTTCAGCAGTCGAATTAGTCCAACTGGTTAAGTCGTGGATCGAGTCTGTCGCGAAGCCAATCACCGAGGAAATTGAATGACATCACGATCAGGAAGATCGCTACGCCAGGCATGATCGACATCCACCAAGTGGTTGTCAGGAATTTCTGCCCTTGAGCAATCATCAAACCCCACGTAGGCACCGATGCTGGAACACCGACTCCTAAGAAACTCAATCCGGCTTCAGCGATGATCATCGAGCCTGTTCGGAGTGTGGTTATCACGATGACCACGTGCATCACGTTCGGAAGTAGATGACGCACAATAACCCGAAAATCTGAGGCGTTCATCACGCGGGACATTTGGACGTATTCTCTTCCCCTCAACGAAAGAACTTCACCACGAATATTTCTTGAACCTGCCGACCACGAACTTACAGCGAGCAATGCCATCACCATGCCTAAGCTTGGGCCGACACTAATCGCCACGATTAACGCGATTAACAAGAACGGCAAAGACGACCAAAGATCCACGAGCCGCATTAGGATTTCATCGACCATCCCGCCGTAATAACCTGCAACGATTCCAGTAGCTGTTCCCGCGATCAGGCCAAAAGCAACTGCCACAGTGGCTACGAACAACGAGATTCGAGCTCCGTACAACATTCGGCTGTACATGTCGCGCCCAAGGTTGTCGGTGCCAAGCCAGTGGGCTGAATCACCACCATCCATCCACACAGGCGGAATATTTCGTGTACGAAGGTCGCCCTTTTGTGGCTCGTACGGAGCCAATAAAGGAGCGAATACCGCACCAATTACGATCACGAACATGACCACGGCAGGAATGATCGGCCAGCGCTTCATAAAGCTGAAGAAATGACTCGGAATGTCCATGAATTTCCGAGACGACGTTTGAGTCGTGACGGCTGTAATTATTGATCGCTCAGTCATATCGGATTCTCGGGTCAACAACTGCGTAAAGAACATCTGCGAGGAAGTTCATAAAGACATAAGCCGACCCAAACAGAAGTACAACTCCTGCGAGCACAGGGAAGTCGTTATCTAATGAGGCTTGAACAGCCAACCGTCCGATACCAGGCCATGCGAATACCGCTTCAACGAATACGCTACCCGTAATAAATGATGCAAGTACCAACGCTGATACAGTCAAAGGCTGTATCAGCGCATTTCGCAATGCATGCTTCCAAATAACTTTCTGGCCTCCGACACCCTTTGCACGTGCGAGTTTCACAAACTCAGAATCAAGCACTTCGAGCATCGAGGATCGGGTCAATCTCAAATACGATGCCCATGGGTCGAACCCGAGCACCATCGCGGGCAACACGAAATAAGAAATCTGAGTCCAGAACGGATCGGTTGATGGTGCCTTCGTCGCTGGAGGGAGCCAATCTAATCTCACCGCGAAGACAAGAATCATCAGGATCGCCAGCCAGAAGGCTGGGGTCGCTTGTCCGACTAGAGCAATCGCGCGAGTTAGATAGTCCCATACCGAGCCGCGCTTGACAGCCGATAACACCCCCAATCCCACACCGGGTATCGAGGCTAATATCCCGGCTAATCCAGCTAACTGAAGCGTGGCTGGCAGCCTTTCGCCAATCATATTCGTAACCGGGCGTTGGGCTGCGATGCTCTCACCCAGATCACCACGAACGATAGCGCCCATCCATTTCAAATATTGAATGTGGAACGGACGATCAAGTCCCCACTTGACTCGAAGTTTCTGGAGCGTGTCTTCACTAATTCCGTACGAGTCGTCTCTGACGTAAATGAGAAGGGGATCTGGCCCCATTCTCGAGAGACCAAACACGACGAACGTTATTCCCCATAGCGTTAGCAGGGCGAATATCGCGCGCCGAATTAAAAATTTTCTCATAAAGAGCCTAGGCCATTTCCTAAAATGGCCGATTCCGCAAAATATTATCTGCAGAACCGGCCATTGAAGGATGAGGAATTTACTACTTCAGCCTAATAAACTCAGGTGAGTTGGCGGTCTGCCGCAGGCCCAATTCCATGTCCCAAGAGGCGATTGCTTCGGGATTGAACACGAGCAAGCTTGGAGACGCAACAATACCGAATCCAGGCAACCAATTCCGAATGTAGTCAGCGTAAGCATTATTCAGGTCGATCCGACCGGAAAGCGATGCCTCTGCAGAAACGTTCAGGTAGTTCGCTGTTGACTCTGGGTTCTCCAGACCGTGGCTCTTGCCACCGCGGGCGAGTGCGCTCATCTGGATGCCACGTGGCCAGTCCCAAGGAGTACTTGCGTAGTTCTCGAGCGGTCCCGTGTCAGTCCACGCCTGAGTTGCAGACCTACCAACCAAAGTTGGGCGGAATACAGCGTATTCGTAGTGGAGAACGTCAGTGCGAACACCGATTTCTTCCCAGAAGACCGAGACGCTGTCGCCGATCTCACCGTAGAAGTGACCAATTGGCCATGCAAACATCGGCATGCTAAATCGCTTACCAGAGGAGTCCCGTGGGAATCCAGCTTGGTCCAGAAGGGCTTCCGCACCTGCTGGGTCGTAATCGATCTTCCACTTGTCATCCCAGTTTTCGTTGTTGATGTCGAAGTAGGGGATGTATACCGGCCAACCAAGACCGCTCAATGCAGCTTCGTTGATCAAGTCACGGTCGATCGACATAGCAAGAGCAGTTCGGACCAGGCGAGCCTGTTCCATATCGTCCATGCCATCTGGGTTGTTGCTGTCATCCGGCTTGTGCGGGTTGCCAAGCCAGGGAAGATCGTGAGTGTATGTCACGATTTCTAGCTCATCACCTGTTGTTGGGTGATTCGTTTCCCACAAGTTACCGGCGAACATCATTGTCACCATTCGAGCAGCACCAGACCCTTTAGCTGTCATACCGATTCGCTGGGCTTCAGCAACGTTCGACACACTGATGTCAGCGATGTCGGCATCACCTGTCGCAAGCTGTGCAATTCGCACAGTTTCGTCAGGAACAGCGATCCTCGTGATCGAAGAGACTTCCGGTGTTGCACGCCAGTGGTTTGCCACTGCAGTGAAAACTGTTCGGTCACCTCGTGCCCACGAAGTCATTTCAAACGGACCAGTTCCAATCAAGTGTTCCTGGTTCCAGTCTTCACCCTCGGTGTCGTAAGCATTCTTGCTGACGATACCGGCACCAAGACCGTCCTGACCGAAGAACCATGTGTCCCAACGAGGGTCAAATGCTTCCCAGTTAATCCGGACTGAATGGGTTCCTGTCTTCTCAGTTGGGTTTGCGCCCAAGAACCCAGCCCATGTACCTGAGCCATCTGTAATTGAGATGTTTCCTGTACCAAGAGTTTCCGAAAGATTCGGGTTCGTGTCGTTGATAGACCAGACCAAATCATCGGCCGTCAATTCGCCGTAACCGCCGTGGAACTGAATTCCAGAAACGATCGTGACATCGACATATGTTGGTGGTGAGTTTTCAGTGTCAAGTGACCACGATTCTGCGAGGAGCGGGGTTGCCGGTCCTCCATCGTGAGTTGGTTTGAACAGAGTCTCAACCACGCTCATCATTTTAGCGCCACAACACAAGTTGCCAGCGTTAAATCCGCTTCCAATGCCGCTGTCGGCGCCGGTTGACCAATTCAGTTGACCGGCAGCTTGTTTCGAAGGTGGCGCAGGTTTATCAGCAGGAACAGCTGTAGCAGTCGCCGGTAGTACCGGTGTTGCTGTCACGACGATCGTATCGCCCTTGACTTCCTTTTCCACCACCACAGTCTCTCGGACAGTATCGCCCTTGACTTCCTTTTCCACCACCACAGTCTCTCGGACAGTATCGCCCTTTTCGGTGACGATAACGGTCTGGATGATGATTTCAGGCTCTACAGCATCGCCACCGCCACACGCAACCACTGCCATCGCTACAAGAGCGAGCATTAGTAGTGTCAGCTTAGGCAATACGTTCATGTACCGCATGTATTTTCTCCATCATCGTTCGTGCACAAGCAGAACGTTGTCTATTTCCGCCTGAGTCTAGGAAACAGTACCGATAGCTGGCGACGCCAATCAAAAGGCAACATACACCGGCATTCCTGAGGTCAAAAGACGAAATTTAGTGGCAGTCTTACGCTGGTCGATGGGAGCCACAAGGTAACGAAAGTAACCAATAGAGTGACTTTAGGCATTGCGACCAGCAAGAATACCCTATAATCCGGCGTATTCTTGTGTGAAGTCAACAGATTACGCAAACAATACGGATATCTTTGGCCGTACATTGTGTTTATGGATCAATGACGTGGTAAGAATCGTTG
>Ga0187827_10000218_pt1 | contig 91285 bp, 92 predicted proteins | sample ETNtaG_39_FD_167969 | JGI IMG/M metagenome (GOLD analysis project Ga0187827, IMG submission 167969) | Marine microbial and viral communities from oxygen minimum zone, Eastern Pacific Ocean - ETNP2014_SV_150_PacBio MetaG (Illumina Assembly) | ecosystem: Environmental > Aquatic > Marine > Hypoxic... | reverse complement strand
TAAAAAAAGAAGATATTATGAAAGAGAGAATACTTGGAAAGGATCCAAAATCAGGTTTAGAAATATTAGTCCGCACAGGTCGTTTTGGTCCGTACATTCAGATTGGAAGGCCGGAGGATTACAAAAAAGGAGAAAAACCAAAGAGTGCATCCGTACCTTCCAAACTAAAAAAGGATGCAATTACTTTGGAGGAAGCACTCGATCAGCTTAGTTTCCCAAAAGAACTTGGTAAGAAAGGTGGCGAGGTTGTCACGGTAAACTTGGGAAGATACGGTCCGTATGTTCGCTGGGGCAAAGTTACAGGGACACTTCCGGTTGATATGGAACCGGGGAGCGTAGATCTAAAAATGGCACTAGAAATAATTTCAACTGCAAAAGAAAAGAAGAAAAAAATGTCTGAACCGCTTAAAATCTTGGGCAATGATCCTAATACAAAAGATGAGATACAGGTCAAAGATGGTCGCTACGGTCCATATGTAACTGATGGAACGACGAATGCATCGATTCCAAAGACGATGGATCCTTACAAGGTGACTATTATGGATGCTGCGGAGTGGCTTGAGAAAAAGAGGCACGCTCCTAAGAGGAAAGGTGGTTGGAAGAAGAGGTAATCTTCCAAACCGACCATCCTTCCCCTCTTTCCATGATCTGGAGCTCAGATTTTAGCCTGTTCAAGTCCCATTCAGGATTCCTCTTTTCGTCCCAGACTACCAGGTCAATTCCATATTGAGTTAGGAATTTCTCAGGCTCCTTATCAACTTGTGAGCATTCGTTTCTGACCAGCTCAAGTTCTTCTTCGCGGATCTTGGGATCTGGAAATGCGCCGAGTGCGTCTGCATAAACCAGGTTGCGGGAAGCCTCAAGATTCCTCAGATTCGGATCAAGCGGCAAGTAAGTCAGACATACTCTCTGTGCATTTTCTTTGTGGGAAAGAAGAATATTCTTTAAATAAATTGAATAAACAACATCGTGATGCGTATGCGATGTGATCAAACTCTGTGTATCCCTGTCAGACAGAATCCTTGCGCGCGGGATTTCATCAAGAGTTGAAAGAAGATCTGACAAATGTTGCGATGCGAAGTTTTCCGGAGAGGGATTCCATTGTTTGATTATCCACCTTCCGTCGTATGCAATTGCAGAGATATAGAGGACTGCGGCAAGTGCGGGGATTATCAGAATCTTAGATTTAAATTTCCACGCAAGAAGAATCACAACAATAGCTGCGAGTAGAAGTGAAAAAATGCTGTGCGAAACAAAATTAAAAACAGTTCCATGAATCACCTGTTGGTGCATTACTACAAATGCGGTGAATACAACTACAATTGCCGGACGGTGCGGTTCAAGCTCTTTGTATTTTTTCTTGAGCAGAATTATCAGTCCCATAATCATCGTCAGGAATAGTGCGCTATATATCCACGACTCAGGTAATCGTCCGGGGCGCATGCCACTTCTAAACACTGCCACGTCAGCTAACGGATGGTTCATCACAGACAAAGTCTGGAAAACGAAAGGAAGTGCAAAGATAACTCCAATAATTGCAGATAGAAGTAGAATTTTTAGTTCGGTTGTCGGTTGTCGGTTGTCGGTTTTCGTGAAGTTTTCAACTAAATTCCAAATCACCATCAGTCCTAACCAAAGCCAGGCGAATGTCCAACTCCAAACATAAACTCCTACTAAAGTACCAAGCAACATCCCTCCAATTACAGTGGGTCCCTTTCGTTTTTTTGCGTAAGCTAAACTTAAAGCAGTCAGAGCAAGCATCATCAGCAAAAAGCTTGAGCGCAGATGGATTGGACGGTTTAAATTATAAAGTTGTGTTGCAATCAATATTAGAGAACCTGCGTAAGATTGAAGGCGTGTAAAACCACATATGCTCAGGAACCAAATAAGAACAAGAAATATCAGAACCGGAATTACTGAGTCCATGATCGTCAGAACTACCCAAGAGTGATCAAAGACTGGACGGAGAATCATTCCAAGACTAAGTTCAATCAAAGCAAATTGTGAACCGACCATTCCTTCTTCTCCTACGAAAGCTTCAGATACCTGATTCAAATTACCAGTCAACGCCTCCTGAATGCGTGCAAGATAAATTTCCTCATCAGAATTTAGATGCACATATACTCCTTTGTACGCAGGATTCAAAATGTGGATTAAAAATGGACCCTGCATTATCAGGGCTATAGCTATTGATGAGGCGATGATTAGTGTCTTCCAGTGGGGCATGGATATATTTTAGCTTATAGCTTTTAGCTTAATTAGCTTAAATTGAGGCAATTATTGGTGACAACCAAAAAAAGCTAATGAAGCTAAAAGCCAAAAGCTAGCCGAATTAAGTGAGATATTTAATTGGCACAAACCTCAACTTCAAAAATACCCAGCACCATTTAAACCAATCCTTCCAGCAAATCTTTTTACCTTCTTTGTAAGATCTTGGATGGTAGGAAATAGGGAATTCGGCGATATGAATTTTTTTGCGTGCAAGAAGCGCTGTAATTTCAGGATCGTACCTGAAGTCGTTTTCTTTAAGCGGAAGAGTTTTGAGTACATCGTTTCTGACCATTTTGTAACAAGTAGGCTGATCAGAAAGCTTTTTGAAGTACAGAATGTTGAATATATAAGTAAGAACAGTACCTCCAAGAAAAGTCAGCAAATGAGTAAATTGCTTTTGTTTCTTAAGTCTCCGCGAACCGTAAACAGCTTTGTGATCATTCTCTTCTGCAAACTTAACTAATTCAGGAATCTCCTCCGGATCATATTCAAGATCCGCATCTTGAACTATCACATATTTTCCTTTGGCCTGAGCGTAACCCATTCTGACTGCGGAGCCTTTCCCCCCATTCTCTTTTGTCAGAACAGTATCTTGAGGCGTGTCACGGCACTCGCGAGTGCCGTGACGCGCAAGCTTCCTAATAATCTCCAATGAAGAATCCTTCGATCCGTCATCAACAATAATTACTTCAGAAAAATCTCCGCATGATCTGTGTACACGGGTAATTATTTCTTCAAGTGTCTTTTCCTCGTTATAAACGGGGATGACGATTGAGAGAAATGGGGATTGAGAAGGGTCGTTCATTACGGCGAGTTTAGCTCATAGCCTACTGGGGTTCATTAGTTTTAATGAGTATATTGGCAGGCGCGGTTCTACTTCGCGAGCTTCGTAGAACCTTTGCCTTAGGCATATGTCATTCTGCGAAGCTTGCGAAGCTGAATGGCAGGCGCGGAAGGATTTGAACCTTCGACCCCTGGTTTTGGAGACCAGTGCTCTAGCCAACTGAGCTACGCGCCTAAGGTGTACTAATATTACACTACTCAATATTCTCCCAGAAGCACTTTTGGCAATATACCTTATAAGGAGCATCCTCTGGGTAAACAGAAAGCATATTCTCGCTACATTTGTCACATACACGTTGGTACATCTTACGTTCACTTCTAAGTGCCATGCGCTGCTTGTGTCGACATGCAGGGCAGAAATCGGGCAAATCTTGTAATTATGAAGCTTTTAAGGTAAAATAGCTAGAAATAAACAAAAACAAATATGGGTGGAAAACTCGACAATATTGGGCAAAACGAAAGCGATGAAAGTATCGATGATGATGGTTTCGAAGCCGAGGCAGGTGCACCCACAACAATGGAAGAAGTTCAGGCAGGGCTAAAACAACGCATAGAAGAGTCCGACAAGAAATTGGGGGCCAATGTTAGTAAATTGGAAACGGTTGAAACAGAAAAATCTAAGCTAAAAAAAGATGCAGAGTCAGTCGAAGAAATGGGAGCAAGTGATAATGAAGCGATGGAAGAGATAGAAGAGAAAAGAGATGAGACGGAAATGGGGCCGGAGGAGGACATTAAAAATTGGGAAGAAGAGTTTGAGAAAATGGTTAGTGGAGAAAACATTATGGAGGATGCAGAATCGCGTTTAAGTGGAGATGCATCTGAGCTTTGTGAGTCTGCAACGAATCAAATGAGTGGAGGAGAAAAAGAATTAGTCGGAAAAAATTTCTACGAATGGGTGAAACATTTGGCTCCGGTCAAGGATCAGTTCCTCAGGGATTTAAGAGGAAGGCTTAAATCAGGTGAGACGATGCAAGAAGCTGAGGAAGCTTCTAAGGAAGCTGCACAGAAAAGAGTGTCTGATTTAGAAAATAGAGCCGAAGGATCTATAGCTGGAACAGTTAATAAGCTTTTAAATGATATGAATAGCTCTCCTCCCCCCACTACTCAGGTGGAAGAGCTATGGGAAGAAAACAGAGAATCCGCACAGGCTGCTTTTGACAAGAACATGCCGCAGGGAGCTACAGCTGCGGAAGAAAAATGGTTTGATCTTATGCACGAAAAATATCAAACGGAACTCGATAGTGGCAGAACGATGGAAGCAATGCCTGAAAAAGGAAATGAAGATATGCAGCAACTTCAAAACGAATTAGACGAGCAAGGAGTTGACCTGGATGATTTGATTAAGCGTAGTAAAGCTATGAACTTACTCAGATATGCAACAGATAGTAAGTACAGCTCAGGAGATAAATTGAATGTGAGGCTTAGTGGTTTAGATGGAAAAGAATTACTGGATGTTGATTCACTCGTTGAAGCCGAGGAAGTTGGCGCACTTGATATGGCTCTTAAGCCTAAGGGGGAACTTAGTGTTGAAGAAGTAGCACAATGTATAAATGAAACATCGGGGCTTCTAGGAGCTTCAGTTGTTGGCGGCGAAGTTAAGTTCGATAGTAAGATATCGATTGATCAAGGCAAGAAAGCATTTAAGGCGATGCAGAGGAAAAGGCTTATAAAGAGAAATAGTAAGGGATAATTTAAATACTTGCATCCTGGATCCTTCGTATCCCCTCATTCGCCTCAACAGAAAACTTATTCCACTCAAGCGCCTTTTCAAACTGTTCACGGGCTTTATCAGTTTGGTTCTTTTTAAGGTAGAGGTTTCCAAGCTTAGCTCTGGCAATTACATACGAGCCATCAAGCTCAACCGCTTTTTCATAAAATGAGATTGCTTCATCAGATCTTCCTGTTTGTTCAAATAGTGAACCAAGTGAAAAGTAAGGCTCAGGATTATTTGGATCCATATTAATTGCTGTGCGGAATCTTTCCTCCGCGTCAGTCACCTGCCCTGTTGCCGCGTAAACAAATCCTGCGTTCATGTGCAGGAGGGAATGATCCATGTACTTCACTCCTTCGGTTATAACTTTAAATGCTTCTTCAAACTTATTCTGATGCCTGAGGATTGTTGCAAGACCAACGCGAGCTCCGACTGATTCTGGATAAATAGAGAGGGTTCGCCTAAAAACTCCGTCAGGCGTTTTCCATGTATTTGTTTGATTGATTGAGAGGACTATTAGAATAATAATAATAGTTGATCTTGCGATTGGTCGAATGCTTTTATAAATATAAACAAGAACGATTAGAAGCCCAACCATTGGTAAATACGCATAACGATCAACTGCGAAGAATACTAAGTTTGCTTTTCCAATGTTCAGATACGTTGGAGCAAGGGTCACCAAATACCATCCGATTCCAAATGTAATAACTGGATGTTTCTTGAGTGATTTAATAGCAATCATAATTAGAATAATTGCGAGTATAACGCTTGGGAGAATCCGCATATCAGTCAGAGATATGTCTCCTTGAAGTGGATAAATGATAGTCAAATCATTTGGTATCAAGAATTTATATATATAAAAGATTGTGCTTTTGCAGGCGACGAGGATTTTATCGATAAGAGTTACGGATGCGATGACGCGGGCTTTGCCGCCGAGGGCAACTACAACAAAGATCAGAGTTAGGATTAAGTAAGGAACGATTGTAATCGGGCTCGGTTTTCGGGTTCGGGTTCTCAAAAGTAGCCAATGCAGAATTAGAATTCCCAAAAGAGTTACAGCTATAACTTTTGAAAGTAGTGCGAGTAGGAACATTGTGATGCTAAGCCAGTAAGCTTTGCGATTGCCTTTGATGAAGTCCAGATAAAAAGTAAGTGACGCAAAGAAGAAAAGTCCGGAGAGCAAGTCTTTTCTTCCAGCAAGCCACACAACGGCTTCTGTATTTAATGGATGAATGGCAAATATCAAACCACCGAATAATGCAAGCTGTGCTTTTCTTGAGGAACAATTGACAATTGACACTTCGACTCCGCTCAGTACAGGCAATTGACAATTGACATCTTCATTCTCGCTTGCATTGGATTTGTTGGATGCCAAGAGTTGCATCAGTATCCTAGTTACGAGTAGCGCATTTATAATGTGGATCAGAATATTAGTCAGATGATAATTGAATGGAGCAAGTTCACCGATCAGATAATTGAACTGGAAGCTTACGAAAACTAGAGGTATATAAAGTTCAGGATCGTATGTTGTAAAGAAGTGTTTGAGGTTCTCCCAATTAATAGCACGTATCGCCAGATTCTCCACAATCAGAAATGAGTCATCCACAGGTGCAAAGCCATGGAATAGGGAAGCTCCAAAGGCGAGGAATGGGAGGATGATAAAAAGAGGAATCTTCAGTTTTTGCATGGGGATATGATAGCTGATGGCTTAAGCTACACAAATTTGCCATTTTCTGCTATAATTCTAGCTATGGAAACAATTCTCACTCGTACAAATACCTTGGTCAGAGAAGCCGCTTTGCAGGCTTATGAGAAAATGATGGATATTTTCCCCGAAGCCTTGCTTGCGATATTGATAGTATTGGCTGGCTGGATAGTCGCATCTATTTTCTATCGCCTTTGTGTCCAACTTCTTGCTTTCTTTGCAATTGATAAGCTGGTTGCAAAGACTCCTCTCGATAAGATGCTTAAGGGCATTGGAATTCATAAGAGCGCGTCCGGAATACTCGGCCTTCTGGTTTTTTGGCTGACTATCTTGGTTACGTTGATCTTTGCATCAGAAATTCTGAGCTTGGAAAAAGTATCCAATGCACTTGAGGTAGTGACGCGATATATTCCTCAGGTCATCGCGGCATTTTTGATTGTTGTATTTGGAATGCTTCTTGCTAAGTTTTTGCAAACGATTGTAGTCCAATCAATTTCCAAAACGGGTCTTGGATATGAAAGGTCAGTAGGGCGTGCAGTTCAAATGATTGTTTTGGTTTTCGTATTTCTTGCTGCGGTTGAACAGCTTGGATTAAACCTTTCCTTTATTACGACCAATGTACTTATATTCTTCGCAGCCATTTTATTGATCTGCGGTCTTGCAATTGTATTAAGCGCAAGGACTGTTTTGGAGAATGCTCTTCTTTGCCAGCACCTAAAGAGAAACATTGAAGTTGGAAGCGAAATATCCGTTGGTGACGTTAACGGAAAAGTTAAATCATTTACTCTTGCCGGCGTAGTGGTTGAAACTTCTAAAGGTGCAACAGTAGTACCGGCATCTCTCTTCTTTACACAAACATATACAATAAAAAAAGATGATGATTAACAATGTTTTATATGGTTTAGATTCCGTTTTGTCACATGTCACATGTCACAAGACTTGTGACTTGCGACCTGTGACCCCTATCACTTTAATTAATAATCTAAATCATGACTCCTGATATCCGCCCAATCCTCGTCTCGATACCGCACGCCTCGAATAAAATTCCTGAGGAGGTAAAGGATTATATTCAGCTGAGCGAAGAAGATCTTCTGGGTTACACGGATCTGTACACAGATCAGATTTTCACAATCGGGAATGTGTACACGGTTAAGTGCGATACTTCCCGCGTTATTGTCGATGTAAATCGCGCGCCGGATGATATTTCAACAGAGTACAAGCAAGCGGCGGAGGGGGTAACGGTTCATACGACTTGGGACGAGAAAAATGTTTATAAGGAAGAGCCTTCGCAGGAAGTTGTTGATTCGTTGATCAAGAAGTACCACGATCCGTATCATGAAAAAATTGATGAAGTAATTCCGCATGCAAAGTTTTTAATAGATGGACATTCATTCCTGTCAGTCGGTCCAAGCTTAAAAAAAGACAGTGGCAAAGACCGTCCGGATATCAACATTGGAAATGGAAACTACACGTCATGCTCGCGCGACCGAACTGTTTTCTTCCGCGACTTCTTCAAAAACCGAGGATACTCCGTCGAGGTCAATTTTCCCTACTCAGGCAAATATATTCTGGGACACCATTGTCACAGGCGCAGGATTCCTCCATTTCTGGTCCCTGGCATTCAGATAGAGATCAACCAAGGGCTTTACATTAAAAACAACTCATTCGACCCGATTCCTGAAAGGGTTGATGAATTCCATGAGATATTTGAAAAGCTAGTTGACGAGTTCACAGCTAAATTCTGTCCTTGAAAGAACAGTTAGAGAAGTATAGTCTGAGCTTGTTATGGGAAGAGGCTTATCCAACGGCGCAAGGGAATTACCTGCATTTACTGTGCCTCATGCTGAGTACGCTAATTTTCCAAATAGACCAATGCCCTTATCTGAATTTGCTCCTGTTCGCCAAGTAACCGATGAGCAGTATGAAAGAATAGTGAGAATGATGGCGAGTGCCGAAAGGGCAAATGATGGCAATATTTTAAAATCAGGACATAGGTTACAGGGAACAGCGGCATAGTCTGAGCGGTCAAAATCTGCTATAATAGTTTGATGCTTGAGATAAACATTCATATTCACAGACCATTCAGAATCCTTGCAATTCTTGGCGGAACTATTGGTCTGTTCATTGGGCTACAATTGATGGTGAACTCAGGAAAGTTGCCAATGGGAGGTCCTTTGACTGCGTCAGTTCAGAATGCAGAATCAACTATTCAACGTGAACGTCAGGAGATTGCAGTATTGGAAAGACGTGAAGAGATACTCAGATATCAATTAGGCGTTCTTGAAAACGAGAAAGCTGAGTACGGCAAAGACTGGTCAGAAAAACAGCAAAGAGAGTGGCAGGATGCGCGCACGAAGTTACTCATGCTACTTGAAGACAGAAGAGTTTCCGAGGAGTACATAAGAACTGCATTATTTGAAATCAGGGCGGCAGAAATTAGAGCGCTTGCTGCAAGTGGAGATCCAAGCATGCCTCTCAGACTCAGCTGGCCCGTTGAACCCACCGAAGGAATTTCAGCTTTGTTCCATGACGAAGAGTACGAGAAAAGATTCGGACTTACGCATGAGGCAATTGATATTCCGGTTCTACAAAACTCAGAAGTTAGGTCATCTGCGGAAGGAGTTGTGTCAGTTTTGTACGAAGGAGATAGCGGATATCAGTACATCATCATTTCTCATCCGGGTGGTGCGACACTTTACGGACACGTCAGTGAATTCTTAGTCCGCGAAGGTCAGGTGGTTCATCGCGGAGATGTAATTGCACTTAGTGGCGGACGTCCGGGCTCAATGGGTGCAGGTCCGCTTTCAACCGGTCCGCATCTTCATCTGGAAGTTATCAGAGGCGGAGTTCATGTTGATCCGCTGGGATATCTCCCCAAGATCTAGACGGATTGTTCCATTGCAAAATGATCAGTCATTCCTGCAACGAAGTCTTTTACTGCTTCCTCCAAACCGGAATCAGTCTTCTTTTGAATGGCTAGAACTTTATTAGTCGGTTTATCTTTTAGCCCATTGCAAAGCGCAATAATCAGAGCTTTGCCTTCTTCACTCTTGTTTCTGACCTGTGGGCAGAAGTACATACGTTTGGACAAGAACCCTCTAAGCTCATCCAAGTCCTTGCGCATTGAATGTGTTAGGTGAACAAGGGGAGTGACTGCTTTGCTAACATCCTCTAGCGTGTTAATACGCTGGGACGCAAGTTCCTCTGAGGTTGCTTTGTATAGGTCCATTACGCAAACATTGATTATTGAACCGCGCAATGATGTTCCACGTTCAATCGTTAGATCATGTGCTTGCTTCGCCAGAGGTACTGCAAGTATCTCCTCAAGAGTAAAGAGGCCGGCCCTTATTCCATCCTCACAATCATGACCCGTGTATGCAATCTCATCAGCTAAGTTAACTACTTGTGCTTCCAAAGTAGGAGACTTAGAAACAATTGCCTGTGGAAGATCATAAGGCGTTGTGTGTTTGAGAAGTCCTTCCAATATCTCCTGATTAAGGTTAAGCCCTTGGGCAAGCGAAGAATGAGACTCAAGCAAGGTCACAATCCTATGCGACTGTTCATTATGCTCAAACCTTCCTCCAAATTCTTTCATCCACTCATCCAAGCCCTCTTCACCTGCATGGCCGAATGGAGGGTGGCCCAGATCGTGTGCTATTGCTATGCATTCAGTCAGATCCTCGTTAAGTTGAAGTGTACGTGCGATGTCTCGACTGATTTGCACCACTTCCATTGTATGCGTCAGTCTTGTCCTTACATGATCTCCGTGCCCGGCAACGAACACCTGAGTTTTCCCCTTCAGTCTACGAAAAGCTCTGGTGTGTATCAGTCGATCTCGATCTCGTTGAAAAGGAAATCGTGTTTTATCCTCAGGTTCCCTGTGAGCTCTTCCCAGTATTCCTTGATGCGGAATGGCATAGGTCGCTAATAGTTGATTCGAAGCCTGTAATCGTTCTTGGAGTGATAACAAGTGAATAGTGAATAGTTAATAGTGAATAGTTGTCATGAGCTATTATTGTACTCCGACTGTCCACTCTGTCAGCTTCATTAGGGATTATTTATTGATATAATCACTTAGTCTCAGCGACTCGTCAGGGCAGTATACGTTTATCCTCAACGCGCATTACGGGAGGCTAACTCTCCGAGGACCGTGGTCCGAGGATGCGGCCACCCACCTGGAAACAACCAGGAGTAAAGCGTCCCTGCTCAACGGTCGTTTGGACGTAACTTCATCCCCTCTCCCTGACCCTCCCCCAAGGGGGGAGGGAAACTTTGTCATGCTAGACAATCAACTTGAGATTTGCATTTGCAAAGTTCCCTCTCCCTCTCGCCTTCGCGTAGCCGCTACGGCGGAGCGAGGTCGGGAGAGGGTTGGGGAGAGGGGGGATGTTATTTCAAATAACAAACCAAAACATTTGTATGCCCAGCCTTAACTTCCTCACGATCTCCACCCCTGTAAGCCCAGTACTTATCTGGATTACAACTGGTACAGTCAGTCATTCTTTCAATGCGGTCAGCGGAGACTCCAAGGTCAACTAATTGCTTGTCAGCTGCTCCCATTAGATCCACGCAATTGTTTTCATCAAAAAACTTAGGATCAACATTGGGCAATTCATTATTAGGATCAGAAAAGATCGCACACTTCTGGCAGAGCGAGGGGCCGATGCAAACGTAAGACTTAAGTGGATCTGTGATCATAAAAAACTCTGGTATTGCGCCTGCAATAAGTCCTTTCCATCCAACGTGGACTAATCCAACTGTATTTGATTCGGGATTGTAGGCAAGAATTGGCTGACAATCGGCCATTCTGATGCTGAGTATCAGATTTTTTTTGTTAGTCACTAATCCGTCAGCTTGTTCTTCGCGTGAAGTGGGGGAATCAACTTCGATTATCTTGTTGCCATGAACCTGCCACAAACTTGCGACATTATCTCCAACCTGATCGTCACTTGTCACATCATCTTCCTTAGTAAAAAGAGTAACTGATAATTTGTCCTTAAATGGAGTCAGGATTGAAAACGGATCTTTGATCATGACATTTTTTTAATTAACTCAGGTATCTCCTTTATAACATCTTTAGCTCTGTACGCATATCCATCATCATCTTCCAATTCCTCTCCCGCTTTCTTAATTATCTTGGTTGCCAGCACACTTGCTTCAAAAGGATCCATCTTCTGTGCAATAAGTCCCCCAATCAGTCCTGCAAGCACGTCACCTGTTCCTCCAACTGTTAAGCCCGCGTTTCCTCCTTTAATAATCTCAGACTTTCCATCGGAGCCAACTATTTTATCTTCCGGTCCTTTAAGTACGATTACAGCGCCTGAATCATTCGAAGCTTTCTCCAATTCTTTTTCTTTAACTTCCATTCTCTCAAGCTCACCAAGATGAGGAGTTAGGACTGCAGTTTTTCCTTTAACTGATTTGAGTGTCTCCGGTTGAAGTGCGGCTGCGTCCAGAACAAGTGTGCAACTTGCGCCTTCAATAATTTGCATCAGTGCTTTTTTGCTATCTTCATTGGCGTGATCAATGCCGGGTCCAAGAACTGCGCAGTCCATTGTCGCAAGCAAACTTAAAACCGGTTCTATGTCTTCCGCCTGCAAGTCATCCATTTGGAAAGGATAAACTTGAAAATTGAGCGCAGTATCCTTCGCAACATTCTCGTGCCAGTCGGGGAGAGAAAGATAAACCAAGTCAGCCCCGCTTCTTTCGGCTGCAAGGGCGCAAAGCAATGGCGCGCCGTGCATGTGACGCGAACCGCCGATTATTGCAACTTTTCCATTTTCGCCTTTGTGGGAGGTGGGGGAGCGTTTCATGATGGGATGATATATCAAAATGAATAATTAAAAATGAGAAGTGAATAGTTAAAAGTGAATAGTGAATAGTTGGCAAGTAGGAATTAAGATTTACTTAACGATACTCTCGATTTTTTCTCTAAACCTCTCCGCCCTAAATTCTTCAGCTCTTTTCTTAATAGATTCAGAATCGAAATTCATCTCCTCGAATCTATCAATTGCACCTTTAAGAGACTGCACTGTTTGCTCCGAAAAGAATACTCCGGACATATCCTCTGCAATCGTATCCAGAGCTCCTCCTTTCTTAAACGCGATGACAGGAGTTCCTTGAGATTGAGCTTCTAACGGTGCAATACCGGCGTCTTCCTCTTGCGGATAGAGAAGTGCTTTTGAATTCGCATAAATTTCAGGCAACTTTTCATCAGGAACATAACCTAAGAATTCAACAGTCGGTCCTGCCAAGTTCTTTAGTCTCGATTCATCTGGACCTTTGCCTGCGATCATGAGAGGAATGTTATGTTTGTTCGCGCATTCGATTATTAAATCAAATCTTTTATAAGGAACCAGTCTACCCAATGCCAAGTACGCGCTGTTGCGGTTGTCGGTTGTCGGTTGTCGGTTTTCGAAAAATCTGTCGGCTACCGGTGGAAGTATTACAGTAGCATCACGGTTGTAAATTTTCTTAATTCGGTCAGCGACAGTTGTAGAGTTAGCTAAAAATAAATCAACTCTCTTTGCAGTCGTCATATCCCACCTTCTAATCTCATTTAATTTTCTTCTGATTCTTTTCCAAAAGAACTTCGGAATATTCGAATCTTCCAAATACTTCTTTTCCATTTCCCATGCATACCTCATTGGAGTATGGCAGTAACAAATGTGCGTGGCATTGCTTGGAGGAATAATCCCCTTTCCTATTGCGTGCGACGAACTAAGGATCACATCAAACTCATCAAGATCAATCCTCTCCATCTCTCGCGGCATCAGAGGAAGGAGGCATCTGTGATGCTTTCCAAGTAACTTGTACCATTTCTGCAAACGACTGGTCCTTATATCAGCATCGTTCAAAGGTCCTAGATTCCCATGATTTGCAATTGTGGTAAATATTGGGGCATCTGGCCAAAGTTTATGAAACTCGGCGATCACATGCTCAGCGCCTGCGTAGAGGGGGAGCCAGTCGGCAACGATCGCGAGTTTCATTAGTTAGAGTGTACTATTACTACTCACTACCCACTACTCACTTACTTAAAATCTTGAAATAGTGTGTAGTGAGTAGTGGGTAGTAGGCAGATTGGCTATTATAGCTGCATGCTCAAACCACCTCGTCGTCTTCCAAAGCGCTACAACCGCCCTGTTACTCCTATGACGAAGCGTTTGGTAAAGAAGCACAAGAGGAGGCACAAGAAAAGCAGGTGGAAAGATTTCCTACACAAATTCGAACGTAAAGGTCAGAGAGCCCTTAAGTCCTGGTGGCGATCTTGCATGTGGTGGATTTTGATAGCCTTGTTCGGTCTTATACTTCTTGGATTCGGTTTATTAATATTTTCACCGCTTATTCAAGTAAGAGAAGTTAAAGTAGTGCGCTTTGATTCCAGACTGGACATAGAAGAAGTCCAGAAAATTCTAACACCGTTTTTTGGGAAACATCTATTCTTCCTGCCTGCTCATGAAGTAGCAAGCACTCTCGAAGATGCTATAAAAGATCTGGAAGATATAAGTATTTCAAAACTTTATCCTTCTGAATTAAGTGTAAAGATAAAATTGGATCCTCTTATTTCACGCATAAAAATTATAGATCCTGATCAGGAATCAGATCTAACTTCAACTGGAGCAACAGTTGATTACTTAACTGACGAAGGAGTATATGTAATTGTTCCGTTGCCGGAAGATTCGAAATCATTACCTGTCATTGGCATTGTCGATTGGGGAGTTCGTCCCGTCGAAGGCGATGTGCTTGTTGTGCCCAGATTGCTTGAAAGAATGTCGGAAACCGAAAAGGCATTGTCGGAACAATTCGGTCATTCCATCGCAGGTAGGACAGTCTATATACGAGCACAGGAGTATCATCTCCATCTTGATAAGGGGATAGATATTTGGTTTGACATGGTATCGCCCTTGAACGAGCAATTACTGCGTTATCGAACATTCTTAAAAAGTGTCAATACAGAAGAGGTGAAGAAATATATTGATTTGAGAGTGTCGGATAGGGTGGTCTATAAATAAGAAAACAGAAGAAACAGAAGAAGCAGATGAATCAGAGGATATTATTTAGTATTTCTCTTCTGATTCCTCTGTTTCCTCTGGTTCCTAACCTTTGTTGGTAAAATTCTTGACTAATGTGTTATTAGTTACACTAAAATTTAGAATAATCACTTCAACAACTCGTTCACTCCGCCTATTCTACGTCGGATGTATCGCTCAATTATCGCAGCGCTTTTGTTTGGGCTTGTTCCAGTTTCTTTGCCGTCGATGGATGAGGTAGTTCCTGTGATTGAAAATTTGGCTATTTCTCCTCCGTCTGAACCATTGGAAATCGAGAACAGACTTTCTGCCTCCGGAGTTTTGATATTGGATGCTAAAAGTGGACAAAGATTATACGGGAAACAAATTGATGTGCGTCGACCCATGGCGAGCCTTACCAAACTAATGACGGCTATTATTATCCTGGAAAACCATGAACTGGATGAGCTTGTAACCATTCCATACAAAGCTGCTCGAATAGATGGAAACACAGCGTATCTTCCGGTCGGTGAAGACTTTACTGTTAAGGATTTACTCTCGGCTGTATTAATCGCGTCAGCCAACGATGCAGCGTACACGCTTGCAGTTTTTCATAGCGGAACTATTGAAGCTTTTGCCGAAGAGATGAATGCACGAACGGAAGCTTTGGGACTCAAAGACACGCGGTTTAGAAATCCAATCGGATTAGATAGCTTTGAACAATGGTCCACTCCGCAGGACATTGCCTGGCTTGCAGCTTTTGTAATGAGCTACGAAGAACTATTCAAAAAACTTTCTAAGCGTGGTGCTCGCATTAGGAGTGTTCAGGGCAGTTACATAGATTTAGTCCATACTCATGCGCTCATGCATATTAATGGTTCTTCTTTGGATGAAGTGGCGAAAGTGGTAGCCGGAAAAACAGGGACAACAAATGCTGCCAAGGAATGCTTGTTCTCTTTGGTGGATTTCGATGGCAGGTCGTATCTTGTGGTTCTTCTTTATTCTTCACAAAGATATAAGGATATGAAGACAATATTGGATACTATCGAAGAAAAAGTAGAAATAGGAGATAAGACTCATAAAGACGAAAACTTTACATTCGAAATCCGAAATCCGAACCCACTCCGCCAAGGCTTCGAGGGTCAAGAATCCGAAATTAATGTATCATAACTATGATGGCACCCTCGTCCACTGCCCGTTGGCTTTCTGTTCGTGTCCGATTGATTTGCGGACTTGTTTTTATATTAGGTTCACTGTTTCCGCCATACGTACCCAAAGCGGCTCTTGCTCCTCAGGAGGTTTCGATTGCGACTTCACAATTTCTTTTGGTTGAAGAAGGGTTTTTGATGAAATCTGGATCGATATCTCAGCAAGGTTCCAGACGTGCATATGCGGAAGGCATTTTTCATACAGTTAAAGAAGGGGACAGCGTGGAGAAGCTTGCTGATCGTTATGGAATAGCGGCGAACACAGTTCGTTGGGCTAACGACTTGGATACCCAGGGGGTAATGCAGCCCGGAGATGAACTCCTAATACTTCCAGTCGACGGAGTGCTTCACACAGTAAGCAGGGGACAAACTCTTATAGGAATTTCTGAGCTTTATGGAGTTGAACAAGCAGAGATAGTTGCCCAAAATAAAGTCAAAGGAGGATTCATCCTTGCAGGACAGGAGCTAATAATTCCAGGTGCAACTCCAATCATCGGAAAACCTGTAATTATTGCAACTGCAGATCCCCCGCCTACTTCGGATGAGCCGACTCCTGCACCATCAGCTGAACTGTCAGTTCCAACTCCACCTGACGGACCTCCAGAAAAACTTCCAGTAAAACCTTCTAAGCCAACGCGCGATGAAGCTCCAAAGAAATACACTCCAACACCAACAGCAGGTGTTTTGCAAAAACCGTGTTCAGCCGAGTGCTTTATTACTCAGTATTATCGCGCAGGACACTACGCTCTTGATATGCAGGAGAAAGGCGCGGGTCCTATCTATGCGGCGGAAGCAGGTACAGTCATTCGCTCAGGCTATGGATGGAATGGGGGATTTGGAAATGTAATTGAAGTTGATCATGGAAATGATCTAGTTACTCTTTACGCTCACAATAAGGAGCTTTATGTAGAGAAGGGAGACATAGTTAAGCGCGGACAAATGATTGCGTGGATGGGGCGAACAGGACTTGTGTATGGTGCAACTGGAATCCACCTGCACTTCGAGGTAAGACTCAGGGGTATCAAAAAGAATCCGCTTCTGTATGTACAGTAAGTAGTTTTGAGAAATTGAGCTCATTGTAATTATATGGTATAATATTCGTGTATGGCAGAAAGTGAAAGTTCAGACTCAAAGAGAGATTTGACACAGGTAACCGCGCAAGAAATGCTCATTGATCCTGAGCTAGCAACTGAGGTGTTCGTGTTTGCATTTGATTTGTTTGAGAAAGATGACTTTGATGGTGCTCTACCCATTCTAGAGAAAGTAGAGTTCGCACTTCGACAGCAAGGTGATCATCAAAGAGCAGTATTGTGCGTTAGGAGTATTGCTGAATGCTTACTTCATTTGGGTAGATATCCGGAATCTTTCGAAGCTATTGAAAGAGTAGAACAAATTGGATTCGATTGTGAGATGGATCACATAGGTGTTCTTCGCGTTAAGTCTGAAATTTTGCATGCGATGGATAAGAGCACAGAAGCTCGAGAAGTGGATGAAATAATTGGAAGGTTGCAAGGGAGGATTGATAATATGGACGAGAAATAACAATTTATAACCTTTTGGTTGCTAATAGTCAGAGTGCAGTATCACTTAATACAAATTCGGGAGGCGAACATGCCTCCCGTTTTTAGTGATGTGGCGGGTCGTGCTCAATGCTGTTCGAACGTATCGGCATCTAGCTCACGTATGACGCAAGTGCTTCAACAAACTCCGTGTTGATCTTACTTTCATCACCACTCTCCATTGACCAGCAGTTGCTAATGACCAAGTCAACATACGCCCAACCAGCTATTCGTCTTTCATCGTATCCTAAGGCCTCTGCTACAGCTGTGACACGGCTCGGCAATAATTCTGTGGATGTTCGCTTACTCCAGTTGTTGATGATGAAGCGTGATCCATTATATGCAGGATCACCAATGACTCCCTTGGGGTCGATAGCTATCCAGCCTCTATCCTCGTCCGAGAGAATATTGTCATGGTGCAAGTCTCCATGAAGAAGCATGTCTTTTTCTTTAGATCCATTTAGCTCATCAAAGATTTCTTGAGCCTTATCAAGGATCGCAGGGGTGACATTCCCTTTGATGTGCATATTCTTTGTTTGTTCAATCACCTTTGACCAGTCTGCAAGCGAAGGGAGATTGTGTTTCTCTGGAACAGGAACAAGAACGTTTTTAAGTAGTGGAAGAGCTGCACTCGTTGCCTTTGCATCATCTTCTAGGTGAACATCTCGTAGTGCTGTACCGGGCGTAAGTTTCTCAATGATAAAAGCTACTAGAGTTGCATCACTTTCGAGAAGTTGTACTGAATACTGACCATCAAAATATTTCAGGGACTCCATCTCTGGTAACACCCCCTCATCTCCTGGAAAGCCAACTTTCAGCACAGCTTTTTGCCCATCTTCAAGTCGAATGGGCGCGATGAAGTTGGTATAAAGATCATATGGGTTGGACTCCAAAGTAAAGTTCCAGCTCTCCTGACATTTTTGAACAATTGATGGCAATTCATCAAACCACTTCTTTGCCATATCACCTCTCTGTTTGATCAAGTGATCCGTGAAAGATTTTGGTAACTGAAGATCCATGGGCTCATTGTAACATCAACGCCGTTCGAACTTTCAAGGATACTTATGGCGGGGCTGACGAGACTCGAACTCGCAACCTTCCGCGTGACAGGCGGATGCTCTAACCAATTGAGCTACAACCCCGTAAGGCAGGGACAAACTTACTTAAAATTGGCTCAAATGGCAACAAAAAGACAATGGATTGTTTCCTGTCTCTAAACCGTCTCATTACTGATACCATGGTGACATGTCTGATATCTACTCATTTCTCGAACAACACCGAATAGAATTCGAGAAGTTTGAGCATCCTGCGGTGTTTACTTGCGAAGAGGCAGAAGAGCTCACGCCGGATATGCCCGGTGCTCATACAAAGAATTTGCTTCTTAGGAACAGAAAAGGCGACAAGCACTTTTTGGTAGTTGTCGGGTATGACAAAAGCGTAGATTTAAAAGCTTTAAGCTCGGTCCTTGAGGAGAGTAAATTAAGTTTTGCTTCACCGGAGCGTCTAATGGATCGATTGGGATTGGAACCGGGTGCTGTCACGGTGCTTGGGCTTATAAATGATTTGGACCACCAGGTTAGTTTGGTATTTGACGAAGCCATTTGGAATGCGGATGCTCTGCAATGTCATCCACTTGTGAATACGGCTACATTGGTTATAAAACACGAAGGGCTTGAAGCATTCTTAAATGCTACAGGACACGAATATCAGGTGATAAATGTGCCTGAGCGGTCATCAACATAAAAACCTGCTATCCTAACTACGATGAACTTAAAGAAGCTACACTTGTTTATAGGCTTTATTTCAGGATATATTTGCACTTCGTTCCCCTCACCCTACCCTCTCCCCCTTTTTGGGGGGAGAGGAGACAAGGAAAAATAAAATATGTCTTTGTTAAAAGGAAAAATTTCGGCGTTAATTCAATGTTTAGAATTTATTAATATAAGCTTTCTTCTGATATTCACAGCCTTCCTTGGCGTATTCTTCTGGTTCCTAAACTTCAACGAAATTCTTGGTCATGATTTTGTTTACTTCTTCGCACGTCTTCACGCTGGGCAATGGCACTTCGCTCGACAGGGGTTAAACATTTTCTACTTCACTCCGCATTTCTGTGGGGGAGTTCCGCAGTTTGGGAACCCTCAAGATTTGTTCTACTCACTCCCGCAGTTTCTTGCAATTGCGGGCATGGATATTTGGAGAGCATCTCAGTTAAGCATGTTTGCATCCATGATACTCGGCTACTTCGGATGGTATTTGTTTGGTCGTGACATAGTCAGATTAAACAAGCAATGGTCGCATGTATTTGCTCTTATAATAATTGCTCAGGGATTTTATTTGATGCACATGATTGCGGGGCACTTGGTATTTTTTGGAATGCCGCTTATCGGACTTCTTTTGTGGCTGATATTTGATCGCAGAAAATGCTCAGTCAGATCTTTAATTACTAAAGCTGCAATATTCTCCTTAACTTCTGCATTCATAATGTATAGCGGGGGATACAGCGTGGCATTGATGGCGATTGTGGCATTCATATTATTCTTGCCGTTCGAATTAATTCTAAATTCATCGAAGGGTCGATTAAAAGTTCTCGCAGTAAGGTCAGCCGCATGCGGACTTGGGGCGATCTTCATAAACTTAAGCAAACTCACAGCCGTTTGGAGCTTTATGCGCTTTATTCCGCGTGCAAAACCATTTGAAAGGTTTACAGATGGTTGCCCGTTTGAATATATGGCTAAGGCGTTCTGGGCTATTCCTCAGATGCCTGAACTCTTTAGTTTCATTGGAATGCCAGACAGGGCTACGCATGAATACAGCCTTTACCTCTCCCCAATTGTTTTGGTTGGAATTGTGATAGGGTTTTATCTTCTTTGGCAAAATAAAAGTAAGTTCAAATCATCAGTCAGCAAATCGATTCTTGTTGTAATTGTTACGCTAGTTTTCATCAACTTCTTCGCGCAACTTGCACGAGGATATGGAGTAATTGTAACTCCGCTTGAGAACTTGCCGATATTTAAGTCACTTCATATCAACGTAAGGTTCTTGTATCCGTTCTCGTTTATTCTCACTGCGGCTGGAGTTTATGCGTTAATGCAATGGGCGAGTGTAAGAAAAAATGAACTTCTAATTTCAATCAGCGCTGGAATCATTACTGTTGTTGCATTCATCATTGCTTATTATCCATTAATGCAGACAAACGAACTTCCACGAGTTATGCCAGTTCAAACTCATCGCGAACTTGTGGGTCAGTATCAAGACTTTAAGGACAAAGATGTTACACAAATGCTTATGCTAAAAGGTGGACTGGAAGAGCTCATTCCAATCTTTTCCGGAAGCAATCACATACATTGTTACGAGTCATTGTTCTGGCAGACAGAAACTTTCAAAAATAATCCGATAACCGGAGGTGCACCTGCGGTTCAGGCTGACGGAATGTTTAATATCTACAATCCCGCATGCCTGCAATATCCGGAAGCAAATGAATGCAAACCGGGCGATCGCATTAAGGCGGAAGATGGTGAGAACGCCAGGCAATTCTTAAGCGGCCAAAAAACTACCTGGAAGATTCCAATTTGGCAGAAGCTATCTAACTGGATCAGTCTAATTTCACTAATTGCTGTGTTGGCAATCTTGGGTCTAAATGTAAGAAAAAAGCGACATAAAATATGAAAGGAATATTAAACATTGGGTATCGTCAACACCCTGTTTAGAGCTAGAAATAGCCACAAATATTATAAGGTGCTGTTTCTCTTCCTTACCAAGTATCACTTAATTATACGGAGGATAGGATTAACTCAAATGATTATCAGGGCGCCAAAGCCGGGAGAATCATTAGATGCAGAGCCTCCGCTTGTGGAAGAAGAACAAGGTGGCGATCACGATGTTTTGGCAGGTGTTAGGCAGTGCTTGGATGACTATCGATTATTGCTGGCAGATTATGGAGATGGAAATCCTTATGCAAAGCACGGGTTTCTTCCTTCTTGCGGTTATCAAATAAAAGATTCATTGATGATAAGGAGGTACGCATGGTTCAGGGAATTTTGCAGGGACATGCTTCTAAGTAGATCTAGTGTAAGCAGTTTGCAAAACAATATGAGAGCAGAGATTGTTGCTTGTCTAAGAAGAGCGGTTGAACTTCCAAATGTGCTCGGAGTTCAAGCTCTCAGGGAAAGAGCAAAAGAAATGTTGACCGGTACGTTTATAAATGGAGAACTTGATGAAGTTTTGGATGCTGCGTTTAATGTTCGGGTAATAAGAACTGATCGCGTTGCTGCAACTGAATCTGCCGGGATTGTTGTATAGTTTATAAACTCGGTTTCTCGCTTAGCTTTACAGCTTTTTCAAACGCGTCTCCTGTTTTGAATATAACCTCTTCTCCCCATTGGGGTCCAAGTATCTGGAGGCCAATTGGAAGCTTGGACTTTGTAAATCCGCATGTAACGTTAAGACCGCAGATTCCCGCCATTGATGCCGGGACCGTAAAGACATCAGCCAGATACATTTGCACCGGATCATCCATCTTTTCTCCCACTTTGAATGCCGGGAATGGGGAAGTAGGAGTAAGCAGAGCATCAACTTCTTCAAATGCTTTAGCGAAATCATCTTTAATAAGGGTCCTGACTTTTTGGGCCTGTCTGTAATATGCATCGTAGTAACCGGCGGAGAGCGCGTAAGTTCCAATCATTATTCTCCTCTTAACTTCGTCGCCAAAGCCCGCTGATCGCACATTGAAGTAATATTCAATCAGGTCATTGGCTTCTTCTGTGCATGGCCCGGCATTCGCGAATGCCGGGCTGTATCCGAATCTAATTCCATCGTAACGAGCCATGTTTGAGCTGACTTCTGATGGGCAAATAATGTAATAAGTTGCTACTGCATATTTGGTATGTGGAAGAGAAACTTCTTTGATGGTCGCGCCTAAGCCTTCCAAGGTTTTTGCAGCTTCACGGATTGATGCCTCAACCTCAGTGTCCACCCCATCAATGAAATACTCTTTCGGAAGACCAAATGTCATACCTTTAACGTCGCCTGTAAGAGTCTTTGTATAATCAGGAACTTTAGTTTGCGATGTTGTTGCATCAAAATCATCTTTTCCTGCAACGGTTCCTAGATAAATTGCTGCATCTTCAACAGTTTTTGTGCAGACCCCCATTGTATCCAGCGAGCTTGTCATTGCCATCACACCGTAACGGCTTACTCTGCCGTAAGAAGGCTTGATACCAACACATCCGCAAAGAGAAGCAGGTTGTCTTATTGATCCTCCCGTATCCGTTCCATTTGCAAAAATACATTCATCAGCAGCTGTTGCAGCAGCTGATCCTCCGGATGTTCCACCTGGAACACACTTGGTATTCCAAGGATTTAATGCGGGTCCATAACATGAGGTTTCATTGCTACTTCCTTGCGCGAACTGATCACAGTTAGCTTTACCTATACTGATAGCTCCAACTGATTTAAGTTTGGAAGTAACGGTCGAGTCAAATGGAGAGATGTAATCCTTCTCTCTCAAAATATTACTACAAGCTGTAGTCGGTACCCCTTCTTCACAGTAAATATCTTTTGCAAGATAGGGAATCCCTGTTAAGGGATGAGAGAACTTTCCTTCCTTATCAATCTTTTTGGCGGACTCTAGGGCTCGATCGAAATTCCTGTAAATAACTGCATTTAATTTATCATCAACCTTTTCAATTCTCTTTATACAGGCGCGCGTTAATTCCTCGGAACTAAGTTTCTTGAGCTTTAGTTTCTTGTGTGCCTGAGCGATAGTTAGAGTGTTGGGCATTAGGCTTATATTAGGGCTGGAGAGGAATAAGGACGTAGGGAGTAGGACGTAGGACGTAAAGTTGAAAGTTGATTGTTGAAAGCGAAGCGTGTCGATTGTCGATTATTATCCGTGCGCAGATGGGGTTTCGATCTGGTGTTCTACCTTTGGAAGCGGACTTGTTTCCAATAGAGCGTCGGCATCCGCATGTGACGGTTTAACATCATCAGCTCTAAAAGAGTTATGAAGTCCTGTTACTTGCGCTGTGGGTACAACATTCTTTGTATCTACTTCTTGCAATTGATCTACATACTCAAGTATCGAGGAAAGTTCCTTTGTAAACTTCTCTACTTCCTCATCAGAAAGATTTAAGCGTGCAAGCTTTGCGATATGCCGTACATCGTCAGAACTTAGTGATGCCATATTAGAATCATAGCAAGGAAACAGATGAAACAGAAGAACCAGAAGAACCAGAAGATATAATTTAATTAATTCTCTGAATCTTATAAATCCTCTGTTTCTTCTGTTTCCTCTAGTTCCTATGATTCTTTATAATGTTTTTATGAAACTATCTCGTCTTAAAGGCAGAAAAACCTCAGAACGAATTTTGAGAGAGGGGGATGTCTGGAAAGGTAAGACTTTAGTAATCAGGTGGATATCTGGACAACCCCGCCTTCGCCAAGGCTCCAGCGGGCAGGCTAAAAATCAGCGTGTTAATACAATGGCACAAGGATTATTTGTTGGCGCTCTAATATCTGCTAAGACCGAAAAATCTGCAGTTAAAAGAAATCGCATGAGGCGAAGATGCAAGGAGGCACTCAGAAGAGAAGTTAAGATCAAGTCGAAGCTTCCTACAATGCAGTTGTTACTTATGCCTAGACGAAGTAGTCTAGCCTGCGACTTTGCGGAGATCGAAGAAGATGTCCGCGCCTTCCTTTCCCATGTGACTTGATATGGCTAAGAGTAAACTTCGAGACTTTGCAGAATTCTTCCTAATCTTCCTGGTTCTGTACTTTCTGGTGCAATTCTCGCTAAAACTCTTTTTCCCGCAATATTTTGGAGGAGAAAAGAATGGGGCGACCGGAGTGATCTTAACAATGCAAGATGCTACGGTTAAGGATGGGCATCATCCTGTAGCGATTATCAAAAATAATACGGAGGAGGCTATAGTCTTGGAAAACAAGTGCCCGATGCCTCCGTTTGAGGTTCTTCGGGGCGACGAAGCTTATAGTACGGAGGAAACAGCAGTGCCATGCGATGCTTTGACGGAGATTAAACCGGGGGAAAGGGTGGTTTATGAACTTGATTCTTGGAAATACTCATTATTTTCTGAATTAGGAGAATATAAGCTTGTTCTTCCTGGAGTTGAGACATCTGAAGGACTCGAGACCTCAGTTGATTTTAAAATTCACGAAGCGGGTCCTGTTACTCGCGTATTTCGCGCATTTATTACCAAGCCGTTCCTAAATCTTTTAGTTTTAATTGCCTCGGTTATGCCGGGATACAGCTTAGGAATTGCAATTATTATTCTGACAATACTTGTTAAGTTGGTTCTCTTTATCCCAACACAGCATGGGCTAGAGGGGCAAAAGAAATTGCAGGCCGTACAACCTCAATTAGATGCGCTCAAAAAGAAATACAAAGGTGATCCTCAGAAGTTGCAACAAGAGACAATGAGGATTTGGAAGGAAAATAAAGTAAATCCTCTGCAGTCATGTCTTCCTATATTAATCCAGTTCCCTATCTTAATTGGACTCTTCTTTGTGATCAGAGACGGATCAGTCCTGGAACTTTCGAGCCATCTTCTTTATGGACCTCATCGAGAATTAAGCTGGAGCTTTGGAACAAATTTCTTTGGTCTAAATTTATTGGAACCAAGCAAAATACTAATGCCTCCTTTGCTTGCTGGGTCGCAGTTTGCACAAATGAAGCTTTCGTTTGCTATCGCAAAACGAAAGAAAGAGACAAAAGAGAGAAAGGGGAAAAAGGAGAAAAAAGAAGCTCTGTCAGCGCAAGAGATGCAACAGAAGATGATGATGTATGGATTACCTCTGATGATTGGATTCTTTGCACTCCAGTTCCCAGCGGCAGTTAGCCTCTATTGGGGTGTTTCCACATTCTTTGCAATTGGACAGCAGATTGTTGTAAACCGTAAGGAACTAAGAGTCTAGAATGAGGCGGTTTACCCTGAGCTTGTCGAAGGGTTAATAGAAAGGAGAGATCTTAGGTAGGGCTAGGACTAGGATTAGGGCTAGGGTTAGGGTGAGGGATTCAGGAGATGCTCCGTCCATATTGTTATTGACCGAAAAGATATTGAGAATATGCTTTAAGCGATCCCGTGTTCTAATGAGATTGCTTTCCTATTGGCCTGGCGGGCGCGGGAAGGGTGGCTGTGATGCTTTTGCTGATCAGCCACCCGACCTATTGTTATTGACTGAGAATATGCAAGTGGATCAAGATACATTTGATGCAATTTTCTAGGCTGGTCTCTCTGTAACCCTATTTTGAGGCTCCTCTTAGATTATTGTGTCAGGAACCAAGGGGGCGTCGACTCGTCGTCGACGCCCCGTTTTTTGACCGTGATTCACATAGATCACTGTATGTACCTGCCTGCCGGCAGGCAGGTACATACAGACATTTTCCCTCTCCCCCCGGCCCCCTCTCCGAGGGAGAGGGGGAGACTTCAAATAGACTCCCCTTCCTCCTTTGGAGGAAGGGGCCGGGGGATGGAGGAGGCTTAAGCAGCCGTCACTTCCCCACACAGATAAACATCCTGTATTGCATTAAGAAGTTCAATTCCTTCTTCCTTGGGCCTCTGAAATGCTTTTCTTCCGGAGATAAGTCCACAACCGCCTGCGCGTTTATTAATCACAGCAGTTTTTACCGCTTGCTGTAAGTCGTTATCTCCTGACGAACCTCCTGAGTTTATAAGTCCCACTCTTCCCATGTAACAGTTGGCGACTTGATACCTGGTCAGGTCAATCGGATGATCGGAGCTTAGTTCCGTGTACATCTTTTCATCCATCTTTCCGTAACTACTTTCGAGTCCCAACGCCTTATATCCTCCATTATTCACGGGAAGTTTCTGCTTAATAATATCAGCCTGAATAGTTACGCCCAGATGGTTTGCCTGCCCCGTAAGGTCAGCTGATCCGTGGTAATCCTTGTCCTTCTTGAATGCGGGATTCCTTAAGTAACACCAAAGAACCGTGAACATTCCAAGGTCATGCGCCTTCTCGAAAGCCTTGGCAACTTCGACAATCTGCTTGTTAGATTCTTCAGAACCGTAATAAATAGTTGCACCAACTCCCTTTGCCCCCATGTTGTATGCGCGTTCGACGGAGCCAAACATAACTTGGTCAAAAGTATTTGGATAACTAAGCAGTTCATTGTGATTAATTTTTACAAGGAATGGGATCTTGCTTGCGTACTTCTTGCTTACCATTCCAAGCACTCCGAATGTAGAAGCTACAGCATTACATCCTCCTTCGATTGCAAGTTCCACTATTTTTTCCGGATCGAAGTAATCGGGATTCTTGGCAAAAGAAGCTCCTGCAGAGTGTTCGATACCCTGGTCAACAGGAAGAATGCTTACATAACCTGTGCCACCCAATCGTCCATGCCCATATAGTGCATCCAAACTCTTTAGAACCTTGGAGGATCTATCGGAAATGGAAAACATGTCATTTACATTGGTCGGACTTGGGAGGTGAAGACGGCTTTTATCGATTGTTTTACATTGGTGATTTAGAAGTGAATCTGATTCCTGTCCAAGAAGATTTTGGAGTTCTGTATAGTCCATAAGTAAAAAGTGAATAGTTAATAATGAAAAGTTCTTTTGATACTAAAGGAAGACTAGCACGGAGAAGATTTAGCTTCCAGAGCTTGACCTATATGTAAATTATGCTAGTCTCCCTGGCGGTCTCGACATCCGGTTGTAGGTGCTAGGAAGTACCACGCATTCCACCTTGGAGTGCATATAGGACACCGGAAAGGTGTTGCGAGGCCAAAGCTCCTTTTTACATGGAGGACAGTAAATGTTAGTTCTGAGTAGGAAGACTGGAGAAAGGATTGTGATTAACGACAAAATCACAATCGTCATCAATCGTATCACGAGTAATCGTGTGTCGATTGGAATTGAAGCTCCACAAGATGTTAAGATTCTTCGCGGGGAACTTAAACACCGTCGGAAAGATTGAATCTCGACCGAGGAAAGGAGCACAAGTTGCCGTCACTCGGCGGTGACGAATGGCACGGATTGGATCCGTGCCGTTTTTAATTATGGCCTCATTTGACCTCACCCCTGCCTGCCCTGCCTACCTGCAAGGAGAGGGGGCTTTCTGGTATGCTTCTCATATGTTCCTTAAGCTCTACAACACGCTCACAAAGAAGGAAGAAGAATTTAAACCGATCAAATCAGATCAGGTAAGCATGTATACGTGTGGACCAACTGTTTATGGCCGTCCGCATATTGGAAATTACTCTTCATTTCTGATGGCTGATCTTTTAGCCAGATGGCTTGAGGTCAGCGGCTACAAAGTTGCACATGTAAAAAACATTACTGATGTAGGACACTTGGTTGCAGATCAAGACGAAGGAGAGGATAAGATTGAGAAACAGGCAAAGAAAGAAAAGATAGATCCTTTGGATGTTGCAAAGAAATATGAGGCGGAATACCTCGAAGACGAGAAGGCACTTAACATGCGGGAGTCCGAACATAGACCGCGAGCGACCGAGACTATAAAAGAGATGATCACGATAATAGAGGACTTAGTTAAAAAGGAACATGCATATGAAACCGAAGATGGGATCTACTTTAGTGTTCAAACTTTTGCCCCATATGGAGCGCTTTCTGGCAACACACTTGAAAATTTAGATGCAGGAAAAAGAGTCGAAGTCAGTGAAGGTAAAAAGCATCCTGCAGACTTTGCTCTTTGGAAGAAGTGCGTTGGTGAAAACGCGGAGCACATCCTCAGATGGGAAAGTCCATGGGGAGAAGGTTTCCCAGGTTGGCACATTGAATGTTCCGCCATGAGTACAAAGTTTCTTGGTGAACAAATAGATATTCACACCGGAGGTGAAGATAATATTTTCCCGCATCATGAGTGCGAGATCGCACAGTCGGAATGTAGTTCAGGTAAAAAACCATTTGTCCGAGTCTGGGTTCATCGAAGGAGGATTGATATGGGCAAAGAAAAAATGTCGAAGAGTTTAGGAAATATTCTTACGTTACCTGACATTGTTGAGATGGGATTTTCACCTTTGGATCTTCGTTACTATTTTTTGTCAGTTCATTACAGAACTAATTTGAAGTTTACTGAAAAAGGATTGAGTGATGCGCATAAGGCGAGGAGGAAAGTGGTGGAGTTTATAAAAGAAGCAGAGGAAGCAGAGGAATCAGAGGAAACAGAAGAGTGGTCAGAGAAATTTGATAATGCGATGAATGCTGATCTGAATACACCGGAGGCTTTGGCTGTCGTCTTTGATGCGATGGCATGGTCAAGGTCGGAAGGATCGTTGGGTGTCCTCAAGGAGTTCGCAGATAAGGTCAGAGATACCTTCGGGTGCTTCGAGCCGGAGGAGTCAGAGGATGTGCCAGCTGAGGTTCAGGAGCTTCTCGATCAGCGTCAGAAAGCCAGAGATGATAAAAACTTCGAGTCTTCGGATCAGCTTAGGGATAAAATTAGGGATTTGGGGTGGGAGGTGAGGGATTTAGGTGGAGAGCAGAAGGTAAGAAAATTATAATAATTAGGTCAGGTAGGTCAGGTAAGTCCGGTAGGTCACTTACCTTACGTACCGTACCTACCTAACCTAAAAAGGTATTTATCTCGAATAATTCGCATTAAAAGCACAATATTTTCCAAAAAATGCAACTCCTTTTCAAATACCCTATTCTCGTCAAATATAAGTCTGAAATGACATATTAGAACAGAAATTTTGCAAGTATTTAGCGACATGATCCAAATGTGCTAACTTTGGCTTACATAAGCCTGTAACGAAGGAAATGAAATATCGTTTGTTGATGTGACGCGGAACGGCAAGGGAGTCTTGATTCTCTGCCGCCATTCTCCTAGGATTTCTTGTAAAGATTCGCACTCTGGCCCGGGCACTCGCGAGTGCCAGGCCTCCGGAGCCTAGGGGGGCGTGTCTGTGTCAATCGATCTTTCACAATTCGGCAACTTGCCTCCCCTAACCTCGAGATTGGGGCGACAAGACAATCTAACGCTCTCTGTCCGAAGATGGACAGAATAGAGCCGTGTTTTCTTATGCCTACTTTTGTGCTGTGCGCTTTTTGCTCACATTTATGTGCAAAGGCAGGATTTTCATATCGCCGCTTTGAGAGAGGGCTGCGATAGTTGGCATTACCTCAGAGAAGGCCTCACCCTTTGCTCGTGTCCACTCTTTATTGCATAAGGAGGCGGTCGACATATTTAAGTCGTCCCTCTTTGACACCAAGAGCTCTGGGTTTGTCTTTTGGGCAATGCACCTTTTAAAACTAACAGACACATGCATTCCTTTTTCGTTCCGTTTTTTTATTTATCTATTTTTTACTCCTAAATATATGGATTTTCCTCGCTTGAAAAAGATTTTCGCGGGAGTATCTGTTGCTGCAATTTCGCTTACCCAGGCCGGGAGCGTATTTGCTGCTTACACAGATGTTCCAAGTGGCGTTTGGTTCCAGGACGCTGTCAACGCATTTGTTGATGCCGGTTATCTGGATGCCAGCCAGTCACGCTTCCGCGGAAGCGACTCTGCCAACAGAGCAGAGTTCGTCAAGCTCGTTGTTGAGCTAAACGGTGGGATTCTTTCTACACCTCCTGCCGTCCCCAGCTTCGATGATGTTGCAACCGGCGCATGGTACTACGGGTACCTAGAAGAAGCCGGCAAAGAGGGATGGGTTCGCGGTGACGGTGATTGCTACGGCAGTCATCCTTGCTACGCCCGCCCTGGTGCCAACATTAACCGAGCTGAGGCAGCGGCCCTTATCACCCGATCATTTGGCCTAGAGGCCACGGGCGATGCCGCTCAGTTCGTCGACAACCCATCTGGACAGTGGTACACAGATGTCATTCAGACGGCAGCCGATCACTGCGTTCTCCAAGGAGATGACGCAACAGGTCGTGCTCGCCCAGGTGACAACATGAACCGCGCAGAGATGGTCGTTATGCTCTACCGTGTTGACCAAGGTCTCACCTATGGTGTTGACTGTGGTGTTACAACCGGCGGAGAAGCAATGATCGTTGATGCGACCGCAACAGCGGCCACATCTGTAGAAGTCGAGTTCAATGTAACTCTCGACGCTGCATCTGCCGAGGATGTCGGAAACTACACAGTTACCGGCTCCCCAGAAGTACCAGTCAGTTCTGCATCTTTGCTTAACCCACAGACGGTTGAGCTAACTTTCGGTGAAGCACTCACTGCAGGCCACGAGTACACACTTTCTGTAAGCAATTTGCTTGCAGCAGATGGAACTGTTATCGACGACGCTATCACCTTCGCTGGATACACATCCTTCGTTCAGGGTGATGGAGTTTTAGAGCTTTCACTTTCCGCCGCTTCCCCTGTTGGAGACACTGTCCCAAGAGGAGCAGTTGGCGTTGTAATGCTCTCTGTAGACGTAACTGCCTCTTGTGACGATTCAGTCACAATCGAGAGCTTGACCGTCCTACATGAAGGTTTTGGTGCTAGCGGAGACATCGGTGGTGTCTACGCTGCAATCAATGGAGCACGTGTGACTCGCAAGCGCACAATCGACGCAGAAGATCAGACAGCAGATCTGAGGTTCGCCTCACCTCTCGTCTTGGATCCCTGCGAGACTGTCACTGTCGACATAGTTGCAGATCTAATATCTGGTGCAACCGCATCTGGCGAGCACAACCTTGTTGTGGAGCTCCCATCAGACGTCTTTGGCAATGCCAAAGAAGTAACCGGGAACTTCCCTGTCCGCGGAAACACATTCCGCACAGCCGCTGTTACAAGTGGTACGGTCTCCTTGACCTACCGCACAGTCTCACCTGATGAGGTTGAGGTTGGTGACAAAGGCATCGTTATTGGTAAGTGGGAGGTAGCTGTGGACTCCACGGAGGACCAGACCTTCTACTCAATGACAATCGAGCAAAATAGCTCAGCATCCGACGGTGACTTCTCTAATCTTGCAGTTCGCCGAACGGATGGCACAATTCTCACCAACACAGTCGCTCAGACGGTAGGTGACTTCATCACCCTCGTCTTTGATCCTCCGTTTACAGTCCTAGAAGGAGACAAAGTGACACTCGAAGTAATCTCCGACGTTGTCGGAGGAGCAGGTGATTCAATCATCATGCACTTCGAGGAGTCATCTGACCTCTTCGCTGTAGGTTCACTCTACGGTTACGGTGTAAACGGCCAGCTATACGGTTCGCAAATCAGCCTCCCAGCGGAGTCTGCATCTTTGCCTGACACCGTTAGTATTGATGCTGGTGAGTTCACCCTTGCTATTGACGGTCCTGCAACACAGGACTACACCCGAGATGACAACGATGCCGTTCTCGCGAACATTCACTTCACCACAGGTGGTGAAGACATTGACGTGAAGGACTTGTACATCGCAATTCAGGGTGTAACCAGCACTGGTGGAACAATTTGTGCAAATTCTGCTGGTGCACAAGCCGCAGGCGGTACATGTGAAACAGGAACGGATGACACCATCCTGGAAATTCTTGAGGATGTTGAAATCCGAAATACAACCACAGGCCGCACAATCGATGGTGTCCGTCTAACGGGCTCCACCGAGTCAGGAAATGCTTCATCCGTCGCAGGAACATTCCAAATTTATCGTTTCGATGACTTCATCGTCCGAGGCGAAGAGATATGGGAATTCCGTGTCGATTTTATCGACAACGGCGCCGGCAAACACCCGACAAGCGGCGACCAGTTCCGTATTCACATTTGTGGTGAACCAACGCAGATCCGCTCAGGCGGCGCTAACGTTACGAACACCTCAACATGTTCATTCAATAGCATGGTAACTGCTGCAACAACATGGCAGATGCAGGTAGAAGGTCTCTCAACAGGAGACAAGGTCGGAGATGTACGCCCACGAGGCAACATCGCCGGTAACTACCAGCGCATCGCTACAGCAACTCTAACAATTGCTGTTAAGCCAATTGGTACATCAGATTACGCAGTTGAAAATGCAAAAAATGTGAATATGCTCAGATATGAAGCTCGTGCAGGCGAAGCGGAAGATATCCTCTTCACCAAGGCAATCTTCGAATCTGCTAGTGGATCACTTAACAATGGTCAAAACTACGCATTGTGGGTTGATACAGATGGTGATGGTGCAGTAGACACAATCCTTGAGGATGGTGTCGCCAACCAGTCCTCCCAGGTCACATTTGGTGACATGGCAGGTGGAGGGTATGTCATTCCGGCTGAGGAGACAGTGATCTTCGAGGTCCACGCTGACATTGCGTCATCTCTAACAGGAAACGACTTGCAACTAGAGTTTGCAACCGGTTCCACTGTTACATTCCTGGAGGCCGAAGAGCTGGATGACGGAAGCAATTTGTCCGGAATCAAACTCAACGGATCATTCCACAATTCTGTAACTTCAGCTGATGTTATTATCACGACTGTTGAATCACAGCCATGGTTGCTTGTTACACAGGGTAATCTGTACATAATTACGTCAACGAATACCTTGGGTGTTCGCAAGCACCAGCTACTTGGTGGTGAACTAGGTGAGACTGTCCTACGACTACAGCTACGCGCTGAGTACGAGGATATTGATGTCACAGACATTCAACTCACCGCATCTGGAACGACAACTTCGAAAGAAGTTGATCGTCTAGAACTGTTCAAAGATGGTGAATCCGAGCCATTCGCACTCGCCACAATTGGTGGTTGCGGAGGTGACGATGTACTTACCGTCAATCCAGGTAATGCTGCAGCTGCCGTAAAGACCTTCTGTGCGAATATGGAGAGCCGACAACTTGTTGTTCCTGAAGGAGCAGAAGTTGACGTCCTTATCCGACCTCGCGTAAAGACAGATGTCCAAGGTGCAGTATCCGCAGAGCCCATCCAGTACTTCCTGGATAATCAGAACGTTTCTGATGAGGCAACAGGATCAGGTGCCGTTCGCGCTCGCGGTGATGAGTCAAGCAACAACCTTGCCGCAAACGACGAAGACACAAATGCAGAAGGAGAGGTGTTCATTGGAGTAAATACCGCTACCACAAATGCCTACATTGTAGGCAAGAAGGGTGTTGTAGTTATGTCCAAGATCGTCTCCATTACAAACGACTCCGACGATCCGAATGGCTCTGCCATTCCTATCGGACAGTCCGACATAGCCAAGTTCAAGTTCACGGCTGCAGATCATGTCAACTCGAAGAACGGTCTCAATACAGTTACACTGTCTGGAATCGTCTTCAACGTAAATGCCACCAACGTAAATCTTAGAGCTACCGCTGGTGACTTCTTGGTCTACAACCAGAATGACTCCAATACGACTCTTACATGTCAGTCGTATGTCAATGACACGACCCGTGTTGCCACGACAGGTACCGCATCCGGATCGCTTCTCGTTGAATGTCGAGGGCTTGAAGCTGATAGCGTTGTTACAGACGTTGACTCAGGCCAGAGCCTAACGCTCGTATTGCAGGCCAATATAACAAACCAGAACAGCTCATCTGTTGGTGCACCTAGCACCCTCCAAGTGTCTGTCCAGGACTTCGATTCAGACACAAGGTTCGCGTTTGGTACTGTGAACAGCGCAGTATTCTCTCACGTCGTTTGGCGTGACAAAGACTCGAGTTCCACACAAGACTTCACGTGGATCGAGTATCCAACAACTGTTGTGAAGTCAACCAGCTACGCCGGCTAATACCCCGCTTAGTTGTTTATATAGAAGAAGACCTCCATATCCTGGAGGTCTTTTTCTTATGGACCTCATCCCCCAACCCCCTTCTCCTGCATTATATTTGGACAACGATATTTTATTAGATTATTGAAAATCTGATATGCAGGAGAAGGGGGCTTTTTTAAATTAAGCCCCTCTCCTGGGCAATTGTAGAATCATGAATAATCTGGAATATTATTGAAATCAGTAATGAAGCAGGAGAGGGGTTTGGGGTGAGGTCGTCAAAACAACTTCCTCTTAATTTGTATCAATTTATACATCAATGGTTTTAACAAAATCATCTTCTCTTCAGGATAAATTACAACATCGCCTCCAAACTTCTCTTTAAAGGCACTTACTCCTTTCCAAGGGTGATTTTCACTAGAGTCAGGTGGAGCTATTCCAAACAGATCATAAGAATCGCATCCTTTATCTTTACAATACTTGATTGCTTCCCATTGAAGTAAGTAAGGAGCCATCAGATTACGATGTGCATGGGAAGATGCTCCATAGTAATAGATGCCTTGATTCTTGTGGATCACTCCGATGAGACCTGCGACAATTGACAATTGACAATTGACAATTGACGGCGCAAAAGCGAGTAGCATAAATGCGCCGTCCAGATTCTCTAAAAACTTTTTATAATGTTCTTTGGAATGAGCTTTGAATCTATCTCGCTTAGCAGTTTTTTGAATAAGGTTGTAGAAATCGTCAATGTCAGTCGATTGTTGATTGTTGATTGTTGATTGTCGTACGGTAACTCCATGCTTCGTGGCAACTTTAATGTTGTATCTTCCCTTTTGTTTCATTTGTGCAAGTATCTCATCTTCGGATTTCGTTAAGTCGATGATGCGAGTAGCTTCAGGTTGTTGATGGCGAACTGAATTGACAATTGACAATTGACAATTGACAGTTAACTCAGATGCAGGAGAAAAATAGAGAGCCATGCATTTATTATTTTTGGCATCTTCGATTATTGAATTAAATAAATTGTCAATTGTACATTGTTCATTGTCAATTGGGGCCGAAGGCTCCCTTATAATTTCCCAAGTTGAGTAACCTCCAACGGTTTTATCAATCACAACCTGAGTAGACTCATATATTCTGACTTCACGTCCAAGAGATTCTTGGTACCTCTTCCATTCAGGGGATTGCCAGAGGTTGTTGGTTTTAGACACGGAGAAATTAATAATTAAGAATGAATAATGAATAATGACTGGATTGTAGTCTAGTTCACTTTAGAAGAATTATTCATTATTAATTATTCATTATTCATTTAAAATAGTGGCATGTTAACCCTTCCCGATCTCACCTACGATTATTCTGCTCTAGAGCCGCATATTGATGCAAAGACCATGGAAATACATCATTCTAAGCATCATCAGGCTTATATTGATAAGACTAATGTTGCTCTTGAGGGTACGGAATTCTTGGATAAACCAATAGAAGAAATAATTGCTGACCTTAGTCAGGTTCCGGAAGACAAACGAACGGCAATTAGAAATAATGGCGGAGGGGTAATCAATCACAATATATTTTGGACCTGTTTAGGGCCCAATGGGGGAGGAGAACCGGAAGGAGAGCTGAAATCTGCAATTGATGAAGCATTTGGGGGGTTCGAATCACTCAAAAAAAAGTTCACGGAGTCTGCACTTACGCAGTTTGGATCGGGTTGGGCTTGGTTGGTTCAAAAAGAAGGTTCGTTGGAAGTCATTCAAACTCCAAATCAAGATTCTCCGCTTACACTGGGGCTAAAACCAATCCTTTGCATCGATGTTTGGGAACATGCCTATTACCTCAAATATCAAAATCGCCGTCCCGAGTACGTAGAGGCATTCTGGAACGTTGTTGATTGGGAAGAAGCGGGGAGGAAGTTTGTGGATAAATAGTTGACCTCAGGCCTAAGTTAAGTAGAATTCCCCTGATCACAGTAGTCTTGATTGTGTAATTAGATCTGTGTTGTTGCTTGAGGAAATCCTCGAGCCGCGCACGGTCTATTTGTTTAATTTCATCCAAAATCCTATGCCAATTCTTAAAAGGAAGCAGAAGAAACAGAAGAGTCAGAAGAAACAGAAGAATATCGTTAAGAAAGTAAAAAAAGTTGTGAAGAAAACTAAAAAGGTAGCATCAAAAAAAATTGCCAAGAAGTCAGCTAAAAAGATAGCTACTAAAAAAGCATTTAAAAAACCACCTAAGAAGAAGGTGATTAAAAAGACTCCACCAAAGAAAGTTGCTCCAAAGAAAGCTCCGCCAAAGAAAATTGCTACTAAACAAACTGCGACTCAGAAGAAGGAAGAGCAACGCAAAATTGCAGGTGCCAAAAAGAAGATTGCCGCGAAGGAGTATCAAATGACTATTCCCCAGTGGGTTCTGCCTTCAAGTGAGTCAATTGCAATTCCCTCATCCGGAAAGATGCCGGCGGTGACAAAGAATTTTCCTGAGCATTTAAAACCAGTTGGTATACAGAATGAAAGACTCTTCTTTACAGGAGATGAAGCACCGGATTTGGTTATACCTTCTCTTGTAGAAATGCAGGTGAAAAGTTATGAGTGGTTCCTAACTGAAGGGCTAAAGGAATTGATGGGTGAGATATCGCCAATTACAGATTTTTCTGGAAAGAAGATGGAGCTTAGAATGCTCGGGCATACTTTTGATCCTCCAAAATATGATCCGGATACATGTAGAAGAAGAAACTTAAGTTTTGAATCTGTAATGAAAGGCCATGTACAACTTATCAATAAGGAGACAGGAGAAATCAAGGAGCAGGATGTCTTCCTTGGATCAATTCCACTAATGACTAATATTGGAACGTTTATTGTCGGTGGAATTGAGCGCGTAGTTGTCCACCAACTTGTTAGATCTCCTGGAGTTTTCTTTTCCAGAATGCCGGATAATCCAAAGATTCATGCAGCGAAAATTATTCCAAAGCGTGGTGTATGGCTGGAGATAGAAACAGATCGAAGGGGAATTATTTCTTGTAAAATCGATCGCAAAAGAAAGATACCCATCACTCAACTTTTGAGGATATTCGGTTTCGATACGGATGAAAAAATTATTAATGTGTTTTCAGAAGTCACAAAAGAAAAGGATTATATTCTTACAACCTTAGATAAAGATCCTGCCAAGACGGTCGAAGATGCTTACCAAAGCGTTTACCGAAAAGTTCGACCAGGAGATTTGGCAACACCTGAAAATGCCAAACAATTGATAGATGCCATGTTTTTTGATTTTAAAAAGTACGACATGGGTGCAATTGCCAGGTACAAAATGAACAGAAGATTCGGATTTAAAACTTCAAGTGATGAAGAACATCGGGTATTCCAAGTAGAAGACTTTGTTGAGATCCTAAGAGAACTTATTCGCTTGAACAACGGCGAAGGAGTTCCTGATGATATTGATCACCTTAGTAACCGAAGAGTTAGAAGTGTTGGAGAGTTAGTCCAAAATAAGTACCGAGTTGGCTTGATCAGAACTGAGCGCATTGTAAAAGACCGTATGACTGTAATGGATTTGGAAACTGTAACCCCAATGCAGTTGATTAATTGCCGTCCAATTACAGCAGCAATGCGGGAATTTTTCGCAAGTTCACAGCTTAGCCAATTTATGGATCAGACCAATCCGATTTCCGAGCTAAGCCACAAGAGAAGGCTTTCTGCTATGGGGCCCGGAGGACTTTCACGTGAGCGAGCAAGCTTTGATGTGCGTGATGTGCACCAAAGCCACTATGGACGCATATGTCCTATTGCAACACCCGAAGGACCGAACATTGGATTGGTTGTTCATTTGTCAATTTTCTCTAGAGTTAATGAATATGGTTTTTTGGAAACTCCATACAGAGAAGTTGCTCATTCTATGTCTTTTGATCCCGATAAGATGTTGGGGAGAATGCTCGATGTTGACTTGCGTGAAAACAGGAAACTGGTGGCACGAGCAGGCGAAGTGATTGAAACAAAGGAGAGGGCAAAGAAAATAATTGCTTCTTTAAAGAAACAAGATTTCAAAGATGTTCCAGTACGTGCCTATGTCACTGGCAAAGTTATTTATGCGGATGCCGAACAAGAGCGACGCTTAACGATTGCTCAAGCTCAAAAGAAATTTTCGGAATTCGGTGAGTTCGTAACATCACGCGTTTCTGCAAGAAGGGGAGGAGAGCCAATTTTGTCCCATGTGCGTGAGATTACTCACGTCGACGTTTCACCTAAACAAATTCTTTCGCTCTCGACTGCTTTAATTCCATTCCTTGAGCACGACGATAACACCCGTGCATCGATGGGAACAAACATGCAACGTCAGGCGGTTCCTCTTGTAAAACCTTCGTCTCCTCTTGTTGGAACAGGAATGGAAGGTTTGGCAGCCAGATCAGCTGGACATGCTTTGCTTGCAGAGGAAGATGGAGAAATTGTGTACAGCGATGCTCAAGAAATTTCCGTCGTTTATAAATCTGGACGTAAACAGACTTATTCTTTGCATTCATTTGTCAGATCAAATCAGGGGACGTGTTTCAGTTTGCGACCGCGTGTTCTTCGCGGGCAAAAAGTTCGAAAAGGAGACAGTCTTGCCGATGGCGCTTCTGTAGACAATGGCGAACTTGCACTTGGCCAAAACCTGCTTGTTGCATATATGTCGTGGCAGGGATACAACTTCGAAGATGCAGTAATACTTTCAGATCGAATGGTGAAGGAAGGCTTCTTCGATTCAATTCACATAGAGTCTTATGTAACAGATGTTCGAGATACAAAACTTGGTTCCGAAATGATCACTCGTGATATTCCAAATGTGGGAGAAGCCAAGCTAAAGGATTTGGACACAGATGGAATTGTAAGAATCGGAGCGACGGTCCACGAAGGCGATATTCTCGTTGGAAAAATAACTCCGAAAGGCGAAACTGAGCTGACCCCAGAAGAACGTCTTCTACAAGCCATTTTCGGAGATAAAGCAAAGGACGTGAAAGACAGTTCACTCAGACTTCCAGGAGGAGCCGGAGGAAAAGTCGTCGATGTTCAGATTTTTGACAGGTCAGAAGGAGACGAACTTCCAACCGGAGTAATCAAGCAGATAAAAGTGTATGTTGCGCAGACCAGAAAGATAAGAGAAGGAGATAAAATGGCAGGACGACACGGTAACAAAGGAGTCATCGCCCGAATCGTTCCAGCCGAGGACATGCCATTCCTTAAAGATGGTACTCCGGTAGATATCATTCTAAACCCGCTCGGGGTAACATCACGTATGAATATTGGACAGGTTCTGGAAACTCACTTAGGTTGGGCTTGCCAAGCACTCGGCATTAAAGTTGCGTCGCCGGCACTTGACGGTATTTCGGCTAAACAAATTGCCGGATTCTTAGAAGTAGCAGGATTACCCAAGTCCGGAAAGGTTCAACTTTATAATGGATTCACCGGAGAGCCATTTGCTCATCAGACGACTGTCGGAATGGTGTATATGCTTAAACTACTTCACCTCGTTGAGGACAAGATACATGCACGATCAGTTGGACCGTACTCACTGGTTACGCAACAGCCTCTTGGAGGAAAAGCACAACACGGTGGTCAGAGGTTTGGAGAAATGGAGGTATGGGCGCTTGAAGCTTATGGTGCAGCACACACTTTGCAGGAAATGCTCACCATCAAGTCAGACGATGTTATTGGACGAAGTAAAGCATATGAAGCAATCGTTAAGGGCGAACAAATCAGACGTCCTTCTATCCCTGAATCATTCAATGTTCTTGTAAAAGAACTCCAAGCTTTGGGACTCAAGGTAGATCTTCTTAAGTTCAAAGATGAAATAGAGGCAGAGGAACGTGTAACGATAGAAGAAGGAGAGATAGAGGCAGTTGAATTGGAGTCACGTGTAATCGCAGAAAAAGAAGCGGAAGAAATTGTTCCATCAGAAGACAAGATTGCCGAGCTTTCGGATCTTCCTCAGGTTGGATCGGAATCTTCGACAGAGGTCAAAGAAGGAATCGAGGAAGGCAAAGAAGTGGAAGCTTCTGGAGTGACTGCAAAGGAAGAGATGGCGGAGTCAGTTAGTGAGGAAGCGAGAGAAGCAGCTTAGCAACAATCAACAATCGACACGCCCCTTCGGGGCTTTCAACAATCAACTTGTTGAAAGCGAGCTGAAGGCGAGCGTGTTGACAGTCCCGCGGAGCGGGACGTGTTGAAAACAAAGTGTGTTGATTGTCTTCCCAAGGTCTTCCAATAACACTATCATTCCTCCGTTCTACCCTTTCCCAAGATAATATGAAGTCCGTGAATAAAGTAATACTGCTCGGCAACGTAACCCGCGATCCCGAGTTAAAGAGCACTACAAATGGTCAATCTGTTTGCACATTCGGCCTTGCAACTAATCGCGTTTGGAAAGATTCAACCGGTGATAAACAAAGTCTTCCTGAATATCACAACTTGGTTGCATGGGGAGGGCTGGCAGAATTTTGTTCAGAAAATGTTAAGAAAGGAAAACCTCTCTTCATCGAAGGATACTTAAAGACCCGAAGTTGGGATAGCCCGGAAGGAACCAAGATCTTCCGAACAGAAGTAGTGGTCGAAAACATTGTTCTGCTTGGGCCGAAGGGAGAGATGCATGCTCCGGCTGAGGCAGTTGAGTCGATCGATGAAATTGCTGTTCCGGAGGAGGTGATTGCTTGATAGGTTTATAGGTTGGGAGGTTAGGAGGTTGATAGGTTGATAGGTCTAATAGCTGTTCCGCTTTGAGGTGGAACAGGAGGATGAGTGAGAGTTTTATTTCTATATCTTTCCCTCTCCTTCGAGCTTTTCCACTAATTTTGCTAAATCCTCATGTGCCTGCACTTGGTCATGGGGCAAATCATCTTCGTCCGGTAAGGAAAATGCCGCCTCAAGATCACGAAGTAGATCGGGTGATACATCGCCATCCAGATTCAGTTTTTTCCCAGTTACTTCTTTGAATCGAGCTGCGAATTCTTCTTTAGACATTCCAGCAATATATGCGGCTTGTTCCCCATCTTGGGATTCGGAGCCTTCAGCCATAGTATTTATTGGTAAAATATATAAATTTCTACTTATATTATATCATATTTAAGGGCTCATAGCTACGAGTGTTCCGCTCCGGTGTGGAACCGGAAACATCCCTAAAGTAAGCGGAAAAGTGAGAGTGCGTGCCGGAGAATTTTGAGAGGGTATTGACATCATTTTGCCCCTGACACATTATGAACTGCCGGCCCACCCACCCAAGGATGACCCACCCCGAGGGGGCGGGTGCATCTAAAGTTCAAATAATTCTAAATAATCCTTAAATTTGCTTCAAAAAACTCCACTTTTTAGGCTCCAGAAGCCACTTTTTTCTTGACTCGTACTCATCAACCTTTAAAATCTCTTAGCTTTATGCATTTTTGCGCCCAGCCGCCGGAATCGAAACCCTAAAAAAAGGGAGGATTTCCTCGAGTTCTGCGGGTGTGCGTACACCCGTTTTTTTGTTTCTACGTGCCCCCTGTGCTCATTAAAAGCACCGGCTAGAGATCATGCAAAACATCAGCTGTTTGTATGATCGAAAAAAATGCAATTTTTACTACAGTGTCACTTCTTGTGTGAGCATGTCCTGCTTGCCTTAGAGAGTGACACGTGAACAGATTATAAATTTTTAAAAACGTTACTCATTGCATCACATGGATGCCTCGACTCTGTACTCCGACGAAGGACGTGGCCAGCTGCGATAAGCCTCGGTAAGCCGCTAGGCAGGCGTTATAACCGGGGATTTCCGAATGGGGAAACCCAACCTTCGTAATGGAAGGCTACCTCGCGTAAGCGGGGAGGTCACTCTGTGAACTGAAACATCTCATGTAACAGAGGAAAAGAAATCAATAGAGATTCCCTTAGTAGTGGCGAGCGAAAAGGGAACAGCCCAAATTCCACGATATTATTGTGGATGGTTGTAGGAGCCCAATATCTGATTGCTTCATTCTAGGCAAACGATCCTGGAACGGACGGCCAAAGAGGGTGAGAGCCCCGTCGCCGAAAGACTGAAGCACAGTAGGGATTTCCTGAGTAGGGTCGGACACGTGTAATCCGGCCTGAATCTAGGTGGACCACCACCTAAGGCTAAATAGGTACAGAGATCAATAGCGGATAGTACCGTGAGGGAAAGGTGAAAAGCACCCCGGAAGGGGGATGAAATAGTCTCTGAAATGTGATGCATACAAAGAATCGGAGCTCGGTACCATGGTGTCTTTTTTAGTTGCGACTGATGTGGTCAGAGAAAATTTTCAGTTTTCAATTTTAAATTTTCATTCAAGGTCCAATTTTCAATGATCAAATAATTCGTCTTGTCATTGAAAATTGTTATATTGGATTTTGATTGAAAATTGAAAATTCTAAATTGAAAATTATCTGCGATAGCTATCAGACCAATATTTGTTGAAGACAGCATGGTGCCGAGTGACGGTGTGCCTTTTGCATAATGAGCCAACGAGTTTGTCGTATGTGGCAGGTTAAGGCCTAAAAGCCGAAGCCGGAGCGAAAGCGAGTCCGAATAGGGCGTGTGCCTCGCTTTTGGTTTCAATTAATTTGTGATAGTTATCTTTGTTCTTTGGGTCAAATTGACAATTAACAATTGAAAATTGACAATTAGGTTCAGGTTTAAAAGATAACTAACTTTGAGTCGCTTTAGAATTGTCAATTGGCCATTATCAATTGTCAATTTTGACTTCAAGTACTCAAAAATAATCATCTAGCTTAATTGAAATCGAAAGCGGGGCATAAGTCGCATGCGCAAGACCCGAAACCGGGTGAGCTAACCATGGGCAGGGTGAAGGTCGTGGGAACACGATTGGAGGCCCGCACCCACCAGTGCCGCAAGACTGGGGGATGACCTGTGGTTAGGGGTGAAAAGCCTATCGAACCCGGAGATAGCTGGTTCTCCTCGAAATGCCTTTAGGGGCAGCCTCGTTATACACGCTTGGGGGTAGAGCTACTGTTTGGATGCGGGGGTCTTTCCGACCTACCAAATCCTGACAAACTCCGAATACCAAGTCTTTGATAACGGGAGTGAGTCAGCGACAGCTAACTGCCGTTGACGAAAGGGAAAGAACCCTAATCATCTGCTAAGGTCCCTAATTATCGTTCAGTGGAAAAGGTAGTACGAATGCATCGACAACCAGGAGGTTGGCTTAGAAGCAGCCATCCTTTAAAGAAAGCGTAACAGCTCACTGGTCGATTGCATTCGTGCGCCGAAAATGTATCGGGGCGAAACGATAAACCGAAGCAATGAGTGTGCCACTTTTAGTGGTGCGCAGTAGAGGAGCGTTCCGTTCAGCAGTGAAGCAGTACTGCGAAGTATTGTGGAGCGGACGGAAGTGAGAATGTTGGCATGAGTAACTACTAGGCAAGCGAAAATCTTGCCCGCCGAATCCCCAAGGTTTCCCACGCAACGTAAATCGGCGTGGGGTTAGTCGGTCCTAAGGCCAGGCCGAAAGGCGTAACCGATGGACAACAGGTCAATATTCCTGTACCTCATGGAAATCGCCAGAGGGTGTCGCTTGATAGTTTCGCGAGCCTCTGTTCTGTGCCATCTTGTACTCAACGAAAAATTGACAATTGACAATTGACAATTACGCAAGCGAGAACGAACTAAGTTTCTCTTTAGAATTGTCAATTGTACATTGTAAATTGTCAATTTGTTTGAGTCTAAGATGGCGCAGAACATGTTCACGGAAAAGGATGGCAGCACTCTAGGAGCGTTGTAACGGAGCGGGAGTACCAGAGCGTGTGTATTGACTGCACGTGTAACACATGAAGTGTTGATTCCGGGAGGCAAATCCCCTGGATGAGCTGAGTGTGGATACCAAATGTCCGCCGCAAGGCGGGAGAGTCTGACTGCTTCTACTTCCAAGAAAAACATCGCTCACAGAAATCCGTGAGACCGTACCGCAAACCAACTCCGGTGGGGTGGTCGAGTAGACCAAGGCGAACGGGTAATGTCGTGTCAAGGAACTCGGCAAAACAACGTCCGTAACTTCGGGATAAGGACTGACTCCGCGCAAGCGGAGCCTGCAATAAATGAGTCCAGGCGACTGTTTACCAAAAACACAGGTCTCTGCGAAGTTGTAAAACAACGTATAGAGGCTGATGCCTGCCCAGTGTCAGAAGGTTACGTGAGGGGATTTACGTCTCTGATCTAAGCCCTGATGAACGGCGGCCGTAACTATAAAACGGATCAGTTGTAGTTACGTAAATAAATTTGGCTATATGCTGGAACATCTGAGTATCTGACGGTACTTGTGTGAATAGGTGTACGAGTGTACACTACTATCATGAGTGACAATCCGATCAGTGCAGATAATCAGCAGGAAAGACTTTTGATAACATATTCTTCATCAGAAATCAGCAGTTACATCGCAGGTTTCTCTGATGGAGAAGGAAGTTTTAATATCTCTTTTCGAAAAAGAAAAGACTATAAATTACCGTGGAAAATATCAGCTTGCTTCAATATTTCTCAGAAAGATAAATCTATTCTTGAGATGATTAGAAATCATCTTGGATGTGGAACATTGCGTTCACGTCCAGATGATATTTGGTACTTTGAAGTAAATGATTTGGAAGAATTGCACAGCAATATAATTCCATTTTTTCTTCGATGCCCATTTCTTTCACAGAAGAAACAGCGAGACTTTAAAATCTTCCAAAAAATTATCACTTTAATTCGATCCAAGCATCACTTATCAAAAGGTGGTGTCGAAAAAATATTGGATTTTAGAAGAAATATGAATGATGGTGGTAAGAGGAAATATTCAGAATCAGATATATTAGATGCTTATCAAAAGAATCCTCAGAGACTACACGCCAAACTTGCTCTGTCGAAAGGCAGATGTTGAGATGATATAGTCCGAACTCATAGGCGACTATGAGCACTTATAATTAACTACCAAGGTTATAAGGACTTCACTTATTTGAGTGATGGAACATTTGAACGGTCCTAAGGTAGCGAAATTCCTTGTCGGGTGGTCGATAAGCACTTGCCCGAATGAGAGGTAACTCTCAGCGCTAGGGAATTAGCGATGGCATAAATTAGCGTCAAATGTCCCCACTACGCTCCCTTCGGGAGCTACGAGGGGCGGTATTCTTGATAATTTCAAGGATGCCGGGCTATATGCTGGAAAATCCCACGTATCCCTTTTCCGTAAGGAAATGGGTGGGGACAATCAGCAGGAAAGATCCATCTTTGGTGGAAATCCTCAGAGACTATACGCCACACTCCCGCATTAGTGGGAAGATGATATAGTCCGATCTCCATGGCGACATGGAGGGCAGTAAAATCGTACTGCTGATAAAAACAATCGTGGAACAAATCAACACGTCCCCTTCAGGGACTCTCTACAATCGACACGCGACTTCGTCGCTTTCAACAATCAACATGTTGAAAGTGAGCGTAGCGAGTGTGTTGAATGTTGATAGTTGATTGTTGCGCGCTTAGCGCGCATGAAGTTCCGACCCGCACGAATGGTATAACGGTCTGGGCACTGTCTCGACACGACGCCCGGTGAAATTGCAGTCCCGGTACAAATGCCGGGTTGATTACGGAAGGACGAAAAGACCCTATGAAGCTTTACTATACGCTGGCATTGCAGAGTTGGTCTGCTTATGCAGGATAGGTGGGAGACTTTGAAGCTCGGACGTTAGTCCGGGTGGAGTCATCCTTGAGATACCACCTTTGTGTTCTGATTCTGCTCACTCATTTCTTGTACACAAGAGATGGAGACAGTGCTTGCCGGGTAGTTTAACTGGGGCGGTTGCCTCCTAAAATGTAACGGAGGCGTGCAATGGTAACCTAGCGCCGGATGGAAATCGGCGTGGTCGTATAATCGCACAAGGTTGCCTGACTGTGAGACTTACAGGTCGAGCAGAGACGAAAGTCGGTGATAGTGATCTGGTGTCCTGAGCTGTTTTTAATGGCTCTTACCACGTGGGTGGGACATCACTCAACGGATAAAAGTTACTCTAGGGATAACAGGCTGATCGCTCCCAAGCGCCCACAGCGACGGAGCGGTTTGGCACCTCATTCGGGGTGCTACAGAAGTAATTCTGTACCAAAAATTCGGCTAATAACGGTGAAACCGTCACGAGCATTGTGGAAATGAAATGCTCGCCGGCAATACCGTGGGAAGTCTAAAACAACAATCGACAATCAACACACTCGCTACGCTCGTTTTCAACAATCAACAATAAATTGAAAGTGAAACGTGTTGAGAGGGCACGAAGTGCCCGTGTTGAAAGTCCTCGAAGAGGACGTGTTGATAGTTGTCTTATGACCCCGTAACGACTGACCCGAAAGGGGAGAGCTCTTGGAAATATTTATAAGGGCTAATACGCCGAATCCTGCTTCATTAAATCAGATTATGGTCATAAGAGACCTAAGATCGATTGCAGGAAAAAGATATAGTCTGCGCCATATGAAAATATGGAATTAGTACGATGTCGGCTCATCGCATCCTGGGGCTGAAGAAGGTCCCAAGGGTTTGGCTGTTCGCCAATGAAAGCGGTACGCGAGCTGGGTTCAGAACGTCGTGAGACAGTTTGGCCTCTATCCTCCGTAATCACTTAGAGACGTGAAGGAAGCTGCTCCTAGTACGAGAGGACCGGAGTGGACGAACCTCTGGTGACCCTGTTGTCGTGTCAACGGCATCGCAGGATAGCTATGTTCGGAAGGGATAACCGCTGAAGGCATCTAAGCGGGAAGCCCCCCCTAAGATTGCGTCTCTCCATAAATCCGCCGCAAGAACAGCGGTTAGATCGGCCACAGGTGTAAGCATGGTAACGTGTTCAGCCGAGTGGTACGAATGGATGATTGAACGTTTTTAATTATTTCTGTTTACGTGTTACTTAATAAGGCGAGCAAGATTTGCTCATTCTAAATTCAAGATCCCGCGATCTTGGTATCTCTAGCGAAGGGGGTACACCTGTTCCCATCCCGAACACAGCAGTTAAGCCCTTCAGCGCCGATGGTAGTTCCCACTTAGGGTGCGAGAGTAGGCCGATGCCAAGATCGTGGGATTTTGTTATATAAAATATTTGTTGCTCTATTGTCTACATTCTTGCCCTGAGCGCAGTCGAAGGGTGCCAAGATCGTGGGATTTTGTTATATAAAATATTTGTTGCTCTATTGTCTACATTCTTGCCCTGAGCGCAGTCGAAGGGTGCCAAGATTGCGGGATTTTGTTATATAAAAAAATTTGCCCCCCCCGAGGGGGAGGGTGCATTCATATATAACTTATAGTACTAAAAAGACATAAAGATTGCTTAAGGCAACCCCTACAGCCTCACCAAAACCCCTAAAAAATGTTATAATAATGTGAAAAATAAACATTAGAATTTATGAAGCAACACACTCCAATTACAGTTTTTTGCGCCTCTACTTGCATGCTTGCGGTGGCCGTATTCGGTCAGAATATATATAAAGCTCAGTTGGCTCAAGATTACTCGGATTATGAAGGTTATTATGATGACTATTATTACGAAGAGCCTGCAATGCCCGAAGAGCCTGCTGAACCGGAAGCTCCGGCTGAAGATGACGGGGAGACTGAGCAGGAAGAAGATGGACAGGAAGAAGATGGGCAGGAAGAACAGCAAGATGGGGATGCAGATAGCGATGATGAAACTGACGAAACCACAGATGAATCTTCGGATGATAATACAGAAACAGACGAATCTTCGGACGATGAAACCGAATCAGATAAAGGAGCAGCTGAAGACTCAAAGACTGATCAAGAAGGAGAGGCTAAGCCTTCGGATAGCCAAACTGATGATGGCAAAACCGGAGTTGACACAGGCACAGGTTCTTCTACAGGCACTGGTTCCACTAAAAGGAAACATTGTCTTGAAGTGTGTGCAGAGACAAGTGTTATCGAATGCACTGTAGAGAACTTAATTGATTGGATTTGCGTAAACACAATTTTTGCCAAATGCGGTAAAGAATGCGGTCCTAGTCCTGATGTCGGTGGTTTATGTGCAGGCGTTGAATGTTTAGGAATTGGACAGGTGTTTTGTGGAATGAAGGAAAATATTCCTGTATTTGGCGCAAGTATTCCAAAAGAATTTAAGGGAGTTTGTGCTTGCGTACCGGTGTGTCCAAAGAAGCCACAGGAAGACCAGCAGGGCGAAGGAGCAAACAAAGATTCAGGAACGGGTGCTACCAAGGACGACAACTGTCCGGAGCCTCCGGTATGTCCGGATGTTGCGGAAGGTTGTCATTATGACTACTTTAAAGATGATGATGGATGCATACTTGGTTGTGGATTTAAGGTCTGCGACGGACAGTCCGAAGGCAATGGTTCCTCGGAATCAAGCGGAATAGGTTCTGCCAAAAAGCCCAGAAGAGGTCCTCAGGATCCCGAGAACATTTGTGGCGATGGAAGGTTATTTGAGCCTGAGCAATGTGAAGAGAATTCAGATTGTGAGTCGGGTTATACATGTACTGAGTGCACCTGCGTTAAATGCGGAAATAAAATCTTAGAAAAGGGTGAAGAGTGCGAATTCAATGGTCATTGCGAAGAGGGCGAATGGTGTAGTGAATGTGGTTGCAAGAGTCGGAAAGATACAATATGCGGAAACGCGCTTCTTGAAGAAGGTGAACAATGTGATGCTGGCTATCCTTGCCCCATCATAAGTCAAACATGCACTCCAAATTGCATGTGCGAGACAGGTGATGCAGTTTGCGATAACGGGGCAATCGAATCACCTGAACAATGTGAAACTAGTGATGATTGTTCCAGTGATCAATCTTGTGTTGATTGCATGTGCATAGCGCTTGAATGTACGGAGGGCAACAATTGGAGTTGCCAACAGCATGAACAATGTGAGGATAATGAACAATGTTCAGACTGTATCTGCAGAAAACTTCCTGAATGCGGGAATGAAACTCTCGATTTGGGAGAAGAGTGTGAAGAAGATGTGAGAGAATGTGAAGAAGAAGGAAAAAAATGCGATCCAAAAAGGTGCATTTGTGTTTCGGATGAGCCCAAATGTGGCGACTTCAGTTTAGACGATGGGGAGGAATGCGAGCTAAATTATACATTCTGCGGAGCGCGAGGAACTTGTAATATGGAAACTTGCTTATGCGAAGCTGAGTGCGGGAATGGAGTCATTGAAGTGGGGGAAGCGTGCGATGGAAAAGGGACCTGTAGTGATGATGACAAAGAATGCACTGACAAGTGTGCATGCAAATAATTGAAATTGAGAAATGGTAGCTATGTCTCCAACGTTTTTCTAACTATATCCCTAGCATTATTATTACTAGATCTATTGATCTGGTTTTCCAATGCTTCTTTGATATCCTCGTATTTTTCCAATATGTCCTCCAAGTCTGTGCACACATTAATATCTACTTTGCATTCATCCCAAAGCTTTAGGAAGTCGTTTCTCATTTCGAAGTAATCGCCAACAATATTTTCGTCCACATCAATTTTTTCCTGCCATAACGCAGACACAACGCTAGGGAATTTATCTATAAGGATTGCTACTCTGGAGAATATTTCATCAATTTTTACATTGGAAGCAGGTCTATTGGTTTTTGGCATATCATCCAAAAGGTCTTCAATGCTTACCACAAGCCTTTTGATGTATTCGGAAATCAAACTTAGTTCATTACTTTCAATTTGTCTATTTTGTACATAATTATGCTGGGTTTCCAGCCAATCCAAACTTGTTAATAGGAATGAATCAACTTGCTGGACCATGTTCTTTGATTTTCTAAGAGTTTTGATTTTCCTTTGTGTTTTTTTAATTGATTTAAGAAGTTTTGCACGCTTTTTGTTGAATTTATCCGCCTTATTATATTTCTTCTTCAGTTTTTCTTTAATAATTTTCTCTTCTTCGATGAAATCGCACAGCTTAAAGAAGAGCTCCAGGTCTGGGAATAAGCGCATGCTGAAGATTTTTCCGGTGTTATCGGACAACTTGATGACATCACAGGACCTGTATATCGGGATGTAGGAGAAAAAGATTGGTACGCATCCTATGTATCATCGTTAACTGAGTGGGATATTGTTTCCGGCTTCAAAGACAGTGATGGGAAATTCACAGGACAGTATAAGCCGGGAAATAATGTAACAATTGCAGAAGTTTTAAAGATGTCTATGCGTGCTGCAGGAGTCGACGAGACAAATTGTGTTACATCTCCCGAGAATGTTGCGGCTACTAGCCACTGGGCTGGCAAGTTTGTATCTTGTGCGGAAGAAATGGATGTGAGGCTCTTCAGAGATCCATATTTGGAACTGAATAAGCATGCTAAACGTGCAGAAATGCTTACTGTTATCCACGATGCTTTTGGAGATGAGGTGCTTCCTATGTATGCGACTTTCAATGATACATCCGGACATACGTATGAAGCAGATATTGCCTATGCGACCGTATTCGGCATCGTTAGCGGAGATACGAATTCAAATGGAGTTGAAGTCGGGACGTTTCGCCCAGATGACTATATAAATAGAGCAGAAACTGCGAAGATCATTTTTCATAGAATGAAAGAGGAAGTAAGAAAAGAAGTAGCGCTTTCTGAGTAGAGGTTAAAGCATAGAAATCACTTTCTGAATTGGTTCTTTTTGTGGGAGAGATAGACGGTAAAATACATATTTCCATCTTTTGTTATATTTAACAATTCCAGCTGATCGAAGAATTCGAAGATGTTGAGAGGCAGCGTGCTTCGAAATACGAAATTCTCTAGCTATTTCATAAACTGCAACACTCTTTCTCTTCTTAATAAATGCAAGGATTTTTAAGCGCCTTGCACTTGCTACAGCCTTTAACCTTTGTTCTAAGTTTTGGTAGTCAGTCATAGTTGTTTTACGTTATTCTTAATAAAACAGTTGCGCAACTGTATTACTGATATATTCCACGGTAGAAATAACTGAATATAATAATGCAGATATCAATATTCCTATATACTTATCATATGCAAGAACGCCTACCGCCTTCGTCATGCTTCACATGGACTTCGGTGGGCAGGCCAAAAAATCCTTTATAAATCATGATTGAGAGATTACAGAAGATATTGTCGGCTAGAGGAATTTGTTCGCGTCGAAAAGCAGAAGAGTTTATCGAAAAAGGATTGATCAAGGTCAATGGAAAAGTAGCGGAGCTTGGTCAAAAGGCAGATCCGAAAAAAGATAATATTGAAGTTGATGGTGAAGTAATCGAATCCAGAAAAGACTTAGTCTACTATGTGATCAACAAGCCAAGGGGGATTATTACGACTAATGCAGAGCGCAAGACCCAAGAAACCATAATTAGTTTACTTCCGAAAAAGCTGCAGGGAAAAATATTTCCAGTTGGACGTCTTGATAAAGAATCGTCAGGCCTACTGCTTCTGACAAATGATGGTGTACTTGCTTACAGGCTGACTCACCCCAAATTTGATCATGAAAAAGAGTATGAGGTTATAACAGTCAGAGAGATTACAGACGGCGCATTAAATAAGCTCAAAAAAGGAATGACCATCTCGGGATCCAAAACAAAACCCGCAAAAATCAAAAGAATCAGTCAGAATAAATTCACTATAGCCCTAACAGAAGGGAAAAACCGCCAAATCAGAAGAATGTGTCAAAAGGTCGGATGTCCCGTTAAAGAACTTAAAAGAATCAGAATAATGACACTCAAAAATCTTAGATTGAAAGAGGGGGAGGTGCGTGTACTCAGTCAAAAAGAAAGGGAGAGCTTACTTGAGTCCATCGGACTTTAATCAACGTATAACCATTGTTCTATGGTATTGTTTAAATGTCTTATTTCATCGGGGTGATTTTTTCTGTATATTTCTTTTTCATTATTCAATTGCAGAAGATGGCTATCAATATCCTTGATTAATAAACCAAAATCATTATGTATGCTAGTAGCACAGACATTCATAATACAATCAAGAATCAATGAACTTGCGTTTTTCTTCATATGAGCGGAATCTCTGTAGTATTGCATTGTAATATTTGGATCAAAAAGATCGGGAATATTCTCTGTATTAATTGAATTATAACCATCGAAGTCCCATATGTGTATTTGTTTAGTACTTGAATGTTTAATGGATTCTTCCTGTACTATTTTGAAAACTTCCCGTTTCCATTCTTCATATTTAGGCCATAGTCCTTCGGAATGCAAGAATTCATAACTTATTGCATGCGATGGCAGAAAAACTATGATGATTTCAATATCATTATTTCCAGCTATTTTGACAATGTTTTTAAGATAATTGAGCGAATTATTCATTTTTGTATTATCGTCTTTCAATGCAGTCTTTATTAATATCTTAGAACGACGCGAAAAAATTTCCTTAGTGATCTCCAGGGTTTTTGTGGAGGATATGCTATGGGGCGCAGTTTTGTATATTGCTCGTATGGAATTAAATAAAGACTGTTCGGAAAACAGCAAATGATATTTATCTTTAATTAATTGTAATTGTTTGCGCATGTAAGGCGTTTTTTTTCCGCTAGGTAAAACAGCCAAACGGGATTCTTCGAAATCAGGTTTGGGGTTCTTGAAGAACATTATGTAATCTAGGCCTATGATTATTTTTTTCAATGGAGTTGTTGCATTTGCATGTTGCAGATATCTGAAAGTTTCATAAATATTTATTCCGGGGAGTGAGGCATTGTAAGTATTGATTGTGCTTAATGAAGGATGGTCTGGATCGATTTGCCTTGCTTTGGAATTTCCAAGTATTATTAATTCCGGTTCAAATTTTTCCAGTGCTATTGCCGTGTGCATTCGGTTGTGTTTTTTGGCATGAGTTGGTGTTTCCCGTATGGGATCTGAATGGAAGATTTTGTCTGGATCTATGCCCCAGTTAAACAGCGCAACAATTATGGATGGGATAATAAAGCCAATGGCAAACTTACAAAATTTATTCATTAAAACTGAAAGTAAATAAATTCCTGAATATTGGTTATTTGCACGATTGCCGATAGGGCAATGCACCCTATTATTAATCCATAGGTAAAAGTGATCTCTCGCTTTTTTATCCACTGTTCAGTTGTTGGTAAAATCCACACTATTAGCATCGCAAATACAATCCATAGATTTTGTGTATCCTTAATATCTAAAAAATTCAAAGTATTAAAGTTGAATAATGTTTTATAGAAATGCAAAGCTGAGTTCAATGTTTCGGCGCGAAACAAAACCCAGGCCAGTGTTATAGACAGAAAAGTAATTGGAATTGATAATTGTGTTTTTAAGTTGATCCTCATATTTGATCGCTTCCAAACATAGTTAATAACAAGAAATAGTCCGTGCAGACCTCCCCATAAAATAAATCCCCAAGCACTGCCGTGCCAAAGCCCTCCTAGGAGCATGGTGAATTAATGTTCTAAATTTTCTCTTTCGGTTACCTCCTAACGGGATGTACAGATAGTCTCGCAGGAATCTTGATAGTGTAATATGCCACTTGTGCCAGAATTCGCGAACATTGAGCGACTTGTATGGAGCATTGAAGTTTTGTGGTAGACGGATTCCAAACAACATTGCGCTTCCTATAGCCATGTCTGTGTATCCGGAAAAGTCGAAGTAAATCTGAAAAGAAAATGCTAGTAAGCCAAGCCATGCTTGCGCAGAAGAAACACTTCCGCTTGTTATATCTGAAAAGACAGGATCAGCGATCAAGGCAAGGCTGTCTGCTAATACTACTTTCTTAAAAAGACCTATGCTTAATATGCTAATTCCTAATGCAATGTTGTTGCCTCTTATTTTTCCGAATAGTTTATCTTTGAATTGAGGAAACATCTCGTGGTGACGGATTATCGGTCCGGCAATAAGTTGTGGAAAGAATGTCACAAACAAAAGATAATGCATAAATGGGTGTTTTTTTGCATTGCCTTTATATAAATCAACCAAATATCCGATTTGCTGGAAAGTGAAGAAAGAAATAGCAAGTGGTAGAATTATTGTTTCTAAATTAAACGATGTTTTTAGGCTTTGGTTGATGGTATCAATAAAGAAATTAGCGTACTTGAAATAGCAGAGAAGGCTCAAGTTCAGGACAACGCCTGCAGTAAGGATTAATTTTGAAGAATACTTGTTAAGATATCGGCTTATAATAAAATTTGCAGTTGCTGAAAACAGAAGAAGCCACAGATAGGCGGGATTCCACCATGCATAAAAAAATAAAGATGCCGCAATCAGCCATGCCATTATCGCATTGCGATTCCCTATTTTTCCAAGAATCACATAACCGACCAGTACAGCCGGAAGGAAGCCGTAAATGTATGTAAGGGAGTTAAAGAGCATGGATTTAGGTGGATTGTAGTTGAGATTGGGAAATTATACATATATTTGATATTCTGTTGTTATGAAAATCATCCCCCATGGTGCTGCGCGCGAAGTAACTGGTTCGTGCCACGAACTTAGAATAGAAACCGACTCCGGTATAAAACGCATTCTTCTAGATTGCGGGCTTTTCCAGGGCAAGCGATCAGAAGCGGCAGTTAAGAATGTAGAGTTCCCTTTCGATCCTGCTATTGATATCGATGCAGTTGTATTAACTCATGCTCATATGGATCATGTAGGACGCATTCCGCTCCTATACAAAAAAGGTTACCGCAACAAAGTGCTTTGCACGTATGCATCCAAAGATCTTGCTGAAGTAATGCTCATGGATAGCGGATATATTCACGAGAAGGATGAAGAATATTTTCAAAAACACTTAAAAGACTCAATGATAGACTTCGATGGCCCTCTTTATACTCAACAGGATGCCATTGATTGCATAGAGATATTTCAAGGAAGGAATTACAACGACTGGTTTGATGTTTGCAAGGGGGTAAAAGTCCAGTTCATAGAAGCAGGACATATTGTTGGAGCTGCCATGCTTGTTTTTGAAATCCTTGAAAAAGGAAAATTGCATCGAGTTGGATTCACGGGAGACTTGGGAAGAAACATGCTTCCAATAATCCGAGATCCCGCAGAAATGCCTCCAGTGGAAACATTAATTTGTGAAAGCACATATGGCAACAGAGAGCACGAAGATATTACAACTGCCAAGGGACACTTAAAGGAGATGATTATTAAAACTGCTAAGAGAGGAGGAAAGGTTATGATCCCCGCATTCTCGTTAGAGCGAACGCAGGAAATCGTATACGACTTGCATGTTCTTTGGGATTCCAAAGAAATTCCAGCAATACCAATTTACATCGATTCACCATTAGCTACCAGAGTTACAGAGGTATTCATGAAGCATCCGGAATGTTACGACAAGGAGCTGTACGAGAAATTCTTAGCCAAAGCACATAATCCTTTCAAATTTTCTCTGGTTAGATACACCGAATCAGTAGATGAAAGTAAAAAATTAAATACTATGCCCGGACCAATGGTAATAATGGCTGGTGCCGGGATGTGCGAAGCAGGGCGTATTCGCCATCATTTGAAAAATGGAATAGATGATCCGAAGAATGCAGTTATTGCTGTAGGTTACATGGCGGAAAACACTCTTGGGCGAAGAATAGTTGATCCGGAGGTTCATGAAGTAAAAATATTTGATGAGATTTTTGCAAAGAAAGCCGAAGTAGTATCAGTTAATGCCTATTCTGGTCATGCGGATATGGCAGACTTGGATAACTTAGTTATGAATGTTAAAGATGTTAAGAAGATAATCTTGGTACATGGGGAATCGGAGGGGATGGAGCCATTCGCAACCAGGATTAAGAATGCACGAAAGGGAGTTGAGATTGTGATGCCGGAGAGAGGGGAAGAGATTGTTGTTTAGTAATATCATTAAAAAGCAGTTTGTATGAAATTTGAAGAAATATTTGACCGGCATTCCTTCAGAAAGAGGGAGAATATTGTATGAGTTTATTTTAGATTCTAATATGCAAAATATCTTGGAATTAGGATTTGCACATGGAAAATCAACATTGTATATGGCGGCGGCATTAGATGAGATTGGCAGAGGTTCTGTCATCACAATTGATAAACAAAATGCCAAAGAACGCGATCCCAATATAATCGCTTTGCTTGAAAATGTAGGTTTGAAACAATACGTAGATCCAATTTTTGCCAACAGGTCTTATACTTGGGAATTGATGAAGTTAATTGAAAGAAATACGCATAACAATTATTGTAAACCATTATTTGATTTCTGTTTCATCGACGGTGGACATACTTGGGATGTTACAGGTTTTGGTTTTTTATTGGTTGAAAAACTTTTAATGCCAAATGGTTGGATATTATTTGATGATTTAGCATGGACAATAGAATCTAGTGCGAGAATACCTGATGCCAGAAAAGAACAAATACCGGAAGAGGAAAGAAAAACTGCGCAGGTAGGCAAGGCATTTTCATTATTGGTTAAACAGCATCCCAATTTCCATAATTTTAAAGACGATGGCTGGTGGGGCTGGGCTCAGAAAAAGCCATTCGAGGAGCAATCTCATTGATTAGTTGTAATGCCGAAAGTGGAGTCAGAAATTGTGATCTAAGTGATCAATTACTTCTTCGTGGCTTGTGACTTGTGACGTGTTATATCCAATTTTTTAACATGCCCTCTCCTTTTGAGTTGCTCCAAAATGTCTTCGCCAGGATGAACATTTTTAAGCGCGCTAAGTCGAAGCAGACAGAGGTTTATATTATTGTCAGAAAGTACTGCGGAAACATTGCTATCCATTTTTTCAAACAGCTTTTCTGCAATATCAGATTCGTAGGTCGTATCTTCGCCAACCATAAAAATAAGTTCTGTGTCGCAAGAATTAATTAGTACACTTATTGCACGTAATTCATTAAGTTTTCTTGAACTTTTCTTAATTGTATAGAGGCGAGTATAGGTGGTCTTTTTTGACTTCAGTTTAGATAGCTCATCTTTTAATCTTGTTTCAAAAGATTTATCTCCACTTGTATCAACAAAAATAATGCGAGAATGGTCTTTGTTGATGTTAACAGTTTTTAATTGATGTATATATGAATCTAATTTTTTATGATCTCCGGAAAAGATTGTAAAAATAGTCAAAGGTTGAATCTTAAGGGATGCATCATCCATATATCTTCGCCTTGTTGATGTGTTAGTCATACTTTTATCATGCACTCGATATTTAACATATGTTCGTGCCTTTTTTGCTTTCCATCTAAGCCTTAAAACACGTCGGTAAAAATCCCAATCTTCTGCAATAGAATCAGGAATTGTTTTGTATCCATCAACCATATCAAAAGCTTTTCGTCTTATTAGAGCATGGGAAGATATAAAGTTCGTACGCTCAATACGATCAAGTTTGAATTCGGATGTCCTCCAGATAAATCTTTCATTTTCAAAGTGCTTCATGTTTCCGTAAACGATTGCAACAGAAGGATCCTGCATTTGTTTCAAACATCGTTTTATGTAATGCGACGGCAGAATGTCATCAGCATCCAAGAAAAGGAGAAAGGCACTGCTTGTATTCTCTGCTCCTTCATTTCTGGCTTTGGCTAGATTTCTATGATTGCATTTTATGTATCTCACTCCTCTATCCGAGAACGTTGATGCTATCTCGGCAGTATTATCATCTGAGTCATCATCCACGATCAGAATTTCAGTTGGTTTAAATGTTTGATTAAGAACACTTTCTATTGCTTCAGGAAGAAAATGTGCGTAATTGTGACATGGAATGATTACTGCAACACTTAAGTCCGATAAGAAAGCTTTTGGTTGAATGAAACGGCTGTCGGGACAAAAAATAGTTTCCGCGGGCCATAGAGTTCCAAGTAATCTATGGCGGACAAATAGCACAAATCGTTCGCACGGTTTATCCGCTTTAATCCAGTGTTTCTTAATAAAACCAAATAGTTTATATGGAAGATGCCAGCGTATGGTGTTAATGAATTTCTGCATGCTTGGGTTCTTTTTTTCCTGGGAAAGACTTCTTTGGGGATAACGGTGAGCGATTAGTTTTCATATGGTCTACTTCTACGTCCCAGTTACATAGAACATCACCCTTCATTCTCAAATGCGCAAAAGCATTGTAGTCATACCAATGTGGGGGTTTTTCGTAGCTGCGGGTATAGAATGGGAAAGATTCAAAAGCAGATGCTCTTATCATCGAACAACCAAACCCGGCTCCATCCACCTTTTCTATACCACTGCTTTTTCTGGCCGGATGGCTTGGGTAATCATCTTTTCCAAGTTTCCATACGGTTTGATATCCTTGTAGATGGCATGGATAGGAAGCAACAACTGCAACAGTCTCTGATCTTTCAATTGTCTCAATCAGCATTTTTAGAGAATTGGGAGAAAGTGCAATATCATCCTCAACTACAAGAATAAATTCAGTATCACATGAAACTATCATATGATTATATGCATAAACTAAAGCCATATCATGATAGTACTGAACAGTTAGGCTTTTTACGCGATTATGTATCAAACTTTGTGGTGAGTGGCTCCAGGATTTAGGAAGTGGAGCAGAGGTATAAGTTATTCTTCCGAAATCTAATAAAGATAGCTTCATTTTAAGTAGATTTGCGAATTCCTCATTGTTGCTTGTGTCGAAACAGTGGAGACGAATCAGAGAATGATCAAAATCAAGATTCTTAAGGGCATCAATATATTTGTCCAGCACTTCTCTGCGTCCCGCGAATGGTGTGAAAATTGTTATTGGGTTATGCATCAGGCGTGCAGTTTGCCAATACTTCAATTTTGCCTTATCAAATGTGGGCAATCGATTATTTTTGTGTTTTCGTTGCCGGACTGTTGTTTTCGCTTTCTTAGCCTTCCATTTAAATTTAAGCATTCTTCTGTACAGATCCCAGTCTTCATTTGGGGTGTTTGGTGTAATCCTGTATCCGCCCACCATATCAAATACTTGTCTGCGAATAAGTGCATGTGATGAGATGTAATTTCGTTTCATTAATGCTTCACGATCAAACTCAGGCGCTCCAAAAATATTATCATCGTTACCAAAGAACTTGATATCTGTGTACGCAATAGCAACCGAAGGGTCCACCATGCATTCACGACATTTTTCTATGTAGTCAGGGGCAAGTACATCATCTGCATCCAGGAAAAGGAGTAATTGAGACACGGTATTCTTTGCTCCTTCATTTCTGGCTCCGGAGGGATGTCGATGATTACATCGAATGTATTCAACACCTTGATGACGGTACAGATCTGCGACTTTCGCGGTATCATCGGTTGATGCGTCGTCAACAATAAGTATTTCTGCAGGTAGAAACGTCTGTTGGAATACGCTTTCTACGCATTCCTGCAAGAATTTGCCATAATTGTGGCAGGTAATTATGACCGCTGTATTTGAGCAAGGGTCTATAGTCTGTACGGTTGCACTTGGTACTGTGACACGCTGAGTTTTGCCAAGAGTACGAAATAATTTGGCTTCCAAAATTCTAAACCACTTGGTCCATTTCCAGCTTTTAGATTTGATAATTCTTTGAATGAGAACCTCTTTCTCTGCGATTATCTGCTGCAATTTTTCCGCTGATGACGAATGCTCTTCCATGGGGGGCTAGTCTAGCTTAGGATGTCAACAATATATACTACATCAACCATTTTTTATCCCATATCCTGATTTTCTTTGCATAGGCGCGCCAAAATGCGGTACAAGCTGGTTGCATGCCAATTTGCGGCGACACAAGCAGATTGTTGTGCCATATATAAAAGAAATTCATTATTTTGATGGCCAGTCGCATGGTTTGCCAAATGATTTTATCAGACGTCTTTTCCACAAGAGAGTTGGTTATTGGAGAAGGTCCCTAAAAAGACAAATATTTAAGAAAGTTACTTTAAAAAATATGCAAAGGGCTAAGTGGCTTCTCAATTATGCACTAAGGACAAGAAACGATAAGTGGTATGCGTCGCTTTTTAATCCTGATACAGGTCAGGTTGCAGGAGAGCATTCCCCTGGATATTACTGCTTGCCCTGCATGCATGTGGAGCGAATTCACAAGATGATGCCTGAATGCAAAATCATTTATTTAGTAAGGAATCCTGTTGAGCAAATTTGGTCCATGGTTAAGTTTATGAATTTTAAAATTCAAAAAAAAGAATTTGAAGATATTTCGTTGGATCAGATTAAGGAGATGTGTGTTGATAATTACAGGATTCATAATACAGATTATCTATTTCATTTGGCCAATTGGGAAAAGTTTTTCCCAAAAGAAAATATATTCTTAGGTTTCTATGATGAAATAAGGGATTGCCCAGATCAATTGTTATTAAGAATATTTGATTTTCTTGAGGTCGAGAAGTCCGAAGATCATATTTATCCGATAGTCAGAAAAATTATTAATAAAGGTCCAGAATACGAGATTCCTGATAACATCAGGGTATTACTTGGACTGAAAACCTACGACATTTTAAAAGGGCTTCATGAGCGTTTTGGGGGCTATGCAACCAAATGGCTTGAGGAGGAAACGGAATTTCTTGAAAAGCACGGAGCGCTTCCCGAGTGTGATTTAAATATTCAAAAAACTTCCAATAATATCTGTGCCGTATCCTGATTTTCTCTGCATTGGCGCAAATAAGTGCGGAACCACTTGGTTTCATTGGAATTTAAAGAGGCATAACCAGATTTCATTGCCATATATAAAAGAGATTAATTATTTCGATAATCAAGCCGACAGTATTCCTAATGGTTTTATTGGACGTTTATTTAGCAGTAAAGCCGGGACATGGAAAAGGCAATTAAAAAAACAGTTGTACATATCGAATAATTATAAAGATATAAAAAGAATGAAATGGATGATAAGATATTTTTTCGGATTCAGGTCGGACAAATGGTATTCATCTCTTTTTTGTCCCACCAATGATCAGATATCAGGAGAGGTTACACCTTCTTATTATTGCTTGGATTATGAACACGTTGAAAGAATTCACAAATTGATGCCGGATTGTAAAATCATTTTCCTAATGAGAAATCCTGTTGAGCAAATATGGTCAATGGTTAAATTTGTGAGTTTTAAAGTACTCAATAATAAATTCAATGATGTTCCCCATATAGAATTGAAGAAATTATGTGATTGCAGTGATCGTCTTAGAAAATCAGATTATCTTATGCATTTGTCCAATTGGGAAAACCTGTTTCCTAAGGAGAACATATTAATAGGGTTTTATGATGAGATTAAAGATTGTCCGGAGGAGTTCTTGCGCAAGACATTTGATTTTCTGGGTGTTGAACATACTCAAGATAATGCCTATGCGGTTGCACAAAAAGTTATTAATAGTGGTCCCAAATTAATTATTCCTGATGATATAAGGGTGATATTGGCGCAAAAAACATATGGAATTTTGCAGAGACTCCATGGGCGGTTTGGAGGCTACGCGACCAAATGGCTGGAAGAAGAAACAGAATTTCTAAGAAAGCACAGTGCTCTGTCGGAGGACGAGTCGCCATCATCATTACGGTCCGCAAAGTACTGTTGTACTGCTTGATGCATACGCGGTTTGTTTGACGACCAGTGATACAAACCATTTTTTCCAATTTTAATGTCTTTTTCCGGGTCAAAATTGTAATCGAATATATATGCATCGCGCTTTAAATACTGGCGATTTGCTATTTTTCCATGCCAAAGGTGATAAATGTCTCCTTCAATGAAGCCAACGTTTTTGTTTATCTCAACAAATACTTTTTTTGCCCATTTCAAATAATCATTTCTGAGCGGACCATTCAGGTTTTCCTGAGCGTAAGCGTGTTTGAAATTTCCATAAAATGCGAGCGCCATCAAAAAGTCATTGGCTCCGAGTACATGAGAGTCATATAACATGTGACGCTCCAAAAAATCTCTTCTTCCTGCCCAGGCAAATCCCGGATGCGAAGTTTCTGTAGAATATTTGTTTAGGTTATTCTTTTTAAGTGAGTATCCGATATGAGTATTCTTTGTTAAATCCATATTACCTTCTTGATAGCAATGCACATTGCTGAAGCATTGTATTATTTTGCAGTGTTTCAGTAACTCGCTGGCTTCCTCTGCCCATTTGCGGTTTTCGAAGATAACATCTGCGTCAAGCCACGCGATTGTGTCGTATTCTTTTGGCAGAGTTTTAATTAAAACATTCAATGCGCGTTCTTTATGCCACATTACATCCTCAGTTCGGATTTGTAATGTTCGATTGTCTTTGTTCAAATCAAACTCTTTATCTCCGAAGGCAATTTCTACAGTCCAGAGGTCAAGACCCTGCGAACGGATCTCATCCGCGAATATTTTGTAATTGTTAAGCAATGTGGAGTATCCGGCGAAGTTAAAGTATGTTGTAACTATTGCTAGTTTTCCCGGTAGTTGTTGACTAAATAGGTGCATAATACAAAACTAAGCTTGGTTAAATGGTAGCACAGATCAAAGCATCGGCTTGCCTGCTATCCTGGCAGCGTCCGTACAATATGCAACGGATTGTCGATCATTTGCAAATGATGCCATTTATAGATGAAATTATCATTTGGAATAATAATTCAGTTTCGCTTTCGGTTGATGGGGATAATGTCAGAGTTATTCAAAGCGAGAGCAATATTGGTGGCTACGGAAGATATTTATGCGCTAAGCAGGCGAAAAATGATGTGATATACACGCAAGATGATGACTGGATTGCTTCGGATATAAATATACTTTACGAAGCATTTTGCTCAGATTCTTCGAAGATAACTCACGGACTTATTAGTAAACACTTTAAGGGTAAAGAAAAATTTTATCGCGGGTCTGCACAAGTGGCTTATATGGGATATGGAGCATTCTTTAAAAAGGAATGGATTCAAGTTCTGGAATCGTATGTGAATATGTTTGGAGAAGATTATTTACTTTGTAAACATGCGGACTGGATATTTCCGCTTCTTAGAGACCAAATACATAATACGATTGAAGTGAATGCTGAGCAGTTAATAGGGAAGAATGGATTGGAAGCTTTGTGGATAGGTGAAAATTTTTGGACAGATGCCGAAGAAGCGGAGAGAAGAGTTTCGAAAATTCTTGGGAAAGTTATCCACAAAGAAAAACTGGGAGCTAAAACTAATTCTGTTAAAATCTTTCGTGTGCACAAAAATCCAATCAGAAAATATATCCTGGATAAAGCGGGAAAAACAGGGGTGCCCGTAAAGATTGAATCGGAAGAGCTTCTAAGGCATGCGGAGAAGGTAGGAAGTATAATAGGTAATACGCAAAAGAAACTATTTGATAGCGGGCAGAGCTTCAAAAAGGCGTATTATGAAGACGAAGAGGCTCTGAATAGCCCATGCCTTAGCGATATTATTAAAAATTACGATGAGTTAAAAAATAATCTACGCGGTACTGCACTTGAGCCAATGTTAGTATAAACTTACAACTCTAATGATTGGTAAAAATGTAATTATCAAGAGAATCGCCAGATCTCCTAGGATGTATCTGGAAGTTATGCCGAACCATTTTTTGTGGATGGGAAAAAATCAAAGACGCGTTTTTTTCAGGCTTCTTCGTCAGGTTATTAAGCGAAAAGTATCCGGAGCCATTCTGGAAGTTGGAGTGGCTGAAGGACACACGTCCGCGTTTATTGCACGCGTGATGAGACATTTAAATTGCAAAAAAGAATTTCACGTTTACGACTCTTTTAAAGGTATGCCTTCTCCTTCTGTAGAAGATGGTGAAGATAATATGCTGAGCGAAGGCGATCTTGCTGTTAAAAAAGGGAAATATAAATGTGTTTTTAGGAATATGATTGGTGGTGAATTGCCGATTATTCATCAAGGATGGATTGAAAATACAATGCCGAAGGAACTTCCGGAAAAAATTGCTTTTGCTTACATAGATGTTGATTTTTATAAGCCTACTTTGCACGCGCTCGAGTCAATTTATCCCCGATTAAGTCCTGGTGCTGTTGTGATTGTTGATGACTACAATCATCCTCGGCTTGCGGGGATTGCACCGGCAGTCGAAAAATTCTTTGCAGACAAACCGGAAGAATTTATCGTCATTCCTCCATGCGAAGATTATACGGATAATAAATCCCAGGTATATTTCATCAAAGCCCAATCTCACCAGCAATCTCCTTCATCGCATTCAGAGTAATTTCAACAAACTCATTTAGTTCAATCTCCAGTAGCTCCTCGCATTTCCTTATCTGCGTGCGATCTACTTGGGCGGCAAAAGCTTTGTCTTTCAATTTCTTGGTTACACTTTTTACTTTTACATCTTCCAGCTTTTTGCTTGGTCTGACGAGTGTTACGGCGATGATAAATCCGGTCAGTTCATCAACACAGTAAAGAGTTTGCCTCAGTTTCGACTCAAGCGGATGTTCACCTCCGTATTTCTCGGCATAGTGCGATCGAATGTCAGCCATTAGCTCATCTTTATTCTCAATCTCACCAATAAGCTCATCCAAAGTCTGCCCGCAGTGCTCCTCCATATCTTTTTCCAGATGATCCCAGTCCAGATCATGAAGCATGCCGGCAACTCTCCACGTATCAGGATCGCCTCCGAATTTTTTTGCGAACACTTCCATCACAGCACCTGTTGCAATCAAGTGCTCCTTAATTTTATCTGCATGTTCCTCCAGTAGCCCATGTGCAGCAGGAAGCAAGTGACCGTACTGCGCATGTTGTAGTAATTTCTTATCATCTTTCGATGGTTTCTTTGCAGGGATTTTGTCAGAATCTTCAACTTCAGGTTTCATAAGAGGGAACAGTACTACCTCTCTAATATTTGTCTGCTGAGTGAGCAAAGCAACAATTCTATCAATTCCCATTCCGAGTCCTGAGCAAGGGGGGCAACCATATTCAAGGGCTTTAACAAATTCATCATCTTTTCCATGCGCCTCGCTATCACCTTCATCTTTAGCCGTACTTTGCATTTCGAATCTGTTGGCCTGATCAACCGGATCAACAATCTCTGAATAAGCATTCACAATTTCCCACCCGCATACCACAAGCTGGAATCTATCAGTTACATCCGGATTTTCGTCATTCCTTCTGGATAGTGGAGACAGCTCAACAGGATGATTAGTAAGGAATGTCGGTTGATTAATCTTTGGACGGCTGACCTTCTTGTATAACTGATCAATCAAGTTGCCAAGGCCAAGCGATTCAATATCAACTTCAAGTCTTATCTTTTTGTTCTTAATAGCTGACCTGAGCTCGTCAGCAGTCTTAGTCGAGTTGATATCAATGCCACAATCACGCTTGATTACTTCTGCAATGCTAACTCGTGGCCAGGGTGGTTTGAAATCCACTTCAACCAACTTTCCGTCCCGGTCAGGAATTTTGATTTTTGTTGAATCCATTAAATCTTTGACCAGAGTTGAAAGCATTTTTTCCGTGAACTTCATATTATCCTCATAATCCCAATACGCCGAGTAGTGTTCGACCATCGTAAAGTCCTGCAGATGGGAAGGATCCAATCCTTCGTTTCGGAAACATCTTGCAACTTCGAATGTCTTGTCAAAACCTCCGACCAAGCATTCCTTCTGAAAAGTTTCTCCGGCTGCAATCCTCAAAAACACATCCATGTCGTAAGCTTTATGATGGGTTACGAATGGAGTGGCCAACGCACCCGAAGCAGTATTTGTCAGCGTTGGAGTTTCAACTTCGATAAAATCATTCTTCCAATAAAATTCTCTTAATTTCTTAATAAACAGACTTCTGAATACAAAGCGCTCCATCGTTTCGCGGTTGCTCATCAAATCCAGATACCTTTGCCTCCACGCTGTTTCCTGATTCGCAATTCCGTGCCACTTTTCCGGAGGCGGGCGCAAGGCTTTTGTCAGAAGCGACCATTTTTTGACCATTATTGTTGGTTCACCCTTCTTTGTTTCAAAATATTCGCCCTTAATGCCAACAACGTCTCCCAAGTCAATCAGGGAGACAGCGCGCTCATACTCCTTTTCTCCGACTTCGTCCTCTTTGAATGCAATCTGCATTCTTCCCGTATAATCTTGAAGAGTCGCAAAGGTCATTTTTCCCATTTGTCTGAACAACATCACTTTTCCGGCTATGAAGCACGATTTTCCCTTTTTAAGCTGTTTTGCATCAGCAAGCATTTTTGTCCGTTTGAAGTTTGCCATGTAAGGCTGACCTCCTTCGTCACGGATTTGTTGTGCCTTTTTCAGACGGAATTCATCCATATGTAAAGCATATCGTTTATTTATTCTATATTCCACATATTCTATGTAGCATACACCTGTTTCTCTTGCCATATCCCAACTTCCTCATAATCGGCGCCCAAAAGTCCGGTACCACTTGGCTTAGCGTAAACCTAAGACAACATCCACAAGTTCACATGCCGACAATTAAAGAATTGCATTATTTCAATATTATGGAGGAGGGAATTCCAACTTCGCTTTTTGGAAGAATTTTTGACAAAAGAAATTGGAGATGGAGGTATTTTTTAAAATTACATTCTAAACTTGGTTTTAAATATAAAAGTATTCGCAAAAAGTACAGATGTCTTTTTGGGAGAATGAATGATGAATGGTATTCATCCAGATTCAGGCCAAAGAATAATCAAATTGCCGGCGAAGGAACGCCTGAGTATGCATCTCTTAAGGTTGAAACTATCAGACATATAAAAGATCTTATGCCTGATTTAAAAATAATTTATCTACTCAGAAATCCTGTTGATCGCGCATGGTCATCTGTATTTACAATGTTTAAAGTCTGGGGTAAGTCAGTCAATCTCTCGGACGAAGATGAACTTATGTCATATCTGGAAGGATCCTATCAACGTTCTCTTGGTGCTCATATTCAAAACTTAGATAGATGGATGCAAGTTTTTCCTAAGGAAAGAATTTTTATAGATTATTTTGAGAATATTGCTTTGAATCCGGATGATTTGTTGGTGTCAATCTTTAAGTTTCTTGGAATCAGAGAAGATGCAAAATATATTCATGCTTTATCTCGCCAAGTTATTATGTCTGGACCTGGAATTGAAATGCCGGAGAAAATCAGGAAATTCCTATCAGAAATGTACATTGATGACTTGAGGCTTTTGCACGAAAGATTCGGTAGTTATGCAACTAAGTGGTATGAACAAGCTCAGGAGTATTTGAAATGCCCTCCTCTTGCCTATTCCAAAAGTATTTCTTCACCTCGTGATGAAGTACTGGTTTATCCGTAGCCCATTGCAATAATCCATTGCTCCCGATTGCGATGTCAACTTCGGGATCAAAATCGTTGTCTTTTAATATTTGAATTCTCTGATCGTACATACGATTAGCGTATTCACCATGCCACAAGTGATTAATGGAGCCGCTCACGTAGGATATATTTCCTCGCACAACGGGATAAATACGGTTTGCCCATTTGTTGAAATGAATAGCCATGGATTCACCCATATTATTTCTGATGTAATGGTGCTTTTTCCATTTGCAAAAGGCTATGGTCATAAGAGAATCTCCACCACCTGTTATGTGACCAGAATACAATTCATATTTTTCAAAAATTTCTCTTCGTCCCGCCCAGGCGCATCCAGGTTGGTAATAGAACAAGTTGCTAAAACATGGAAGAGAATTTTTTACCGCAAATCCAATTGATGTTTTTACCCTTGAATAATTGTTGCCTTCTTGGCTCAGACTAAGAAGAGTTTCGAAGCATTGAACCACAGGATATTCTTCGAGTTTCGATGCGGTCTCGCTTAGCCAATTGTTATTATTAAAAATTAGATCAGCATCTACCCAGACGATCTTGTCATATTCTTTGGGCAGGTTTTTAATCAGAACATTAAGTGCTGCTTCTTTTTGCCACAAAATATCAGATGTTTGTATTTGAATGGTTTTTTCATTTTTGGGAAGAAAAAAATTATCATTCCCGAATACAATTTCGACTGCCCACAAATCCGCTCCCTGCCTTTTAACGTTCTCGGCAAATACTTTGTAATTATTTCGTGTTCTTTCATATCCAACTGAATTGAAGTGTGTTGTAAGTACAGCCAATTTGCCGGGAAGATGCATTCTTTGGTGTAACATATAGATATGAAACAGGGCATTAATATCCTATATCAGACTACGAAAGCAAGCTTTAAAATTCGCAATGCTGGGAGTTGCCTGGGGATTCTTTGGTATCTACTTGGGCCAATATTTACTTTCATAATCCTACTGCTTGTTTTTTCGCATAGGCTAGGGGAAAACGTGGATCATTACCCACTCTACCTTTTGTCGGGAATCATAATATGGAACTTCTTCAGTACTAGTACATCACGATCACTTACCTGTGTTTTTGGTCAGGCAGGTTTAATCAAGTCCTTACCGGTCAGGAGAGAACTTCTAGTAATATCGACTGTCTTGGATGTTCTAATATCTCATCTGTTCGAAATTGTAATTTTCTTTTTGATTGCGGCGTATTTTGGGGTTATTACATTTACGATTATATTTTTTCCGATTGTGCTAGTTCTTAACTTCATTTTTACACTTGGTGTGAGCTACGCACTTTCTGCACTGATATTTGTTTTTCGCGATTTGGGTCAAATCTGGTCCATCCTCACAAAGGTCTGGTGGTTTGCAACTCCGATTTTCTATGCATTGTATGAAGGAGGAAGAGGTGAGAAAGTAAGTATGTTTAATCCAATGTTTCATATTCTGGATATCTCACGAGATGCTTTAATATACAGCTCAGCTCCCGATCCAAAATCTTTGTTGATACTTGTTGCTTTCTCGTTTGGATCGTTGTTTATTGGTATCCTGATTTTCTGGAAACTTTATCCTCATTTTGCTGAATATGTTTGATACTGATGTCATCACCGTCAGAGATTTGTCAAAAATATTCACATTGCGTGGAGAAGAAACAGCACTTACACGTTTAATCAAATTCAGGGAACACCTCAGGCTTCCGCGCAAGTTCACAGCACTTAAAAACATTTCATTTAGTGTGGGTGATGGAGAGGTATTGGGAATAGTTGGGCGAAACGGCTCTGGTAAAAGCACCCTTCTAAGGATACTTGCAGGAATCTATCCTCAAACATCAGGTGACGTTCAAGTCAAAGGCAGAGTGGTTCCTCTAATTAATTTACAAGTCGGATTACAGCCGAAGCTTACAATGAGAGATAATATATTTTTGGTAGGATCTTTATTTGGGCTTTCCAGAAAGGAAGTTAAAACCAAGTTCGAAAGCATCGTCGAATTTGCGGAACTTAGAGATTTTGTAGATGTACAGATTTACCAATTTTCCAGTGGGATGCTAGCCCGTCTCGCTTTTGCTATTGCAATTCATTTGGAGCCTGAAATTATGCTGCTCGACGAAGTGTTTTTTGCCGGGGATGCTAGTTTTAGAGAAAAGAGCAGAGCAGAGATGGAAAAAATGGTAAAAGGAGATTGTACTGTTGTTATGGTTTCCCACCAGGAAGATCTGATTAAAAAAATGTGTGATCATGTTATTTGGTTGGAGCGGGGAGAGATCATATTGGAAGGGAATACGGATTATGTGACAGGCAAGTACTGTGAACATACAGTGATTAAAGACTCAAGGAGCAGCTCTATAAGTTACACGTAATTCACCGTCTGGTACCTGTTGCTCCTGGAGCTTATCAGCAGACTTAAAACCGCAGTCTAAAAGCATTGCCGCAAGCGATTCTTCGGTTGGCCAGAAGGAATAAGTATTTTTCCAGGCAGATAATAAGTGCTTAACACGCTCTGCTTGTGGCATATCCTCAGCAAACTCTTGGTATAGATGTCCTTCATATTTTCCAATAGATAATTCAGGTTTTCCAACACGTGTTTCGAAAATCGTTTCTGTGTGATTACATTTAGTAATTAGTTCTATCTGATCAGGCAATTCCAAATGATAAAGGAGCCACTATTCATCCGGTAATATTTTAAAATCCCTTACATCGCTCTTAATCCATTTAATTCCCGGTTTTCCACTCCATCTCTCTGTGCGTGCATCAACTGCCGTAACTTCCCATCCTTTACTATATGCTATTTCGGCCCAATTGCCGTGTCCTGATCCGAGATCAAGCAACTTGCCTTTCCGGTTTTTTAGAAGCCGGATTAGAACATTGTGTCTTTGTTCTGTGGAATACGATGTATTCATATACTTATGTCAGGTTACATCCTCCAGATAACACTCTCTGCAATAGATCTGCATTTCAGTGTCTTCCGGGAAAGTTGTCGTCACATCTTTACTGCATTGTTTACATTTGGATTCTCTAAGATTAGGTGGATTTTTTGTTGCAAGTCTTGCTAGGTGCCTGCAGTCAACACAATGTCTTGGGATAATCACATTGAATTTTTTGTAGAACGCTAGTTCTTGCTGGACGATACGATAATTATTGCCGCAGTTTTCACACGAAAGCGTTTGTTCCAGTATCCATTCATCAATTTCGGAAATATTATCAGGAATTTTATAACTTTGAGGCTTAGATTCTTTATTATCTTCATCTTGCCATCGATACCCTTTATCTATCGCATCATTTTTCTCGAGAGGGAAATATTCATGTGCAACTGTTTCGTTGTAGGCGTACGGTGCAATTTCAGGAGGAAAGAATTTGCCAAATTCACCTGTGCTTTGCATGTGCTCAATTATTTTTGGAAGCAATGATTCGTATTCCTCTTTACTGTATTGCTTGTTAAGAATGCAGTATTCATTGCGCTTAAGGCCTATGCATCCAAATATATTCTTAGACGAATTAATAAAGAACGAGTACATCACATCTCGACATTCGGAAGTCCTCAAACAAAATTGAACATTGTATGAAGCTGCAACTGCGGTTGTGTAATAGATGAGCTCGCTGTTGCGTCCTCCGCTATACGCATCCATTGAATCTTTATAAATCTTTACATCCCAAAGGTATCTACCGTCTTCAGAAAACTGAGTTCCAAAGCACATATGGCAGTCTTTGCAGTCAAAAAGATTGTCTCCTGTTGAATTTTCGCAGTTTACAATCATTAAGCTTCTGCGAATTGTCCTTTTTTTCATATCTGCAAACATTTCGTTTGCTGCATGCACCATGTATAAAGCTCCGGTATCAAATTCCTCAAGTTTTTTGTAGAAATCATCTTTAGAAAGCTGTTCATTCAAAAAGCAGTAACGTTTATTCCTTAGATTCGTACACATAAAACAATCCATGCAATTTCTACAGTCCATCATGTAGGCGGAGTCACTGCATTCACTGCAGAAATATAAATATTTTGAGTTATTGCAGTTCACACATTCAACACACTGATACAGACCGTCTGATTTTGTAATTTGCATGCAGTCCGCTGAGTTTGATGACTTGTTGCCACGGTATGTATAAAGAAGGTTTTGTGACATGTGAGTTCGCGAGCACATGTAGCAGTTACTGCAGTCGCGCATGTCATTGTTAAAGTCGCAGTTCTCCGAGCGTTCAACTCTGATTGAGGGAAGGGGAATCATCATTTCCAATTCTTTGAATTGCTGGAAGAACGGTTTATCAAAATCATAATCTCTCCCGTACTCCAGTGGATCAAACTCATCGGAGTACCAATAATCTTTTTCACAAACTTTGTGTGGAGAGTCAGGAGAAAAAATAGAAATAATATCTTTTCCGGTTACATCACATTTTCTGTAATAAAGTTTTCTTTCATTCCTAAAACTCATCCTTCTGAGCTGTCTGCAGTTCGGGCAAATATCCGGCGGAGCAAACACATACTTTTTTCCATCAATCTCTGGTGATACCTTCTCCAGAAAGTCTAAGTCAGCTTGTGTTACTTCAAAGCCGGCAGAGCAGTTTGCACAAGTATTAGTCATGACTTAAGTAGGATAACTTAGTATTGTGGATATATTCCACCATTTTTATAACTGTTCCCTTTCCACATAAACCCTATTTCAGCCCTAGTTCAAGCTGGAAAGTGAACTTAAGTGCCGGAAAATTTTGAGATGGTATTGACGGGAAATTCCGAGATGCCACTATTAGATACCGGCCCGCCCACCAACGTTTTACCCACCCCGTGGGGGGCGGGTGTATCTAGAGGTCTTTTTCAAGAAAGTATTTCTATAACAAAATCATTGACTCACCACGATATTTCCAATTACAGTGCTTCTACTGATGCGAGAAGCCTGGTAAGCCATTCTGGCTAAAGGCAATCTTATGTTCCTGTCCGACGTCTTATGACAACCCGGACTTCAAGAACCTCCAAGTGTCAGATTCTGTTTAAGCAATTTACTTCGATTCCACTCAGTACAAGTGTGCAAAGGTCTTATTGCAAAGAAAGCCGGCATGTCCAGGGTCTTCCTAGAAACAGGAGAGGCTGTGCCTGTAACATATTTGGAGGTTGAGCCGAATATCATTGTCAGAACCAAAACTGAGGAGAAAGATGGTTACAATGCGGTTGTTCTTGGGATTGGACCAAAAAAATGGAAAACAAGAAAAGGCAAAGAGCACACTAAATTCAAAGTTCAGAAAGAGTGGGAGGTTGAATCTCTGGAAGGATTGGATCCCGGAACTGAACTAACAGCGAAGTTAATTCCGGCAGAAAGCATTGTGACAGTAAGTGGTATAAGTAAAGGAAAGGGATTCCAGGGAGTTATCAAGCGTCATGGGTTTCATGGAGGGCCCAAAACCCACGGTTCACATAGCCACAGACGTGGAGGATCGATCGGAATGTGTGCATTTCCGGGTAGAGTCCTAAAAGGACAAAAAATGCCGGGTCGCATGGGAAACGATAAGGTAACTTTGAGTAAAAGGCCTGTTATAACCTCAGATCCGGAGAAAGGAGTGATTTGCGTTAAAGGCCCTGTTCCGGGTCCAACCGGCGCAACAGTTTTTGTTACCGTTGAATCTTCACCTGAATCCAAAGAATAATGACTATCGATGTTTACACTGCCACAGGCACAAAGAAGGGAACGGCAACATTGCCGAAGAACCTCTTCGAAGCTCCAATTAATGAGGGACTGATGCATCAGGCAGTCGTGAGACATCAAGGCAATCGCAGGACTGTTGTTGCGCATACAAAGGGAAGAGGTGAGATCCAAGGATCAACCCGCAAGCTTTTCGCTCAAAAAGGAACAGGGCGTGCTCGAAGAGGATCGATCAGAAGCCCGCTACTGCGAGGAGGAAACAAAGCTTTTGGTCCTCTTAAGAACGCTAACTACAGAAAAGATATGCCAAAGAAAATGAGGTGGGCCGCACTCAAATCATGTTTGTCTATGCAAGCTCAGAACAAAAAAATTATCGGTCTCGAAAATTATCCAGATACAATTAAAACAAAAGATATGATGAAGTTACTGGAGAAGCTCCCTGTAGATATTGGGAGAAAAATTCTCTTTGTGACGCCTCAGAATCACAAGGCACTTACACTTTCTGTTAGTAATATTCCAAAAGTAAAAGTAATTCAGGCGGGAGGGCTTAATGCGGAAGATGTATTGGGTGCGTGGCATATCGTCTTCGTTGTTGATGCATTGAAGGTGGTCGAAGAATTGTTTAGCACAAAAGAAAAGAAACAGGAGAGTCAGAAGAAACAGAAGAAACAGAAGAGTGAGGGCGATGATGATGCGAAAAAAGTTGATGCAAAAACAAAGAAATCCTCTGTTTCCTCTGATTCTTCTGTTTCCTCTGGTTCTTCTAAATAATATGGATCTCTCTCGCGTTATCATCGGCCAAGTTGTAACCGAAAAGGCAGAACGCCTTAAGGGTCAGCGCACGTACACTCTTAGGGTTGCTAAAAAGGCAACTAAAATTGATGTGAAGGCTGCACTTAAGAGGTATTACGATGTTGAGGCAGTGTCAGTTAGAGTAATGTGCGTAGCTGCAAAAACTAGAAGTTTCAGAGGTGGAGTGATGGAAAAGAGGCATCCTTTCAAAAAAGTTATGGTTACTTTGGAATCAAAGAGTAAGCCGCTTGATATTGCTACCTTCAAAACTTAAATGCCAATTAAGAAGCTAAAACCAACGAGCCCAGGACGACGTAGCATGAGTGTCATGACGACCGATCATCTTACCAAGAAGAGGCCAGAAAAGCGCTTATCCAAGGGCAAAAAGAGCCTGTCTGGTCGAAGTACATCAACAGGCCGTATATCAGTTAGGCATCGTGGAGGAGGACATAAACGACTTTATCGAAATATTGATTTCAAGAGATCAGACAAGGCAGGTATCCCCGGCAAAGTCGCATCTCTCGAGTACGATCCAAATCGTTCTGCATCAATTGCTTTGGTTAATTATGTCGATGGTGAAAAGCGATACATTATTGCACCTGACGGCCTCGTGGTTGGTGATCAAGTTGTATGTGGAGAGAGGACAAAGGTAAAAACAGGGAATAGAATGCAATTGAAGTTCATTCCTTCTGGTTACAAGGTTTACAATGTCGAGTTGGTTCCCGGAAAAGGAGGACAGATCGTCAGATCGGCTGGAACTTCTGCAACTCTTATGGGCATTGATGGAGATTTTGCTTTGATTCAACTTCCAAGCGGAGAAGCGCGAAAAGTTCGAAGCAATTGTTACGCATCAGTCGGTACTGTTTCCAATCCAGAGCACAATCTAGTTAGAATTGGAAAAGCAGGAAGACAAAGATGGCTTGGCAAGCGGCCTCAAGTTCTAGGGAAATCTATGAATGCTGCGGATCATCCGCATGGTGGAGGAGAAGGGCATGCTCCAGTTGGAATGAAGAAAGGGCCGAAGACTCCTTGGGGAAAGAAAGCCCTTGGTGTTAAAACTAGAAATGTAAAGAAGTATTCAAATGATTTAATTATTCGAAGACGCACGCGCAAGAAGCGCAAGCGTTAATTTTTCCTATTTCTATTATGTCCAGATCACTCAAAAAAGGCCCATACGTAGATGAGAGACTTCTCAAGAAAGTTATGAAAATGATGGAAGCTGGAGAGAAGAAAATCATTAAAACCTGGGCACGCGACTGCGATATTCCACCGGAATTCGTAGGATTTACTTTCGCTGTTCACAATGGGAAAGACTTTATCCCAGTTTATATCACTGAACAGATGGTTGGTCACAAGCTTGGTGAATTCGCGTGGACAACAAAGTTCAAAACACACGGAGGAAAAATGGCGGAGGCTCAATCTAAAGCCGGATTCAAACCAGCCGGATAATAATTAACAAATAATTATGAAAGCCCATCTAAAATCAACGCGCATAGCTCCCAAGAAGGCAAACCTAATTGCCAAGATGATACGCGGCAAAAGTGTACCAGAGGCGCTTGAAGTTCTTGAGAGTACGAATAAAAACGCCGCAAGAATACTCGAGCGATTACTAAGATCGGCGATGGCAAATGCGCAGAATAACGATAATCAGAATCCTGATGAGCTTGTTATCAAATCTTTGATTGTTAATCAGGCGCAGGCATATCACAGAGGAATTCCAATGGCGAGAGGGAGGGTTAGGTCGATCAGGAAGTTCTTGAGTCATATATCTTTGACGCTGGGGGTTGCTGATTCTGGGGGGAAAGAGAAAAAAGAGTTAAAAGAAAAAAAAGAGAAAAAGGAGAAAGATTCTTCACAAAAGGTCAAAAACAAGGTAAAACAGGATAGTTCAAAGTCAAAAACGGACACGGAGAAAGGTTCTTCTAAGAAGAAAACCACCTCCAGCCCCAAGGTTTCTGCTAAGTCTAAAAAATCCTCTGGTTCTTCTGATTCTTCTTCATCTTCTGTTTCCTCTTAGATTATGGGTCAAAAAGTTAATCCCAACGGCATCAGACTAGGCATGACGTACTCATGGCCAAGTACTTGGTTTGCTTCCGGAAAGAAATACCGAGATCTGTTTGTTCAGGATATGAAGATCAGAAGGTATATAACAGAGAAATTCCAAGATGCAGGGGTTAGCGGGGTTGATATTGATAGGAGCAAGAAGATTTCACTTACCATTCATACAAGCAAGCCAGGAGTTATTATTGGGAAACAAGGAGTGGCGATCGAAACCTTAAGAAAAGAATTGGAAAAGAAATTCGGAGGTTCTTTCGAGGTAAACATACAGGAAATAAGAAGCCCCGATTCGGATGCCGCAGTGATTGCGGAAACAATTCAAGGTCAGATTCAAAGGCGCATGCCATACAGAAGGGCTGCCAAAATGTCGCTCGAGAAAGCAATGCAGGCCGGTGCAGTTGGTATAAAGATCCGTGTTTCTGGGCGCTTGAATGGGGCAGACATTGCCAGGTCAGAACTTTTCAAAGACGGGAACATTCCTTTGCAGACTTTGCGTGCGAACGTTCAGTTCGCCAAACGTGGTGCCGTAACCACTTATGGAACCATTGGAGTACAAGTTTGGGTCTATAAAGGAATGGTCTTTAAGAAGGTCGAACATATTCATACTACTTCTTTGTCCGAATCAGAATTATAATTATGTTAGAGCCCAAAAAACTAAAGCACAGGAAACACCATAGGCGCCGAGGGGCGTTCAGTGGTAAAGCTTATCGCGGGCACAAGCTTGCGTATGGGTTCATCGGATTAAAAGCACAATCAAATGGAGAAGTAACTGCGAGACAAATCGAGGCAGCTAGAAGAGCAATGACACATTCTGTTCAACGAGGGGGAAAGATTTGGGTAAGAATTTTCCCACATACTCCTGTAACCAAAAAGGCTGCCGAAGTTCCTATGGGATCCGGAAAAGGAGCACCAGAATATTTCGGTACTGTTGTGAAATCCGGTGCTATTCTGTTCGAAATGGATGGGATCTCCGAATCGGCAGCTCGCGAAGCCTTGCGTCTTGCAGGACATAAAATGCCAATTAAAACCCGTGTTGTAACCAAAATCGCTAGATAGTATTTAACATTATGCATTCATTGATCACAAACTTAGGCCCCCCTCACCCTACCCCTGCCTGTCCGGCAGGCAGGCTCTCCCCCCTGAGGGTGGAGAGGAGACAAGGAAATGATCCGATTTTCATTAGGCTTATTGTTGATATAACTTTATCCAATTTGTATATTTTCTGAGATGCCTGCCAAAATTTCCATTAAAGAGCTTATGAACATGCCCATAGAGGATCTCCTCAGAGAGGTCAAAGAGCAATCTTCACTAAGTGCAAAGCTCAGACTCAGTGTAAAAATGAATAAAGAAAAAGATTCGGCAAAGTACAAGAAAGAGAAGAAGCAACTTGCTAGGATGAAGACGATTCTTAATGAAAAGAGACAAAAGAGTGAAAGGAGTCAAAAGAATATCTCCTCTGATTCTTCTGTTTCTTCTGATTCTTCTGTTTCCTCCAAAAAATCATGAGAAAAAAGAAAGGAGTTGTAACATCGGCCAAGATGACAGGTACTGTGACAGTGACTGTACACCGTCATGCTTTCCACCCTATTTATAAAAAGCGTTTTCGCAAGAGCAAAAAGTTCTTGGCGGATGCAAAAGGAATGGATGATTTGATCGAAGGCGACACGGTTGTAATCACCGAGTGCAGACCGATCAGCAAGCTAAAGAAGTTTAAAGTAATTGAAGTGCTTGGTCGCGTTCCACGAGTTAGCGACATTAAGGAAGAGGAAGGAATTGAAGAGGCGATTCATGGGGAAAAAAGGGAAGGGGGATCTGGGATCGGGGATCAGGGAGATAAAGAACCCGAATCCCAAGTCCCGAATCCCAAGTCCCCTTCACAAGATTCTAATTCTACTACCGATAATTCCAATTCATGATTCAGGATAATACCGTCCTAAATGTGGCCGATAATACTGGTGCAAAAAAGGTAATGTGCATCAAAGTTCTGGGAGGTTCTCGCAGGCGTTATGCATCTGTAGGAGACGTTGTGGTTGTTGCAGTAAAGCAGGCGGCTCCGCGTGGTATAGTTAAAAAGAAGGCAATAGAAAAGGCGGTTGTAGTTCGCACAAAGAAGCCGGTTAAGAGAAAGGATGGCAGTGCAATCAGATTCGATGACAATGCGTGCATAATAATTGGTGGAGATCGTCTACCCAAAGGAACACGCGTATTTGGACCGGTTGCGAGAGAACTGCGTGCCAGCGGTTTTCAGAAGATTATTTCACTTGCTCCTGATGTATTATGAAAATTAGAAGCGGCGATCAAGTCGTAGTCATAACTGGCAAAGATAAAGGGAAAACCGGGCGTGTGCTCAGGGTACTCGGCAATGGACGTTTGGTAGTTAGTGATGCCAACATGCGAACTAAGCACATACGTGGAAGCGTGAATAAACCGGGGCAAATTATCAAGTATGAAGCCTCATTAGATTCAAGCAATGTGATGCTCGTTGATCCAAAATCCAACAAGCGAACACGAATTGGTTTCGAAGTTACAGAGAACGGAAAGAAGAGGATTGCGAAGAGAAGCGGTGAGGAAGTTAAGGCTGGAAAGATACCGGAGAAGAAGGAGGGCGAAAAGGATATAAAGGGCAAAAAGGAGTCAAAAGATTCTTCTGTAGGGGCACAGCATGCTGTGCCCGAAAAAGAAAAAGTGAAGAAAGAAAAGAAGACGGAGCGAGTGGATGCGCCGGACAAGAAAGCATTCTGGAAAGGCCTTAAATTCGGTGCAGAAGCAATGGATGAATTGGATGACAAAGAAGGAACAAAATCAAAAGAAGATAGACCTGTACCTGATCAAGGCAAACATACTGATTCATTTTCCCACAAGCGCGGAGAATAATGGCTTACGCATCACTCCATGATCGGCTAAGAGGACCAATTGCAAAAGACTTGAAAAAAGATCTTGGAATCAAAAATACTTATGCGCTCCCACGCATAGAGAAAGTTGTTGTGAATGTTGGAATTAATAAATCGAAAATGGATAGCAAAGAAATGCATCAATATGTCATTGATTCACTAGCACAGATAACAGGACAAAAGCCTGTTGTAACCAAGGCGCGTGTTGCTATTTCCAACTTTAAAACAAGAGAAGGCATGGTTGTAGGTGCGATGGTTACTCTAAGGGGCAAGCAAATGGAAGAGTTTCTGGATCGTTTGATCAGCTACTCTTTACCGCGCATCCGTGACTTCCGGGGAGTTACAACCAATTTCGATGGACACGGCAATTATGCAATCGGCATCCAAGACCATTCCATTTTCCCAGAGGTTCCCTTGCCAGACGCAAAGCAAATTTTCGGGTTGCAAGTGCAGATAACCACTACTACAGATAGCGATAAGGAGGCGAAAGTACTACTAAAAGCTATTGGTATGCCGTTTAAAAAGGAGGCAAAGGAGACAAATGAGGAAAAGGAGAAAAAGGAGAAAGCAGAAGCACTTCAGGTAGCAAAAGAAGAGGCGGAAGAAGGACAGAAAGAGGAAGAAGGGCAAGAAGAGAAAGAAGCTAATTCCGAACCCGAACCCGAACCCGAAAATTCTCCCCCCGAATCTACTTAATCATTTTTTCTTATGGCCCGCACAGCCCTAAAGCACAAGCAACGAACAAAACTCCAGGCTTACCTGAGAGCTAAAGCCGATGGACGAAAACCTAAATTCTCTACGCGCGTATACAATCGTTGCGAGCTTTGTGGTAGACGCCATGGATACATGCGTTTCTTTGGAATTTGCCGTATTTGTTTCAGGGAATTGGCCTGCGAAGGCCATATTCCCGGTGTTAAGAAATCTTCCTGGTAATAATATGACTTACGTAACCGACCCCATAGGCGACTTACTAACCCGAATGCGCAATGCTCAGAAAGCTAGACATTCAGAATGTTGCATTCCTTGGTCCAGAATGAAAGAACAGCTCTGTGAAATTTTGCGCGACAATGGATGGATCAATGATATAATTGTTAGTGGAGATGACCCACACAAGGAAATGACAGTTAGTTTTGTTCCCGATAAGCCAACACTCGAACTCAAGCGCATTTCCAAACCTGGAAGACGGGTATATCAAAACGTATCTGAGCTTAAGCCTGTCCTCAGAGGTTTCGGAATGGCAATTATTACAACCAGCCAAGGACTTTTGACTGATAAGGAAGCGCGTGAAAAGAAAATCGGAGGAGAAGTGTTATGTACTGTTTCGTAATATTATGTATTCTTTCATTCATTTTTCGGCTTGGGGGTCACTGGTCACTGGTCACTTGTCACTCGTCACTAGTCAGACTGCAGTGGACCAGCGACTAGCGACTAGCGACCAGCGACTGTAAGTTGCACTTATTACTATTACTACTCTAATTTATGTCAAGAATTGGTAAGAAACCAGTGGCGATTCCATCCGGCGTAACAGTCGAGATCTCTGGGAATGCAATTAAGGTCAAAGGGCCTAAAGGAGAACTCAGTTACGCACATCTACCAGAAGTTACTGTAAAAGTTGACGGAGATAATGTAATTGTAGACCGCAAGGTCGATAATTCAGAGTCTAGAGCTCGTCACGGTCTTACTCGCCAGTTGGTTGCTAATATGGTCCAAGGGGTTAGTGAAGGATACGAGAAGAGGCTTGAAATTATCGGGGTTGGTTACAAAGCGCAGGCAAAGGGCAAGGTTCTAACATTGAATCTCGGTCATTCTCATCCAATTGATTACCAGATTCCGGAAGGGATTGAAATTACTCAGGACGAGAAGAACAAAAATCTGCTTATTATAAAAGGGATAGACAAGCAGTTGGTAGGACAATCTGCCGCAGTTATCCGTTCATATCGTCCACCGGAACCTTACAAAGGAAAAGGAGTCAAATATATAGATGAAGTTATAATTCGCAAGGTCGGTAAAACAGCCGCCAAAGCTGAATAAAATCTGTCACTTAAATTGCTATGTTACCCAAAAAATTACAGGATCGGCTAAGAAGAAAGAATCGTATTCGTTCCAAAATCAGTGGAACCGCAGAATGCCCGCGCATGTCCGTATATCGTTCAATGACTCGAATTACAGTTCAATTAATTGATGATACATCCGGAAAGACTGTGCTGCAGGCAAGTACAAAAGAGGCAAAGGCTAAGCCGAATTCTGACGGGGCAAAGAAGCTGGGTGAGTTGATTGCGAAGAAAGCCAGAACTAAGAAAATCTCCGAAATTGTATTTGATCGCAATGCTTATGCTTATCATGGCCGAGTAAAAGCGCTTGCTGAGGCAGCAAGAGAAGGAGGCCTCAAATTCTAACACTCAACAATCGACACGCTCACTTCGTTCGCTTTCAACAATCAACTGCTTACTACTTACTACCAACTACTCACTAATCTATGCCAAAGACTTCCCGTCCAGACCGCAAAAGAAAAGATCGTTCCAAGCGAGAGCCGAAAGAGTTCGAAGAAACAACGCTCAGCGTTGATCGTGTTACACGTGTTGTAAAAGGAGGACGAAGGCTCAGATTCCGTGCAGTTGTTGTTACTGGAAATAAAAAGGGAAAAGTAGGCTTGGGAACAGGGAAGGCTTCGGAGGTTCAGTCAGCAGTACAGAAAGCAGCTTCTACGGCAAAGAAAAATATGATCAAAATTCCAATTATTAACGGTACCATTCCGCATGAAGTTGATCACAAGTTCAAAGCCGCGCGAATCAGAATAGTCCCTGCGCGTGAAGGTACCGGAATAATTGCAGGAGGAGCTTTGCGTGTTATTTTGGAACATGCAGGTGTTCAGAATGTTCTTTCCAAGCAGTATGGTACTTCCAACAAGCTGGTAAACGCGCAAGCGACCATAAAAGCTCTTAAAAGACTTAGAGGCACGGCAGTTGATGTTGATGCTTCGTCTGAAGAAGGAAAAGCAAAGAGCGCAAAGGAGAAAAAGACGATCAAGGATCTGGATAAAGAGTTTGCCGGTGCAGCGCAGGATAGAGAGGTTTTGGAGGAAGAGGGCTTGGGCGTAACCGAAGTCAGCAAGAAGGATATAGATCAGGAGGGTAATCTGGTTAAATAGTTGGAAATTGATATAATTGGCTTATGAAAAAAGCCTTATTAATCATCGCCCAAGAAAACTATCACGATGCAGAACTCAAAGGCACTCGGGACGGATTAGTTGATGCTGGTTTTGAAATTGTACTTGGAAGCTCAGAAGCCGGTCCATGCGCGGGAAAGTTAGGCGGAACAGAAGAAGCTCAGGTCGCACTTAAAGATGTAAAAACTGATGAGTATGATTGTATTGCATTCATAGGTGGTAGCGGTGCCAGGAATTTTTTCGACGATCCGGAAGCGCGAAGAATCGCGCATGAAACAGCAAGGGCTCTCAAGCCACTCGGGGCAATCTGCATAGCTCCATTAATTCTTGCCAAGTCGCAAGTGCTTGGAGGCAAAAAAGCCACTGTTTGGAATGGTGATAATGAGCAAGAAGGGGAGCTCGAAAAATATGGCGCAATTTATACAGGTCAGGACATCACGGTAGACGGAAAAATAGTTACTGCGAACGGACCTCCAGCGGCGGAGGAGTTTGGAAGAACGCTTGCGTCTTTGTAAATCAGTCCACATCCATCCTTCCAAAATTCTGTACCCAATAATCCCCGAATAATCCAATTCCAATTTCTGCAAACTCCGAATGCAAAATGTTTTTGCGGTGCCCCGGTGAATTCATCCAATCTTGTATTACCTCTTTCGGAGTTAATTGCCCTACTGCAATATTTTCCCCAACAGCAAATTTGGGTCTGCATCGGCAAATTTCAGTTTTTGCAATTGTACTGTTTGGAGTGGTTTCTGTTCTATTCGTCTCGATCAAAGCTCGCAAATTAAACACATCAGTACATCCGCATTCAGATTGGTCGAGATCCAGATAACCTGCGGCTTTTATTCGGTCTATGTAATCAACTCCTTCCGGAGTCATGTGGCTAAAGTAACGGCGTTCATGCATATCTTTTGCATGTTTTTGTGCAGATCTGCGTAGCCTTAGATTGGAACCAAGTGGATCTAATCCAGCCTTTTTTCGTTCTTCGTTAACCATATCTATTATTTCGTGACGGGCTTTTTCTGGGCGTACTCCTCCTTTCTTCTTGAAGAGGTTTCTTACAGACATTTTTACGAGCCTAGGAGAAGAAACGGACTTTTGATTAGATGGTGTTTTTGACTTTTTGAATGAGAAGTTTTTTGGCTTACGGGAGGGCTCTTCTTTATAAAATTGTTCTAATGCAACCCTCGCAGTACCCTCAGAAACACGCAAATTGGGTTTAAGAGTCTTCTGCGTAGTAGCATCTACAAACATATCGTAGTAGCTGGCAATTCCTATGTATTTTTTGTACCAAGCATCGGATTCGATATCAGTGAACTCATGCTGAAAATTTTTCTTAAGTCCAAACGCTATTGTCATCATTTTCAAAAACTCAGCTCTGGATACGGATCTGTAGGGGAATATAAGACCTCTTTCTGGATTTGAGTTGATCATTCCAACCTCGGCGGCATAATAAATATATTTAGTTTCTTCTGGAGTTCCAAAAACGTCAGGAAAATCATAAGTATCTTCATCAAGAATTGGCACGTTCTCTCTACTTGCTCTAAGCAAAAGCTCGCAAGCTTCAGCTCGAGTAAGGTAATTAAGTGTAGATAAAGCAGCGTATGCTGTACTTAGAACGCCGGCAGATAAGGCTATTGTTGCAAGGACGGCAACAAACCACTTTTGCATGTATGATATTGTAGCAAAAAACTACATATTTACTTGTATCTCCCCACTTCACTCACTAACATCTTCTAGATGCTTAATAAGCTTTCATCCGCCAAAGGGTCCAGAAAGAAGCGTACGCGTGTAGGAAGGGGCAATAGCGCCGGAAAAGGCACAACTGCAGGTAGTGGAACAAAAGGCCAGCAATCTAGAGCGGGCAGAGGACGTAATTTTGGATTCGAAGGAGGCCAGACTTCAATTTTGCTAAGACAACCAAAGCTCGGAGGGTTTAGAAATCCTAACAAAAAGGAATACGAAGTTTTTAATTTGGGAGACCTGAAAAAGATACCAGCAGGCTCTTATGACATTTCTTCACTCAAGAAGGCCAGACTCATCAGAACAAAAAAGCCCGTTAAACTACTTGGCAGAGGAGAAGTGGAAGGAAAATATGCTTTGACAGTTAACGCTGTGTCAAAAAGTGCAAAGAAAGCGGTGGAGGCAGCTGGTGGTTCTGTAAAATTGACAATTAACAATGGATAATTGACAATTTGATTCAATTGTCAATTGTCAATTGTACATTTCTTTCGTTGACCATTAGCTTGTAAGCAACCACAATACGCCCAATGTTTACCTACTTGAAACAACTCTGGCATTCAGAAGACCTACGAAAGAGAATCCTGTTTACGTTAGGGATATTACTTATTTACCGCATTGCGGCGCACATTACAGTCCCCGGTACAGATCCTTTTGCTTTGCGTGAATTCCTGGGTTCTCGTGGAGGATCTGGAGTGGTTGGAGTCTTTGCAGCGCTTACAGGAGGTTCGATCGACAACTTTTCGATAGTACTTCTCGGGCTTTCTCCGTACATCAATGCTTCAATTATAATGCAGTTAAGCACGGTTATTTTCCCGAAACTTGAGGCTATGCAAAAGGAAGGTCAGTCGGGTCAGCAACAGATCAACCGCTATACACGTTATCTAACTGTTCCACTTGCGTTTGTACAAAGCTACGGATTCCTGATACTCCTCAGCCGTGGCGGAGCAAATCTGATTAACCTCAGTTTTCCAGCGGTACTTGCACCGATGCTTTTTGTCACAACCGGTTCACTCTTCATTATGTGGCTAGGAGAGTTGATTACAGAAAAGGGAATCGGAAATGGAATCTCACTCATCATCTTCACAGGGATCGTATCTGGTATTCCTGCAGTCTTAAGTTCACTCTTCATAGCAGGCGAAGGAAAAATGGGTGCGTTCTATCTATTCTGCATTGTTTCTCTTGCGACGCTTGTTGCAGTTGTCCTATTCACAGATGCTCACCGTTTGATTCCAATAACTTACGCGAATCAAGGAGCAGGCAGAGGTGTTCAGGGGGGTATCCCGATTAGATTAAACCAAGCCGGAATGATTCCAATCATCTTTGCAATTTCTTTGATTACACTTCCGGCGATCATTGCCCAGTTCTTGTCCACAGCTCCACGCTTCAGCAAAATTGTTGGACTTATAACTACCTATGTCAATCCTTCAAGTCCGTCTATACCGTACATAATCATATACTTCTTGCTTGTGATGGGCTTTACGTATTTCTATGTATCCGTAACCTTCAGGCCGGATGATGTTGCAGATACTATTCAAAAACGCGGGGGGTTCATTCCCGGAATTCGACCAGGCAAACAAACAGCAGCAGTTCTAAAGAAAACTTCAAACAGACTCAACTTATGGGGAGGTACATTCCTAGGCGCAGTTGCGATTATGCCTCTTATATTCACAAAGTATTCCGCGCTTAGTTCACAGGATCTGATAATCTCTGGATCAGGACTGATTATTGTGGTTGGAGTTGTTATGGAACTGATTCGTCAGATCAACGCGCAATTACTCGCGCATGATTATGAAAAGTTAGTTTAGGTTGTAGGTTGTAGGTGGTAGTTGGTAATATGATTGAGGACTTTTTACTACAACCTACCACCTACCATCTACCACCTCGTCATATGGATCTAGTTTTCTTTGGAATACAGGGGTCAGGCAAAGGAACACAAGCAAAAAAATTAGCTGAGGAGTTTGGCTACAATATTTTTGAGGCAGGTGGAGAGCTTAGAAAAATACAGGCAACTGGCTCAGAATTGGGAGAAACAGTAAGGTCGTATATGAGTGCAGGAAAATTGGTTCCACTTGAGATTATTATGCGGGTGGTAAAAGAAGCGATTGAATCTTATCCTGCTGACCAAAAAATTCTTTTTGATGGCATCCCGCGAGATGAGGATCAGAAAAATGGATTTAACGAAATAATGAGTGAAGTTGGTCGTGACTTTAAGTGTGTTGAAATCAATGTTAATAAAGAAGCTTGTATTAAACGTATTCTAAAGCGAGCAGAGACTGAAGGCAGAGAAGATGATGCGGACGAGGCAGTTATTCGCAAAAGAATGTCTGTGTTTGAGGAAAAGACAATGCCGGTTATCGAAGAATACAAATCTAGGAACAAGATGATTGAGGTTGACGGGGAGGGAAAAATAGAAGAAATTTACGGCAGGCTCAAAGAATCGCTAAACTTGTAATTAAATATGTCTAAGTTCCAAATATTCTCGGAGCAGGAGATAGATTCTCTTAGAAAGGGCGGAAAGATTCTTAGGTCTTGTCTAAATCTAGTAGAAGGCATGGTCGGGCCGGGAGTAACCACGCTAGAGCTGGACCGGGCAGCGGAAAAATTTATTAGAGATCAGGGTGCGGTTCCTGGATTCAAGGGGTACAGAAATTTTCCTTCAACACTATGCACGTCAGCCAATGAACAATGTGTACATGGAATTCCCGGAGAGCGTCAGCTAAAAGAAGGCGACATAATCTCTGTCGATTGCGGAGTTATTTACGATGGTCTTTATACTGATGCGTGTTTTACTGCGGCTGTGGGAGAGATTAGTTCAGATGCGAGGAAGCTAATGAGCGTTACGAAGTTATGTTTGGAAAAAGTAGTTGAATTGCTTAGGGAGGGAGTACGAGTAGGGGATGTCTCAGCATTAGTTCAGGAAACCGCAGAGGCGGAAGGTTTTCATCCGGTGAAAGCGTTGACTGGACACGGACTTGGAAAAAATCTTCATCAGTTTCCGGACATTCCAAACTTGGGAGATGCAGGCACAGGTCCAAAGATTCCTGCAGGTACACTTCTTGCAATAGAGCCGATCATTTCTGCAGGAAGCGACAGCGTTGAAGCAGGGGATGACGCTTGGACGCTTTCGACGACTGATAAGGCACTTTGTGCACACTTTGAGCATACGTTGTTGATTGAGACTGATGGGTGTGAAATAATCGCTTAGTATGAATACAACCTTCATTGTTGGCATAATCGGCTCTCTGATTTTGGTAAGCGGGGCTGCTTATCCAATTGAAAAAGTATCGCATCCAGCTAAATCAGTTAAGAACTGGTTATTTGCGATAGGTGGCTTATGTATGTTGGGTTATGCGATTTTGAATTACATAGCTGGTGGAACGATATTTTTCGTCATTCTTCAGATATTTATTAATTCAACAAGCTTGCTAATGATGCTTAATACCAGCGATAAGTTTGATGCACCATTTATCGCTGTAATGGGTTTGGTAATGATTGGTTGGTCTCTTATGCTGTTCGAAGGGTACAACACCGTGTTTTTTGTAATTGGACTCTCTGGTATAGGACTTGGATATGCACTAGATATGGGAACCGTAAAGAGAAGCGCAGCGCTGACTCTTGGTAGTGCACTTATTGCTCTTTTCAGCTATATCGCAGGTGACTGGATCTTCTTCTGGCTGAATGTATTTTTCGCGCTATTTAGTGGGTATTATGTCTTCAAACTGAGTGGAGCGAAAAATGTCATGAGCAAGCCAAAACCAGCATAATTTGCCTATTTGACAACAATTCCTAACATAATGCAACGCATATTTACTGCTTTTAGAAGAAAATGGAGCATTTAGCTTGATAGAGCCAAAATCGATCTGTAGTCTTTACCGGCTTATATTTTTGTCTTGCACTCTGTGTCAAAAGATGTGATTGAACTCATCGGCATTGTTGAAGAGTCTTTCCCCAATGCCACATTCCGAGTAAAAGTCCTTAGTTCTCAAGCAAAAGATCACGAGCTTCATTGCACACTTGCCGGACGCATGCGGAAGTTCCGCGTGCGAATACTCCCAGGTGACCGGGTAAAGGTAGAGATCACCCCATACGATCTGGAAAAGGGGCGCATCACGTACCGTTTCAGATCTGATCAGATTCTTCCTCTGGAGGAGGAGCCAAAACCAGATCAGCCGGACGAGCCGACAAAAGAGGATCCGCAAGCAGCCCAAGCATCATAATTTATTTTAACCATTTTCTCTGCGATGAAAGTACGTGCTTCTGTAAAACCGATCTGCAAAGACTGCCGCATGGTTATAAGGCGAAGCGGTAGAAAAAAGAAAATGGTTAGGCGAATAGTATGCAAAAATCCGAAGCACAAGCAGCGTCAGGGCTGACGCCCCCACTTACCACCCCAATCATTAGATGCTTAGAATCGCAGGAGTCGTACTACCGGCAGAAAAAAGAATTGTAATTGCTCTTACAGAGATCAAGGGTGTGGGGCAATCTTTATCTGCAAAGATAATCAAAGAGTTGAATATTAATCCTGATAGCAAATCAAGTGCATTAACCGAAGAGGAGCAAGCAAGGCTAAGGTCGCGAATTGAGCAGGAAGAAGTAGAGGGTGATCTTACTAGAAAAGTATCTATGGATGTTAAGAGGTTGCAGGACATTGGAACATGGCGTGGTTACAGGCATCGCAGAAGACTTCCAGTGCGTGGCCAGACTTCCCGCAGAAATGCTAGGACAAAGAGAGGAAAGAAGAAGACGGGACTTTCCGGTCGAGTTACCCTTACCAAGACTTAAATTATGGCTACCCCCAATAAACCAGCAAAGGTTAAGAGAAAGAAGATAAAGAAGACCGTTCCAAAGGCACGCGCATGTATCTTTGCAGGCGAAAACAATACTATCATCACCTTTACGGATTTGGAGGGAAACGTCTTGGGTGGAGGCAGCTGTGGCCGATCAGGATTCAGAGGAACCCGCAAGTCAACTCCGTATGCTGCTAAGGTTGCTGCTGAACAGGCTGTTGAGGCCATACAGGGATATGGCATTCAGTCGGTTCAAGTTGAAGTAAAGGGATTAGGGCCTGGGCGAGAGCAGGCTATTCGTGGAATACAGGGAGCTGGATTAGATCTTGATGCAATCATTGACCGTACTCCAATAGCCCATGGAGGTTGTAGGCCTAAGCGTCGTCGTCGAGTTTAGTAAATTAACTATTAACAATTAACTATGAAGTACACAGGACCCAAAGCAAAGCGCTGCAGAAGGCAAGGAACCAATATATATGGAAGTGACAAATACGATAAAATTCTGCAAAAGAAACCCCAGCCTCCCGGAAAGGGTCCGCGAACACGCCTTGGGCGCAAATCCCAATTTGCACAGCAGTTAACCGAAAAGCAGAAAGTTAGAGATATTTACGGACTTTCTGAGAGGCAGTTCAGAAATATTTACGATGAGTCTGTATCTTCCAAGGGTCAGACGGGTGATGTAATCAAGCAATTACTTGAAAGAAGATTGGATAATGTCCTTTATCGCGCAGGATTCGCCTTAACGCGATTGCAAGCGCGACAGTTCACAAGCCATGGACATTTCAAGGTAAATGAGCAGCGCGTAACAATCCCTTCATATCGTTTGAAGGAGGGCGACAAAATAGAAGTTCGTGAAAAGAGCAAAAGTTCCCCCGTATTCAGCCCCATTTTGGAAGCACATGAAAAGTACATGCCACCAGGCTGGATGAAAGTAAACAGTAATGCTATGACAATCGAAATTGTTTCTCTTCCCGACCCCGAATCTGCAGAGCAGGCGATAGATGTAAGACAGGTCGTGGAGTACTATTCTAGGAAATAATCCTTTCAAATTTTTTGTTTCAAACTCTTCATTTCTCTTTCTTCCCAACCATTATATGCACATCATTCAGGAAGAAATCGGGCCACCGGTATTCAGTACCGTACCCATTTCCAAAGACTCCGACGCCATTGCCACGTTTACTATTGCACCTCTCCCTCCTGGGTTTGGTATAACGCTGGGCAATGCTACTAGAAGAGTTCTGCTTTCCAGCCTTCCAGGTGCTGCTGTTACTTCCGTACGTATCAAGGGAGTGCAACACGAATACACGGCACTAAAAGGAGTTACAGAATCTGTTCTGGATATATGCTTGAACTTGAAGAAGCTTACGCTACGCAAATTCAACAAGGATCCGGAAGTAGTGTCTCTCACAGCAAAGGGGCCAAAGGTAATCAAGGCAAAAGACCTCAAGGTTTCTTCTGATATAGAGATCTTGGATCCGGACATGACAATTCTTACTTTGGAAAAGGGTGGAGAAGTAGATATAGATATTACTGTCGAGAAAGGAGTTGGATATTCTCCTGCCTCGGAAAGAAACAAGAAGCAAAACGAGCCCGGTCTCATTCATATCGATGCGATATTCAGTCCTGTTATCAGAGTAAAGTTTGATGTGGAGTCTGCTCGTGTTGGCCAAAGAACAAATCTGGATAAATTGGTTCTTGATGTTATGACCAATGGGTCATTAACAGCGGAGGAAGCCATGCAGTTCTCTTCACAGCTTCTTAAGAGCTACTTCGAGTACTTCTCCAGCGCCGATAAGATAGTAGAGCAGGAATACATTGCAGACTTTAGCAGGGCAGGTGCAGGTGCAGGTGTTCAGGACGATGACAGTGCTCCCGTAAAAGAAAGCTATACTCCAATAGAGATTCTAAACTTCTCACCCAGAACTCTAAACGCCCTCATTAACGCAGGCGTTGGAAGTATCGAACAATTAACCAAGTGCACAGAGGCCTCCCTAAGTAACTTCAGAGGATTCGGAGCAAAGGCATTAGATGAAGTAAGAGCAACACTTGCCGAAAGAGGACTCGCTTTAGCCGATGAAACGTTAGATGTTTAGTTTTATATTATTTAAATTATGTTTTGTGTGTCACAAGTCACAGGTCACAAGTCACAGGTCATCAGACTTGTGACGTGCGACACGCGACATGTGACTTTCTCCAGAATAAAATTGACTATTCTACCTTGATGAATTAAACAATCTACTCCCACATGCGCCACCAGAATTCCAGACTTAGGCTAAAGCAAAAACCAGCACACGCTAGGATGCTTAAGCGTAATCTGGTGACATCACTTCTGTTGTATGAATCTATACGCACGACCAAGAAGCGTGCAAAGGTAATACAGCCAATCGTTGATAAGCTGGTTTTAGTCGCAAAAAAGAAACCGGCGCATTTGGCTATCCGAACAATCAACAAGACTGTAACCGACAAGAATGCAAGCAAGAAAGTTATGGAGGTCCTTAAATATCGTTATGAGGATCGTTCTTCTGGGCTGACCAGAATGGTTCCTGCAGGCGCAAGAAAAGGAGATAACGCTGAATTAGTCGATCTCAGCTTATTGGAAGGTAAGGATGTGGTTGTAGAAGAAAAAAAAGAGATAAAAGAGAAAAAGGAGAAGAAAACATCAGCTTCCAAATCAGATAAGAAATGAAAACCACTATTGTAAAACCAGAGGCTCCAAAATGGATTCTGATTGATGCAGAAGGACAGTCTCTTGGTAGATTATCTGCCAGCACTGCTTCCATACTCAGAGGTAAACACAAGCCATCTTTCTCTCCTCATCAAATTTATGGTGATCATGTGGTTGTAATCAACGCTTCAAAGCTCACATTTCAATCTGCTAAATTGCACAGAAAACAATATGCAAGACATACGGGATTCATAGGAAATCTCAAAGTTATTTCATTGGGAGATTTGTTTAAACAGAATCCTGTGCAAGTTATCGAAAAAGCAGTTAAAGGGATGCTCCCCAAGAATAAGCTTCGAAATGAAATGATGAAAAGGCTTCATGTTTATGCAGAGAGCGAGCACAATCATGAGGCACAGAAACCTAAGCCGTTAACTTCCAACAAATAAGATATGCCAACTACTACCTCATCAAAGAAGCAATATCACTACTCCGCTGGAAAGCGAAAGACCGCGATTGCGCGCGTTAAGCTTTTTGAAGGGGGAAAAGGAGACCTAAAAGTAAACGGAAAGGATGCAAAAGAGTATTTCACAAGAATTCAACGAGAGAATGCTCTTGCGCCTCTTGCA